>Ga0247837_1000003_pt1:0-150000 | contig 375577 bp, 368 predicted proteins | sample LaCtaG_2_FD_187115 | JGI IMG/M metagenome (GOLD analysis project Ga0247837, IMG submission 187115) | Freshwater microbial communities from meromictic Lake La Cruz, Castile-La Mancha, Spain - LaCruzMarch2015_14.5m | ecosystem: Environmental > Aquatic > Freshwater > Lake | place: Spain...
TGTACGTGTACGGGATCGCCCCCTTGTCGCGCATCCAGGCCACGGCCACCGAGGTGTCCAGGCCACCGGAGAAGGCAATTCCGACGCGTTGGCCAACGGGTAGGGAGGTTAGAACTTTCGACACGGGCTTAACCCTAGTGGCCGACCCTCTGGCCTTTCCCGAGGCCAAGTTGTGCCCGGGGCGCCAAACATGTACTCGGTATAGTGCCGATAATGCACATTATGTCAATTCACCGAACGCGCCCGCTACCCCGGTTTGCCACTTGACATTAAATTACCTCAACATATACTGAGTCAATGGAAACTGAGCAGCCATCTAGCCGGGTCCGCAAGTTTGCCGCCCTCGGTGATCCGGTGCGGTTGGCGATAGTTGATCACTTGCAGGATCAGGATTTATCCCCGGACGCGCTCGCAACCATTCTTGGCCTGCAAAGCAATCTTTTGGCGCACCACCTGAAAATTCTTACCGAGGTGGGCGTGATCTCCCGCACCAGATCGCAGGCTGATGGCCGGCGCACCTACTTGCACCTCGTCCTCGGCGCCTTCGCCGACCTGTTGCCGGTGGCGGCGCAAATCCAAACCCCACGGGTGGTTTTCGTGTGCACCGAGAACTCCGCACGATCGGTCATGGCGGAAGTGCTCTGGCACCAGCACAGCGATGCACACGCCAGCTCGGCGGGCACTGATCCAGCGCATCGAATTAACCCGCGGACTAGAACAGCTGTTCGACGGGCCGGGTTGACGCTGGAGCAAGCGGAGCCGCGTGATCTTGATGACATCCTGCAACCGAGTGACCTCATCGTGTCGGTTTGCGATGCGGTGAACGAAAAGATCGCTCGCAAGCCGAACCCGAGACTGCATTGGTCCATCCCCGACCCGGCTCGCATTGGCACCGATGCGGCGTTCGCCGAAATATTCGAAGAGATCAGAACGCGGGTTGTCGCCCTGGCACCGCATGTCAATTGCCCACCTAACTGAAAGCGGACAACAAATGAGCGAGACTTTCCTACGCGAGGATTTGTCACTTGAGCAGCAGATGGTGCTGCGGGCGGCCGCATCGCGGTTGCAACGCGAGTTCGATGGCGTGTTCGCCGCCGAAACCATTGAGCGATTTCTACATTCTTCATACGACGATTTCGCCAGCCGATTCACGGTTGCCACCTGGCTGCCCCTCTTTGCCGAGCGCTTTGCCCGGGAGCGGCTATTTGCGCTAGCCCGCGTTGAAGGCAAGTCAAGTGACTCTCGACCGATCGTCTTGTTCCTCTGCGTGCACAACGCCGGTCGCTCGCAGATGGCAATGGGCTTCTTCCAAGCCCTCGCTGGTGATCGCGCAATTGCTTGGTCTGGTGGTTCGGAGCCGGGAAGCCAGGTCAATCCCGCGGCAATCGAGGCGATGGCCGAACTTGGTATCGATATCACGGGGGCTTTCCCGAAGCCGTGGACAGATGAGATCGTGCGCGCCGCCGATGCGGTGATAACCATGGGATGTGGTGATGCCTGCCCGATCTTCCCCGGCAAGAAGTACGAGGACTGGATCCTTGAAGACCCCAGAGGCCTAGATGTTGAGTCAATTCGCCCAATTCGCGACGAGATCAAGCAGCGCGTAAGCGACCTGCTGGTCCAACTTGGAATCCCGGTTGCCTGACAAACGCTAGACGCTTGCGAGCTCCTGCGGGCTGGGACATGAGCAGACCAGGTTGCGATCGCCAAATGCACCGTCAATGCGGCGCACGGGTGGCCAGTACTTGTCCTGCACCTTCGCCCCGGCCGGATAAGCACCGAGCCGAGCCGGGTATGGGTGCGACCACTCCCCGATGAGGCAGTTCGCGGTGTGCGGCGCATTACTCAACGGGTTGTCATCGACGGGCCAGGTGCCGGCACCCACGGCGTCAATCTCACCTTTGATCGCGATCATCGCATCAATGAACCGATCAAGTTCGCGCAGGTCTTCGCTCTCGGTCGGCTCAACCATCAAAGTGCCGGCAACCGGAAAGGACATGGTCGGAGCATGAAAGCCGTAATCAATCAAGCGCTTGGCGACATCATCGACACTAACGCCGGTGGCCGCGGCAATTTGGCGCAGATCCAAAATGCACTCGTGCGCAACTAGTCCATTAGCGCCGGTATAAAGGGTTGGGTAATAAGGCGCAAGGCGCTTGGCGATGTAATTCGCCGACAAAATCGCAACTTGGGTGGCCGTCACCAGACCATCGGGTCCCATCATCTTGATATAGGCCCACGGGATCGGCAAGATACCCGCGCTACCCCATGGCGCCCCGCTAACCGGACCCACTCCCCCATCAACATGGCCGCGGCCGAGTGGCCCGGCTTCTGGACGGAGTGGATGCGACGGCAAGAACGGCGCTAAGTGCGCTCGAACGGCAACCGGGCCGACCCCTGGGCCGCCGCCACCGTGCGGAATACAAAAAGTCTTGTGCAGGTTCAGGTGCGAGACATCGGCGCCAAATTTACCGGGCTTAGCCAAGCCGACCAATGCATTTAGATTCGCGCCATCGACATAAACCTGACCACCGGCGTCATGGACCAAGGCACAGATCGTGGCCACCTCGGTTTCAAAAACCCCGTGGGTTGACGGGTAGGTGATCATCAGGCCCGCCAACTGATCGGCATGCTCGGCGATCTTGGCCTTAAGATCAGCAAGGTCAACGTTGCCATTGGCATCGCAGGCAATAACCGCCACCCGCATTCCTGCCATGACCGCACTTGCGGCATTGGTGCCGTGCGCACTACTCGGAATCAGGCAAACATCGCGTTGCAGATCACCGCGCGAAAGGTGGTAGCCGCGAACTGCCAGCAGTCCAGCAAACTCACCCTGGGAGCCGGCATTGGGCTGCAGTGACACGGCGTCGTAGCCGGTTATCTCGACGAGCCAAGCCTCCAGCTCGCGAATCAACTCAAGGTAGCCGGCCGCTTGATCTAATGGCGCGAACGGATGGATACCCGCGAACTCCGGCCAAGTGATCGGCTCCATCTCAGTAGTGGCATTTAGTTTCATGGTGCAGGACCCAAGCGGGATCATCGACCGATCCAGTGCAATATCGCGGTCGGCGAGAGTCCGCAGATAACGCAGCATTGCTGTCTCACTGTGATAGGTGTTGAACACCGGATGCGTCAAAACTGGACTAGTGCGCAAGAGGGTTGGCGGCACCTTGCCCCAAACATCGGTCAGGCTGGCATCGATGGCACGGACACTTTGTGCATCCAGGTCAGGCAGGGCGACTGCTAGGGCCTGCCAAACGTTCTCGATATCGGCTGCGGATGTCAACTCGTCGGTCGAGATGGAAACGGTGTTATCGTCAACTAGTCGGATATTGATGCCGCGTTCGGCCGCGTGATCGAACACCTCTTGGGCTGCGCTGGGAACTTCAACCGTGACAGTGTCGAAAAATGACGAATGCGAAACTCGGCCACCGGCAACTCTGACTCCTCCTGCCAGCACTTCCGCGTAACGATGGGCCCGCTCGGCAATATTTCGCAGCCCATTCGGACCGTGATATGCCGCATACATTGACGCGATAACCGCAAGAAGTACCTGCGCGGTACAAATATTGCTGGTCGCCTTCTCGCGCCTGATGTGCTGCTCGCGGGTCTGCAGGGCAAGACGATATGCCGGCGCGCCATCGGCATCAATGCTCACTCCAACAAGGCGCCCGGGCATGCTGCGCTCTAGCCCCGCGCGTACCGACATGAAACCGGCGTGTGGACCACCAAAACCTAATGGCACGCCAAAACGTTGGGCCGATCCCACGACCGCGTCCGCGCCCATCTCCCCCGGGGCCTTCAAAACGGTGAGCGCAAGTAGATCCGTGGCGACAATCACCAAGGCACCACGTGCATGCGCTGCGGCGATCAACTCGCTCGGGTCGATCACCTCACCCGAGGTACCCGGGTAGCTGATCAGCAGGCCGTTAAACGCACCCGCCGGGATTGGCTCTTGGCGATCCCAGATCACCAGTTCAACGCCTAACGGGTCAGCACGAGTCGCCAACACCGCCAGGGTCTGTGGGTGGGTGTCGGCGTCAACGATAAAGCGCAGCGCATCCTTTGGCCCGTGCCGCAGGGACATTGTCATGGCTTCAGCAGCAGCAGTTGGCTCATCAAGTAACGATGACCCGGCCACCGGCAGGCCGGTGAGATCCTCGATCATTGTCTGAAAATTAAGTAATGCCTCAAGTCGACCTTGGGAGATCTCCGGTTGGTACGGGGTATATGCCGTGTACCAAGCCGGATTCTCGAGAATATTTCGCAAGATCACCCCTGGCGTTTGGGTGTCGCTGTATCCCAGCCCAATCATGTTCACCATCTTGCGGTTCTTCGCCGCGAGCTCACGCAACAGGGCCAAGGTGGTGCGCTCATCGACGGCAGCGGGTAGATCAAGGGCGGCACCCCAGCGGATTACTTCAGGTACCACCGCCTGAGTCATCGTCTCCAGCGAGTCATAACCGACAACGTCAAGCATCCGCGCAATCGCTGCCGGATCTGGCCCGAGGTGCCGGCGTAAAAATGCGTCGTCGTTATGCAGTGAGTCTAAGCTGGCGCCTACTTTTTGTGCGTTGCTCATCGATTCGCCTCGCGCTAGTGCGCCGGTTGCAGCGCAGGGACACCGGCCACGGTTGTGACCGCCCTCCCCCTCTGTCTCCCGCGATAACTCGCGACCTGAGAGCTTCACCACTTGCGCGGTTTGCACCGTCGGCGGGGTGCAGTGCACCCGCTTTCCAGAGGCGCCTTCCCCGGGCGGTTCGTGTGCCTGAGAGATTATCGGGGAGATGTGCTCCTTCGGCGCCCGCGAATGGCTTCCGCGAGACTCTCCCGACCGGGGTCAGTCAGCAATCTTGAGTGTACTGGGCAGACCGACGAGGTGCGGGCTTTAACTAGCGATCACCCGGGCGCGCCGAGCGGCAAGCTCGTCGACCCCAATACTTGGACCGGCAATCACCCCATCGGGGCGTTCACCTGGCAAAGTTGACAACGTGCCCTCAACTTCGCGCCAAACACTGCCCACGGCGATCCCAAATACCCCTTGCCCCCCGCGGACTAGGTCAATTACCTCGTCGGCGCTGCGGCATTCATAAATCGTTGCCCCATCACTCATCAAAGTGATGCGGCCGAGGTCCTCTCCGGTGTTGGTGGCCAGATGCTCAACGGCCGCCCGGATATTAGGAAGCGAAACACCGGTGTCGATCAAATGCTTAACCACCCGCAGGACCAAAATATCGCGGAAACTGTAAAGGCGCGAGGTACCCGATCCCGTGGCCCCCCGGACCGATGGCTCTACCAGCCCGGTCCGCGCCCAATAGTCCAACTGCCGATAGGTGATTCCCGCCGCCGAACAGGCCACCGGACCGCGGTAGCCGATATCGGCCGGCAATGGGCGCAGGTCCGCATCATCAAAGAGCGCCTCTTGGCCACTTGGAATCCGGCTACCGGGCTGATCGGCGTTCAAAGGGCCTCCTTGGGAAGTGGGCACCGCCAACCTTGCTCGCTCGGCAGCCATAGGGAACGTTACGAAGCAAGTTAGGCAAGGTCAACCCGACACACGGGGCGGACCAGTGCGTAAGTCTTAACCTCATGTGGAGGGTTGCCCGCGACCGATTCGGCCGTTACTCGAAATCCTCTGGACTAACTTGATCTAAGAATTCACGGAACTGCGCCAGTTCAACCGCACTTGGCTCCTGGGGGTCCCCGGGAGCCGAGCCGTCAGCCCCCATGGCCTGACCAGCCTCCTCCTCTGGCAACTCGATGCCGGCCGCGTCAAGGACTTCCTCAGCACCATAAATCGGCACCTCGGCGCGCAGGGCCAAGGCGATCGCATCTGATGGCCGGGCACTTACCTCCACCCCAGAGGCAAATACCAGGACCGCGAAGAAAACCCCATCTTCAAGGGCGGTGATCCGGATCTCGGTTAATGCGGCCCCGGTAGCCTCTAAGACATCCTTCAACAGGTCATGGGTAAGTGGCCGCGGCGGCACCACCCCCTGCTGGGCAAAGGCAATTGCTGTCGCCTCCACGGCGCCGACCCAGATCGGCAAGTACCGCCCGCCGCTGGCTTCCCGCAGGAGCACAATCGGATTATTGGACGGCATCTCCATTCGGACGCCGATGACGTCAAGGGCCTGCATACCTTCACCCTAACCCCTAGGTCAGGCCACCGCGCACTAGTTCTGCTCGCAGCAAAGCGCCATGCAGCTGGACCAGCAAGGCGGCTGCCTGCCGAACAACCTCATGGGCATGCTCACGTTGGCCACGGTCCTTGGGCTGGCTAAACGGCGTGGCGATCTGCTCGACCAACCCGGTATCGCGGTCGGCAACCACCCGAAAGGGACGCAAGTGCCTGGGCTCGACCCCTAATGGCGCCAACTGCGCGACGATGCTGGCAATCGCCAGCGCATCCTCGTCGTAATGGCCAGCCGGGGTGGCCCAGACGAGGCCGATGGACTCCAAGGTGGCGATCAAGGCTTCGGGAAGTTCGACCATTTCGGCCAACTCACCGCGTGTTAGTCGCACCCTGCCGGCGCCGGGGCGAAAGTCATCGGCGCGCAGCCCGGTACCAGCAACCGGCTGGCCGGCGCCCTCAGCCGCTTCGTCCTCAAGGTGCTCGCGGATCACCTTGAGTGGCAGGTATTGATCGCGCTGCAAGGTAAGCACCGAACGCAATTGCGCTAGATCGCGTTCGGCGAAACGCCGGTAACCTGATGGCGTGCGTTCTGGGGTGATGAGCCCCTCGGTCTCCAGGAATCGGATCTTGCTGATGGTGATATCGGGGAACTCGCGCTTGAGCAGGGTTAGTACCTCACCGATACTGATGGTGCCAACCACCGGACCTCGGGCCAGACCACTCACGACTTAGGCTCCACCCCAACTAGGAAGACGAATCGGAACTTACCGATCTGCACCTCGTCGCCACCGTGTAATTGATGATCGTCAACTCGTCGCCGATTGACGTAGGTGCCATTGAGGCTTCCCGCATCTCGAATACTCCAACCAGCACTGCCACGTCGAAACTCCGCATGCCTTCTGCTGACCGTGACATCGTCCAAGAAGACCTCAGAATCCGGTGACCGACCAACGGTCATCAGATCCGCATTGAGTTCAAACTCACTGCCTTCACCGGGCCCGCGATGCACCACCAGGAGGGCAGAGCCGGTGGGCAGATCAGCTAAGGATGGCGAGCCAACCGGTGCCAGGGGCCCGGAGTTGGTGCCGGTGCCGGTGGCGATAATCGAGGTAATGGAGCCGGTGTGCTCAAGTGGAGAACTAGCGCTACCCGCAGCCAAGGGCGCACCGCACTCGGCACAAAAGTGGTCGTCAATATGCACCTTCGCATCACAATTAGGGCAGTGCACCCAACCCACCTCCTAACGCCTTTGTTACGAGTACTAATCCTTTAGCGTAAGCGCTGCATATTCCGCAGCGCTGAGCAAGCCAGCCAATTGCCCCGGATCACTTGGCTGCATGGTGACTAGCCACCCTGCTCCGTAGGGATCAGCATTGATGCTCTCGGGGGCAGAGTCCAAGGTGTCGTTCCGTGCGATTACCACGCCATCAAGTGGTGCGTAAATATCACTCACGCTCTTAGTTGACTCCACCTCACCACATGCCACGCCGGCGCTCAGGGCGGCACCGGGCGCGGGCATTGTCACATAGACGATGTCACCGAGGGCGTCTTGCGCAAATGCGGTGATCCCGAAAACCGCGGTACCGTCGGCTTCTTCACGAACCCATTCGTGCTCGGCCGTGTAGCGCAACTGCGTTGGGTCCATATCATCCTCCATGTGCGTGTCCTACCCGAACCATATTGGGTCACCCTTGCTGTTTACCCGAAGTAGACGCTACCAGCGGTAGGCGCAGCCCGGCTCGTACATAGTCCAGGCCCGCCCACCAGTACAGGCCGGTGCCCCAAAGGGAAAACGCCCAGCCGCAAACCAAGCCGAAGGTCCCGATGGCCCCGCCCACCGAGCCAAGAAGTAACCCGGGAAATCCCCACAGCAGACAAAAGGTTGCGGCTTTGCCCAGCAAAGTAACCGGCAGCGCCATGAGCCCTCGGCGCCTGAGCGCAGGCAGCAACAGCAGCAACATCACATCGCGCAGGGCCAAGACAATCACCAACCACCAAGGGATGATCCCGCGCAACGCCAAGCCAATAATTGTTGCGGCGATATACAGGCGATCGGCGAGTGGGTCAAGGAGCACCCCGAGCTTGCTGGTTTGGCCCAGTGCGCGAGCAAGCGCACCGTCTAACCAATCGGAGGCGCCAGCGACCACCAGGACAATAAATGCCCAAGCATCTGCCTGTTCAACCAGCACCAGCCAAAGAAACAGCGGGATCCCTAGTAAGCGGACGAAACTCAAGATATTTGGGATCGTCCAGATGCGGTCACTTAATTCGGCCGCCTGCTCGTCAGCATTACTCCCCATAAAAATTACTCCCCATAAAAATTACTCCCCATAAAAATTACTCCCCATCACGATCCCGGTCACGTCAGTCAGCCGGCCCGCTGGGCCAAGTACCGGCCCGCCAACTGCGTTACCTTAATCGGCAGATCAAATGTCTGACTCAAAAATGTGCTTGTCAGTGTTTGATCAATTGACCCTTGGGCCACCACCTGACCTTGCCGCAGCAGTAACGCATGCGTAAACCCCGGCGGAATCTCCTCAACATGATGGGTTACGAGTAGCTGTGCTGGCGCCTTAGAGTCGAACGCCAATATCGCCAATCGCTGCACTAGATCCTCACGCCCTCCTAGGTCCAGGCCTGCCCCCGGCTCGTCAAGGAGCAATAACTCTGGGTCGGACATCAATGCCCGCGCGATCAACGTTCGTTTCCGCTCCCCCTCCGACAAAGTGCCGAAGGTGCGGTTGGCAAGGGCATCTAGCCCCCAAGCCTTCAGCAGTTGCGCGCCACGAAATTCATCGACGACCTCGTACTTCTCGCGCCACCGGCCCGTCACCCCGTAAGCCCCGGTGAGCACCACATTTGCCACGCTCTCGCCGACCGGCAGGTTGTTCAAAATGGCGCTGCTGGCCCAGCCGATCCGTGGTTTCAGCTCCACTAAATCCACCGCACCTAGTTCTTCACCAAGTAGGTGCACCGAACCGGCGGTCGGAAAAAGTGCCGCGGCAGCCAACTGCAACAAGGTGGTCTTGCCCGCCCCATTCGGGCCCAAGATAACCCAACGCTGCCCCGCGCGCACCGACCAGCTTAGGTCGGCAAGGAGCAGTTTTGACCCACGACGAACCAGCACGTGCTGGCAGGCAAAGACTTCGTCAACTGGTCGGGTAAACGCCACGGACGTGACTTTAGTCGCCTTTTTCGCTGGCCCGCGTCACACGCGCTAGCGTAATGGCGTTATGAAGTCACAGACCCTGCTACTCACACTTAGCGGCACCGACCGACCCGGGGTGACCAAGACCCTTTTCGCGGCCCTCGCAGGGCATCCGGTGACCGTCCAAGATGTCGAGCAATTGGTGGTGCGCGGCCACCTGGTGCTTTCGGCGCTGGTCGCCGTCGATGCCGACTCGGGTGCTGCGGACGAAGTCATTAGTCAACTACGCCAAGATATTCGGCGAACGGCCGCCGCACTCGATATGGATGTAACGACCGTACCCGGTGCCATGGAGGACGCCGATCGGCGTCGTGGTCGCGTACATGTCACTATTCTCGGTGCACCACTTAGACCAAGTGCGGTGTCCAGGATCGCCGAGGAGATCGCAAATCGCGGCGGCAATATCGACCGCATCCGCCGCATCGCCTCCTACCCGGTGACCGCCGTCGTGTTTGAAGGCTCTGGTGCCGAGCTAGTCGACTTACGCCGGGCCCTCGTCGCAGCAGCTGCAGAGGTTGGCGTTGACATAGCGGTTCAGGAGGCCGGTCTTGATCGGCGCGGCCAGCACCTAGTCGTGATTGACGTCGACTCCACCCTCATCCAAAATGAGGTAATCGATCTCATCGCCGAGCAGGCCGGAGTGGGCGATCAAGTTGCTGCGATTACCGAGCAGGCCATGGCCGGGAATCTTGATTTCGCTACGGCGTTGCGCGCCCGTGTGGGACTCCTCAAAGGCCTTCCCGTTGGAGTTCTTGATCAGGTTCGCGCTAGTTTGCAGCTAACCCCTGGCGCCCGCACCCTGTGCCGGACTCTCAACACCCTCGGCTACCGAGTGTGCTTGGTTTCCGGGGGCTTTGCCGAAGTGATCATGCCACTTGCCGATGAGTTGGGTATCGATGACGTGCGCGCGAATCACCTTGGCGTGCGTGACGGGCTCTTGACCGGCGAAGTCGTCGGCGTCATTGTTGACCGTCAAGGCAAGCAGGCCGCACTCGAGGAATTCGCGGAGAAATATGAAATTCCAATGCGTCGCACCATCGCAATTGGTGATGGCGCCAACGATGTGGCCATGCTGGAAGCCGCCGGGCTCGGGGTTTCATTCAATGGCAAGGCTGCGGCCCGTGCTGCGGCCGATGCAGCACTTTCGGTCCCGTATTTGGATTCGGTGCTTTACCTGCTCGGTATCACCCGGGAAGATATTGAAGGTGCCGATGCTAGGGCCGGCGTCGTCACCCCCGCACCGCCGCTGATCAGGGACTAGCCCCTTGGCACCACGAAATCTGTAAGAAGTGCGCTACCAGGAACCCATTTAGCCCAGTCGCGAACCTCAAAAACTGCGATCCCACTTGTCGGATATTTGTCGGTAAGCTGCTGGAAGGCGGGCGTGTGCCGATTACTCGCAATGCTTGCCGCGAGGTCTTCTAACCCCGGGTTGTGCGCAATCACTAGCAAAACCTCGATAGCAGGTGAAGTTTCACAGATAACCGACCGTATCGCCTCGGGGGTGGCTTCATAAAGCTCCGGCTCGGTGCTGGCCGCAACGTCAACTTGATTCACCTGGATCAGCGACCAAGTCTCTTGGGTGCGCATGGCTGAAGACACCACCACACGCACCTGGCGCTGCCAGACTCCCGATGCCTTGAGCCAGGTGGCAATAGCACCGGCGTCGACAACCCCGCGCTTGCTCAGCGGACGATCAAAATCCTGAACACCTAATGGGTAAGCCGATTTCGCATGGCGAATCAGCACGAGCTGCTTGTTAGGCACCTTGGGAGTGCACTCCGCCATCAACATGCACGATCTCACCCGTAGTGGCCGGGAACCAGTCGGACATCAGGGCAACACATGCTCGAGCCGCTGGTTCTGGGTCGTCCAAATCCCAGGTCAGCGGTGCTCGCGTGGACCAAACCCCTTCAAACTCTTCGAAACCTGGGATGCTCTTGGCGGCCATGGTACGAATCGGTCCGGCCGCAACTAAGTTGACGCGAATACCCTTTGGCCCTAAATCGCGCGCCAGATAGCGGGAGGTGCTTTCGAGCGCGGCTTTCGCAACTCCCATCCAGTCATACTTGGGCCACGCCACGGCGGCATCGAAATCCAAGCCGACTATCGATCCGCCGTGACCAAGTAACGGCTCAGCGGCAACCGACAAGGACTTCAGGGAGAATGCGGACACCTGCAGTGCGGTACCCGCATCGGCCCAAGATGTTTCAAGAAACCTACCGCCGAGCGCCGCCTCGGGAGCAAATCCGATTGAGTGCAGAACACCATCAAGCCCATCGACATGTTCACGAACTCGACCAGCTAGGGCCAGCAGGTCAGCTTCGTTGGTTACATCAAGTTCGATGATGGGTGGTGTCGATGGCAGCCGGCCAGCAGACCGAGCGGTCAGCGACATCACCCGACCAAATGAGGTGAGGATGACCTCGGCACCTTGCTCTTGGGCGAGGCGGGCAACATGGAAAGCGATCGACTGGTCGGTCAATACCCCGGTGACCAGAATGCGCTTACCCTGCAATATGCCCATGCGCTTGCTCCTGCTCGCTAATCAGTGGCCCATGCCTAGGCCACCATCAATTGGGATAACCGCCCCGGTTATGTAACCGGCATCCGCCGATGCCAAAAACTGCACGAGCGCGGCCACTTCATCTGCCTGAGCATAACGTCCCAACGGCACCGCGCTGAGGATTGCCGACTTACGGTCTGCATCCAAATCAGCGGTCATATCGGTTTCAACGAACCCCGGTGCAATCACATTGACCGTTATTCCACGGGAACCGACCTCACGGGCTAGGGATCTTCCCGCGCCGATTAACCCTGACTTCGCGGCTGCGTAGTTAACCTGCCCGGCGGAACCAAGCATGCCCACCACCGAGGAGATGAAGATGATACGACCACCGCGAGCCTTCAGCATGGCTCGCAGGCTGCGACGAGCAAGACGAATCGCGCCCGCCAAGTTTGTGTTCAGTACCTCGTCAATATCTGCGTCACTTAGCCTCATGAGCAACCCGTCACGGGTAATACCCGCATTTGCCACAAGTATCGACACCGGGCCAAAGTCTGACTCAACCTGCGAGAAACCGGCCTCTATCGCACCGGGATCAGCGACATCCATCGCCACCGCGGCTAAGCCGTCGGGGGCCTGCCCGGATCTACTGGCCACCACAACCTGGTAGCCGGCAACTCGTAAGCGCTGCGCTATGGCCAAGCCAATCCCTCGGTTACCACCTGTTACCAGTGCTACCTCACTCATTGGTTGCTCCGTTCGTTGTTGCGGAACCTTGCTTCGGCGTCTTTGGCTGCAACCACATAGTTAGGACGAAAATACCGATCGGAAGATAAGACGCAATGACCGGGGAAATCAGGCTGACCAAACCGATGACGACGAAATAGCCAGCGATAATCCACCCGCGGAACCGTACGGTGCCACTTTCGGCCACCGGGGCGACGCCTTCTAGGAGTAGCCGTGGGTTTCGAGTCAGGTGTCGCCCCATTAATGTTCCGAGTGAGCTAACCGCGGCCATCAAGATCCAATAGAGGAAAGCGACATCACCAGTACTTGACGTACTAATATTCGGGTCGGTTGCCCGGAAGGCGAATGTGTAACCATAAAGACTGCTTAGCCATGGCAGGAGCACAATCCCCGCAAGCCAAGTCACGTTTAGCCAGAATAATGGGTTGTCATACCCGCGTATTTGACTAAAGATGCGGCTGTGCAGGCGCCACATGACCGCAACCACATAAAACGTGAACAAGAAAATGATCAACGTGCCTAGGTTATTGGTCACAACCGTATACAGCGGCTCACCAGCCCCGGGCTTCGGCAGGTTGATCAATGGCAGGACCATCAAAGTAATGGCGACGGCAACTACCCCGTCGCTGAACGCCATCAGGCGATCAACCTCGCGGCCGGTGCTTATCGGATCAAGTCTGCGAGCCCGCATCAAACATCCTCGAGCCGGTACCCGACCTTTAGTGAAACCTGAAAATGATCGACCGCCCCGTCCTTGACATAGCCGCGAACCTGGGTGATTTCGAACCAGTCGATGTGCTTCATCGTTTTTCCCGCGCGTTCGACCGCGGAGCTAACCGCTGATTCGATGCTGTCCGGGGAGGTGCCGACGACTTCGGCCATTTGAAATGTGCGATTTATCATGGTCGCGAACTTAACACCTAGGCGCGACCGGCCCAACGGGCGCACTGTGCACACTGGCCTTACGGTAGGGACATGAGCGAGTTGGTGATCCGTGGCTAAAGACAAGGTGCCAGCGCCCGAGGTCTTCACGATCACCGGTGCCCAGCGGCCCCTCAGCCAAGAGCAGACCGGCCGCACCCGCAAATACCTTATTTCGATGGGCATCCGCACCGCCTGTGTCCTAGCGGCAATCGTGGTGCCGGGCTGGCCAAGGTGGGTACTGATCGCCGGCGCGGTCGTGCTGCCCTACCTCGCCGTGGTGGTGGCCAATGCCGGCCGCGAAAACGACGAACCGGGAAAGCTGGGGGTCGCAGCCCCAGCCCAGCCGGCCCTATCCCAAAACGGCTCGACCCAAACAGACTCAACCCAGACAGGCTTTCCCCAATCGGAACCCGCGCCACGGCTATTCCCACCTGGGCAGCTCACCCAGTCGTAGGGTGACCACATGCTCGCCCTGCTCAAAACCCGCCGCTGGCTGGGTTTTACCACCTTGGTCTTGGTGGCGATCGCGGCCTTTGGCATCCTGAGTAACTGGCAGTGGCATCGCGCCGAGGAAAAAGCCACCCAACGCGCCGCATTGGAGTTGGCCGCGGCCGGTTCCCCAATCGAGTTGACCACGCTTGCTGGTGCAACCGCGGACTGGCAAAGCGTCGAAGCCGTTGGAACCTACGACCCCAATACCCAAGTGGTGGTGCGCCAACGCCCACAAGACGGGCGCAATGGTTTTTGGGTTCTGACCCAACTGGAATTGGCCGATGGCCGGGTGGTTTGGGTGGTACGTGGCTGGCTGCCGGCGAGCGCCTCGGCCACCACCTCCCCCGAGATCCCAACGGCTCCCACCGGCGCGGTGTCCGTGATCGGCACGTGGCATCAATTCGAGAAAGTCGATGACGCGGCCAGGGTTGGTCTCCCGGTGCAAATGGTGGGTGCGGTAGACCCGGAAGTATTACCGGAGCCCGGTGACTTCACCGGCTACCTCAGGGTCAGTGCCTCGACCCCACCAAGCCCTGGACTCACTGTCATTTCTCGACCGCAGATTGATGACAGCATGAATCTCTCGTATGCCGGGCAATGGCTGCTCTTTGCCGGCGTGGCCCTGGTCGGATGGTTCTTCTTCCTGCGGCGGGAGGCCAAGGAGGCACCGGTCTAGTCCGACACCGCCTGCTCCGCGAACTGCGCTTCATAAAGATCAAAATAGGCACCGCCGGCGGCAATTAGTTCATCATGGGTGCCTCGTTCAGCAATTTTCCCATCCACAACAACGAGGATCTGGTCTGCACGCCGAATCGTTGAAAGCCGGTGGGCAATGACTATGGATGTCCGCCCGATCAGGGCTGAGTCAAGCGCAATTTGCACCGCCACCTCACTTTCACTATCGAGGTGGGCGGTCGCCTCATCCAAGATCACGACCCGTGGAGCTTTCAGCAACAACCTAGCTAGGGCGATGCGCTGCTTCTCCCCACCTGATAGCCGGTAGCCGCGATCACCGACAACCGTGTCGAAACCGGCTGGTAGCGCACCTATTAACTCCGAGATCTGTGCGGCGCGACAGGCCTCCAGCATCTGGGCTTCGGTGGCGTCGGGTTTCGCATAAAGTAAATTAGCCCTGATCGTGTCGTGGAATAGGTGCGCATCCTGGGTGACCGTGCCTACCGCGTCGTGTAACGATTGCATGCGGAGCTCCCGGACATCATCGCCCCCAACCAAGACCGCACCGCCAGTCACGTCGTACAGCCGGTTCACTAGTGCGCTCACCGTCGTCTTGCCGGCACCTGACGGACCAACCAGTGCCGTCAAGGTTCCGGCAGGTACCTCGAAGGACACACCCGACAAAACGTCAATCCCAGCCTCATTGGCATCCTCACGTGCAATTGAATCCAGTGAGGCGAGCGAAACCTGCGCGGCCAGTGGGTACTGAAACCAGACATCGTCGAACTTGACCGCTAGTGGGCCAGGGGCAACCGGCCGAGCATCGGGAGCCTCTTGCACAAGTGGTGGTAAATCCAAAATCTCGAATACTCGCTCGAAAGACACCAGCGCCGTCATGACCTCAACACGAACATTCGACAAAGCCGTAAGCGGACCATAAAGCTGTGCCAGCAAGCCGACGAGCGCCAGCAACGTGCCAAGGGTCAGCGCCCCGCTGATCACCAGATTGCCCCCGAGGCCGTAGGTAATTGCCGTAGCCAGCGCTGCTACCAAGGTCAAGGCGGTAAAGAACCACCTGTTGGCCATTGCCATCTTCACGCCGATATCGCGAACCTGTATCGCGCGCGACGAGAAGTTCGCCGACTCATCCGCGGGGCGACCGAATAGCTTCACTAAGAGTGCTCCAGAAACATTGAACCGCTCGGACATTTGCACGCTCATGTCAGAGTTCAATTGCATTGAATCGCGGGTCATCCCCTGCAGCCGTCGCCCCATCCATCGCGCCGGCAAGATGAAAAGCGGTACGAGCAGCAGTGAAACGATCGTGACCTGCCAGGAGAGCACAAACATGGTGATCAAGACAATTACGAGGGAGATTAGATTGCCGAGCACCCCACCGAGGGTTGAGGTAAATGCCTGCTGGGCACCTATTACGTCACTGTTCAGACGAGAGATCAAGGCACCGGTTTGCGCGCGCGTGAAGAATGCCACCGACTGTTCCTGGACATGGGTGTACACCTCGGTCCGCAGGTCGTAGATCAGCCCTTCACCAATTCGCGATGAGAACCAACGGGCAACCAAGCCAAGTCCGGCGTCCACAATGGCAATCACGGCGATCAGGATGGCCGTGACGGTGACAAGGCGCGAGTCACCAACACTGATTCCTTGATCAATGATCCGTCGAAAAAGCAGGGGCTGCGCCACACTGAGAAGGGAGGTGAGAACCAAGGTAAGTAAAAAAAGGGTGATGAAAAGCCGGTACGGGTGCCCGTAACTAAGGATGCGCCGGATCAGTTCCCGATTCACCGTTTTTGCCCGAATGGACCGATCGCGAGTCATCGAGCGGTAGGTGATCCAGACGTTCTCCATCGACATATCTAGCCCCTCATTGCGGCCCGTAGATCAGCTAGCCGCCTAGTCTGCGCGATCCGCTCGGCCAAGTGTTGGTCGGCGGGATTATTGTCTTCAGCGGCCCGCAGTAGTGATTTCAATTCGCGCACGGCGCCCGCCGGCGCAGTCAAGAGTGATTCGACCAAAGCGTCCGTGCGCTCGGCCAACTGATCAAGGGGGGCTTGATAATTGGCGATCCCAATTCGTACTGCTTCCTCGGCATCGACAAATCGGCCGGTGGCACAGATCTCTAGGGCCCTTGAGTACCCGATGCGCCTGACGAGGCTTGACGTGCCGGTCAGATCCGGAACCAGGCCCAATGAGGTCTCGCGCATGGCGAATAGTGCGTTGTCCGCGGCAATAATGAGGTCACACGCCAGCGCTAATTGGAAACCGGCACCAATTGCGTGCCCTTGGACGGCTGCAATGGTCAGCACCGGGGTCTGCGACCACCAACTGAAGGCCGCTTGTGCCCCGCGAATGAAACCATCCACCTTCTCCTCGTCGTGATCTGCAAGAGTAAGTAGCGACTCCTCCCCCTCGATCCCCTCCACACTCATCATTCGGCGGTCTAGTCCTGCGGAGAAACTCACGCCTTCTGCGGCGAGCACCACGACTCGGACTTCATGGGTTACGAAATCCACGGCGGCTGCCAGTCGTCGCCACGTGGCCGGTGTCTGGGCATTGCGATTCCCGGCACTACTCAAAGTGACATGGAGCACCGACCCCTGGCGATCAATGCGCACTCCATCGATTTCAGCTGCAGCTGCAGACACTTAGCGCCTCCCAATCTTGCCGTTATGCCAACTCAACCAAATCAACGTAGTCCGAGTTCCAGAGGTCTTCATCACCATCCGGCAAAATCAGCACGCGCTCGGGGTCCAGCGCCGCCACCGCTCCGGGATCATGTGAGACCAGAACCACAGCCCCCTCATAAGAGCGTAGAGCCTGCAGTACCTCTTCGCGGCTCGCTGGGTCGAGGTTGTTGGTGGGTTCATCCAAGAGCAGAACATTTGCCCCCGACACCACCAGGCACGCGAGCGCGAGTCTGGTCTTCTCACCGCCAGAGAGCACCGAGGTCGGTTTGCGGACATCATCACCGGCGAACAGAAATGAACCCAGCACGGTTCGCTTGCGGGTGTCGTCCAAATCCGGCGCATTTCGATTCATCATCTCTAGAACGGTCGCACTCGGGTCCAGGGTTTCATGTTCTTGTGCGTAGTAACCAACCACCGCGCCGTGCCCTGGCTCCACTACGCCGGTGTCGGGGAGGTCAACGCCACCCAAGATACGAAGTAGCGTTGTCTTGCCGGCCCCGTTCAGGCCGAGGATCACCACCCGCGACCCGCGGTCAATTGACAGGTCAACGTCGGTGAAGACCTCCAGTGATCCATAGGATCGCGACAGACCGGTTGCCGAGAGCGGCACTTTGCCACAGGGCTTTGGGGTCGGGAACCGTAATTTTGCGACTTTGTCGGACTTTCGGACTTCGTCCGCGCCAGCAAGCAACGTATCTGCGCGGCGGAGCATGTTCTGGGCCGCCTTCGCCTTGGAAGCCTTGGCCCGCATTCGCTCAGCCTGATTACGCAAGGTGTCGGCCTGCAGCTCTGCGTTACGTCGTTCGCGCTTACGGCGGCGCTCATCTGTTTCGCGTGCGGTTAGATACGCCTTCCAGCCAAGGGTGTAGACATCTATCTCGCGTCGATTTGCATCCAGGTGCCAAACCCGGTTAACGGTGCCCTCCAACAGCGAGGCATCATGGCTAATGACGACGAAGCCGCCTTCGTAGTTAGCCAAGAACTTGTGCAACCAGCGAACCGAATCGGCATCTAGATGGTTTGTGGGCTCATCTAGCAGCAGGACATCGGCACCGCTGAACAAGATGCGGGCCAACTCAACGCGCCTTCGCTGCCCACCGGATAACGTGCCAAGTGGCTGGTCAAGGATCCGCTCCTCGAGCCCCACTGACGCGGCGATGGCCGCGGCCTGCGATTGCACCGCATACCCGCCGAGCGCCTCGAACTCGGCCTCAGCGCGCGCGTATCGATTGATGATGCGATCACGCTCTTCGGCATCTTGGGTATCCATTTGCATGCTGGCCTCTTGCATGCGCCCCATGACATCACGCAGCCCGCGTGCTTCCAGGATGCGATCGCGGGCTAGTTCAGCTGGATCCCCAGAGCGCGGGTCTTGGGGTAGGTACCCGACCGTGCCGGTGCAGGTGACCTGACCTTGGGCGGGCACGCTCTCACCCGCGAGTGCCTTGGTGAATGTGGTTTTCCCCGCACCATTTCGGCCGACTAAACCGACTCGATCACCCTTGCCGACCCGGATCGAAACATTGCCGATCAGTAACTGAGCACCGGCGCGCAACTCAACCCCGGTGGCGGTAATCATGACGTTGACAGTCTACGAGCAAATTCACCTTGCTAATTCACCGGGCAACTGCTCAGAGATTAAATCCCAAAGCCCGGAGCATGTCCTTGCCGTCATCGGTGATCTTATCGGGCCCCCATGGTGGCATCCAGACCCAGTTAATGGCGAAGTCAGTGACCACCGCAGAGAGCGCGGCCCGGGTTTGATCCTCGATCACATCGGTTAATGGGCATGCGGCCGAGGTCAGAGTCATGTTTACCGTTGCCACATTGCCATCATCCACGCTCACCCCGTAAACCAAGCCTAGGTCGACGACATTGATACCCAGTTCAGGATCAACGACATCCTTCATGGCCTCAATGACATCATCTTCGGTTGCGATACTCATGGCGTCCTCACTCTTGGTCCGAATCTGGCTCCGACATCAATCCACCCTTGATCTCTGCATCCTGCAGGGCCATCCAAGGTAACAACGCGCACTTGATTCGCGCCGGGTACTTTGCAACACCGACGAAGGCAATTGCATCACCCAGTACTTCCTCATCTGGATCCGCGTGCCCCTTGCTGTGCATGAGTTCAACGAAAGCCAATCGGATGCTCTCGGCATCGGCAACCGGTCGGCCCTGCACCAACTCATAAAGCACGCTCGCACTCGCCTGCGAAATTGAGCAGCCGGTACCTTCATATCCGATCAACAGACCGCCATCCTCGGATGCCGCCACCTGCATGTTTATTTCATCGCCGCAAGTTGGATTTACATGAAATGCAGTTCCAAGCGGTGACTCCATTAGTCCACGTCCACGCGGATTCTTGTAATGGTCAAGAATGATGTCCTGGTAAAGGGATTCAAGGCTCATGACGCCACCTTGAAGAATCGCTGCGCTTCGACGATGCCCTCGACAAGTGCGTCGATATCATTTAGATCGTTGTAAATATATGGTGAGATTCGAGTTGTCGCCGGCACCCCGAATCGCCGGCAGGTGGGCCACGCGCAATGATGGCCAACTCGCACGGCGATGCCCATATTGTCGAGCACTTGGCCAACATCGTGGGGATGGATCCCAGCAACCACAAATGAAATAGCACTGCCTCGATCAACCGCCTCAGGCGGGCCGATAATGCGCACCCCGGGAATCTTGCCGATTGCCATCAATGAGTACGCGGTTAAGGCCTGCTCATGGGCAGCCACCTGAGCCATCCCAAGGCGCTCGAGGTAATTGACCGCCGCGCCTAGACCAACCGCCTGCGCCACCATCGGCACGCCGGCTTCAAATTTCTGGGGCGCCGCGGCATAAGTGCTGCGATCCATCTCGACCGTGGCAATCATCGATCCCCCGGTCAAGAAGGGTGGCATTGCGTCCAAAATCTCGGCCGTGCCATAAAGCAGGCCGATACCCGTCGGGCCTAGCATTTTATGTCCGCTCCAGGCCACCAGGTCGGCACCCAGTGCGCTGACATCAACCGGCAGGTGCGGGATCGATTGACAGGCATCAACTACGCCAACCGCACCCACCGCATGCGCCTTCGCCATGATTTCGGCGACCGGATTGATGGTGCCCAAGATATTTGACTGGTGGACCACACTTACCACTTTGGTGGAGGCGTCAATGATGCCATCAAGACCAGCCAACTCAAGTCGGCCATTATCGGTTAACGGCACCCATCTCAGGCTCGCTCCGGTCTTGGCGCAGACCTCCTGCCACGGGACCAAATTGGCGTGGTGCTCCATTTCGGTGACGACCACACTGTCGCCCGGTTGCAACACGAATCTTGGGTCTACGGGAGTGCCCCACCGGGAAAGCGCGGTGGCATTCGAGAACGCGTATGCCGCGAGATTCAATGATTCGGTGGCATTCTTCGTGAAGACGATATTTGACGCGTCGGCGCCCACAAAACCAGCAACCTGAGCCCGCGCTAATTCATAAGCCTCGGTGGCTTCCTCGGCGAGTTGATGCGCACCTCGATGTGCTGCTGCATTACTTGTCTCATAGAAGGTGCGCTCAGCGTCCAGCACTTCAACCGGCTTCTGCGAGGTCGCCGCATTGTCCAAGTAGATTAGTGGCTTGTCATCGCGCACCGTGCGCTTAAGGATCGGAAAGTCCGACCTGATGCGCGCCACATCGATACCAGTCACCTTGATCTACCTCCCTTCGGATTACGCAGATGCCGGGGCGAACTGCTCGTAGCCCTCGGATTCAAGTGCGTTTGCGAGATCCGCGCCCCCACTCTTTACGATGCGGCCGTCGACGAACACGTGCACGAAATCCGGCTTGATGTACTGAAGGATCCGGGTGTAGTGCGTAATCAACAGCACCCCGGCAGCTGATTGCTCCCGGAATGCATTTACGCCCTCGGAGACCGTCCGGAGCGCATCGACATCGAGGCCCGAATCCGTCTCATCAAGAACAGCGAACTTCGGATTCAGCAGCGAAAGCTGCAAAATCTCATGGCGCTTCTTCTCACCACCAGAAAAGCCTTCATTTACGTTGCGCTCAGCAAATGCGGGATCCATCTGGAGCGCCACCATGGCATCCTTCATCTCCTTGACCCAGGTCCGCAATTTCGGAGCTTCACCACGGATCGCAGTGACGGACGTCCGAAGGAAATTCGAGACCGAAACACCCGGTACTTCGACCGGGTACTGCATTGCCAGGAATAACCCGGCCCGCGCCCGGGCATCCACGCTCATGCCCAAGACATCAACACCGTCAAGGGTGATCTGACCGGATGTGACCCGATACTTTGGATGCCCAGCGATGACATAGGCCAGGGTAGATTTACCCGAACCATTTGGCCCCATCACCGCATGCGTGGTTCCGCTTTCGATCGTTAAGGAAACTCCCTTAAGTATCTGGGTTTCACCTTCATCGGTTACGACACAGGCGTGTAGATCGGTGAGAACAAGTGATCCCATTGTGGTGCCTTTCTCCTTCGAACCTAGGGTTGAAACATTGGGGTAGTTGAAACCTCGATAACGGCGTTGTCTCCAGATCCGACGATCCGGGTCGCGTAGACGGGAACATTGGCGGTGGCCGGCAAGGTGAGCGGTTGGCCCGTGCGCAGATCAAATTGCGATCCGTGTAGCCAGCACTCGATCATGCATCCTTCAAGTTCGCCCTCTGACAATGGCACATCGGCGTGTGAACACTGGTCTTTGATCGCGAAAACACCTTCGTCATTAACCACCACTGCCACTGAAACACCGTTCACCCGAACATGCTTCGCGCGTTCGGGCTCGACTTCGTCGAGGCGGCAAGCTGGTAGGTACTCACTATCCGCGGAGACCATTGCCGCTCACCTCCTCAGGTAGCCCAAGGCGTCGAGAGATAATCTCCATCATCGAATCGCGCAAATCCCCCTGATCCAACCGGCCGAGTACTTCGGCAAAGAACCCACGCACTACTAGTTGCCGGGCTTGCTGCTCTGGGATGCCACGCGATTGCAGGTAGAACAACTGCTCGTCATCAAAGCGACCGGTTGCACTGGCGTGCCCGGCCCCGACGATATCGCCGGTTTCAAGCTCCAGATTTGGCACCGAATCAGCGCGCGGACCTTCATTCAAAAGTAAATTGCGATTCATCTCGTAGGTATCGGTTCCGGTGGCGCCCCTGCGCACCAATACGTCACCAACCCACACCGTGTGCGCACCTGGGCCCGCCAGGGCGCCCTTATAGGTGACCCGGCTGGTGCAGTGTGGTTGCTCATGCTCAACGAATATCCGGTGTTCCAGATACTGGTCAGCATCGGCCAAGAACACCCCTAGCAGCTCTGCGCTACCGCCGGGGGCCCCATAGCTGACCGATGGCGAAATCCGCACCGCGCTACCACCGGTGGTCACCGCACAACCGATGAAGGTCGCATCCCGACCGATGCTGGTGTGCCAGTGCGAGATGTGCACCGCCAAGGTGTCGCCCGCAACGACTGAGAGCATTGTCAATTTCGCCCCATCACCGACATTGACGACGATTGCCCCGCAAATATCTCGATCCAGATCATGGTCAATGACGATGACGGCTTCGCTGAAGGCGCCGACATTTACTTCCACATGCTGATAGGCAGCCGCTGTCGAACCGATTAGCTTGACCGTTACTGGATCCACAAGGACTTGGCCCCGCGGAATATCGATCACCACGGCCTGCTGCACCAGCGATCGGGCAATAGCCATCGGCCGGTCGGAAGGCAGCCAACTAGATCGTAGGTCAGCTATGTCGACATTGCGGACGAACTCGCTTTCGCCACCGGCAACAACCGACCCCGCACCCTCGATGGGGTGAAAGAATCTGCCAAATACGTCAAGTGGCGCGAATCGCCATTCAACTTCACGCCCGGTGGGTATGGCAAAGACATCGGGATCGGGAGACGTTAGACGTGGCGCAAGATCAATCGGTGGTGCGAGCGTCACCCAACCGCCCCTTCCATTTGCATCTCTATCAGCCGATTAAGCTCGATCGCGTACTCCATCGGCAACTCCCGGGCGATCGGTTCAATGAACCCACGAACGATCATCGCCATGGCCTCGTCCTCGGTCATCCCCCTGGACATCAGATAGAAGAGTTGATCCGCGCTGATCTTTGACACGGTCGCCTCGTGACCCATGGAGACATCATCTTCACGGACGTCAACATATGGGTACGTATCGGATCTGGAAATATCGTCTACCAGAAGTGCATCGCACTTCACTGTGCTTCTGGCCCCGTGCGCGCCCTCAAGTATCTGGACCAAGCCGCGATAGGAAGTGCGGCCACCGCCGCGAGCAACCGATTTCGAAACGATATTGGACGAGGTATTCGGGGCTACGTGCACCATCTTTGCCCCGGCATCTTGGTGCTGCTTCTCCCCCGCAAAGGCAATAGACAATGTCTCACCCTTAGCGTGCTCGCCGGTCAGCCAGACGGCAGGATATTTCATTGTCACCTTGGAACCTAGGTTTCCGTCAACCCATTCCATTGTTGCGCCTTCATGGGCCACTGCCCGCTTGGTGACGAGGTTATAGACGTTAGTGGACCAGTTCTGAATCGTGGTGTAGCGGCATCGCGCACCCTTGCGCACGATGATTTCGACCACAGCGGAGTGCAGTGAGTCACTCGAGTAGATCGGCGCGGTACAGCCTTCGACATAGTGCACGTAAGCACCCTCGTCAATGATCATCAAAGTACGTTCGAACTGGCCCATATTCTCAGTGTTGATGCGAAAGTAGGCCTGTAGCGGGATATCGACCCTTACGTTTTTCGGGACATAGATGAAGGACCCACCCGACCACACCGCAGTATTTAGGGCGGCGAACTTATTGTCACCGACCGGGATCACCGATCCGAAATACTCCTTGAAAACATCCTCGTGCTCGCGCAGCGCGGTGTCGGTGTCAAGGAAAAGGACACCCTGCTCTTCTAGATCCTCTCGGATCTTGTGATACACAACTTCCGATTCGTACTGCGCGGCGACCCCCGCGACCAATCGCTGTTTTTCCGCCTCCGGGATCCCCAATTTGTCATAGGTGTTCTTAATATCCTCGGGCAGATCCTCCCAGCTCGTGGCCTGCTTTTCGGTCGAGCGAACGAAGTACTTGATATTGTCGAAATCGATCCCGCCGAGGTCTGACCCCCAACTCGGCATCGGCTTCTTCTCAAATAGCCGTAGGCCCTTTAGTCGCAGTTGCAGCATCCACTCGGGCTCGTTCTTCAGGGCGCTGATATTGCGGACGACATCCTCATTGATCCCACGACGCGCACTAACGCCCGCATCATTGCCGTCATGCCAACCGAACTCATAACGCCCGAGCTCATCAATGGTGGCCGCCTGTTGCTCAGCTGAGGTTCGCTCTGTAGAAGTCGTCATGCCGATGCCTTTCGTTCGTTTGCAGAAATGGCTTTGCCGGGAATAGCTTTGCCGGGAATGGCTTTGATGGGGATCACCGTGGTGCAAACGCCATCACCATGGGCCAAGGTGGCCAATCGCGTAACGTGGCGACCCAAGGCAGTACCCAGGGCCAACGTCTCGGCATCGCACAGCTCTGGGAATTCGGCTGCCGCATCCACCACTGGGCAGTTGTGTTGACACAACTGCACCGTGACCCCGTGGTCGCCGATCTCCAACGAGGCGGCGTATCCGGCCGCGGACAAAACATTGGCGAGGTCCTCGGCGGTACCGGTGATGTCCTCCGACCGGGGCGGCAGTACGTCGGCGACCAGCTTTTGCGCCCGTTGCGCAGCGAAAGCGCGAACCCCGGCAGCCCCTTGGGTTTGCTGCACAAAGCGCAGAACCTCGGTGGCGAGGTCGTCGTAGGTTTGGCTCAGTGCCGCCCGACCGGCGGCGGTGAGGCTAAAGACCTGGCTTGGCCGGCCCCGGCGCGGCGTGCGCGCCGGTCCGTAGGGCGCCCGGTCCCCCGCCAGCACCAGACCGGCGTCCTGCAGGGCGGTCAACTGACGCCTAATGCCGGCCGAGGTCATGCCGAGGCGCTGCGCCAATTCGGTCGCGGTACTGGGCCCAGAGTCCAATAGTGAGTGCGCGAGCCGCTCGGCGGACTCCCCTGGGAATTTCACAACGTCATTGTTGCGTAATTCGGCACGGGCTGCAACCTGGGGGTCCATAGGATGCGGGCGTGACTACGCCAGCGCTATGGGTGAGCGATCTCTGGGTCACCTACGGCACCACCCGGGCGGTCGCCGGCGTGAGCTTCACCGTCGCCGCGGGTCAGATAACCGCCTTGGTCGGCCCGAACGGGGCTGGCAAGACTTCAACAGTGGAGGTTTGCACGGGCCTGCGACCTGCAACAAGTGGCAAGGTGGAACTATTCGGTGGCCCACCAAGAGAGTTGGCCGGGCGCACCCGGATCGGGGTCATGCTGCAAATCGGGGGCCTATACCCAACGGCTCGGCCCCTTGAATGGCTGACCTACCTGGCGAAGTTGTACCCCGACCCCGCGGACCCGAGCACCTTGCTCAGCAACCTTGGGATTGACCCAAAAACCTCGGTCACCACCCGCCGGCTGTCCGGGGGCGAGCAGCAGCGGGTCAAACTTGCCGCTGCACTGCTGCCCAAACCAGAACTGCTGTTCCTAGACGAACCCACCGCCGGCCTTGACCCCGCAGCGCGTCTGGATTTACTAGGTGCCCTGCGCCGCCTTGGTGCCGAGGGCACGGGGATCATCCTGACCACCCACGCACTTGGTGATGTCGAGGAGATCGCTGACGACGTACTGGTACTTGTTGGCGGTCACCTGGTCGCCAGCGGCCCGGTTGTCGACCTAATCGGGGCCGGTGGCTCGACCAGTTTTCGCGCTACCGCGGGGCTCGAGCTTGGCGCCCTCGCCGGCGCCCTTGGCAGCGGGTACCAGGTTCAAGAAAACCGGCCCGGCAACTATCTGATAACCGGCCCCACCACCCCACAACTACTTGCCGACATCACCAACTGGTGCGCCGCCGCCGGGGTCCAGGCTACTGAGATCCGAGCCGGCGGGCGCACCCTTGAAGACATCGTCGTCGAAGCCACCCGAAATGAGATTGCCGCTAGCGAAAGAGCCGAGGCAGCCGACTCATGAGTACCTCTTGGGCTCGGGCGCGGGCGCACACCGGCTGGGAGCTGCGGCTGCTACTGCGAAATGGCGAGCAACTACTCCTGGTCTTCATCATCCCGATCGTGTTAGTCCTTGCCCTCGGCCGCACGACTTTCGTGCCCGGTGGGGTTGACGCGGCAATTCCAAAAGTCTTGACTATCTCCATCTTGGCCGGTTGTTTCACTTCCCTGGCCATCGCAACTGGATTCGAGCGCCGTTCGGGTGCGCTGCGCTTCCTAGCAACTACCCCATTGACCCGCGCGAACCTGCTTACCGGCAAGGCCTTCGCCACGGCCATTGTGACTTTGCTCTCGGTGCTCGTGGTTTCGCTGCTCGGTATCGCACTTGGGTGGCGCCCGGCTGGCACCTGGCCGGTGGCGATTGGGATCGCCTTCCTTGGCTGCCTCACCTTTGCCGCATGGGGCCTATTCCTCGCCGGTACCTTGCGTGCCGAGGCTGTGCTCGCGGTGGCAAACGGTGTCTTCCTCGCGTTAATTCTCTTTGGTGGCATCATCATTGACCCGACACAACTACCCGATACCCTCGGTACCGTCATCGCATTCCTACCCTCGGCGGCCTTGGCTCAGGGGCTAACACAGGCACTTGATCCGAACCCAACTGACGCAGCACAGTTACTTAAGTCGGTTTTGGTGCTAACCACCTGGGCGGTCACTGGCGCACTCCTCGCCCGAAGGTTCTTCCGCTGGGAGTGAGTCCGGGTGGCGACGCCTAGGTGCCGTGTCTAGTGTGGGGTGCATGAGCAACGCGCCGTCGACGATAACTTCGGTTTCAATTTCCGGCCGTTGCACCAAGGCAGCTCGGAGCATCTTTATTGCCAACCTCGTTGCCCAGTGCGCGATTATTGTTACCGGTGCGATCGTCCGCTTAACGGCATCGGGGCTTGGTTGCCCAACCTGGCCGGAATGCGTTGAAGGTTCCTACCTGCCAACCGCCCGCCAGGAAGAGTCCTGGCATAAATATGTTGAGTTCGGAAACCGCTTACTCACCTTCGCTTTGGTCATCTTGGCTGTCGCTGCGGTGATTGCCGCGATCATGGATCGGCGCCGCCGCAGGGCAGCAGGACTACCCGCGCGACCCACTATTTTTGTACTGGCCTTGATCCCCATCATCGGCACCTTTGCCCAAGCCCTCCTTGGCGGGGTTACCGTCCTGACCGGACTCAGCCCACTTAGCGTCTCATCGCATTTCCTGGTGTCAATCTTGATCAGCGCCGGCTGCGTAGCACTCGTTGTGCGCTCCTACGACCTGGGCGATCAGCCAACTGTCTTTCTGGTCCGCCCCGAGTTGCGATTGCTGGTCTGGCTTATGGTCGGCGTGGCCTTCATCGTGGTGCTTCTCGGCGTCATAGTCACAGGCAGCGGGCCCCACAGCGGCGACTCAGATAGTGAATCTCGATTTGGCTTTGATCCGCGCACCGTCGCGTGGCTCCATGCTGACGTCGTGTTGTTGTTCGTAGGCCTGATTCTCGCCATGTTGCTCGCCGTCCGGCTAACTAAAGGTCCGGCGCGCTTGTTCAGGTTGACATTGGTCCTGCTGGCGATCAGCGTCGTTCAAGGCATCATCGGATATACCCAGTACTTTGCAGGGCTACCTGTCGCGCTGGTGACATTTCATGTGCTGGGCGCATCCCTGGTCTGGGTAACCGTGTTATTCATGCCTGCCGCAATTCGAACCCGCGGCGGCGCCGTAATTGCGAATTGAGAAACATCAGAACTAGGAAACAAACGGGTCGATTGCAATAGCAAGGAAAAGCAGCGCCAAATAGGTGATTGACCCATGGAATAGGCGCATCGCGATGGGGAGCACATCACCTGTTTGTGATCGAGCCGCTCGATAAAGCAACACGGTCTGACCCATGAACAACAGGCCCAAGACCACGGCGGCAATCGAATAGACCCAGCCCATCGGCGCCACCGGTATAAGGGCGAGCGAGAAGAGCACCATGATTACCCCGTAGGCCACGATGTTGGTGGTGACCGTGGTGACCGGTTTCACAACGGGCAACATAGGCACACCAGCGCGCTCATAGTCTTCGCGGTATTTCATGGCCAGTGGCCAGTAGTGCGGCGGCGTCCAGAAGAAAATGATCATAAACAGCAGTACCGGAGTCCAGGTCAACGAACCGGTGACCGCGGACCAGGCGATAAGAACCGGCATACACCCGGCCGCGCCACCCCAAACAATATTCTGCGAAGTCCGCCGCTTGAGTAAAATCGTGTAACCCACGACGTACAACAAAATCGCGACAATCGCCAACACGGCGGAGATGAGATTGGCCAGCCAAAACAAGGTAACAGCACTGCCAACGCTTAAGACGGCACCTTGGATGTTCCCGGCTCGTACGCTGATGGTTCCCAGTGCTGCCGGCCGGTGGTCGGTGCGCTCCATCAGGGCATCAATATCGCGGTCATAAACGCTATTGAAAGTATTAGCTGCGCCCGCGGCCAAGGTGCCACCGATCAACACGGCAACCACCACTTTTAGGCTCGGCAGACCCTGCGCTGCTAGGAACATGGTCGGGATCGCCGTGGTCAGCAGCAATTCAACAATTCGGGGTTTTGTCAATGCCACAAAAGCCAGCACCTGCTGGCCGCGGGACAACCCCGCACTAGTTGGCGCCGACGTCATTTCAGACACACTACCGGTACCTGAACCAGCCACTTAAAGTCCTTCGGCTGGGGGGGTTCCCTTTGGCAAGTCCGTCACTAGGCTAATGCCATGAGCGATGCGTTGAACTGGGATGAAGTAGATGACGACGCGGTCCGACATCTTCGGGCACTGGCAATGGACGCCGTCCAAAAAGTCGGTAATGGCCACCCGGGTACGGCGATGAGCCTGGCACCGGTGGCCTACCTGCTGTTCTCGCATGTTTTGCGTCATGATCCAAGTGATGCAAATTGGTTGGGGCGGGATCGATTCGTGCTCTCGGCCGGCCACTCCAGTTTGACCCTCTACTCGCAGTTGTTCCTGTCGGGCTATGGACTGACGATGGCAGACCTGCGGGCATTTCGCACCTGGGGCTCGCGCACCCCGGGCCACCCCGAGCATGGCCACACCACCGGTGTCGAGACAACCACCGGGCCACTCGGGCAAGGGCTGTCAACCGCCGTTGGCATGGCCATGGGAGCCCGATATGAGCGCGGGCTATTTGATCCCGATGCGAAACCCGGTACCAGCCCATTTGATCACCGGGTGTGGGTGATCGCATCCGATGGTGACCTTGAGGAAGGCATTACCTCCGAAGCCTCGTCACTTGCGGGCACCCAAGGACTCAACAATCTAATTGTGATGTGGGATGACAACCATATTTCCATTGAAGGTGATACGGCCGTAGCTTTCACCGAGAACGTTTTGGACCGTTATGCCGCATACCACTGGGCAACACACGCAGTGGATCGAAATCCCGATGGTTCGGTCAACGTTTCGCAGTTGTACGAAGCAATGCAATCGGCGCTGGCTGAGAAATCACGCCCGACATTCATTCAGGTTCGCACGACCATCGGCTGGCCGGCGCCAAATGCCCAGAACACCGCGAAGTCGCACGGATCGGCCCTTGGTGCCGACGAGATCGCGGCTACCAAGGTTGTCCTTGGGCTAAACCCCGACGAGTCATTTGCCTTCCCCGATGCTTTAGTCACCAGCGTGCAGAAGCGAATTAATGCTCGAGCTCTTGCCGCGCGGTCAAGCTGGGATGCCAGTTACGAGACGTGGCGTGCATCTGCACCCGATCGCGCCGCATTACTCGACCGCCTTCGTGCAGGTGAACTCCCCGCAGGCTTCGACGCGGCCTTTCCGAAATACGAAATTGGCACGTCGGTGGCAACCCGTAAGGCATCCGGCGAGGCCATCAATGCGGTTGCGGCGGTCATGCCAGAACTTTGGGGTGGGTCCGCTGACCTCGCCGAATCAAATAACACCACGATCGAAGGCGGGTTGAGCTTCTTGCCGGCCGGTTCAAAATGCAAGGGCGCATCACCATATGGCCGCATCTTGCACTTTGGGATTCGAGAGCACGCGATGGGTGCCATCCTCAATGGCATCTCCCTTGACCGCTTAACCCGGGTTTTCGGCGGGACTTTTATGGTTTTCAGCGACTACATGCGAGGCGCGGTCCGCCTTTCCGCACTAATGCAAACTGCCGTCACCTTCGTTTGGACGCACGACTCCATCGGCTTAGGTGAGGACGGACCAACACATCAACCGATCGAGCAGCTGTGGTCCCTTCGCGCTATCCCGGGCCTATCGGTGATTCGGCCCGCGGATGCCAATGAGACCGCTGCCGCCTGGCATGCAACTTTGTCCGCACATCGACCGGTGGGCATGATCTTGACCCGGCAAAACCTGCCCACACTCGCGTCGGCTGAACTTGCCCGCACGGGTGTTGCCCGTGGTGGCTACATAATCGCCGATCACCCTGCGCCCTCGGTTTTACTAATGGCAACCGGCTCCGAGGTGCAATTGGCAGTGCAGGCACATTTAACTCTGGCAGCGGAAGGAATTTCCTCGCGCGTCATCTCGATGCCATGTCTGGAATGGTTTAATGAACAAGATCAGGCTTACCGAGACGGCGTCCTGCCGCCAGCCGTTCGGGCCCGGGTGGCGGTCGAAGCCGGGGCAACACTTGGCTGGTGGCGTTATGTCGGAGATCGCGGGAAAGTGATCGGCATTGATCACTTCGGGGCCAGTGCCGACCAAAGCGTGCTGTTTCACGAGTTCGGAATCACCGCTGAAGCAATCGTTGCCGCAGCAAAATCAAGTTTGGGAGCGTGAGCAGATCCGATGGATCCCCTACTGGAACTAACAGATCTTGGTGTCTCGATCTGGCTGGATGATCTAGATCGACACCGCATTACCTCAGGTAATCTTGCCGGGCTCATCGAGAATAGTTGCGTACGCGGCGTCACTACCAACCCGGCGATATTCGACAAGGCAGTGTCATCGGGCGCCGAGGCCTATGCTGCCCAAATAAGTGAACTGGCCGCTCAAGGCATGGACGTTGACCAGGTAATCCGGCGACTGACAACCGATGACGTTCGCGCCGCCTGCGACCTTTTCACCGGCCTATGGCAGCAATCTGCCGGGGTCGATGGTCGAGTATCCATTGAAGTAGACCCGCGCCTGGCGAATGACACGGCAGCCACCATCGTGCAGGCCGGGGAGCTTTGGCAGCAGGTGGCCCGGGCGAATGTCCTGATCAAGATTCCCGCGACCAAAGCCGGGCTACCTGCGATCACCGAGGCCATCGCAGCCGGCATCAGTGTCAATGTGACCTTGATCTTCTCAGTGGATCGCTACCGCGAGGTCATCGCCGCATATGAGGAGGGCCTGGTTCGCGCACGAGCAGCTGGCCACGATATTGCAACCATCAGTTCCGTTGCCTCGTTCTTCGTGAGTCGAGTTGATGCTGAGGTTGACGCGCAACTGGCAGCTATCGGCACACCAGATGCAACAAGGTTGCGAGGTACAGCCGCTATCGCAAATGCTCGTCTGGCCTGGGTGGCGTATGAGGAGGCACTGGCTACTCGCAGGTGGGCCGAGTTGGCACAGGCCGGCGCGAACCCGCAACGGCCGTTATGGGCATCAACCGGCGTCAAGGACCCAAGCTACGACGACACTCGATACGTGGTTGACCTAGCAACCGCTGGCTGCGTTAATACGATGCCAGAGTCCACCTTGGCGGCTGTCGCCCAACATGGTCGGGTAATAGGCGATACCGTGCGCGGCACCGGCGCGGCCGCCGCCGCAACTTGGCGTGATCTCGCCGGCCAAGGTATCGACCAAGGCGCTGTTTGCGACCAGCTGGAAGTCGAGGGAGTACAGAAGTTCATCGATTCGTGGGAGCAGCTGCGTAGCACCGTTCGAAACGCCATGTCGGGAAGCGCATGACGGTGGCGGCGGCCAACCCACTGCGGGACCCACTTGACCACCGATTGCCACGGGTGGCTGGGCCCTGCGGCATGGTGCTGTTTGGCGTCACCGGAGATCTGGCCACCAAGAAGGTCATGCCGGCGATCTATGACCTAGCAAGTCGTGGCCTGCTACCACCGGGATTTGCCCTCGTTGGCTTCGCACGTCGGGATTGGGCGGATGAGGATTTCGCGCAAATCGTTCATGATGCAGTACGCGACCACTCACGGACCCCCTTTCGCGAGGAGATCTGGCGCCAATTGGCTGAAGGCATTCGCTTTGTTGCCGGTGACTTAGCGGACCCTGCCGCCTACCAGGATTTAACAGCCGCCGTTGCGGAACTGGATGAGTCCCGCGGCACTTTAGGAAACCACGCGTTCTACCTTTCTATTCCACCCGGCCTGTTCCCGGTGGTTTTAAGACACCTGAAGGAGTCCGGCCTTGCGGACAGCGGTCCGGGCACCTGGCGGCGCGTGGTCATCGAAAAGCCGTTCGGTCACGATTTGGCAAGTGCCACCGAACTGAATTCACTCGTTGGCGAAGTGTTCCCAACCGGATCCGTTTTTCGCATTGATCATTATCTCGGCAAAGAGACAGTGCAGAATATCTTGGCGGTGCGATTCGCTAATGCCATGTACGAGCCGCTTTGGAATTCAAATTACGTTGACAATGTGCAAATCACCATGGCGGAGGACATTGGGATCGCCGGGCGCGCCGGCTATTACGATGGCATCGGCGCCGCTCGAGATGTGATCCAGAACCATCTACTGCAGTTGCTGGCCTTGACCGCCATGGAGGAGCCACTTTCTTTTAGCTCTGATGACGTCCGCCTCGAAAAGGAGAAAGTGCTTTCCGCCATCACGGTGCCATTGGAGATCGACCTGCATTCATCGCGCGGGCAGTACACGTCGGGCTGGCAAGGCGGAATCCCGGTAAAGGGGTACCTCGAGGAAGATGGCATTTCACCAACCTCAATCACCGACACCTTCGCGGCGATTCGCCTAAATGTCGAGAATCGGCGCTGGGCTGGCGTGCCCTTCTACCTGCGTACCGGTAAACGGCTCGGCCGTCGTGTCACCGAAGTGGCCATAGTTTTCAAACGCGCACCGCATCTGCCTTTCGCTCAAACCGCGGTGGAAGAGCTCAGTAACAACGCATTTGTCTTCCGCATCCAGCCAGATGAGGGCATCACGGTTAAGTTTGGCTCGAAAGTTCCCAACACCTCATCGATTGAGGTGCGAGATGTGACAATGGATTTTCAGTACGGTGACTCCTTCGTGGATTCAAGCCCCGAGGCATATGAACGACTAATCCTTGATGTACTGCTGGGCGATCCACCCCTGTTCCCGAGGCCCAGAGAAGTTGAGTTGGCATGGCAGATCCTTGATCCAATATTGAATAGGTGGGCCGAGCAGGGGCGCCCTGAGCAATATGTTTCAGGTGGCTGGGGCCCGCATTCGGCAACTGAAATGATCGCCCGCGACGGGCGCAATTGGCGGCGACCATGATCAGGCTTGAAGATACCAGCGGCGGTGCAATAGTTGCGACCATCAACCGCGAGCGCAGCCGGCTGGGTTCATCTGCCACCGGGATGGTGCTAACGCTCATCATTGTGGGCAATGAGGAGACCCAGGCCGACGCCACCGCGGCCGCGGTCACCGCCGCCCGGTCGCATCCAATGCGGGTTGTCACGATGGTCCCAAGGCCGACGGATCCAGGCACCCGCCTGGATGCGGATATCTCCGTGGGCGGGCAGGACGGGCCCGGTGAAGTCGCGGTCCTGCGGCTAAGGGGGGCACTTGCCGAACATGCGAACTCGGTGGCGGTGCCACTGCTGCTATCCGACACCCCAGTTGTAGTTTATTGGCCGGGCCCGGCCCCGGCCGTACCTGCAGATGACCCAATAGGTCGGCACGCCCAGCGTCGAATCACTAATGCCACCGGCGCCCTTGACCCAATGCGTGAGTTGCTGGCCCGTCGTGCTGGCTACCGCAGCGGTGACACCGACCTCGCGTGGACCAGGCTCACCTCATGGCGCTCGGTATTGGCGGCGGCACTCGACCAGCCGGTGGCGGGGTTGACCAGCGCACACGTCAACGGTGAGCAGGGCAATCCAAGCCTGCCACTTCTCACCTCGTGGTTGCGTCAGCGCCTCGAAGTACCGGTGAGCTTGACCTGGAATGCTGGCCCTGGCGTTACCTCGGTCGAAATCGAGGCCGGCGAGGTGAGCATTAGCGTCGCTCGGGAGGCTGATTCGGTTGCGACGCTTACCCGCACCGGCCTGCCCGATACCAAAGTTCCACTACCGCGTCGCGACCTAGCCGCACTGCTTTCGGAGGAGTTGCGGCGCATGGACCCCGATGAGGCCTATCACGCGGCCATCACCAATGTGGATGAATCTGAGTGCAAGTCTTGAGCCGGGTGGAGATCTTCCGACACCAAGACTCAAATTCACTGGCAGCTGCGGCGGCTGCCCAGTTGATAACAAAAATTGTTGAGGCACAGGCATCAGGGGTGCGCCCGCACCTTGTCCTAACCGGTGGTGGCATCGGCACCGCGGTTCTAGCTGCGATCAACTTGGGATCAGGTCGCAGCTCCGTGGACTGGGAGCAAATCGAAATTTGGTGGGGTGATGAGCGGTACTTGCCCACCGGTGACCCCGATCGAAATGAGTCGTCCGCGCGCGCGGCGCTCCTGGACCACGTCGCTATTCCGGCACGAAATGTGCACCCCATCGCCGGTCCTGAAACAACTGCCGACGCGCAGAGTTCGGCACTGGCCTACGCGACCGAACTCACCCGCTATCGCCGGCCCGAAGATCACGCCCCCGTACCGAGTTTTGACGTTCTACTACTTGGGATCGGGCCCGATGCGCATGTGGCTTCCTTATTTCCTGGGCAGCCCGCATTGCATGATGACCGCGCCGTCGCCGCGGTGCATGGCGCCCCCAAGCCCCCGCCTACCCGCATCACTATGACGCTGCCGACAATTTGTGCCGCTCGTGAGGTGTGGGTACTTGCCAGCGGTGCCGAAAAGGCCGCCGCTGTCCGCCTCGCCTTGGACCCGGCCGCCGGCCCATTACAAATACCAGCGGCGGGCGCGCGCGGCCGCGAGCGAACTTTGTTCCTACTAGATGAGCAGGCCGCGATGAAATTGCCAGCCGATATCGGACGACTTAACGCCTAGCGGTACCACGTTTAACCCCAGGTGCGCAACGAACTACGGGCGGATGTTCTCCATCGCCTCGGCCAAAATCGCAGCACCGTCTTTGTCCGAGCGCCGCTCTTTCACATACGCCAAGTGCGTCTTATAAGGCTCAACTTTCTGCGGTGCGGGTGGATTGGCCTCATCGGGGCCGGCGGGCAGGCCGCAACGCGGGCAGTCCCACTCCTCCGGAACCGCGGCATCGGCCGCAAAACTGGGCTTTGACTCATGGCCTCGGCAACACCAAAAGGACACCCAGATGCGCGGTGCCGCCTCGCCACGTTCGGCCTCCCCCATTGGGCCCGCGCCGACACGACTACCGCGAATTGCACTGCCACCTGCCACTTGAGTTCCTCTCTAGGGTTCGTTAACTACCGGTACGCACTAGCAGGCCAACGGCAACGACACTCGCTGCCCAAACCAGACCCAAACCGACCGTCAGTCGATCCAAGTTGCGCTCAGCCACACTAGATCCACCGATGGAGGAACTGACGCCACCACCGAACAAATCAGAAAGGCCACCACCCTTGCCGCGGTGCAGCAAGATCAACACAATCAGCAAAACACTGGTAATCACCAGGATAACGGCGAGGGCAATTGTCAAGACGGCAATCATGGCCAAAGGATACGCGGTGACCCAGCCGGCCGGTTAAGCGGCCGGCCCGTTGCCTAGTCCGTTGGGTGCAGCCGGTACCTGATGATTCCCACGAAGTCATCCGGATCAATGCTGGCCCCACCCACTAGGGCACCGTCCACGTCCGGATGGGCCATAATTCCCACCACATTGCTGGACTTAACAGAGCCGCCATACAGGACCCGAACCTCCGCTGCCGGCTGCTTGCCCCAGACTTCTGCGACCTGTCCTCGAATCGCCCCGCAAACCTCTTGGGCATCCTCCGGCGTCGCCACCTCACCGGTACCAATTGCCCAGACCGGTTCATAGGCGATGACTAAGGATGCAACCTGCTCCGCGGTCAGCCCGGCCAATGAGCCGGCCAGTTGCTCAAGTACATGCGAAACCGCGTTACCCCCCTGGCGAATTTCTAGGTGCTCTCCCACGCACACGATGGGGATGATGCCGTTTCGGATGGCGGCCTTAGCTTTTGCGTTGACTACCTCGTCGGTCTCACCGTGGTATTGGCGGCGCTCACTATGGCCGACGACCGCATAGGAGCAGCCTAACTTCGCCAACATCGGGCCCGAAATATCGCCTGTAAACGCACCTGAATCATGTGACGAAATATCCTGCGCCCCATACAGGAGGTCGTACTTATCGCCATCGATCAAGGTCTGGACCGATCTGATGTCGGTGAATGGTGGTAGTACAACGACATCAACCGCAGCGAAATCCTGATCATTTAGGGCATAAGCCAATTTCTGCACCAAAGCGATGGCCTCGAAGTGATTCAGATTCATTTTCCAGTTGCCAGCCATCATTGGCTTGCGGTCTACCACGGCTAATGCCCTTCGTCGAGAACGGTGATCCCGGGCAAGGTTTTGCCCTCGAGGAATTCCAAACTAGCCCCACCACCGGTACTGATATGACTGAAGGCGGACTCCGGCAGGCCAAGGATCCTTATTGCAGCTGCCGAATCGCCCCCGCCAACCACGCTCACCCCGGGTGCAGCGGCCACGGCTTCGGCCACTTTTTGTGTGCCCGTGGCAAATGGTGGCATTTCAAAAACTCCCATTGGGCCGTTCCAGACAACGGTCTGCGCATCGGCAATTTTCGAAGTGAAGAGTGCGGCCGTTTTCGGGCCAATATCCAAGCCGCGCCAGCCAGTGGGGATCAAGTCACTCGGGACGCATTGCACCTTGGCTTCGGCACTGAACTCATCTGCGATCACCACGTCAACGGGCAGCAGTAACTCCACACCCGCGTCCTTCGCCTGTGCCATGAATCCCTTGACCTGGTCGATCTGATCGGCCTCGAGGAGTGAGTCACCAACTTCGTAGCCTTGGGCCGCTAAGAAGGTAAAGGCCATACCCCCACCAATCAGCAACCGGTCGACGCGGCCAATCAAGTTACCGATGACCCCGAGCTTGTCACTGACCTTGGAGCCACCCAAGACGACGACATAAGGGCGCGCTGGATTTGCCAATAGTGATCGAAACACCTCGGTTTCCGCGATGACTAAGCGCCCACCGGCAGCCGGTAGCAGCCGGGCAATGTCGGTAACCGAGGCTTGCTCGCGGTGCACTACCCCAAAACCATCAGAAACGTAGATCTCCCCAAGCGCCGCCAACTCACCAGCAAGGCTCTGACGCTCCGCGGCCTCCTTGCTTGTCTCCCGCGCGTCAAACCGCAGATTCTCCAGCAGCAGCACGTCACCGGGTTGCAGCGCAGAGATCAGACCGGCAGTTACCGGCCCGGTGATATCGGTACCGAGTTGCACTTGGATTCCGAGCAGGTCACCGAGCCTGCTGGCCACCGGGGCCAGGCTGAGTTCTGGCTTGCGGACACCCTTGGGGCGACCCAGGTGCGCCATGATCACGACCTTCGCCCCATGAGCCCGCAGATACTCGATTGTCGGTAAACTCGCACGTATTCGGCCATCATCTGTGATGACCTTTGCGCCCTGCACGCCATCGGCGAGCGGCACATTGAAATCCGACCGAACCAAGACGACTTTCCCGTCGACTTCTAGGTCGTCGAGGGTGCGCATTACTGGCGGCCCTAGAGGCTTGAGCCGACGAACACGGTGAGGTCTATCAAGCGGTTGCTGTAGCCCCACTCATTGTCATACCAACCGACGACCTTCGCCATGTTGCCATTGACGTTGGTTAACCCGGAGTCGAAAATACATGAGGCTGGGTCTGTAACGATGTCGCTGGACACAATCGGGTCCTCGGTGTAGACCAAAATACCCTTTAGCGGTCCAGCCGCTGCCGCTTTGATCGCAGCATTGATCTCTTCCTTTGTTGCCGGGGTCTTCAACTCCACGGTCAAGTCGGTGGCAGATCCCGTCGGTACCGGCACCCGCATCGCGTAACCATCGAGCTTGCCCTTCAGCTGCGGCAATACCAGACTGATCGCCTTAGCGGCACCGGTGCTGGTCGGGATCATGTTGATCGCAGCCGCCCGTGCACGACGCAGGTCACTATGTGGGTAGTCCAAGATGCTTTGGTCGTTGGTGTAGGCGTGAATGGTGGTCATCAAGCCACGCTCGATTCCGAATGAATCATCTAGCACCTTGGCCATCGGCGCCAGGCAGTTGGTCGTGCATGAGGCATTAGAGATTATGTTGTCCGTTGCCGGGTTGTACTTGTCCTCGTTTACGCCCATCACAATGGTGATGTCCTCACCTTTGGCTGGCGCGCTGATGATTACTTTCTTTGCGCCGGCGGTGATGTGGCCTGCGGCCTTCGCCGCATCGGTAAAGAAGCCGGTTGACTCGATGACAATGTCAGCACCCACCTTTCCCCAAGGTAGTGCAGATGGGTCACGCTCGGCGAAAACTGGGATGGTGGTGCCGTCCACAATGATCGCACCGTCGGTGGCGGTGACCTCAACGCCAATGCGCCCTAAAATGCTGTCGTACTTCAGTAGATGAGCCAAGGTCTTGGTATCGGTTAGATCGTTGATGCCCACAATTTGCACATCTGCTCCACTGGCGCGTAGCGCACGGTAGAAATTGCGGCCAATGCGGCCAAAACCGTTAATGCCAACCTTGATCGTCACTTGAACTCCCCGGTAGTTTGGAACCGAATAACCTTGTCATCTGAAAAACCATGTCATCTTGTAAGCGCTATCATGCAAATCCTACCGGTTTTCAGGAGTCGTCGTCATCTTGGCCGAGTGCCGATTCGGTATCTGGAATCCCCAGATCCGAGGCGCGTTTATCGGCCAAAGCCAAAAGTCGACGGATCCGGCCGGCGATCGCATCCTTGGTCATTGGGGGGTCAGCCAAAGCTCCCAATTCTTCCAAACTCGCCTGTTGATGTTCGAGCCGCAACCGGCCCGCAACCGCTAGGTGCTCTGGCACGTCCGCGCCCAAAATCTCCAAAGCCCGTTGTACCCGAGCACCGGCGGCCACCGCCGCCCGAGCCGATCGCCGCAAGTTCGCGTCATCGAAATTCGCCAGGCGGTTCGCGGTGGCCCGCACCTCACGGCGCATACGTCGTTCTTCCCAGGCCATCATTGACTCGTGCGCACCCAACCGGGTCAGCATCGCCCCGATCGCATCTCCATCGCGAATGACTACGCGATCAACCCCGCGCACCTCGCGCGATTTGGCCGGGATCCCAAGCCTCCTGGCCGCGCCGACCAGTGCCAGAGCGGCTTCTGGGCCCGGGCAGGTGATCTCCAAGGAGGATGACCGGCCGGGCTCGGTCAAGGAGCCATGGGCGAGGAAGGCCCCGCGCCAAGCCGCCTCGCATTCGCTCACCCCGCCAGCGACGATCACCGGCGGCAGGCCGCGTACCGGGCGCCCGCTGCCATCAACGATCCCGGTCTGCCTTGCGAGTGCCTCCCCACCTTCAACCACTCGCACCAAATACCGTGATCCCTTGCGCAATCCGCTGGGTTGCACAACGACGATTTCGCTCTCATGACCGTAGATGTCAAAGAGGTCCTTTTTCAGACGACGTGCCGTTGCGCCCGTATCCAGATCCGCTTCAATCACAATGTGGCCAGCGACTAAATGCAGGCCACCGGCGAATCGCAAAATGGTAGCCACCTCGGCCTTACGGCAACTCGCCTTGTTGATCTCAACCCGGCTGAGTTCGTCCTTTACCGCCGCAGTCATTGCCATGGTGCGCATCTTGCCATGTGTGGCAAGTACCCTCGCCGGGCACCGACGCTCCGGCTCAAATTACCGATCCGATCGCCACGGCTAGGCGGTCTGGATCATGTTCGCCAGGGCGCGTGCCGCGTGGGTAGGTAAGCGTGTTCAGCACCAGCTCTGCGCCGATTCGAGCGCAACTGGCTGTCAATGCCGATAGGTCATCAACATGGCGCGGGTCCGCAATCACCGCATCAAGTGCTAGACCCGGCACTAAATCCATCAGCACCATTAGGTGGCGGTCGACTGAGAGCCCTGACATCTCCGTATCACTGCTTGGATCAAGGTTCAGAACCACAATTCGCTTGGCCGAACTATTGGTAATCGCCGCGGCCAAGTCGGGCAACAGTAAATGCGGGACAACCGATGTGTACCAGGAGCCTGGGCCGAGCACGATGACATCGGCGCGCTCAACAGCCTCAATGGCCGCGAGGCAAACCGGTGCATCGGCTGGCTCGAGGCGAATGCCCACGATGGTGCCCGGTGTCGTCGCTACCGCCTCTTGTCCACGGACAATTGACACGTGCTCGACATTTGCGGGGTCCAGTCCTTCCACATCGGCGATGATCTGCAAGGGCACCGTGCTGCAGGGCAGGACCCGACCCTGGGCCTCAAGCAGGGCCCCCACCCAGTCCAATCCGACGACCGGGTCCTTGGTCTGCTCCCACAACGCATAGATGAGCAAATTGCCAAGGGAGTGACCGGCTAGGTCACCTGAACCGCCGAATCGGTGCTGCACCACCTTGCTCCACGTACGGCCCCAAGTGTCATCGCCACAAAGTGCAGCCAGTGCCATCCTTAAGTCACCCGGCGGGAGCACACCATATTCTTCACGCAGTCGGCCGCTGGATCCACCATCATCGGCAACGCCGACGACCGCGGTGATTTGATCCGTGACACGGCGCAATGCCTTCAGCGTCGCCGCAAGGCCATGACCACCGCCAAGGGCCACTACATTTGGTCCGGCTCCCCCGAAGGCTAGAGCACCACGCTTCGTCACTCCCGGCCGAGATCCCGGTGCACGACAAGAGATTCAATCCCCTCAATTCGCAACCGCGCAGCGAAATTCTCTGACATTGCCACACTTCGATGCTTGCCGCCGGTGCAACCCATCGCGATGGTCACATATCGCTTGCCCTCGTCCACGTACCCGGGCGCGATCACCTGCACTAGCTGCGAATACAACTGCAGAAAAACCTCAGCAGCGGGCGCGGCGAGTACCGCGCTCGCAACTGTTTCATCGAGCCCGTTAAGGGGCCTCAACTCTGGGATCCAGTGCGGGTTCGGCAGGAAGCGGACATCGGCAACTAAATCTGCATCGACGGGTATCCCGTACTTGAAGCCAAAGGACATCACCGTGGCATGGAGCTTCATCACATCCTGGTGGCCGAATGCAGCCTCGATCTTTCGACGCAAATCATGAACATTAAGTGCAGTGGTGTCGATGACCACATCAGCAATTGCGCGCATATCCCCAAGCGCAATCCGCTCGGCTGCCAGACCATCAGTGATTCGCTGGCCACCTTGCAATGGATGCGGCCGCCTAGAGCTTTCGAAGCGTCGCACCAACGACTCATCAGAGGACTCCAAAAAGAGGGTCCGGACCGGGATGCCATCACGCCCAAGTGACTCGAGAGTGCGGTTCAAGTCTCTAAAAAAGGACTTACCGCGCACATCAACCACCACGGCTATCCGGCTGATGTCCTCACTACCTCGCGCTAATTCAATTGCCTGCTGCAGCATCGAAGGTGGCAGGTTATCGATAACGAACCAGCCAATATCCTCAAGGACATGCGCAGCGGTAGAGCGACCGGCCCCTGACATCCCGGTGACAAGTACCACATCGAATTCGGCGAAGTCAGTCTCAGTCACCTGGACTTCCTTTCCTCTCGTGCTTGCGCACCGGGTTGCCCGAGCCCACCTGCCCGCCAAGGGCTGCGGCAATTGTTGCAGCAAGGACCGGGCCGATCCCGCCAACCGTACTTAACTCCTCAGGAGTCGCCGCGCGGATGGCACGCACACTGCCAAAATGCCGAAGTAGTGTCTTTGCGCGTACTGGCCCAAGCCCGGCAATCTCGTCCAGGGCACTTGCTGTAGCTCGCTTGGCTCTTCGCACCCGATGCAGCCCGATGGCCGTGCGGTGGGCCTCATCTCGAACCCGCTGCAGCAGATACAGTGCCTCGCTGGTGCGCGGCAGGATCACTGGATCGCGGTCATCGGGCAGCCAGATCTCCTCAAGCCTCTTGGCCAGCCCGATCACCGGCACATCGGTGATGCCGGCGGCCATCAGCGCATCCTGCGCCGCCCGCACCTGCGGCCACCCACCATCGATCACCAGCAGCCCTGGCGGGTAGGCAAACCGCCGCTTGGCCTCATCAACCGCTGCCGGATCCGGCTCCTCCTTTCCGGGCCTAAATCTCCTCGTGACGACCTCCGCGACCGCACCGGTGTCATCGGCCGTCACTGTCTTAATGATGAAACTTCGATACTCACGCTTCTTCGGCAAGGCATCCTCGAACACCACGAGCGAGGCCACCGTGTCCTGCCCCTGCAGGGTGGAAATATCGATGCACTCGATGCGCAAGGGGACGTCAGCGAGCCCAAGTACTTCCTTGAGTTCTTGCAGGGCTTTACTGCGCGAAGTTATGTCCGATGACCGGCGAAGTTTATGAAGTGCCAAGGTGTGCTTGGCATTAATCGAAGCGGTCTCCAGCAATGCGCGCTTATCACCACGCTGCGGTACCCGAACCGAAACCGCCGACCCCCGTTTCTGCGACAGCCACGATTCCCAGACGCCGGCTGATTCCAACTTCGTCGATACCAGCACCTCGCGCGGGATATCAATCTCCTCGTCATAGATTCGCTGCAAGACTCTTTCTAGATACCCGCTGCTTGACAGCTCCTCTGACTTCTCGAGAACGAAACCGCGTTCGCCTCGGATTCGGCCACCTCGCACGTGGAAGATCTGGATTCCGGCCTCCAGTTGCTCCTCCACCATCGAAATCACGTCAGCATCGGTGTTGTCGGCAAAGACCACCGCATTTCGCTCCATTGCAGCACGCAATGCCCCAACTCGATCGCGCAGGCGACCGGCCTCCTCATAGTTTTGGGATTGGGAGGCGGCTTGCATTGCACGATCAAGATCACGGATGAAGGCCTCACCTTGCCCGGCCATGAATGTGCAAAAATTGTCTACCAGTACGCGGTAATCCTCAGGGGTGATCTTCTCAACACATGGAGAACTGCATTTTCCGATGTAGCCGAGCAGGCAAGGCCTTCCGACTTGCTTGGCCCTGCGATACACCCCGTCGCGACAGGACCTGATCGGAAACACTTTCAAAACTTCGTCTACCGTGTCGCGAATTGCCCAGGCATGCGCGTAGGGCCCGAAATACCTGGTGCCTTTGCGCTTGGCCTCACGAACTACTGAGACCCGCGGGAACTCCTCACCAACGGTGACAGCGAGGTAGGGATAGGTCTTGTCGTCCCGAAACCGCACATTGAATCTAGGGTCGTACTCCTTGATCCAGGCGAACTCCAAGGTGAGTGCTTCAACTTCATTGCCGACCACCACCCAGTCCACGCTGGTAGCGCACTCAACAAGGGATCTTGTCCTAGGGTGCAGTGTTGCTTGATCGACGAAATAGCTGCCCAGGCGCGAGCGTAAGTTGCCCGCCTTGCCGACATAGATCACCCGCCCGGTGCTATCTCGGAATCGATAGACCCCCGCGTTGGTGGGGATATCGTGCGGGCGCGGCAATGTCACGGGGTTGACGCTAGCCCAAACTGCCTAAGGCAAGGCGATGCTGTCGCCCTGCACGGCAATGCTTGCCGCCGTCAGCCCCTGTTCCGCCGGCCCTTGGATCACCGAGCCATCAACCGCGGAAAACAATGAACCGTGGCAGGGACAGACAATTTCATTCTCCGCAACCTCGCCCACCAAGCAGCCTTGGTGCGGGCAGATCGCCGTGAACGCCTTGAAGGTCCCCTCGCTCGGCTGCGTGATGACAATAGGCGGCTCGGGAACTATTACCCCCCCGAATAGCGGAATATCACTGGTGGCAATTGCCCCGGTGGGCGCTCCGGTTGCTGCGACTGCTCCATCGGTCGAAGCGGTCGAAGCGGTCGCAGCGGTCGAAGCGGATGCGGCTGGCGCCGCAGTGCTTGATCCGGAGTCACCACAAGCCGCCAGCGCCCCGCCAGCAACAACCAATCCACCGGCCGTCAGCACCGTGCGGCGCTGCACTGCGAACCCTTTGTTACTCATGCGCCCTCCATCGTCATCAACTTGCCTTGGATCGCTTAAGTCTAGGCGGCGGTAGCTTGAGGCGCTCGCGCAGGAAGTCCCCCGTAAAACTACCCACGGTGGCGGCCACGGCTTCTGGTGTTCCGGTCGCAATGACTTTACCCCCGCCCGAGCCGCCTTCCGGCCCCATGTCAACAACCCAGTCCGCGGTCTTGATGACATCGAGATTATGTTCGATGACGACCACGGTGTTGCCTTTGTCAACCAGTGACTGCAGGACGCCGAGCAGTTTACGAATATCCTCAAAATGGAGGCCAGTGGTCGGCTCATCGAGAACGTAGATGGTGCGTCCGGTCGAACGCTTTTGCAACTCAGCGGCCAACTTCACCCGTTGTGCCTCACCACCGGACAAGGTTGGGGCCGACTGACCCATTCGGACGTAGCCAAGGCCGACATCCACCAGCGTTGACAGGTGCCTGGCAATCGGCGGCACCGCGGCAAAGAACTCCAGGGCCTCCTCAATCGGCATATTCAGCACATCAGCGATGGTCTTGCCCTTGAAATGCACTTCTAGAGTCTCACGGTTGTATCTCGCGCCTAGGCACACTTCGCAGGGCACATACACATCGGGAAGAAAGTTCATCTCGATCTTGATAGTGCCATCGCCAGAGCAAGCCTCGCATCTTCCGCCTTTTACATTGAAGCTAAAACGCCCTTGCAAATAACCGCGTACCTTCGCCTCTGGGGTCTCAGCGAAGATCTTCCGAACGTGATCGAATACGCCGGTATAGGTTGCCGGGTTGCTTCGAGGGGTGCGACCAATGGGACTTTGATCGACATGCACGACTTTATCAATGTGCTCAAGCCCGGTAACTCTCTTGTGCTTACCCGGCACCAGCCGCGCACCATTTAGGTCGCGCGCCATCACGTTGAATAACACGTCATTTACAAGGGTTGATTTGCCCGAACCGCTCACTCCGGTCACCGCGATCATGCAGCCCAACGGGAAGTCAACTGTCACATTTTGCAGGTTGTGCTCAGCAGCACCATGCACCGTAATCACTCGATCGGTCACCGGACGCCGGACCATCGGCACGTCAATCGACCGGGTGCCGGCTAGGTATTGCCCGGTGATCGAAGTGGGTTCGGCAAGTAACTCTGCCAAAGTACCGCTGACGACGATCTGCCCCCCGTGCTCACCAGCACCGGGGCCGATGTCGACTATCCAATCCGCGGTCCGGATGGTGTCCTCGTCATGCTCGACGACTATCAACGTATTGCCCAGATCCCGGAGCCGAATCAAAGTCTCGATCAACCGGTGGTTATCACGTTGGTGCAGACCGATACTTGGCTCATCCAGCACATAGAGCACGCCAACTAAGCCGGAGCCAATTTGGGTGGCCAACCGGATCCGCTGCGCCTCACCACCGGCCAGCGTCCCGGCCGGGCGATCAAGTGACAGGTAGTGCAAACCGACGTCCATCAGGAATTGCAGGCGCTCATTGACCTCCTTCAGGACTCGGGTGGCGATCGTGGCATCGCGCTTGGAGAGCTTCAAACCCCCCAGCATCTCGGCCATCCGCCCGATTGGCAGGCCAGCAATCTCGGCTATTGAGTGCCCGTTGATCGTGACGGCCAACGAGAGCGGTTTCAGCCTTGCCCCTTTGCACGCGGCGCATGGCACCTCGCGCATGAATCCCTCGAAGCGCTCTCTGGAGGCGTCGCTATCGGACTCGGAGTGACGACGTTCGATGAATGGAATAACACCCTCGTAGGTCGTGTAGTACGAGCGCTGCCGGCCGTATCTATTTCGATATTTCACGTGCACTTCGGTGTCGTGGCCATAAAGCAGTGCCTTCTTGGCACGCGCCGGCAGTTTCTGCCACGGCACATCCAGATCTATCTCCAGTTCTTCGCACAACGCCTCAAGGAGCCGCTTGAAGTAATCTGAGACATTTCCACCCGCCCAAGGTGCGATGGCGCCCTCGCGCACGCTTAGCTCGCCATTTGGCACGACGAGATCCGGTTCAACTTCGCGCCGGGTACCAAGCCCGGTGCACACCGGGCAGGCCCCGAACGGCGAATTGAACGAGAAGGACCGCGGTTCAAGCTCCTCGAACGAGATCTGGCACTTCATGCACGCAAGGTGCTCACTGAAGACGCGCTCGCGGTTTGGGTCCTTTTCCGCCAGATCAACGAAGTCAAGTACCACCACCCCACTGGCAAGGCGCAAGGCTGTCTCGACCGAGTCGGTAAGGCGCCGGCGGGACTCCGCCTTAACCGTCAATCGATCAACGACCACATCGATACTGTGTTTCTCCTGCTTCTTCAGGTTGGGTACCTCATCTAGTCCGACAACTACGCCGTCCACTCGGACCCGCGAATAGCCCTGAGCCTGCAGCTGTCGAAATAACTCGCTGTACTCGCCCTTGCGTTCCCGCACCACGGGTGCAAGGACCTGAAACTTTGAGTCCGCGGTCAACTCAAGCACCTGGTCAACTATTTGCTGCGGTGCCTGCCGGGCAATTACCGAGCCGCAGTCCGGGCAGTGTGGCTTGCCGATTCGAGCGTAAAGCAGGCGCAGGTAGTCATAAACCTCGGTGATCGTCCCAACCGTGGACCTAGGGTTTCGGGAGGTGGACTTTTGGTCAATCGATACCGCTGGCGAAAGCCCCTCGATGAAATCCACATCCGGTTTGTCCATCTGGCCCAAAAACTGGCGGGCATAGGCCGACAGGCTTTCCACATAGCGGCGCTGGCCCTCGGCAAAAATAGTGTCAAATGCCAAGCTGGACTTGCCTGATCCCGAAAGCCCGGTGAACACGATCAGGGCGTCGCGCGGCAACTCCAGCGAGACGTCCTTAAGGTTGTGCTCGCGGGCCCCCCGAACCACCAACTGGTCTGGCACTAGCAAGCCTCCGGGAATCGGGTTTCCGCACCGAATTGGACGGAGACGTAAATGTATACCGGAAACGTGAAAGTTGGCGGCAGCGCCGACGTCCATGAGTTGCCTAAGCTCATTGTCAGCAAGCTGGCCGTGGGGCCCTACAACAACAACGCTTATGTTCTTCGCTGTCGGCGAACAGGGGCGCAGGTTCTCATTGACGCCCCGAGTGAGGCCGATCGGCTACTAACGCTCATCGGTAATGACGGGGTCGAGCTAGTCATCACCACCCACAGCCATCATGACCACTGGGGGGCCCTTGCCGAGGTGGTCGCCGCCACCGGAGCCATGACCGCTGCGCACCTGTTAGACGCCCCGCAGATCCCCGTGCCGACCGATGTGTTGTTGGCCGATCAAGACCTGATGACATTCGGCGACTGCAGCCTGCAAGCCATCCACCTCGTGGGTCATACCCCCGGCTCCATTGCACTGCTTTATCAAGATCCGGACGGCCCGTCGCATCTATTCACCGGCGATTGCCTCTTTCCCGGTGGGGTTGGCAACACCGAAAAAGATGCCGCCCGCTTCGATGCACTCTTAGGTGATGTCACCTCGAAGCTCTTCGACCGCCTGCCAGACGAAACCTGGGTATACCCCGGCCATGGCTATGACACCACCATCGGCCGGGAGCGACCTGAGCTGGCTAGTTGGCGCGAGCGCGGCTGGTAATCAATCCTGCTGCGACTTAGTGAAAGCCCAGAGGTCGTAGTCATCAAGGCACAATCCCTTGGTACCGGCAGCATCCAAGGCGCAGGCGATCTGGGTGCGGTGCTCCGTTGAGTGGTAGGCCGCCTGCGCCAAGATCGTGGATCTCAGCACCGACCGCGGGCCGGTTTCATCGGCAAATGCCACCAATTCATCGACCTCGTCGGCTTCAGCCAGCAGCACCCCATCGATTTCCAGCAAGTGCTCACGAAGGAGCAACAGGTCTGCCGGGAATACCGGAGTCACCAATTCCGAATACGGGTACCCCGTCAGGCAGTATCTAAACCACTCAGCCCCGGCGACAATGTGAACCGCCAACGCACCAACGCTTTGCCCGCTGGGCCCGAGCCTGGCCTCCAGCGCACTAGGTGGCAGCGACGCCAATTGCGCGAATAGCTGGCCATCGGCCCAGGCCAAGTGGCGTAAAGCGGTGCTCATCATGACCATCGTCTCATCTTTCCAATTACCCGAAGTGGAAATCTCTGAAGTGGAAATCAAGGTGATTCGGGCTGATCCTCCGGATCGCCGGTAAGGCGCCCCGCATGTGCGATAGCCGTCGGATCGCGTCGAACCTTGATGTAGGACCCAACCGCCACGAGTAGCAGCACTACGCCGATGAAAATCAGGCTGACATTTGTGGAGATCTTTGGTACTTGCTCGGGGAATTGCTCGTGGAAATAGGTCAGGGCCAATTTGATGCCGATGAACACCAAGATTACCGCTAGGCCAGTTGAAAGGTATATGAGTTTATCGAGCAAGCCTTTGAGCAGGAAGTACAGAGCGCGCAACCCGAGGAGGGCAAATGCGTTCGCGGTAAACACCAAATACGGCTCCTGAGTAACGCCGAAGGTTGCCGGAATCGAATCGAGCGCAAAGAGGAGATCAGTGGCCCCGATCGAAATCATCACCAGGAAGAGCGGGGTGGCCAATCTCTTACCATTGAGTCGGGTAAACATTCGCGTACCGTCATACAGCTCCGAAACTGGCACCCGCCGTCGCACCACCCGAATAATCACGCTATCCATCGGATTGGGGTCCTCGCTCCGATGTCGCGCGAGTTGAATCCCCGTCCAAATCAGAATCGCCCCAAAAATCACGAATGTGAAGGCAAACGCGGATAGAGCAGCGGCACCTATTGCGATAAACACCGCTCTCATCACCAATGCGAGAACTACTCCGAACAGCAGGACGCGTTGATGCAGAACACTCGGTACCGCAAATGAAGTCAGGATGATAATAAAGACGAAGAGGTTATCGACACTAAGTGATTTCTCGACCAAATAGGCGGCAAAGAATTCCGTACCCAATTCAGGGCCTTGCCAGACCCAGATCCACCAGCCGAAGGCAATCGCCAACCCGATATAGAACACCGACCAAATGATGGCTTCCCTGAACTTCACATCGTGGGGCTTTCGGCTCACGGTGATGAAATCAAGAGCCACTAGCAGCAAAAGCCCGGCGATCGTCACGCCCCAGGTAAGCAAGGAAATACTCATTTAGGAACCATAAATGATCTACCGCGGTTGCGCATTAGCCCCGTGGCTTGGTTCGCAGACTGATGAAGATGGTAATGGCCAGCACCGCAACGATAAAGACGAGAGAGAACCAGACCGGTATCAGGGGAACCGCAAGGCTGGTGGTGGCATGAATGGCCTCTAGAACAAGTTTGACGCCGATAAATGCCAAAATCACGGCGAGGCCTTTGTTCAGGTGGTGCAGTTTCCCGAGAAACCCCTTCAGTAAGAAGAACAACTGTCGCAGTCCCATCAGGGCGAACGCATTGGCGGCGAATACCAGGTACGCCTCACTGGTGATCCCAAAAACCGCCGGAATACTGTCCAGCGCAAAGAGCAGATCCGTGGTGCCGATGGCGATCATCACCATCGCCATCGGGGTGAGCATCCGCTGCCCGGCGACACGCACGGTCAACGAAGTCCCATGGAAATCCGGGGTGGTCGGGAACCGCCGGCCCACGAAACGAACGAAGCCATTGCCCTCAGGATCCGGGTCACCACCTTTATCGGTCCACACCTTGTAGGCGGTGTAGAACAAGAAGGCCCCGAAGAGGAAGAACACCCCGGTAAACCGTGCAATGAGCTCAGCACCGACGAGGATTAGCACCGCGCGCAAGATCAGGGCGATAACGATGCCAACGAGTAGTACACGATGTTGGTGTTGATCTGGCACCGCGAACGCAGTCATGATGATTAGAAAGACGAAAAGGTTATCGACGCTGAGTGAATACTCGGTTAAGTAGCCAGCGGTGAACTGGCCCGCGAATGTCCAACCGAAATAGAAGCCTAGGAAGACGGCGAACAGCACTGCAAGTGCGATGTAGAAAATAACCCATCGGGCCGCGTCTGTTGAACTGAAGTGATGCGGTCGCCGGTCAACGATTATTAGGTCAATCGTGATAATTCCAACGAGACCAATAACCGTTACCGCCCACAGCCAAAATGGCACATTCATTAAGTCGCCGCCCGCATTCCGCGCAATTCGCGCTTTAGATCAGAGACTTCATCGCGCAGCCGTGCAGCCAGTTCGAAATGCAGGTCTGCCGCTGCTTGATGCATTTGCTTTGTCAACTCATCAATTAAAGTTACAAGTTCGGATTCTGGGGCTCCAGCAATCCGTGAGTTCTTCCGACTCGAGGCAGAGTCTTGCATGAGGGCCGCAGTGTCCGCGTCTTCACGGGCCAATAAATCGGTGATGTCGGCGATTTTCTTCCGCAATGGTTGCGGGTCGACCCCGTGCGTCGCATTAAAAGCCACCTGGATCGCGCGACGCCTATTCGTCTCGTCAATGGCCTTGCGCATTGACGGAGTGATTTTGTCGGCGTACATATGAACCTGGCCCGAGACATTTCGTGCGGCGCGACCAATTGTTTGGATGAGTGAAGTCTCCGAGCGCAAGAACCCCTCCTTATCGGCGTCAAGGATGGCTACCAGCGATACTTCGGGCAGGTCCAGGCCCTCTCGGAGCAGGTTGATTCCCACCAGCACATCAAAGACCCCAAGGCGCAGCTCGCGCAGTAACTCAACCCGGCGCAAGGTGTCGACTTCAGAGTGCAGGTACTGCACGCGAACACCATTTTCGAGTAGGTAATCGGTTAGGTCCTCGGCCATGCGCTTAGTGAGGGTAGTCACGAGAACCCGCTCACTTCGGTTCGACCGTTGCCTGATCTCATCCATCAGATCATCGATCTGGCCCTGCGTCGGCTTCACGACAACCTCGGGATCAACTAATCCGGTCGGGCGAATTACCTGCTGCACTACCTCCCCTTGTGCCTTGCCGAGTTCGTACGGCCCGGGCGTCGCCGAGAGATACACCGTTTGACCGATCCGCTCCGAAAACTCAGAAAATCTAAGTGGGCGGTTGTCCATGGCACTCGGCAGCCGGAAGCCATGCTCCACAAGGGTGCGCTTCCGGCTCATATCGCCCTCGTACATGGCACCGATCTGCGGCACGGTCACATGCGATTCGTCGATAACCATCAAGAAGTCGTCGGGGAAATAGTCAATAAGGCAATTTGGCGGGCTCCCCGGTTCGCGCCCATCGATATGGCGCGAGTAGTTCTCGATACCCGCGCAACTGCCCACCTGCCGCATCATTTCAATGTCATAAGTGGTGCGCATTCGAAGGCGCTGGGCCTCAAGGAGCTTGCCTTGCCCTTCGAATTCGGCCAGCCGCTGCTCCAGCTCGGATTCGATCCCGGCAATCGCCCGGTCCATCCTTTCCGGGCCGGCCACATAGTGCGTGGCTGGAAAGACGTAGATCTCCTGGTCTTCGGTGAGAATCTCACCGGTTATCGGGTGCAAGGACATTAGGCGTTCAATTTCATCACCGAACATTTCAATTCGAACCGGCTGCTCCTCATAAACCGGGTAAACCTCAACGGTGTCACCGCGCACCCGAAAGGTGCCCCGCTGGAATGCGATGTCATTGCGGGTGTACTGAATATCAACAAAGGCACGCAGTAACTTGTCTCGATCCATACTGTCCCCGACACGAAGTCGGACCATCCGATCAACGTACTCCTGCGGCGTTCCCAGACCGTAGATCGCCGATACCGTTGCCACAACCAGTACATCGCGTCGGGTCAGCAAACTATTCGTCGCCGAATGTCGCAGGCGCTCCACCTCGTCGTTGATCGAGGAGTCCTTCTCGATATAGGTATCACTCTGCGGTAGATAGGCCTCCGGCTGGTAGTAGTCGTAGTAGGACACGAAATACTCCACCGCGTTGTTTGGGAGTAGTTCACGAAACTCGGTTGCCAGTTGGGCGGCCAGTGTCTTGTTCGGCGCCATCACTAAGGCAGGCCGCTGCAGCTGCTCAACTAGCCAAGCCGTGGTGGCGCTCTTTCCGGTACCGGTGGCACCCAGCAACACATTGTCGCGCTCCCCCGCCAAAATGCGCTTGGTTAATTCCGCGATAGCCGTCGGCTGATCCCCGGACGGTGCGAACGGGGCAATGACCTCAAATGGGGCAACCCGCCGCTGCAGATCTGTCACCGGGCGGGTCATGGGCCAAACCTACCCGGCCATGCGATTCACGCAGGATCAGCGAGTGTGTAAATCCGCCCACAGCCCCGCAACGGCCGCCTTCAACTCGTCGGGTGATCCGCTGTTGTCGATCACGTAATCGGCAACGGCCAACCGTTCATCCCGTGATACTTGCGCCTGCATCCGCCTTTCGACGTCATCACGATCCAGCCCGCGCATCGTTACGGAGCGTTCAACTTGAAGTGACTCCGGAATATCCACCACCACTACGACATCGACGAGATCGCGCTGATTCGTTTCCACCAGCAGTGGCATGTCGTATACGACCACCGCGGATGACGGTGCTGACTGAATGCGTCTGGCTGACTCGGCCCGGATCAGCGGATGCATAATGGCATTTAGCCTTTTGGTGGCCTCCGGGTCGCTAAAGGCCAACTTCGCCAGTTCACCCCGACTGAGGGTGCCGCCCGCGGTCAAGATGCGGGGGCCGAACTCAGCGACCAGCGCGACCAGCGCGGGCTCACCCGGCTCCACCAGCTCGCGCGCAATTGCGTCTGCGTCTATGACAGTGGCGCCGTGCTCCTTGAGCAACAACGCCACTGTTGACTTGCCAGATCCAATTCCGCCCGTCAGCCCGATGCGCATCACGTAGGTAGCCTAGGGCGCCGAACCGGCCTGGTAGCCGCCAACTACTCCCCGGTCAGTTTGTCGCGAAGTGCCTGTAGGGCCTCATCAGAAGCGAAGGCGCCCTCCTCGGCGCTGGACTCGGTCGAATACGAGGATTGACCTTCACCGGATTCAACAGCAGCCGCCTGATCCGCGACACGGGCCTCGTCGATCTGCTTGCGGTGGGCCTCCCAACGCGCATGTGCGTCTGAGTACTCCTTCTCCCAATCGGTGCGCTGACCTTCAAAGCCCACCTTCCATTCACCGGTCTCTGGATCAAAGCCATCGGGACCGATATAGGCACCAGCCTCATTGAAGGCCGGGGCCATGCCATACAGGTAGGGGTCAAACTCCTCGACCGCAACACCGTCGCTGGAGTCATTGGCTTGCTTGAGCGAAAGCGAGATGCGCCGGCGCTCAAGATCAATGTCAATTACCTTGACATAAATGTCATCGCCAACCTGAACGATCTGCTCGGGCATCTCGATGTGGCGCTCCGCGAGCTCGGAGATGTGCACCAAGCCTTCGATACCTTCTTCGACTCGCACGAATGCGCCGAACGGCACCAGCTTGGTCACCTTGCCTGGTGCAACCTGACCGATGGTGTGCGTGCGGGCGAAATGCTGCCACGGATCCTCTTGAGTTGCCTTCAGGGAAAGCGAGACCCGCTCACGATCCATATCAACATCAAGTACCTCTACGGTGACTTCTTGGCCAACCTCGACCACTTCGCCCGGGTGATCAATGTGCTTCCAAGAAAGTTCGGAGACATGCACTAGGCCGTCGACTCCACCTAGATCGACGAACGCGCCGAAGTTAACGATGGAAGAAATCACGCCGCTTCTAATCTGGCCCTTCTGCAATTGGGTCAAGAACGTCTGGCGGGTCTCACTTTGCGTCTGTTCCAGCCAAGCCCGCCGTGAAAGCACGACGTTATTGCGATTCTTGTCGAGTTCAATGATTTTGGCTTCGAGAGTCTTGCCGACATAAGGCAGCAGGTCGCGAACGCGACGCATCTCGACCAGCGATGCAGGAAGGAAACCGCGTAGGCCGATATCGACGATCAATCCGCCCTTTACGACCTCAATGACTTGGCCCTCAACGACGCCGTCCTCTTCCTTGATCTTCTCGATCGTGCCCCACGCGCGCTCGTACTGTGCCCGCTTCTTGGACAAAATCAGGCGGCCTTCTTTGTCTTCCTTCTGCAGGACGAGGGCCTCAACGTGATCGCCCACGGACACAACCTGCCCGGGATCAACGTCGTGCTTGATGGAGAGTTCACGCGATGGGATGACACCTTCGGTCTTGTAACCGATGTCGAGAAGGACTTCATCGCGGTCAACTTTGACGACCGTGCCTTCGACTAGGTCACCGTCATTGAAGTATTTGATGGTCTGATCGATGGCGGCGAGGAAATCCTCAGCCGAGCCGATGTCGTTAATTGCGATCTGCGGGCTTGTCATTACTGGGGTGGATGTCATGGAGTAAAAGGCTCCGGTGGATAAGGATGCAAGGAACACAATCCGGCGGCGATACCCGCCGGTGCCCAAGTCCGGACCCGACCGGGCCTAAACCAGTGAACTTGCGTGACCCACTAGGTCTGGGGCCCCGCTCCTGCGTGTAACCCGCAAAGGATACGCCACCTCGGCGAGTCCCCGGTCCACCGGGCCACTCCTAATGGGCGGCCGCGTCCCAGGACGAGCCAAATCCAATGGAGACGTCCAACGGGACCGCCAATTGCGCCGCACCGGCCATCGCCTCGCGGACCAACTTCTCCACCCGGGCTCGTTCGCCGGGGTAAACCTCGAGTACGAGTTCATCATGGACCTGAAGGAGCATTCGGCTCTGCAACCGCGAAGACTTAAGTGCCGCATCGACGCCAAGCATCGCCAGTTTTACGATGTCCGCGGCGGTGCCCTGAATCGGGGCATTCAAGGCCATGCGCTCGGCCATCTCACGCCGCTGCCGGTTATCGCTGTTGAGATCCGGTAGATAACGGCGCCGGCCAAACATCGTTTGCGTGTAGCCAGTTTGGCGCGCGCTTTCGACCACCGCGGCTAGATAATCGCGCACCCCACCAAATCTGGTGAAGTACTCGTTCATCAGCGCGCCGGCCTCCTGTGGACCGATCCCCAACTGCTGGGATAACCCGAACGCCGACAGCCCATATGCCAAGCCGTAGGACATCGCCTTGGTACGTCGTCGCATTTCCGGGTCCACCGATGCTGGCGCCACCCCGAATACCCGGCTGGCAACCGTGGTGTGCAGGTCCTCCCCACTGATGAAAGCGTCAATGAGGCCGGCATCTGCGGAGGCATGGGCCATGATGCGCATCTCGATTTGGCTGTAGTCAGCCGTGAGCAGGCCTTCATACCCCGGACCCACCACGAAGCACTCCCGAATTTTTCGTCCCGCCTCCGTCCGGATCGGAATATTCTGCAAATTCGGATCAGTACTCGAAAGTCGACCGGTCGCGGTCGTCGTCTGATTAAAAGTGGTGTGGATTCGATTGCTGGCGTCGGCAAGTGGCAGGAGGCCATCCACGGTCTGCCGTAGTTTTGACCGATCCCGCCAATTGAGAAGTTGCTCAATCAACGGGTCATTGGTCTGCGCATAGAGCGACTGAAGTGCCTCCGCGTCGGTCGTGAAGCCGGTCTTGATCTTCTTCGTCTTAGGCAGGTTACGTTCGGTGAATAACACCTCTTGGAGTTGCTTAGGCGACCCCAGGTTGAACGGACGCCCAACGAGTTCATGTGCCCGAGCCTCCGCTGCCCGCATTGTGGCCCCGAACTGCGCTGACAGCTCCGCTAATGCCTCGATATCGACGGCGATCCCGGCGTGTTCCATGCGGGCGAGCACGTCTATCAATGGCAACTCAATTACCTCTAGAACTTTGAGCGCTTCTTCTTGCTTGAGCATCTGAGTTAAGGCCACTGTCAACTCACCGATAACCACGGCTTGATCGGCGAGGCCGGCATGTGATTGCACGTCATCAAAACTCAATTGCTCGGTTGGGGCCTCGGCAAGTAACTCACGCCCAAGGAGCCGCTGAGCCACGTCTGCCAGCACGAAGGAACGCTGTCCGGGCGCAGCAACATATGCAGCTAGGGCGGTGTCAAACGTCAATCCGCCGATAGTTGACCCAGCACACGCAACCGCCAATGCCGGGCCTTTGGCGTCGTGCGCGAATTTGGCGATGGTGGGGTCGGCCAGCCAGTTGAGAACCGCATCCCCGGCCACCTGCTCCCCGGTTTCGATAACCGCCGAGGTCCCGGCTGAATCAACAATTCCCACCGCGGCCAAGACCCCCTCCCCCCGGCCCCAGTGGCCGGCGAAGGCCACCGCACATGGTGGTCTCAGGGCTGCCAGCCAGGGCCCCGCCTGCGCCCCGGTGAGCACCGGTGCGGCACTCCTCGCTACCGCTGCACTCGAACCGGCGCCTGTTTCGCCACCGGCGGTTTTCGTTGCTGCTTTTTTTCGTTCCGCGAAAAGTCGGTCCCGCAGCGTGCGAAATTGCAGGGCCTCGAAGATCTGCTCCACCGCAGCCGCATTCCAAGGTCGCAGTTCGCAGGCCGCAACTTCAAGGTCGATTGGCACATTGGCGCGCAGAGTCGTTAGGTCGCGGTTGATGATTACCTGTGGTAGCGCCGCGCGCAATGCAGCACCGGCCTTTCCCGGTACTTCGTCAACTCGATCGATCAACCCAGCGAGGGAGCCATACTCGTTGATCCACTTCGCGGCAGTCTTCTCACCAACACCTGGAATCCCGGGCAGATTGTCACTTGGATCACCTCGGAGCGCTGCGTAATCCGGGTACTGCGCGGGGCTTAACCCGTAGCGCTCCTGAACCGCATCCGGGGTCATCCGGGCTAGGTCCGAAACCCCCTTTTTCGGGTACAGCACCGTGACTTCCGGGGCCACCAAGGCGAAGGCATCACGGTCACCGGTCACAATAAAAACCTCACCGCCGGCGCGCAGAGCCCGCCCGGTCAAGGTTGCTATCACGTCGTCGGCTTCGAACCCCTCACACTGCACAGCAGGGATCCCCATCGCCCGGACAACTTCTTGGATTAAGTCAACCTGACCTTTGAACTCTGGCGGCGACGCGGCCCGGTTGGCTTTGTATTCGGGGAACGCCGCAGAACGAAAAGTGTTTCTAGAGACATCAAAAGCGACCGCCACGTGCGTCGGCAGTTCATCTCGAAGCACATTGATCAGCATCGAGGTAAACCCGTAGACCGCATTGGTGGGCTGACCGGTTGTGGTGGCGAAATTCTCGACGGGCAGAGCGTAAAAAGCCCGATAGGCAAGGGAATGGCCATCAAGTAACAACAGCCGAATCTTTGACATTTCTTGATCCTAAAGGCGCCGAGTGATCCGAGCGGGCTGCCCGTGCCGATTGGTCATACAGTTTGCCCATGAGCGAGCAAGACGCAACCGACATCCCGTCAATCAGCCAGATGATCGGCGGCGGCGGCGGTGCACTTGCCGTGCGGATGAACATTATTGTCACCGAAGCTGTGCCTGGCCGGGTAGTGGCGACGATGCCGGTCGAGGGCAATACCCAGCCTTTTGGTCTCTTGCATGGCGGTGCGAGCGCGGTGCTGGCCGAGAGCCTCGGCTCTATTGCCGGCGCCCTCCACGCTGGACCAGACCGCATGGTTGTCGGGGTCGATTTGTCTTGCACGCACCACCGGGCGGTACGCACCGGCTTGGTGACCGGCGTGGCAACCCCCCTACATGAAGGCCAGACCGTGGCCACCTACCACATCACCATTACCGACGAGCACGATCATTTGGTGTGCACCGCCCGGCTTACTTGCCTCCTTCGGAAATTTCCTCGGGGTTAACCCCCCTCCCCGGGGGTCATCGGGCTATGCTGCGGACGCTAACAAGGTGACCGCGAGGGGGATCAGCATTCAAACCGGGACCAAGCCGCGGTTAGTTATCGGGGTACTACTTTCGGCCATCACCGCGCTGCTTTTGTTGGCATTCGCCCCTAGCGCCGCTGCCGACGGCACCGCGGTCGTGGGCACGTTGGCAGGCCCCGACGGCGCACCGCTGGCGGGCGTCTCGCTCACGGTGGAAGGTCCGGGTTTTACCGAGGGCGCGATATCAGGGGCCGACGGCACATTTCGGATCGAAGTCCCCAAGGGCGGCACGTACCAGTTAAGTGTTGACGAAACCTCCCTACCTGCCGGTATCTCCTTTAGCAAGCCGGCCGATCAGAGCCGCTCGATTTTGGTCCTGTCGGGGAACAAGAAGGTGCTCTTCGCATTCGCCAGTGGCGATTCCGGTGCAGCCAGCAGCACTAGTTCCTTTACCTGGGCCCGGATCTCGCAATTGCTCATGGACGGGCTGTTTTTCGGGATTTTGATTGCCCTAGGCGCGGTTGGACTGAACTTAATTTTCGGCACGACCGGCCTAACGAACTTCTCCCACGGTGAATTGCTGACTTTGGGTGCATTCACCGCAATAGTCTTGAATGAATTGGGACTGAACCTAATTATCGCGGCGCCACTAGCCATCGTTATCAGCGCGATCTTGTGGGGCTGGGGTCAAAATAAGGTGCTGTGGAAACCCCTGCGCCGGCGTAAGACCGGGCTGATCGCCAGCATGGTGGTAACCATCGGGCTGGCAATCACCATTCGGTATGTGTTGCTGCTCTTCTTCGGCGGATCACCGCGAAGTTACCAGCAATTTGCCGGGCAATCGGGGATGGAGTTCGGGCCGGTAAGTGTGACCCCGAAGTCGATCGTCTTCGCGATTTTAGCGGCGATCGCCATCGCCGCCACCGTGCTTTGGCTCCAGCGTTCACGCATCGGCAAGGCCACCAGAGCAGTTTCCGACAACCCTGCCTTGGCCTCGGCCACCGGCATTGACGTCGAGCGGGTGATTTCGGTGGTCTGGATCCTAGGCGCCGGTCTTGCCGCCTTCGCCGGCATCTACCTTGGCTCCACCCAAGATGTCACCTGGAACATGGGCCAGCGCCTGCTTTTGGTGATGTTCGCCGCGGTCACCCTCGGCGGGCTCGGCACCATCTACGGAGCCATCGTAGGAGCCCTGGTCGTGGGTATGTTCGTGCAGTTGTCAACCTTGTTCATCCCCACCGAGATGAAGACGGTGGGTGCCCTCTTCCTCATGATCATCATCTTGCTGGTACGCCCACAAGGCATCCTTGGTCGACGAGAGCGGGTGGGCTAACTCATGGATTTCTCTTTCGTTCTAGGCCAGTCCATCACCCAGGCACTGGGTGTCACGGCGATCATCTACTGCCTGGCGGCTATGGGGCTAAACCTGCAATTCGGGTATACCGGCCTGCTGAACTTTGGTCAGGTCGCCTTCGCGGCAATCGGTGCTTACTCCGTCGGCGTCATCGTCATCAGCTTCGGCGCCAGCCTCTGGGCGGCCATCCCAATCGGTTTGCTGGCATCCGTTGCCCTGGCCCTGATTTTGGGTATTCCCACCCTGCGGTTACGAGCGGACTATCTGGCTATCGTCACCATCGCGACCAGTGAAATCATTCGACTTCTCGTTCGCTCGATCGCCCTGCGCGATACCTTCGGCGGTGCCAACGGAATCAACGGCAAAATGGGCCAAGCCTTCCATGACCTAAACCCTTACCACGCCGATATTGATCTGCCCTTCTTGACGTGGACCCGGCAAGATCTCTGGGTGGTAACAGTCGGCTGGACCCTTATCGCCATCTTCACCTTGGCAACCTGGCTCCTTGTTCGTAGCCCATGGGGCCGGGTGGTAAAAGGTATCCGCGAGGACGAAAATGCCGTGGTATCACTGGGTAAAAATGCCTATGTCTACAAGATGCAGGCACTGATCCTTGGTGGCCTGCTCGGTACCGTTGGTGGCATCGTCTGGGCCATCGCCAAGCAGTCGGTTCAGCCGGATAACTTCGTCCCAGACGTCACCTTCTTCTCCTACACGATTCTCCTGCTGGGCGGGGCGGCGCGAGTCTTCGGCCCGATTGTCGGAGCCATCATCTTCTGGTTCCTCTTGGTTTTCGTCGGCGAGTTCTTGAACCAGATGATCGCGGCCGGCTGGATCACCTTCTTGCTCCCGACCGATGTCGGGCCGATCCGGTTCATCCTGGTCGGGCTGGGCTTGATGGGCCTAATGATCTTCAGACCACAAGGCATCTTCGGCGATAAGAGGGAGTTGGCTCTCGATGCCCGCTAATGGCCAGCGCGCCTTGGAGGCGCAAGCAGTTCTTGCCGGCGTGCCACGAGTGCCCGGTGCGCCCAAACCGGACCCGATACTCGCGGCCAGCTCAATCGTGCGCCGCTTCGGCGGGCTCTCCGCGGTCGACGTTACCCACGTGGAAATCCAACGGGGCTCCATCACGGCACTCATCGGCCCGAATGGGGCCGGAAAAACCACGTTCTTCAACCTGCTAACCGGCTTCGATGCCCCCGACGAAGGCACCTGGTCTTTTAATGGCCGATCAATGGGCAAGCTCTCCCCCTATCGGGTGGCCCGCCTTGGGATGGTCCGCACCTTCCAGCTCACCAAGGCCTTGAACCGGCTCCGGGTAATAGACAACATGCTCCTTGGCGCCAAGGGCCAACGTGGTGAGCACCTTTGGGCATCGCTATTGCCATTCCTGTGGCGCGGTCAGGAGGCCAAGAACACCGAGCGCGCAGACGTACTCCTGAAACGCTTCAGCCTTGATGCCAAGCGCGCCGATTTCGCTGGTTCGCTATCTGGCGGTCAACGTAAATTGCTAGAGATGGCCCGGGCCTTGATGTCAGAGCCAGAACTCATCATGCTTGATGAGCCCATGGCGGGGGTGAACCCCGCACTTACCCAAAGCCTGCTCCAGCACATCAAAATGATCCGGGAGGAAGGCTCCACGGTGCTCTTCGTTGAGCATGACATGGATATGGTCCACGACATCAGTGACTGGGTCATCGTCATGGCCCAAGGCCAGATCATTGCCGAAGGCCCACCCGGTGACGTCATGAAGAACCCTGAGGTTATTGACGCCTACCTCGGTGCTCACCATGAGAAGGCCCTGACGGAATCTGGCCAATCGCTGACAACAGGAGATCCCACATGAGCTTCCTCGAGCCCAGTGACTTACCGCCGACCGGTAGCCCAGACGACATCTCGGAGTTCTCCCGGGAGTTAAATCTCGATGCCTCCCGGCCAACGCACGCCCACGCGGCCACCATCGCGCAGCAACACGACTCGGAGGCCGTCGGCGCCTTGATTCGCGCCGATAACCTCATCGCCGGCTACTTCCCCGGCGTCAATATCCTCAACGGCTCTGACCTATACGCCAAAGAGGGTGAGTTGGTCGGCATCATCGGCCCCAACGGTGCCGGGAAGTCGACCCTGCTAAAAGCCCTATTCGGCCTAGTCAATGTCACCTCCGGGTCCGTCCTGCTCCGCGATGAGGACATCACCAATTTGCGGGCCGACCAGTTGGTCAAGCGCGGCGTGGGCTTTGTGCCCCAGAACAACAATGTGTTCCCCTCGCTCACTATCGAGGAAAACATGCAGATGGGTGCCTACCAGGATCCGAAGTCCTTCAAAGAGCGTTTTGCGGCTGTTACCGACCTTTTCCCGGCACTTGGCACCCGCCGCAAGCAGCGCACCGGCTCACTCTCCGGTGGCGAGCGTCAGATGGTCGCCATGGGCCGGGCGCTAATGATGGCACCCAGCGTGCTCCTCCTAGATGAGCCCAGCGCCGGCCTGAGCCCGGCCCTTCAGGACGAAGTGTTCGTTCGCGTCAAGGGCATCAATGCATCCGGGGTCACGGTAATTATCGTGGAGCAAAACGCCCGCCGCTGCCTGCAGATTGTCGACCGCGGCTACGTTCTGGACCAAGGCAAGAACGCCTACACCGGCACCGGCGCCTCCTTAGCCAACGACCCGAAGGTTATTGAGTTGTACCTTGGCACTCTCGCCAAGGCCTGATCCAATCTCGGCACCGGCCACCGGGTCTGCATATTCCGGCCCTGGAACCAGCAACCGCAGCCAGTTGACTTCCTGCCAAATAAAGCAGTGGGCCCCCTCCCGAAGGAGGGGACCCACTGGCTACTAGCTAGTTACTGAGTTGCTCGCCTTACGGCAGCGGTACCTCAGCGGTGACCTTGCCGATTTCTTCAAATGCACCGTTAGAGGTGTACTGATTGATCGAGATGGTCGCTGATGCAGGATCGCCGTACTGGTTGAAGTCCAGCGGTCCGGTGACACCATTGAAATCGATGTCGGTGCCGGCCTGAATTAGGGCCAAGCAATCTGCGTAAGTGGTGCAGGCTTCGCCACCGTTACCGGCGGTATCTGCCAACGCAGCTGCGATTGCGGTGCCGTCAGCACAACCTGCGACGTTCGCAGCAAGTGCAACCACCATGGTGGCGTCATATGACTGGGCGCCGTAGGTGTAGTCGGTCAACGCAGGATCAACCGCGAGGAGGGCCTCGTTGAACGCGGTGAGGTCAGCTTCGCCGGAAGGAACCGTGGCGATAACACCCTTCATCGTGTTCTTCGGGAACTCCTTGTAGGCCTCGGTCGAGATGTTGCCATCAACGAGGTAGACCTGCTGATCGCCTGGGCCAACACCCTGCTTGATCATTTCCTGGAGGAGCTTGACCGACTCTTCGAAACCGATCACGACGACGGCCTCAGGGGCACCCGCCTTGATTTCTGCAACCTCTGCATCGAACGTGGCTGCTTCTGGGTCGTAGAGGAGCTCGCTGGTGACGGTGCCACCGGCTTCGGAGAAGTTCTTGGCGAATGCCTTCTCCAAGCCCTCGCCATAAGCATCCTGGCGAGCAATGACCGCGGCCTTGGTGATGCCTGAGTCAATGGCGGTTGCCGCGAGAATCGCGCCCTGCAGTGCATCGGATGGGGCAACGCGCCAGTACAGGCCGTTGTCCTCGTAGGTGGTAAGTGCCGGCGAGGTGTTTGCTGGCGAGATCATCAAGGCACCCTGTGAGGTGATCTTGTCGATTACGGTCAACGAAACACCAGATGATGCGGCACCGATGATGACCTGGGCACCTTGTGAGAGGGCTGCATCGGTCGTCTGGGTTGCGATATCAGTCGAGGTGTCGCCCGAGTCGCCATCGATATTCACCATTGGTGCGCCAAGGACGCCACCGGCGGCATTGATCTCATCGACTGCCATCTTTACGCCCGCGAACTCAGGTGGGCCGAGGAAGGCGAGGCTGCCCGTTGCCGGGAGCAACGTGGCGGTGATGAGGGTTGGGTTCTTGCACTCGGCAGCGGCCGGCTCAGAGGCCGGGGCCTCGGATGCAGGTGCTTCGCTGGCAGCGGGTGCTTCACTTGCTGCCGGTGCTGCACTGGACTCGGTGCTCGTCGAGGACCCGCCGCAAGCGGCAAGACCCAGTGAGACAACCCCCAGCACCGCGGCCGACTTGATGACCATTGTGCGCTTCATGCATCTCCTTGATTCCATGGAAATTGACGGCAATTGCCGACACATTGCCGACACCTTACTTTGTCCACCGTTCGGAAGGGAAACACGGACTCCAGATAGACGCCCGTTCGTGACCGGACTGTTACCAAGGCGCTGGCCTCAGTTGATTTTGGGCCCGGCGAGCACCCGGGCGGCTACCTCGGCCAAGGTCAACCGCTCGTCCATCGCCTGCTGTCGCAGCCAGCCAAATGCGGCCGCTTCACTTAGCCCCAGTTCGCTTTGTAGCCTGGTCTTGGCTCGATCGACCACCTCGCGGGCAGCCACCCGTTCCTGCAGGTTTTCCACCTGCGACTCCAACTCCTGCAATTGCGCCCACCGCGCCACGGCTAGTTCGATTGCCGGGGTGAGGTCACTGGCCCCAAATGGCTTGACGAGGTAGCCAAGAGCCCCCGCAGCGGCCGCTTTGGCCACCACCTCGGCCTGGCTGAACGCCGTCACCATCACCACCGGCGCCAGTTTTGCGGCAACGATCTCCGCCGCCGCGCTCAGTCCATCGCGGACGGGCATCGCCACATCCAGGAAAACCACATCGGGGCGCAACTTGCGGGCCAAGGCCACCGCCTGATCCCCGTCACCTGCTTGTCCCACCACCTGATACCCGAGTTCACCGAGCATCTCGGCTAAATCCAGCCGGATAAGTACTTCATCTTCAGCGACCACCACGGTGCGCACGGGCACCGTGGCGGCATCCTTGGTCATAGCCAAACCCTAGTTACGCGGCTACCAGCGGCAAACCACGACCGACTACTCTGGGCCCAGCGCCCCGGTACCCCAACCGGCAGAGGGAGCCGACTCAAACTCGGTCCAGTGTGAGTTCAAATCTCACCCGGGGCACAACTACCGCAAACCCGCAGCAGCAAACCCGCAGCCGAATCGAGCTGCTAAAGCTGTTCCAATACGCATGCGGCCGTACTCGCAAGCACGCTAAAGCCGTCCTCTTCCGGCAAAAATGCCTCGACCACTCCATTGTTAAGCACCAGGGCATAGCGCTTTGACCTAATGCCTAGGCCAAATCCAGAAGCATCAACATCCATGCCCACCGCCTTGGCAAAAGCTGCGTCTGGATCGGCGAGCATCAAGATCTCACCTGCTCCTTGGGCTTTGCCCCACGCATCCATCACAAAAACATCGTTCACTGAAATACAGGCGATGGCGTCGACCCCGGTCGCCGAGATACTCGAGGCCAGCTCCACGTATCCCGGAAAATGCAGGTTCGAGCACCCGGGTGTGAATGCCCCAGGCACGGCAAACAAGACCACGCGACCAGCTCCCAGCACCTTCGCGCTCGAAACTGTCGTTGGCGCACCATCGACCATCATTCGAAGTTCAACATCTGCCAGGGTATCGCCAACAACAGGGCTCACAGGTAATCCTTTCTCCGGGGTATCCGAACGCTATCAACTCAGCGCACTTCCCGCACTTGTGCGACTGACTCAGGTAGGTACATGTTCCAGTGGCCAACCCAAGCCCGGTCATTTGCCCGCGCTCGCACGCTCACCGAGCCGGTGTCGTAATTCCACCGAACGCTGCCACTTACCGGCAGGTTTTGGTAAAGCCGGTAGTCGTCCAACTCAATAACTATTGGCCCCCAACCCTTAGCCGACCATGAACCCCCACGCAGGCCCAGGCCTCGATAACCCGCAGCCTGCAGGTACCTGTCGATTGCGTCCAACGCGGTTTGAGCCACTCCAGCGCTCGGGCTCTTAGTCCGGATTGGATAACCGAGTACCGCCTTAATTGGCGGGATAGCGCTGGCACACTGCCCGCCCGAACCAGCAAGGACCGCGTCTTGGTCGCTGAAGAATTCACGGACAAGCACCGATGCGCACTTGTTCACATCTTCCATTGCCGTGACGTGAGTTGAGTTGGCCACGACCACGTGCCGGGCTCGAGCGAACTGCTTAGCCACCAACTCGCCCTCGGCTGCTGTGGTGATCGTGTCCAACTCGCCAGACAAGACGAGCGTGGGGATATCCGGGTAGGTGCCAGTCGGTGGTCCAGGAATCTGCCAAGGGTTCCGCGTGGCGACCGGCCAAGTTAGACATAGTGACTGGGTGCCAAAATTCGAGGTCAAGTACTCCCTGATTCGAAATGGTCCATACAAATCAGGATCGCTTTGGATTTGCGCCACGACCGCAGCTCCGTATTGGGTTTTTCGCACCGCTGTTCGCTCGGACATCTCGAACAGTTGCGGATAGTCGTGACATGACACGGCGATATTCAGCCCAGGGCTATAAACAGAAATTGGTTCCCCAACAATCTTTACCTTCGATTCAGCAACCAGTCGACCGAGCGGTAGTGGATCCCCGCCGAGGGCCGCGCTCAGGGACGCGTTTAACTCCCGGTAGGTGGTCGGGCCGTACGTGCCACCGAAAACAACGTCGTTTAGATTCTGGGGGCTCAGACGGACCCGGTGCATTTCATTATCGGCCCCTGGCGCCAACACTGAAATCACCTGCCCACGCACCTGCTCGAGCAACCGCTCGAGCAGCTCCATGGTGCCGGTGTTCTTCGCACCGCAACCTTTTGTGCGTGCACAGACCACGGTGTACGCATTGCGCATTGCGGAGCCTTGGGTTGGATACCAAGCTGTCTCACCGGTAACCGGATAGGCGCCATCTAGTACCAAACTGTGAACCAGCTCCGGGTGGTGGCTGGCAAAAACCTGAGCAGCAAAAGTGCCGTATGAATCACCGTAGACATCAACCTGACCCAGCTCCAAGGCCGTGACCAGAGCACTTAAGTCTTGGGCCACCAACTCGGTTCCGTAGAGGTCAAAGCGATCGCCAAGTGACCTAGCACATGCTGCGACGGACTCATCTTCTGCGCAGTCGACCGGACTGGACCCCCCGGTGCCGCGCTGGTCGACGACCAGCAGTGCGCGATTTTCCAGTAATGGCCCCAGCATGTCGGCATATGACTGCCCCGAGCCCACCGCGCCATAACCAGGACCCCCCTCAATGCCCACCACCGCTGGCTGCGTGACGTCTCCGGCTGCCGGTAGGACCAAGGCGAAAACCAGATCGAAGAACCCCAGCTCTAAATCTTGGGGGTCCCATGGCCTGGGCAGCGATCCGCACCAAGCCGTTACCGCCGTGGCTGTAACTTCATCGCAGGCGGTGAGGGTGATTGACCCGACTTTCCTTTCGGCCAAATCCGAACGAGCCTGCGCCAAGCCCGCTCCCGAATTTCCGGACAGCAAGACAACAGCAACAAGGGCCACAAACCAAAACTTCCCCCGATGGGACACCTGCTAAGTATGGCCGACGAATCAGTTTTCGGCGGCCGGCAACTGGGGTGTCAGCCGGGACTTTATTTCACTGATTCGGGCCAGCAAACCGTTTACGAAGGTTGATGACTCATCAGTTGACAGGCTCTGAGCCATATTCACCGCCTCGGAAATAACAACGGCATCTGGGACCTCGTCATTCCAGAGAATCTCGTAGCAGGCCAGGCGCAAAATGGACCTGTCGACAGCAGGCATGCGCGGCAATGTCCAGCCAAGTGAATAGGTGCTGATTACCTCGTCGATGTATTCCGCGTGCTCAATTACCCCATGCACTATCTCGGTGACATAGAGATTTAGTTCGGGCTCACCCTCCGTGGTGCGCCTTGATACCTGCGCCTGGAGAACTTCGAGCGCGGGTATCCCCCGGATATCGGCTTCGTACAAAATATCTAACGCACGCTTGCGGGCTTTACCTCTGGCAGACACGCCTAGTTCACGCGACCGAGATAAGAGCCATCACGAGTGTCGACTTTCACCTTGGTGTCCGACTCAAGGAAGAGTGGCACCTGAATGACCGCACCTGTCTCCAAAGTAGCTGGCTTTGTGCCACCTGTTGAACGATCTCCCTGCAGGCCCGGCTCGGTGTAGGTCAGCATTAATTCAACCGACGCCGGAAGCTCCACGATGATTGCGGTTTCCTCGTGAATTGAGATGTTCGCGACTTGATTTTCCAGTAGATATTTAGACGACTCGCCAACTACCGCATTGGGAACGGTGATCTGCTCGTAGTTGGCTACGTCCATGAATACCCAGTCATCGCCATCCCGATATAGATACTGCATATCGCGGCGATCGACATTTGCGGTCTCGACCTTGATGCCGGCATTGAAGGTTTTTTCGACAACTTTTCCGGAAAGCACGCTCTTGAGTTTGGTACGGACAAACGCTGGACCTTTGCCCGGCTTCACATGCTGAAACTCGACCACCGTCCACAATTGGCCGTCGATATTCAGGACGAGCCCGTTCTTTAGGTCATTCGTGCTTGCCACTTTTCCATCTCCCGCTCCTTGTTGGTGCCCGAAAATCCAGCCTCATCCGACCACGGCTAGCTCCCGCGGCAACTCGGTGAGCACCCGAATCGAAGCCACCTCAACTACCAAAGTGTCCTCGATCCGCACCCCACCTTGCGCAGGCAGGTAAATACCAGGCTCGATGGTTACGGGGGTGTTGGCCCAAATGCTACCCGTCGACCGCGCGTTGATCATCGGTGCCTCATGGATTTCCAGTCCCACTCCGTGGCCAAGGCCGTGACCAAATTCCGCACCGAACCCGGCTGCCTCAATAATCGAACGGGCAGCATGATCAATGGAATTAAGAGTTACCCCCGGAGCGCAGGTGGCCACCCCGGCCGACTGGGCCGCAAGTACCAAACCATGAATGTGCACTTGCCAGGCCACCGGTTCGGCGCCAACCACCACAGTGCGAGTCATATCTGCGTGGTAACCCAAAACCTTGGCACCGGCATCAATAACCAGGAGGTCACCGGCGGCCAGTTCGCGCGAAGTGGGGTGGTGGTGTGGGCTCGCCGATCCCGACCCGGTGGCAACTATCGTTTCAAAAGCCCGATCATCGGCTCCAAGCTCACCAAAGAGCTGCTCGAGTCGGCGGGCCACCGTGATCTCGCTCATTCCGACCCTTATTTCAGTAAAAAGCTGGGCCATGGCCGCTGCCGTGATCTGGCCAGCGCGGGCGAGCAGTTCAATCTCCCCGGCGTCCTTGACCGCACGCAGTTGCTCTGTTAATCCCGAGGTCGGCGTTAGCAACACCGACTTCCCTAATTGCTGCTCAATGGCGATTGTCAGATTGTCTTCGACCGCGATGCGCCCGATACCTCTTGCACTCAACAGGTCAACCAGTGCCGTTGCACATGATCGGGCCGGATGTACGGGTAGGCCCGGACACTCATCTTTAACTTGGGTGAGGTAGCGCCCATCGGTGCAGATAATGTCGTCGGCTGGATCATCCTGGGATACGAACAGCGCCGCATTACTGCCGCTAAACCCACTCAAATAACGAATATTGGGCAGTGACGTGACGAGCAACCCGCAGGCATCGTCGACCAATAACCGCCTAAGCGCATCACGGCGACCGCTGAGCACCGGGGCCTACACCGAGGTCATGCGAAAAATCGCCTGCAGGGCCAGGCGGTAAGACTCGATACCAAAACCCGCGATGACACCATCGGCGACACCGGAAATCACCGATGTCTGCCTAAACTCCTCACGCGCAGCCGGATTTGACAGGTGGACCTCGATCAAGGGCGCTGAAATTAGCGCACACGCGTCGCGAAGTGCGTATGAGTAGTGCGTGAATGCCGCGGGGTTGAATATCACCGGTGTTAGCGCATCGGCAGCCTCGTGCAACCACCCGATGAGCTCAGCTTCGTCGTTACTCTGGCGTACATCAGCGATCAGCCCCAGCGCCTGCGCTTCGTTTGTGCACAGCGACACAAGATCGGCAAAGCTTGCGGTTCCGTAGATGTCTGGCTCGCGGGTTCCGAGCCGGTTTAGATTCGGACCATTTAAGATCAAGACGTTGGCTGTCATGGCGCGAGCCTACGCGGTAACCGCGTCATAAGCCGCCAACAGTAGCTGCGGATCTGGGTCAGCCAACTCGACCGGCGCACCGATCCCCGTCAGCACCACGAAACGGAGCTTGGCGCCCCGTGCTTTCTTGTCGATAGCCATGGCACCGAGCAACTCCGGCCAGCGACCTGGCACATAACTAGTTGGCAGGCCAAGTGAACCGAGGACTTCGCGGTGTGTGGCTACCTCGGCAGCGCCCAGCAACCCCGCAAGTCTGGCCAATTCAGCGACATAGATCATGCCAACGGCGATCGCCTCACCGTGGCGCAGGCGGTAGTCCTCAACGAGTTCGACCGCGTGGCCAAATGTATGACCGTAATTCAGGACCTCCCGACCCAATGCCGGACGCTTGGCACTTGATGACACCTCCCGGAAGTCGGCGCTTACCACATCGGCTTTAACTTGAACGGCCCGCCGGATGAGGTCGGCCATTAGGACACCACTTGGATCACAGCAAGCGACCACATCACCCAAGAGGTCAGTCAGGATCGTCGGGTCAGATGTCAGCCCTACTTTGGCAACCTCTGCCATCCCCGCGAGCAGATCCGGTCGTGGCAAGGTGGCTAATGAGTCAAGGTCGCAGATTACCCCCACCGGGCTGTAGAACGCGCCGACCAGGTTCTTGCCGGAGGCGGTGTTTATTCCGGTTTTGCCGCCAACAGCAGCATCAACCATGCCCAGCAAAGTTGTCGGGACATTGATATTTCGGATCCCGCGCAACCAAGTTGCGGCAACGAAACCGGCCAAATCGGTAACGGCTCCTCCCCCAACTCCGATGACGGCATCACTTCGAGTGAATCCGGACTCACCTAAGCGCTGCCAGCAGAGTTCAAGTACTGATATCGATTTGGCCGCCTCACCATCTGGAACCTCGATGGCCACGACAATCGCACCGCGTTCAGCAAAATGCTCGCGAATACCCTCGACCAATGGCAGTACCGATCGTTGGTAGACGATTGCTACTTGATCGACTCCACTAAGCATCGACGCTAGGTGCGCAATGCTCCCGGGACCAATATGAACTTCATAGTCGCGCTCAGCTTGTACGCGTATGAGAACGGGTTCAGGCATCAGCATCTCCGCCGACCAGGGCCGCAACCTCATCGGCTAACACTTTCAAAGTTTTGCCGGAGGTGTCGACCGTATAGGTGCTGACAGCTTCGTAGGTTGGGGCTCGTTCATCCATCAGGGATTTCAGTTGGCCGCGCACATTGCCAAGAAGTAGCGGCCGTGCCGTGTTCATGCCAACCCGGTTGGCGGCATCTGAGAGGGTGACGCTAAGCCACACGACAGTCTGCTCTTTCAGCAGCGCACTCGTTGTTGGATTCATCACTGCGCCCCCACCCAGTGCCACTACGCCGCGCTCGTCACGCAAGGCATCGGCCACCACCCCTTGCTCAATTCGGCGGAACTCCCCCTCGCCCATGGTGACGAAAATATCGGATACCTTCATGCCAGTTTCCCGTTCAATCAACTGGTCAGTGTCGACGAAGCCCACCCGCAGGCGCTCGGCGACCCGGCGCCCGACACTTGATTTGCCCGCCCCCGGTGCACCGACGAGCACTAATAAGGGTTTATCCATGTGAGCCGAGTCCAACATCAGCGAATCTGCAGGCTTGCTAAGTATGAATCATGGTTACGCTTGGTCTCGGCCACGCAATCCCCACCAAATTTCTCGAGGATGACGTCGGCGAGCACGAGCAGCACCATGGCTTCGGCAACAATGCCTGCCGCCGGCACGGCGCACACGTCTGAGCGTTGGTTAATCGCCGGCGCGGCCTCCCCGGTAGCAACGTCAACGGTTCGTAGTGCTTTTGGAATGGTCGAAATAGGTTTCATCGCGGCGCGCACCCGCAAAGTTTCACCGGTAGACATACCGCCCTCGGTGCCACCTGACTTACCTGATGTTCGCATCAACCGCGCATCGGCGTTGACGATCTCGTCTTGCGCCTGTGACCCGCGAACCGCCGCCAGCTTAAAGCCGTCCCCGAATTCAACTCCTTTAATCGCTTGAATCCCCATCAGCGCACCTGCCAGCTTGGAGTCCAACCGGCGATCCCAATGCACGTGGCTGCCCAAGCCAGGTGGCAGGTTGTATGCGACTACCTCGACCACCCCACCCAAAGTGTCGCCATCGCGGTGCGCAGCCGATATCTCCTCGACCATGGCGGCACCCTGCGTATCATCAATGCAGCGCACCGGACTCTCGTCGATTAGGTCGCTATCTGACATCAACGGCACCACCCCGGTTGGCACCTCAACTGTGCCAATACGCACCACATGGCTCAGAACCTCTATGCCAGCCACCTGACGCAAGAACGCCCGGGCCACCGCGCCGAGCGCGACCCGGGCCGCTGTCTCGCGCGCACTGGCGCGCTCGAGTACCGGGCGCGCATCTTCAAATCCATACTTTTGCATCCCGACCAGATCCGCATGCCCTGGGCGCGGCCGGGTCAGCGGTGCGTTGCGCGCCAATTGCGCCAATACCTCCGGGTCAACCGGGTCCGGAGCCATCACGGTCTCCCACTTGGCCCATTCGCTGTTGGCCACCTCGATGGCGATCGGACCCCCCATTGACTGCCCATGGCGCACTCCGCCGACGAACCGCATTTGGTCGCGCTCAAATTTCATCCGGGCACCGCGCCCGGCACCCAAGCGCCGCCTGGCTAGGTCAAGGTCAATGTCGGCGCTCGATACCTCGATACCCGCGGGCAGCCCCTCGATGATTGCCACGAGGGCGGGGCCATGGGATTCACCTGCCGTTAACCAGCGCACCATTGGGCCATCCTTTCAGATAGCCAGCAGCGCACTGACCACGACACCGAAGATCAAAAATGGCCCGAAGGCTAACGGGGTCGAGCCATGTGCTCGCTTTAGGAGGATCAGCGCCACCGCCCACAGCGCACCCATGGTAAATCCGATGAAGGTGCCCCAAAAGAGCCAAGACCAGCCCAACCACCCGAGATACAACCCAGTCACCGCGCCCAGTTTTACATCTCCCATGCCCAGCCCGGTCGGAGCAATCATGGCCATGATGAACAGCGCGGTGAAAACGATGACCGCACCCAATACCGCCCGGAGGAGGTCACCTGGTGCACCCGCACTAATTGCACTGGCCGCCACGGCCAGCAAACCGGTGGCAGCAGTTAACGCCAGTAATTTATTTGGCAGCCGATGCTCGCGAATGTCGATAATGGAGAGCACCAAGCCAAAACACCCGAAAACTAACCATGCGACTACCGTCAATGCCGTTGTCACCGCGCGCCCCCTGATTAGACAGATTGTGCTAGACGGAGTCGAGTGCGGCGCGCATCTGTGGAATCGGCGGCTCGAACCCGGTCATTAACCGCACTTGCTCGGTACCTTGCCACAGCAGCAGGTCGCGCCCGTTGGCTATCACTGAGGTAGGCCAATGGGCTGCAAGGGGTGTGGGCCACGGATAGTAGGACACATCCAGCAGTGCACCTGCGCCCGCTGACGCCACCGGAACCCAGTGCGCGGCGATATCTCCCGGCAAAGTGCTGATGACTAGATCTACTGCGAGGAGAGAAGACACCGGCTCAAGGGAGTGTGCGGTCGCCGCGATCCCGAAGTCGGCTGCAACCGCGCAGACCGACTGCGCGGCATCATCACGCCTGGCACAAACTTTCATCTCGGTGACGCCCAAGTCTGCCGCAGCAGCAACGGCGCTTCGGGCCGTCGCACCGGAACCCAAAATTGTGGCGCTGGTCGCTGAAGATAGTCCGGCATCCTGTAGTGCACGCACCATCCCGATGACATCGGTATTCATGCCGACTAGGCCATCTTCACCGACCAACACCGTGTTGACGGACCGAACACGGGCCGCCACCCCATCGACTACATCAAGCAGGTCTAGTACTGACTCCTTTAACGGCATCGTCAGTGAAAGCCCCACCCAAGAATCATCCATCTCGGCGATGAACCCGGGTAGTTGCTCGCTGTTAACTTTTATAGCCTCGTAAACCCAATCCAATCCAAGCGCGCGATATGCCGCCCGGTGGATAACCGGTGACAAACTATGTGCGATAGGTGAGCCAAGGACAGCAGCACGCTTAACCCCCGCGCTATTCACTGGCGGACTTCGCAACATACTCTTGGAATTCGGCCTTTAGCTTCAGGAATTTCTCATACGACCTCGTGAATTTGGTTTCACCCGTATCAGGATTGACCGTAACGAAGTACAACCACTTGCCATTTGCCGGTGCGAGTGCGGCCTCGATGGCTGCTTCGCCCGGTGAGTTGATCGGTGTTGGCGGGAGCCCAACATTCGCATAAGTGTTATAGGGCGAGTCAGTGGCCAGCTGCTCCTCATTGAGCAAAATGTCGTTGACACCCAAGGCGTATGCCACGGTGGCGTCTAACTGAAGTGGCATCTGCGCTTCGAGTCGGTTGTAGATCACCCGCGCGACCTTGGCGAAGTCATTAGGTAGGCCTTCGGCCTGCAAGAGCGACGCAACTATTAGTGCGTCATATGGTGTTTGGCCAACTGCTACCGCCCGGCTTTCAAGTCCGACATCCGAACTCGCCTGCAAGAAGCGCTTGACCAGCAGTCGAAGGACATCAGCAGCCGTTTCATCGCCGGATAAGTCGTAGGTGGCTGGAAACATGAATCCCTCAGGCCGATCCTCCGCCCAATCCGGTAGGCCCAAATCCTCCGGTGCCGTCAAGGCTTCCTTGAAGTTCGCTTTGGAAATCCCAGTAGTTTTGCTGGCAATGGCAACGGTTTCATCAAGGGTCAGGCCTTCGGGAAGCACCATCTGATTTAGTTCGCGTGAAGATGAGTCGAGCATGAGCGCCAACGCCTCAGCACCACTCATTTGCTCCCGCATGGTGTACTTACCGGGGCCAATACTTGATGCCCGCTCATTCGAACTTACGGCCGCAAGGAATGAATCGACACTCATTACGACATCAGCCGAGCGCAGCTTCTCGGCTATTGCCCGAAGCGAATCACCGCGCTCAACGACAACGACCACTGCGCCCGAGCCCGCACCCACGTAATCTGAAGTGGTGGTGGCACCACGAAGTGCAGCGAATCCAGCCCAGAGGAGTGCCACTAGGCCAACAAGAATCACGATAAAAACGACTTTGCGGCTCATGCTCCGTCTATTTGGCGATGGGGGCAGCGGACCCGAACTCATCATGGTGTTCAGGGCACTCACAGATCGCTCTTTCGCTGCGCATCTAGATAGGACTGCAAAAGCACCACTGCCGCGGCACTATCAATAACCGGACGCGACGTGCGCACGTTGCGCCCAGCTTGGTGCAAGCCGCGTTGGGCCTGCACCGTTGTCAATCTTTCATCAACTAGTTCGACGGGCACATCGACCGCTTGCGCCACCATTGCCGCCCAAGCGCGGGCCGACTCCGCGGCTGGACCAGCCGTACCATCCATTTTGAGTGGTAGCCCGATGACGACGTCAACAGCCTTATACTCCGACACAAGTGCCCCGACAGCGCCAATTGCATCCGGCCCCGCCGCGATGGCATCAAGTGGAATAGCCAAAATCCCGGCCGGATCGCTGCGAGCCACCCCGATGCGTGCGGTGCCAAAATCACAGGCCAAGTGCACCCCCGGCATGTTCAGCCGCCCGGCCGTTTCGCAATCGCGTCTTCAACGAGGGTGAATGCGTTGGCGACTCCGGCTACATCCGGGCCACCGCCCTGAGCCAGGTCATCCTTGCCGCCGCCCCGGCCGCCGACCCCCGCCAGGGCGATATTGAGTAACCAACTGGCGGTTATCCCCAATTCAATTGCCCGCGGATTGGCGGCGGCCACCATGGACACCTTGTCGTCGCAAATAGCGCTGCCGACGAGTACCACCGCGATCTCCGGGCGGCCACGACCACGACCTTTAATGGCCAGTTCACGAAGGTCTGCTGCACTCGTACCAACGGGCGCCTGGAATGTCCAGACTCGGATGGGGCCAATATCACGGCCTTCGCCCATGATGGCGTCCATGCCCGCGACCAATTGGGCGCTCTTTACTTTGGCAAGGTCGCGTTCGGCATCCTTGAGGGCCGCAATCGTGCGCTCGATGCGCTCGACTAACTCCTCACTCGGTGTCTTCACCAATTCGGTTAGCCGATTAACAAGAACATGCTCACGCGCCAAGAAGGTATAGGCGTCCGAACCAACAAGGGCCTCTAGTCGGCGCACCCCGGTCCCGATTGAGCCTTCGGATAAGAAAGTAACGACACCTAACTGCCCGGAGCGGCGGGCGTGGGTTCCGCCACATAGTTCGTGGGCCCAATCACCTACAGAGACAACCCGAACCTGATCGCCATACTTCTCGCCGAACAGCGCCATCGCACCCATCGCGCGAGCCTCGGGCTGGGTCATCAATTGCGCATTTACCTCGAGGTCATCAAGCAGCACCTCGTTAACCCGCGCCTCCACCTCCTGGAGCACACTCGCACCGATTGGTGTCGGGCTTGGAAAGTCAAACCGGATCCGCCCTGGTGCATTCTCCGAACCCATTTGAGTGGCGGTATCACCGAGTCGCTCGCGAAAGGCCCGGTGAATGAGGTGCGTCGCAGTGTGTGCTCGGGAGATCGCTTTGCGACGCGAGACGTCTACCTCGCCGGTAACGCTGGCGCCCTGGACGATTTCGCCGACTATGACCTCACCACGGTGAACGAATAGCCCGGGCACTGGTACTTGCACGTCGTAGATAGCGACCACCCCACCGTCGCTAGTGACGATGCGTCCGTGGTCGCCTAATTGACCACCAGCCTCAGCGTAGAACGGACTGCGATTCAAGATGATTTCGACGTGCGCACCCACGCTGGCGGCAGGGACCGACACTCCGTCGCGAAGCAGCCCGATCACTGCTCCCGGGGTGACTACCTCGACGTAACCGGTGAACTCGGTCGTGCCGCCCGCCTGCAAAATATCGCGGTACTCGGTCGTGGCTGTTAGTCCGACCTTTCGATCGCGCGCATCCGCTTTTGCGCGTTCACGCTGTTGGCCCATCAATTGCCGGAACGCATCCTCGTCGACGCTTAACCCTTGCTCGGCCGCCATCTCAAGGGTTAAGTCAAATGGAAAACCATAGGTGTCGTGCAGGGCAAAGGCCTCGGCGCCCGCAAGCATCTTGCTGCCGCGTTCGTTTAACTGTTGCACGGCAACATCGAAGAGTGTCGTTCCGGTCTTGAGGGTTTGCAGGAAGACGGCTTCCTCTGCTGCGGCAATCTGCCTGATTCGACTAGATTCGTCATTTAGCTCCGGATACTGCGGGGCCATTGCAAGTACCGTGGCGTCGATCAACTCGGGCATGGCAGGATCACCGGCACCCAGTAATCGCATCATTCGTATTGTGCGGCGCATTATGCGTCGGAGCACATACCCTCGGCCTTCATTACCGGGGATCACACCATCGCCAATTAGGAATGCACAGGTGCGAGCATGATCGGCGACCACCCGCAAAGCCACATCGTCCTTCGCATTGCGGCCATAAACGGCACCAGATAATTCAGCGGCGCGATCTAGGATTCCGCGAGTCGTGTCGATCTCGTAGATGTTCTCAACACCTTGAAGTAGTGCAGCCATCCGCTCAAGTCCCATACCGGTATCAATGTTCTGCGCCGGTAGGTCTCCGAGTATCGGGTAGTCCTCCTTAGCCGGGCCGCCACCACGCTCCGACTGCATGAACACGAGGTTCCAGACTTCAAGGTAGCGATCCTCGTCGACTACCGGACCGCCATCACGTCCATGCTCACTACCTCGGTCGTAATAGATCTCCGAGCAGGGGCCACATGGCCCAGGTACGCCCATTGACCAAAAGTTATCCGCCATGCCACGACGCTGAATGCGATCGAGGGGCAATCCAACTTCTCGGTGCCAGATATCGATGGCTTCATCATCGTCGAGGTAAACGGTGGCCCAAAGTCGATCCTCCGCAAATCCATAGCCCCCATCGGCGATGGGCTTGGTCAGCAGTTCCCAAGCGAATGGAATGGCGTCAGCCTTGAAGTAGTCACCGAAGGAAAAGTTACCCGCCATTTGAAAGAATGAAGCGTGCCTAGTTGTCTTCCCGACTTCCTCAATATCCAAAGTGCGAACGACTTTTTGCACACTTGTCGCCCTGGGATATGGCGCAGGCGCCTCCCCTAGGAAGTATGGCTTAAACGGCACCATGCCGGCATTGACAAATAGCAGTGTTGGGTCGTCCAGGAGTAATGACGCTGACGGAACGATTTGGTGACCTCGGTCTGCGAAAAAACGCAGGAAGCGACTTCGGATCTCTGCCGAATCCATCAGCGGTGCACCTTGGCGGCAGCAGCCCCCGGTACGGCAGTAGGCGCTGGTCGCCCCGCCCCAGCAAGCAAGGTCCGCGCCGCGCCGAAAGTTGTTGCGGCTGAGATCCCTACCTGTTGGGCACTGGCTACCACGCCCTGCTCACGAGCATCGGCCAAGAACTTTTGGCCTTGGCGATAAAGCAGTACACCGCCCGCCGCACCTACCGCGGTCCAGAACAACCTGCGCACGAGTACTCCCAGAAGCTGCTAGTGGTCACCTAATCAAGACCCAACCTTAGCCGCTGGGTTCACCGAGCCGCGCCTGCTCCAGCCGGGCCGCAACCTGCGCCCAGTGCGCCTCGCCGCCATGGGTGGTGGGTACGTAGTAATGCGATCCCACCAAGACATCGGGCAGGTATTGCTGCTGCGCCACCCCGCCGGGGAGATCATGTGGGTAGACATACGTGCGACCGTGCCCCAACGCGGCCGCCCCGGGGTAATGCGCATCACGCAGCCACGGCGGCACCGAGCCAACAACGCCACGCTTGACATCACCGGTCGCCGCACCGATCGCCAGCACCACGGCATTGGATTTCGGCGCAAGGGCAGCGTGGATAGTGGCGTGCGCCAAGATGATCTGAGCTTCTGGCATTCCGACCAGGGCCACCGCTGACGCCGCCGCAACTGCGGTCTGCAACGCGCTGATATCAGCCATGCCGATATCTTCACTGGCCAAGATCATCAAGCGCCGAGCAACGAACCGCGGGTCCTCGCCCGCTTCGAGCATACGTGCCAGATAGTGCAATGCCGCATCGACATCACTGCCGCGCACACTCTTGATGAAAGCACTGATCACGTCGTAATGCTGGTCCCCATCCTTGTCGTATCGAAGGGCCACATGTTGCACGGCCTGCTCCACGTGCTCCACCCCAAGGGCGCCACCTCCGGTCGCCAACATTGGCGCCGATGCAGCCTCCAGGGCCGTCAAAGCCCGGCGAGCGTCGCCGATTGACATTCGAGCCAGGGCAATTACCGCATCATCCGTGATGGAGATGCGATCGGCGAGCCCACGTGGATCACTAACCGCGCGCCGAATGAGCACGGTCAGGTCTGCCTCGGTCAGCGGCTCCAGCGTGATTACCACGCTTCGCGAAAGTAGCGGCGAGATCACCGAAAAACTCGGATTCTCGGTGGTGGCCGCGATTAATGTCACCCAGCCGTTTTCAACGGCCGGCAGCAATGCGTCCTGCTGGCTCTTCGAAAACCGATGCACTTCGTCAATGAACAGCACCGTTCCGCGTCCGTGCATTGCCAACTGATCGCGGGCGGTCTCGATGACCTCGCGGACATCCTTGACCCCGGCGGTCACCGCGGAGAGCTGGGTAAAGGTACGCCCCGAAGCCAAGGAGACCAAAGACGCCAAAGTGGTCTTGCCGGTCCCGGGTGGACCCCACATGATTACCGATACACAATGATCTGCGCTCACCAACATTGTCCGCAGTGGCGATCCCGCAGCTAGTACAAAATCCTGGCCAACCACCTCATCAATCGTTCGGGGTCGCATTCGCACGGCTAAGGGCGCCGAGGCCCGCTGCGGGGACAACCCATCGTCAAAGAGCGTCACGGGTCAACCCTATGAACCGTCACCGATCCCGAAAATGTGGGCTACATGATTCGGCCGGACCGATACATCCCTACCGCACTGAACCCAAGTGCCGAGTACAGCCGCCGGCCTGACTCATTGCCGGCGTACATCTCCAAGATGATCATCGGTACCTGGTCGGCAATTGCCTCAATTATTAGGCGGTTGCAGACTTCGCGGGCCAACCCAGCGCCGCGTGCACTTGGGTGCGTGCAGATACTCACTAGGTGCGCGGCCCCGGATGCGCTACTAATCTGCGCCCCGACCGAGAGTAATTCCGCACCCTGTGCCATTCCACACCACCGCACAATGCCGTCCGCGCCAGGAAACACGTGCGCGGAATCAGAGTGGGCCAATAAATCCGAGATTCGATGGTCATCCGGCGCCAAGATCTGCGCACTTGATTCACGTGCACCGACGGTTGTCGGGTCCAGCGTCCATTGGCACCAATGCCCTGGATCTGGGCTAGTGAAAACTGGCGGCAAGCCCCCGAACACCGACTCCTCCACGGTAACGCCATTAATCGGCATCCTTGCGGCAAGTGCCGTTAAAATTGCGGTGACCCGAGCTGGTTCGTTGCCGAGCGTGGTCGCCCAAACCTCACCAGTTTGCTGAGCGACTCGCAGCCAGCCAACGTGGTCGCCATCCACCTCTACCGCTACCAGGTCATCCCCGGTAACTCGCCACCGGATGAATGGATCATCGGGGCGCGCAAGTAGAAGGTCACCCGCCGATGCCATCAGGAGCTAGCTGGCGGCTCGGCGTCAGCCGTTGGGCGCTCAGCACGCTCGGGCACGGCGTCGATCCCGGCTTCACGGCGCTGCTGCACTGTGATGGTGCTCGGCGCACCGGTAAGAGGATCGTGACCGGCACCGGTTTTCGGGAAGGCAATTACGTCACGAAGTGAAGTCGCACCGGCTAACAACATGCAAGTTCGGTCCCAGCCAATTGCAATTCCCCCGTGCGGCGGCGGACCGAACGTGAATGCCTCAAGTAAGAACCCGAACTTCTCTTGGGCTTCGACATCTGACATGCCAAGCATTGTGAACACCCGCTGCTGCACATCCGCTTGGTGAATACGGATTGACCCGCCACCAATCTCATTGCCATTGCAGACGATGTCATAAGCCCAGGCCAAGGCTTCGCTGGGTGCTTGCTCGAAATTATCGCGCCATTGCAAATTCGGTGACGTAAACGGGTGGTGCACGGCCGTCCAGCCCAAGTTTCCTTGATCGTCCTTCGTCTCCTCGAACATCGGCGCGTCAATTACCCACAGGAATGACCAGGTGCTCTCATCAATAAGTTCCAGCCGACGAGCGATCTCCAGCCGTGCGGCTCCTAGAAGCGCTCGGGCTTCAGCCGGCTTGCCCGCGGCAAAAAAGACGCAGTCGCCAGGCTTTGCCAGGGCCGCCTCGACAAGGCCCGCACGCTCCGCGTCACTGAGATTCTTAGCAACCGGTCCCCCGAGCGTGCCGTCGGCATCAACCGTCACATAAGCCAAACCCTTGGCCCCTCGCTGCTTGGCCCACTCCTGCCAAGCATCAAAGGCACGTCGCGGCTGATCGGCGCCCCCGGTCATCACGACCGCGCCCACGTAGTCAGCCTGGAACACCCGAAATGGGGTGGCCGCGAAGTATTCCGTCAGATCCACTAACTCAAGACCGAAACGCAAATCGGGCTTGTCACTGCCGAACCGGCGCATGGCCTCGTGATAAGTCATACGTGGAATATCGCCAATTTCGTACCCCAAGATGCCCTTCCAAAGCCCGCGGATCACCGCCTCGCCGACCTCAATGACATCGTCTTGCTCGACGAATGACATTTCGATATCAAGTTGAGTGAATTCCGGCTGCCGGTCAGCACGAAAATCCTCGTCGCGATAGCACCGGGCGATCTGGAAGTAACGCTCCATCCCCGCCACCATGAGCAACTGCTTGAAAAGTTGCGGTGACTGCGGCAGTGCATACCAATGGCCGGGCTGCAGGCGTACCGGCACAAGGAAATCTCGCGCGCCTTCGGGGGTGGATCGAGTCAGCGTCGGGGTCTCGATCTCAACAAAGTCACGTTCGAGCAGTACATCGCGGGCAATCTGATTGACCCGAGATCGCATTCGCAAGGCAGCGCCCGCGGATTGCCTGCGCAAATCTAGGTACCGGTACTTGAGCCGGACCTCATCGCCGACGCACACTCGGTCATCAATCGGGAACGGCAACGGCGCCGAGGTCGAGAGCACCTCCACGACATCCCCCATCACCTCGATCGCACCCGTTGCTAAATCCGGGTTCTCGTTGCCCGATGGGCGCAGTTCAACGGTGCCGGTGATCTTCAAGCAGTACTCATCACGAAGGGCATGAGCTATCGCCGTGTCACGCACGACAACCTGAACTACCCCACTGGCATCACGCAGGTCCAAGAATGCCACCCCACCGTGATCCCGGCGGCTGGCTACCCAGCCGGCGAGGACAACAGTGCAGCCAGCATCTGCAGCACGAAGTGAACCAGCGCCGTGTGAGCGAATCACGAACTCTCCTTTGATGCAGTGGATGTATCAGCGGTGGCAAAAACCTTTGGCTTCATGTCTTCAAGTGGCGGCTGCCAAGTCGCGGCATCCGCATCAACTTGATCACCTGAGCGAATATCCTTAACCGTATCGCCGGCAGTACCCTCGGCAGCAGAAGCCGGAAACCACACATAAGGTATCGCGCGCCGATCCGCGTAGCGGATCTGCTTGCCGAATTTATCTGCACTTGGTGCAACTTCACAGGCTATGCCACGCCGGCGCAATTGCCGAGCCACCAATTCACTCGCTGCGCGACTTGCCTCATCGGCGACGGCAACTAGGACGGCAGACGGCACTGCACGCGAGGCTGTCACTAAACCCTTCGCAATAAGAATAGACACCAGGCGGGTAACTCCCAAGGAGATTCCGACGCCGGGATAACTCTGCTTGGCGTCACTTGCCAAATCGTCGTAACGGCCACCTGAGCTAATTGATCCAGCCGCCTCAAACCCAACCAATTGGGTCTCATAGACGGTGCCGGTGTAGTAATCCAGCCCGCGGGCTATGCGTAAATCCGCAACAACTGAGCCCGGCCGCTCAGCATTAGCCCCGGTCACCACGGCCGAAAGCTCACTCAACCCTTGATCCAGTAGGTCATTTCGCACATCAAGTGCCCGAACTTGATCAACGAATGTTGCGTCCGGCGTGCTGATTGCCGCAAGCGCAAGGCACTTAGCCGCGGCCGCCGGCGTCAAACCTGCTTCCGTCTCAAGTAAGACCCGAACCCGGTCGGGACCAATCTTGTCTAACTTGTCAATCGCTCGCAGCACCCGTTGGGTATCGGTCGCCCCGACCCCGAGATAAAAGCCCTCGGCGAGCTTGCGGTTATTAACCTGAATTACGGCCCGTGGAATCGGCAGGCTTGCCAATAAAGATGACATCACCACTGCCATCTCGACCTCATGGTGAAATGCCAGTGAGTCCTTGCCTACCACATCAATATCGGCCTGCGTGAACTCCCGGAAGCGACCTTCCTGGGGACGCTCACCACGCCAGACCTTTTGTATCTGATACCGGCGCAACGGGAACTCCAACGCCGCTGCGTGCTCAAGTACGTACCTCGCAAATGGCACGGTTAAGTCAAAGTGCAGGCCCAGCCCTAGGTCTGCTTCATCAGCCGTGGCCTGCAGACGGCGCAACACATAAATCTCTTTGTCGATTTCACCGTCTCGCTGCATCTGCTCTACCGGCTCGACCGCGCGTGTCTCAAGTGAGAGGAATCCGTGCAGTTCAAAAATCTCGCGGGCGGTATCGAGAATATGCTGTTCGATTACCCGTCCACTCGGAAGTAACTCGGGAAAACCCGACAGTCGGCTAATTTTTGCCATGACTACAAACCTCGCCTTGGCGCCGGATCAGCTAAGACCAAGTACGGATTGGTAGCCCGCTCGACCCCAATTGTGGTTTGGGGGCCATGCCCCGGCAGGACCAATGTTTCATCAGGAGCGCCCAGCACGACCCGGGTCAGTGACTTGACCATGGCTAGGCCATCGCCACCGGGAAGATCCGTCCGACCGATAGATCCCGCGAATAACAGATCCCCGCTCAACATAATTGGCGCATCGACATCGGCGATCTCAAATACCACCGAACCCTCCGTGTGACCCGGTGCGTGTCGCACTCGCAGCCCCAGGCCGGCAAGATCCAACACCTCCTCGTCGCCGATCACGCGCACTTCACTCGGCTCGGTCAATTCCAAGGCCCCCTTCGTCATGGCCAGTAACTGCTCACGGCCCATGCTCGAGGTGGTGCCAATCGGGTCAGCAAGGCGATAACGATCGTCAGCATGAATAAGAGCCGGGATATCAAATCCGGTCGCCACGGGGGCAACCGACCAAACGTGATCAATGTGGCCGTGGGTAAGAAGTACCGCGGCCGGCACCAAGTGCTGCTCGCGGACTATCTCAAGTACCCCGTCGATACTGCCTTGACCAGGATCCACGATGACGCACGGCTGCCCCGGGGCGGTGGCGATCACGTAGCAGTTCGTGGCCCATGGCCCTGCGGGAAAGCCTGCGATGAACACCTTCGCAAGCCTAGTGCCGAGCAAATCCGCGGCCGAATAGACTCCGCGGGTGGCAAGTAACCAGCGAGAGCGCCAATTGGCCCGGGAGAAGTACGAACGTCAGCAGGCACGTCGCGCCTCGAGTGCCAAGCGTCGCGGCCAGCGCCAAAAGTTAGTCGCGGCCATCGTGGTCGTCGTTCTGGTCGCCGGCTCGCTAGCCGTGGTGTTCATCAGCCAGCGCGACAACTCCGACCCGGCAGCAGTGGCGGCCGCCTCACAAGCACCGGCCGCATCGGCACCGGCATTCAACTGCACCCCACCAATCCCAGCCCGACCAGATGATCAATCGTGGGCGAGTGCCCCGGCCGCGTCACCGCTTTCCTCGAGTCCAGCGAAGATCACTTTGGTCACCAATTGCGGCGACATCGTGATCTCCACCCTGCCGACCGAAGCGCCACTTACGGTTGCGTCGGAGATCTTCTTAGTCGAGCAGGGCTTTTATGATGCGGTTAGCTGCCATCGGTTGTCCACCGCGGGGATTTTTGTCCTGCAATGTGGTGATCCAAAGGGCGACGGCACCGGTGGTCCTGGCTACGAGGTGCCTGATGAGAACCTGCCGGCGACAGGCACGGCAAACTACCCGGCCGGGTCGGTAGCCATGGCCAACGCCGGCCCCAATACCAATGGCTCGCAGTTCTTCCTCGTTTATGAGGACACCACCTTGCCGCCTGGATACACCATTTGGGGCACCATTACCGCCGGGCTGGACATTGTGCGCCAGGTGGCGGCTGGCGGGGTCGTCGGTGGTGGTTCAGACGGGCCGCCACTTAAGTCCATAACAATTGAGACAGCAACGGCCCAAGCTGGGTAATTGGGCCGGTACGGTGAGTAACTAGACCCCAACCGATAGGCAGGTTCCACGATGGCCGACCCCAATGGGCCGACCCCGGCAATGCCCACGCCAGCAATGCCCACGCCAGCAATGCCCACGCCAGCCGTGCTGCGCCGGGCACCGGCACCCGCAGCACCAGAACCTTCGCCATTTGGCCGGGTGGAAGCAGATGGAACGGTCTATTTGCTGGCACCGGAAGGCGAGATTCGCATCGGGCAGTGGGCCGCCGGCCCCCCGGCCGCCGGCTTGGCCTTCTTTCAGCGCAAGTACGAGGATTTGGTGGTCGAAATTGACCTGATCGGGGCCCGCTTGGCCGACGGTCGAGCAACCCCGGAGCAAGCCCAAAGCGTGCTAGCAAAAGTCCAGGAAGCACTTACCGCCCGCTCCTTTATTGGCGATCTGGCCGCCCTTGACATTAAATGCCAGGCGGTTGCCGCAGGTATCGTCCAGGCCCGCGCCGAGTTGAGCGAAAAACGTGCCGCCGCTCGGGCCGAGGCCACGGCGGCCCGGGAGACGCTGGCGGCTGAAGCCGAAAAACTCGGCCCTTCGACCTCCTGGAAACAAGCGAGTGAGCGCTTCGCCGCAATCGTCGAAGAGTGGAAGGTACTTCCGCGCACCGATCGGGCCACCGAACAGGTACTTTGGAAACGCATCAGCAACGCCCGCACTGGCTTCGATAAGCGTCGCCGCCAGCACTTCGCCGAGGCCGACGCCCTACACAAGGTTGCGGTCGCACGCAAGCGCGAACTAATTGCCACCGCCGAGTCCCTAGCCAAATCAACCGACTGGGTGGGCACCGGCAAGAAGATCCGCGACCTGATGAATGACTGGAAATCGGCCCCGCGAGCGGGGCGAAGTGACGAGGACAAGCTCTGGAAACGGTTCAAGGCAGCGCAGGACGAGTTCTTCGCCGCGAAGACCGCTGCGGACGTGCAGGCCGAGGCCGCGCTCCTGCCAAATATCACCGAGAAGGAACTACTAGTTTCGCAGGCCGAGGCCCTGCTGCCGATTACCGACCACAAGGCAGCGAAGGCGGCCCTTCGCGGGATCCACGAGCGTTGGGAGAAAGTCGGCGACCTACCCCGCGGGGATCGTGAGCGACTAGAAAATCGACTCCGCAAAGTTGATGAGGCGCTGCGCAAGGATGAGTCCGAAAGCTGGAAGAAATCCAACCCTGAGGCACGGGCACGGGCGGAATCCACAGCCAACGTATTTGCAGATGGCATCGCCAAGCTCGAGACCAAGCGGCAAAAAGCCGAAGCGAGCGGAAATCTGCGCGAGGTCGCAAAGTTGGAGGCTGCCATTGAGCAGACGACGGCGTTACTTCGTGCAGCGCAATCAGCAGCAAGTGAATTCGGGTCACTCACCCACGTTGGCTAGTAATTGGTCAGGTTCTAGCCAACTGTCAAACTCGATATGCGTCGTAAACCCCTTCGACGCTGCGTACTGCCTTAAGCACCGAACCTAGGTGTTTCGGGTCGGCCATTTCGAAGGTGAATCGCGAAAGGGCGATTCGATCCCGTGAAGTCGTGACCGAAGCGCTCAGGATATTGACGTGGGTATCCGATAGGGCTCTGGTTACATCGCTTAGGAGCCTGGCGCGATCAAGTGCCTCGACCTGGATGTTCACCAAGAATACGCTCGATGCCGTAGGTGCCCAGGTAACCTCGACGATTCGCTCGGGCTCTGCTTGCAGGCCGGGGATATTCACGCAGTCCGCACGATGAACTGACACCCCAGAACCACGTGTGACAAATCCGAGGATCTCATCACCGGGTACCGGGGTGCAGCACTTGGCAAGTTTGATCCAGACGTCATCAACGCCCTTGACCACCACCCCGACATCACCAGCCGGCCGGGCGCGCTGGCGCAAGCTCGCGGGGTTAATACCCTCGGCCGCATCATCGGCGGCGCCATCGACACCACCCGCCGCGTCTACCAACCGTTGGACAATCGTGGCGGCTGAAATCCGGCCCTCGCCAACGGAGGCATACAGGGCGGTTACATCGCTTTGGTGTAGCCCCGACGCAATATTTTGCAAGGACTGATTGGTCATCAAGCGTTGCAGTGGCAAGCCTTGCTTGCGCATGGCGCGCACGATGGCATCCTTGCCAGTTTCAACGGCTTCCTCGCGGCGCTCCTTGGAGAACCAGCCCTTAATTTTGCTCTTCGCCCGCGGGGATGCAACAAATGTCACCCAGTCGCGGCTTGGCCCGGCCCCCTCAGCCTTGGAAGTAAAGATCTCGACGACATCGCCGTTATCTAACCTCGATTCCAACGGCACTAATTTGCCGTTAACCCTTGCGCCAACGCACCGATGGCCCACTTCGGTGTGCACGCTGTAGGCAAAATCCACCGGCGTCGCATTGCTCGGCAAGGCAACGACATCACCTTTGGGGGTGAAGACGAATACCTCGGAGGAACTAAGGTCATAGCGAAGGGAATCCATGAACTCATCTGGGTCTTCGGTTTCACGCTGCCACTCCATTAGTTGGCGTAGCCAGCCGAAATCATCCGGGCCCGACTTGCCACCAACATCTTGCTGCTTGTAGCGCCAGTGTGCGGCGACACCGAACTCCGCGGACCGATGCATATCTTGGGTTCGAATCTGCAATTCGACCGGCTTGCCCTCCGGGCCGATGACGGTCGTGTGAAGTGACTGATACATGTTGAACTTCGGCATCGCAATGAAATCCTTGAACCGCCCGGGCACCGGACTCCACTTGGCGTGGATCACCCCAAGCACCGCATAGCAATCCCTTACGCTCTCGACAAGAATTCGAACACCGAGCAAGTCATAGATATCGGCGAAATCACGGCCTCGGACGATCATTTTTTGATACACCGAGTAATAGTGCTTCGGGCGACCGCTTACCACTGCACGCAATTTGCCCTTGCGTAAATCCGCGTTGATCTCCTCGATTATTTCCGAAAGCAGCTGGTCGCGTGACGGCGCGCGCTGCCCTACGAGTTGCACGATTTCGTCGTACATCTTTGGATGCATGGTCGCAAAGGCAAGGTCTTCCAACTCCCACTTGACGGCATTTATCCCAAGTCGATGAGCGAGTGGCGCATAGATTTCCAGGGTTTCGCGCGCCTTCTTCTGCTGCTTCTCCTCTGACATATAGCGCAAGGTGCGCATATTGTGCAAGCGATCGGCAAGCTTAATTACGAGCACTCGAATATCGCGTGCCATGGCAATTACCATTTTGCGGACGGTCTCTGCGGCTGATGACTCGCCATATTTGACCCGATCGAGTTTGGTTACGCCATCAACCAACTGGGCGATTTCATCACCGAAATCCTCCCGAAGGGCATCAAGGGAATAGCCAGTGTCCTCCACGGTGTCATGCAACAGTGCCGCGGCCAGGGTCGGCGCGGTCATGCCGAGATCGGCGAGGATGGTCGCGACCGCCAACGGGTGCGTGATGTACAACTCCCCCGACATGCGGGTCTGGTTGCGATGCAGATACTCGGCCATCTCGTATGCGCGTTCGACCATCCGGGTATCCGATTTCGGATGGTATTGCCGCAAGGTTCGAAAAAGTGGATCTAGTTCTGGGTGCGCCCGGCGCTGGATCCCAGCCAGGCGGGCAACCCGTGATCGAAAACCCTCGGACGCGACCGTGATCAAGCCTGGTTGCGAAACCGGCTCCGTGATCAGCGGTGCTTCCTTGGCCACTGGCACTCCAAATTTACGGGGTAAAGCTACAGATACCTGAATCCCTTGTGTTCACCGTGTCAGTGTACGTGGACTAGGAAACCAGCAGTGCGTGCACGTTGACCCCGAGGGCCTCGAGAACTGCCCGGCCACCTAGAGCTGGTATCTCCATCACTAACAGCACCGCAATAACCTCGGCACCGGTACGCCGAATCAGGTCAACGCCGGCCGCGGCCGTACCCCCGGTCGCCAAGACGTCATCGACTAGGGCTACCCGTCGACCGGGCCCCAGGGCATGGGTGTGGATCTCCAAGGCGGTCGCTCCGTACTCCAGCGCATAATCGACGCTATGGACCGCCCCTGGTAATTTACCCGGCTTGCGTAAGGTGACAAAGCCAGCGCCTCGGGCCCGCGCAAGCACCGCGCCATAAGGAAAGCCCCGGGCATCTATGCCAGCGACATCATCAATTTGCTCAGCGCCCAGCGCCTCGCTCATAGCGTCAATTACCAGAGCGAATGACACCGGATCGGCCATCAACCCGGTTAGGTCCTGGAATGCGACCCCAGCCTGTGGCCAATCTTCGATGACCCTTATCCGCGACCGCAATATCGCCTCGCCCGAGGCAGTTAGCAGTGGGTTTGGTCCTGACATTTTCGCTTAACTAGGACTTGGACCTGCGGGAGCGGCTAACCCGCTTAGGTTGATTTCGCACCGTGTCGTCTACCCGAGTGGTGATCGCAAAATCACCTTCACCACCTGCGTCGTCGAGGTCACCGGTACGCCCCTTACCAGCTTGGGCCCGACGCGCATTAACCCGAGCGGTCAGGGACCGCATGGCCGGTTGACGTTCCTTTAGTTGCGCCAAGAACGGAGTAGCGATGAAGATCGAGGAGTAGGTGCCGGCAGCCATACCGACCGCGAGGGCCACCGCCAGGTCCAGCAAGGTGCCCGCACCCAGCAGCCCGGCACCGATGATGATGATGGCGAGCACCGGCAATAGCGCCACAATCGAGGTGTTGATACTTCTGACCAAGGTCTGATTTAGGGCCAGGTTCGCAGCCTCGCTGTAGGTGAGCACCGATTGACCGGCGATATTTCTGGTGTTCTCCTTGACCTTGTCGAACACCACCACGGTGTCGTAAAGCGAGAAACCGAGAATCGTCAGCAACCCAATGACGGTAGCCGGCGTGACCTCAAGACCGGTGAGTGCATAAATCCCGATGGTGATGACTAGATCATGGGCCAGGGCGACGAGCGCTGCTACCGCCATTCGCCACTCGAAGTAAATTGAGAGGAATATTGTCACCAAGAGCAAAAAGACCACTAAGGCCTGTAGCGCCTTCTTCGAGATCTCCGAACCCCAGGTGGGGCCAACCACCTGAACCTTGATCTCCGATTTTGGTACCCCGCAGAGATCTGCTAGCTGACCGGCGAGCACCGAACTCTCATCGGCGGTCAGTGACTCGGTCTGCACCCTAATCGTCCCGTTAACAGCCGACGTGACAATGGCCTGTGCGCCGGTCTTGGCTTCGGCCACCGTGCGGGCCTGCTCAACACTGCAGGTTGCATTCGAAATCGCAAAGTCCGCACCGCCGCGAAACTCGATCCCAAGGTTCAACCCACGAAACAGCAAGGCGCCAACTGAGACCAGCAAGATGATCGCCGAGATTACGTACCAAGTGCGCCGGCGGCCAACGAAGTTAACCGAGACCTGCCCTTGATAAAGGCGCTGCCCAATGCCAATGCGACCACTCATGGGCTCGGCACCTCCTCAGATTTATTCTCGGCTCCCGAACGCCTTCGGGACTTGCCGGCTACTGCACCGGCGAGACTATGACCGCCTACTCGATCAGGATCCAAGCCGGTCCAGCGCGATCCCTTCTGCATCCACTTGGAGCGACCGAGCAGGACCACGAACGGGTGCGTGAACCAGAACGCCACAATTACGTCGATAACAGTCGTTAATCCAAGGACAAAGGCGAACCCTCGAACGCTGCCGACCGAAAGCAGGTAGAGCACTCCCGCGGCCAGCAGTGACACGAAGTCGGCAGCCAACAATGTTCGCCGAGCCCGTACCCAGCCGCTTTCGCAAGCTTGCCGCAGGGACCGGCCCTCGCGGATTTCATCTCGAATCCGCTCGAAGTAAACAACAAAGGAGTCGGCGGTAATGCCAATCGCCACGATCGCTCCAGCAACCCCGGCCAATGTCAAAGTCAGGCCGATGGTCTTGCTGAACACGACGATCATCAAATAGGTAACTGCCGCGGCAATGATTAAGGAGATCACGGCCACGATGCCAAGGGCCCGGTAATAGATCATCAGATAGATCATGACCAGAACAAGCCCGAGGAGCCCGGCAATGATGCCGGCGCGCAATTGATCATTTCCAACGGTCGGTGAAACACTCGTGATGTCAACGGGATCCAAAGTGACCGGAAGCGCGCCGTACTTAAGCACGTTGGCGAGATCGCCTGCCTCCTGCGCGGTGAAGTCACCTTCGATTTGGGCTTGCCCACCAAGAATCGGCTCATTGAACCTCGGGGCGGAGACTACGACGCCATCGAGCACGATCGCAAAGGCATTACACGGGCTGGCCCCGGTGCCGCAATCTGGTAGCGCAGATAACTTGGTAGATGCCTCCGCCAGTGCCTTGGCGCCTTCACTATCGAACTCCAGTGAGACCACCCAGCTGCCGATCCCACTTTGTGGCAGCCCCGCAGTTGCGCCGGTGACATTACTGCCCTTGATGAACGCCGGCTCCAGGTTGTACTTGAGTTCGCCATTTCGCTCACAGGTACCCAGCCAAAGCGCCGGGTCATCGGGAATCCCCCCCGTATAGGAGGCTGGATTCGTGCAGTCCAAAGCCGCTACCTGGGCCAAATACTCACCCGTGTTCTCCGGTGACTGCACCAGCTCAGTGCCGGGCACAAAAGTGCTACTTGGTGCGGGCGACGGGCTGGCAGACGGGCTGGCAGACGCACTGGCAGACGGGCTGGCAGACGGGCTGGCAGACGGATCCGCGGTCGGGGTGGCATTTACATCAAATGGCTGTGGGTTGAGCAGCGTATCGACCGGGCGGAAATCTAGTAGGGCCGTGCGCTTGACCAGGTCGACTAGGCGATCTTGCTCGGCGCCGGGCACCGAGACGATGATCGCGGCCCCGTTACCCGACCCCTGGGTGGTGACTTCGGCTTCCGCAACGCCAAGGCCGTCAACGCGCTGGCGGATAATGGCCACGGTTTGCGCCAGTTGCTCATCGGTGATTGTGGCACCGGCCGTTACCGGTTTGGGCACCAAAATAACCTGGGTGCCACCTTGTAGGTCTAGGCCAAGGCGCACCGTGTTGGCTGTTCCGGGCCAAAATGCCCAAGCGAGTAAGCCCGCTAACACAATGAACAAGGCAATCAGCCCGCGCGCGGGCCGTGAAGTTACCGGAGGAGCCACCTGTTTGACCGCCTAGATTGCCGAGCCCGGCGCGCCCGGTGCCTCTGGCTCATCGGGGGCCGCTACCTCAAGGTCTTCGACCGGGATGACTTTGGCGATGGCGGCCGGCAGCATCCGGATGATGACCCCTGGTGAGATCTCAACAAGGACGTCATCGCCATTGGCTACGACAGTGCCAAAAATCCCGGCGGTCGTCATGATGTTGGTGCCCGGGCCCATCTTCGCGAGTGTCTCGGCCTGCTTCTTTTGCCGTACCTTGGCCGGGCGAATCATCAAAAAATAGAATACGACCGCGATCAAGACCAGCGGTAAAATCGTGACGAGATCCACGGCGCTCCTGACAATGTCCGGGCGGGGACAATAACTGCTAAGAACCCGCCGATGACCGAACTTACGGCCACCGGGTGAGCCTACCGGTGCCTTGGCAGCCGGCGCTTAGGTGCCTAGATCAAACTGTGTTTGCGGCAAAATCGGTGCATTTACCCCGAGGTGGGACCAGGCCGCCGGCGCCGCGACCCGGCCCCGTGGGGTGCGCACGATCATGCCCAACCGCACCAAGAAGGGCTCCGCCACCGTCTCGATGGTCTCCGGCTCCTCACCTACCGCCACCGCCAAAGTGGAGAGCCCGACCGGTCCCCCGCCGAAGCGGTTTATCAGGACATCAAGGACCGCCCGATCAATTCGGTCCAGGCCGAGTTCATCTACCTCATAAAGTTCTAACGCCGCATGGGCGGTGTCGCGATCAACTACCCCATTACCGTGCACTTGGGCAAAATCTCGGACGCGCCGCAGCAACCTATTGGCGATCCGCGGCGTGCCCCGGCATCTGCGGGCTATTTCAACAGCCCCATCGTCATGGAGTGGCACGCTCAGTAGCGATGCGGAGCGCCGCAGGATGATTTCAAGATCGGCAGGGTCATAGAAATCCAGATGGGCGGTGAAACCGAACCGGTCCCGCAGTGGGCTCGGGAGCAAACCGGCCCGGGTAGTTGCCCCGACGAGGGTGAACGGCGCAATCTCTAACGGAATTGCCGTCGCACCGGGCCCTTTGCCGACCACCACATCAACCCGAAAGTCTTCCATCGCCAAGTAGAGCATCTCCTCGGCAGCCCGCGCGGTGCGATGAATCTCATCGAGAAACAGCACTTCACCCGGCTGCAGGCTCGCGAGAACAGCAGCCACATCACCTGCATGTTGCAGTGCCGGGCCGGAGGTGATGCGAAGTGGGGCCTGCAACTCTGCGGCAATGATGACGGCCAACGTGGTCTTACCCAAGCCGGGCGGACCACTTAAGAGCACGTGATCGGCGGCGCGGCCGCGCCGACGCGCGGCCTCTAAGACCAACCCAAGCTGGGACTTAACGCGCTCTTGGCCCACGAACTCCTGCAGCGAGCCCGGCCGCAGCGCGCCTTCGACGGCAGCATCGGTTGGATCTGGTGCGGCATCGGTGACCCGATCGCTCATGAACGATCCAAGGATTGCAAGGCGGCCTTAAGTAGCTTGGCGATATCTGGGTCGGCCATCTCGACCGCCAGTGGGGTGACGGCAACAATTGCGGCATCGGCCTCGCGGGCAGACCACCCCAAGGAAACCAAGCCGGCCGTGACGGCCCCTTGCCAAGTTGCCGGGGTTAGCATTCCGCCCGCAGTGGCCCCTCCGCCGGTTGGTGGCCCAATGCGATCCTTAAGTTCTAGCACCAACCGACCCGCCCCCTTTCGACCAACACCGGGCACTTTGGTCAAGGTGGCGAAGTCATCACGTGCCACCGCCGCTCGAAGCTCATCCGGTGCCAAAGTCGCCAAGATTGCCAGTGCCAGTCGGGGGCCGATCCCGCTAATGGTTTGCACCAATTCGAATACCGCACGCTCATCTGAATCGAGGAAACCGAATAAGGTCCAGGAATCCTCGCGCACGATCATGGTTGTTACGAGTTCGACGTGATCACCCACCCGCAGACTAAGTGCCGTTGCCGGTGTACATGAAGCGGTAACCCCCATCGGGCCGATATCGACAACAACGTGATCGACCCCAACGTGATTAACAGCACCGCGCAGGAATGCGATCATCGGGCACCGGCCGCAATCGCCGCTGCGATGCGCTGCTGCGCACTTCCCCGCCAGATCGCGCACACGGCGATCGCCACCGCATCGGCCGCATCGGCTGGTTTCGGGGCTTGGCTCAAGCCCAAGATTCGGGTCACCATCGCAGTGACCTGCACTTTGTCTGCCCGGCCGCTTCCGGTGACCGCGGCTTTCACCTCGGTTGGGGTGTGCATTGCGACCGATATCCCACGCCGACCCGCGATGACCAAGGCCATGGCAGCCGCTTGCGCGGTGCCCATCGCCGATCGCACATTGTGCTGGCTGAAGACCCGTTCAATCGCGATTACATCTGGTTCATATTGGTCAACGAGGGCGTTGATCCCGCGCTCAATTGCCGCCAACCGAATCTCGATAGCGGTGGCAGGTGCCGTGCCGAGCACCGCGATATGCATGGCAGTAAGCGTGCGACCGGGTGCGCCATCGACCACGGCCACCCCGCACCTGGTCAGGCCGGGGTCGACTCCCAAGACGCGCATGCCTACCCCTTTCACCGTCCGAACAGGTGTTCGGATGACAGTAACGTGGGGGGCCGACAGATTGGGGGAATCAGGCACCCGGCGCGGCGTACTGCTCCGGCCGGCCGACGAGGTCGCCGACCACCTCGGCAAAACCGGCGCGCAGGTCCGCCACGAGGTCACTTAGGTCCGATACCGCGCGGTCGTCGGCCGAGATCCCCACGTAGGCCGTGCCGTCATAAGTCACCATGGTGATGTTCACCGCCGCCCCGATTGTGGCCACCAAGGGGTAGGCCGCGAGCATTTTGGCCCCGGCCAAATAAAGCGGAACCGGCGGGCCGGGCACGTTGCTGGCCGTGATGTCACTGCTTTGGGCCGCCTGGGCGAGCATCGGAACCGGCACAAACCAACTCACTTCGGCAAGTGGATCCGCTAAGCGAAGCGCCGGTTCCTCGCGCCAGTCGGAGACAAGGTCATGTGCCGCGGTCATCCGCTCGCTGGTGCTCAACCCGGCAATCGGAAATGGGAACCGAGCAATACTGACGGCATTGGAAGCCTGCCCGGTGCGATCCCCTGGATCACCGCGCAAGCTGATGGGGACATTGATTCGTAATTCATCAACGACGACCCCGTGGCGGCGATGGTAAATATCAAACCCACCGGCAAGTGCCGCGAGGAAGGCGTCATTGACGCTGAGATCCCGCGACTTCGCCGCCCCGCGAAGGGCCGCGAACGGTAGGTTGAAAGCGGCGAACCGATAGGTGGTGCCGCGACCGGCCAGAACCGGCGACATCGGGCCATCAGTTACCGAGGTGAACCGGCCAATTGACGAAACCGTATTCCATACCCGAGACCAAGTTTGGGTTGGCGCTGACACCGAACCCCGGACCAGGCCAACGGCACCGCGTATTGAACTGGCCGCGAGTTCGGTGCCCCACTTGAAATTATCGGTCAGGTTGGCGATGGTCACGTCGGTCACCGAGACATCCTCGGCCGCCGGTGCGGGCGGTGGCACCGGCTCATCGGGATTGACCTGCTCGCCGAATTCGAAAAGTGAAAGCGCAATCATTACGGTCGCCGCGCCATCGGCAATGGAGTGATGAAGTTTCAATAAGAATGCAGACTGATCCCCGGGCAACCCCTCGATCAGCACTGCTTCCCAGAGCGGGCGGTTGCGGTCGAAGTCCGTCAGGCTCATACGCCGTGCATCATCCAATAAGCCTTGCCAGCCAACATCGACGGGCAACCGATACCTGCGCACATGCACATCGAGATCAAAATCCGGATCAACGGCAAGTCGCGGTGCCGAAAAACCGGTTGCGCCATAAAGCGGGCGTTTACGCAGGGCCGGCACAAATAGGGTGAGGCGATCAAGGCGGGCGTGCAACCGCTCCCAATCTGGGGCCCGGTCCAATATCGCGAGGGCAATCACCGTTGAGCGCAGGCTCGGATCCGCACTAGCGGTTCGGAAGGTGGCGGCATCCCAGCCACGTAACTGAGTGCCTACCCCGCGCCTCTCGTCAGCCATTCTTCACCTTGGACCTACCCGACCCTTGCCATGATGTCATCGCTCACATCGAAGTTCGCATAAACATTTTGCACATCGTCGCTATCTTCGAGAACGTCAATCAATTTGAAGACCTTGCGGGCTCCATCTTCATCTAAATCGACAGTAACGCTCGGCAAGAAGGTCGCTTCAGCGGATTCGTAGTCCAACCCCGAGGTTTGCAAGGCAGTGCGCACCGCGACCACATCGGTAGCTGCGCTGACCACTTCGAATGCTTCCCCTAGGTCATTGACCTCTTCGGCTCCGGCGTCCAATACCGCACTCAGGACATCATCCTCGGTGAGGCCATCGGATTTCGGCACAATCACCACGCCTTTACGCGCGAACAGATACGAGACCGACCCTGGGTCGGCCATCGAGCCGCCATTTCTAGTCATGGCAACGCGGACTTCAGATGCCGCGCGGTTTCGGTTATCGGTGAGGCACTCGACCAAAAATGCGACACCATTTGGTCCGTAGCCTTCGTACATGATGGTCTGCCAATCGGCCCCACCAGCTTCCAGCCCGGATCCACGCTTCACCGCCCGCTCAATATTGTCCAGCGGCACCGAAGTCTTGCGGGCCTTTTGAACCGCGTCGTAAAGTGTTGGGTTGCCGGCCAAGTCGCCTCCACCGGTGCGCGCGGCAACTTCAATATTCTTGATCAGGCGCGCGAATAACTTGCCCCGGCGCGCATCGACAACGGCTTTCTTGTGCTTTGTGGTCGCCCATTTGGAATGACCGCTCATGAGTGCTGCCTCACAATCTCAACAAATAACTCGTGGATTCGCGTATCGCCCGTCAATTCGGGATGAAATGACGTAGCGAGCCGCACCCCTTGCCGCACCGCCACGATGGTACCTGCGGCACCGCCGCGCTGGAGGGTGGAGAGCACTTCCACCCCAGAATCAACCGACTCCACCAGCGGGGCCCGGATAAATACCGCCCGAAATGGCTCCGGCCCAAACCCTGAGATGTCCAGGTCGATTTCAAATGAGTCCACTTGGCGGCCGAAGGCATTGCGCCGAACCGTGACATCCAGCCCGCCGATGGTTTGCTGGTCTGGGCGGGCATCGGTTACGTGCGCGGCCAACATGATCATTCCGGCACATGAGCCATACATCGGTAGGCCAGCCTTCGAGGCGGCGCGCAAGGGGTCGATGAGGTTCATCCGAATTGCCAGGTTTGACATCGTGGTTGACTCACCACCTGGTATCACCAAGCCATCGACTTGCGCCAACTCGGCCTCGGTGCGCACGCGAGCGGTGCGCGCACCAACCGCTGTTAAAGCAAGCTCGTGTTCCTTGATATCGCCTTGAAGTGCCAGCACCCCGATCAGCGGGGACGCGGTCACCAGCCTCGATCCTCCAGCCGGTGCGCTACCGGAATATCCGCGACGTTAATGCCAACCATTGCATCGCCCAAGCCGCGCGAAACTTTTGCGACCACATCTGGATTATCAAAGTTCAAGGTGGCCTGAACAATGGCCTGCGCTCGGCGCACGGGGTCACCGGATTTGAAAATACCCGAACCAACGAACACCCCATCAGCACCAAGTTGCATCATCATCGCGGCATCGGCTGGGGTCGCAATACCACCGGCGGTAAACAACACCACCGGCAATCTACCCAGACGTGCGACTTCGGCGACTAGGTCAAATGACGCTTGCAACTCCTTCGCTGCGACATACAACTCATCCGGCGACATCGAAGTCAACCGCGCGATATCACCACGAATCCGGCGCATATGCGTGACCGCGTTGGACACATCACCGGTTCCGGCTTCACCCTTGGACCGGATCATCGCCGCGCCCTCGGTCAGGCGGCGCAGCGCCTCACCGAGATTGGTGGCACCGCAGACGAATGGCACGGTGAACAGCGACTTGTCGATGTGGTTTGCGTAGTCGGCCGGCGTAAGCACCTCGGACTCGTCGATGTAATCCACGCCGAGCGACTGCAGAATCTGGGCTTCAGCGAAGTGCCCGATTCGGGCTTTCGCCATCACGGGCACGCTAACGGAATTGATGATCTCGTCGATCATGTCGGGGTCTGACATCCGTGCCACCCCGCCTTGGGCCCGGATATCGGCGGGGACCCGCTCCAGGGCCATCACCGCCACAGCACCGGCGTCCTCGGCGATTTTCGCCTGCTCGGCATTGACAACGTCCATGATGACGCCACCCTTGAGCATGTCGGCCATCCCACGCTTGACCCGGCTGGTACCGGTCACGGCTTCTTGGTCGGCCATTACATCTCCTCAATCACATCACTCTGGCTCCAGCTCATAAGAGCCAGCACTAACGGTTTCGAGGCCAACAATAGGGCCCAATATCCGGCCCTGCACGGTCGGCCCAAGGCGGGCGGCCGTTGGTGATCGAAACCTAGCGCTCGGCTAACCCCTGCGGGGGGGTGTCGTCCATCTCCCAAGTCTGCGGCCAGGTGGTGTGGCCGGCGAGTCGGAACAACCGAACGAGAAATTGACCGCGCACCTGCCTGCAGGCTCGAACCGCATCATTACGAAAGCGCCTTGATAGCTGTACCCGCCGAAAGGCCGCATCGAGCTCGTCGAGTAAGTCACTGCCCAATTGCGTCTCGGCTATCTCGAGCGTCTCCTCGGGGTCAGCAAGAGCGGCGTCCAAAGCTGCAGTGAGGTCACTTTCAGCCTGCGCCTTCAGTACCGGATCGAGGTCGGCCGAGGTTCGAGCCAGATGTGCGGCATCGGCGATGAGCAGGCTGCTAGCTGGGTCTAGGACCCCCGAAGTTGCCAATTCGATCGCAATTGATGATCTGCGCAGCAGGTGCGCATCAAGTGACAGCGATGACGTCTCGATCCGCTGATGGAGCCGATCAATGCGGCCGGCAGTCATGCTCAAGTAAAAGCCAAGTCCGATTAGAAGCACCGCTATCACGATTACCAGCCACATCACGACACCGGCCTTATTCCGAGTCTGCCCACAATTTGACCGCGAAGATCGGTTGTTACTTTCTCACCCGGCATACCAACACTGTCGTACACGGCGATCACATCCTCGACGACGGTATTCCAGTCGAACTCTCGAACACGGATTCGAGCGGCGGAGGTGAGTTGCTCACGTGCAGAGCGGTCAGTTAATAGTCGCACCGCCTGGGCCGCTAAGTCAGCGGCATCCTCATTGACAAAAAGTGCACCGGACTTACCCTCTTCCAGCACCCACCTAAATGCGGGCAGATCAGATGCCAGCACCGCTGTTTCAGCAGCCATCGCCTCGATCAACACGATGCCAAATGACTCACCACCGGTGTGCGGGGCAACGTAAAGATCAACCGACCTAAGGGCCCGTGCCTTATCTTCGTCGCTAACGCGGCCGAGGAAGGTGACAACCTCTGCGAGCGCCGGGTCTAGGTTCTCATGCTGATCGCCCAGATCACCCGGCCCTGCTACATAAACGCGCACGTCAGGTACGCGGGCGATGATCGCGGGTAACGCATCAAGTAAGACGTCAAGGCCCTTACGCGGCTCATCGATGCGGCCAAGGAACAAGATGGTGGGATGTGCAGAAGTGATCTCCGGCAGGCGCCCATCGGCGGCAAATGCATCAACGCGGACTCCATTTGGGATCAGTACAGCATCGCCCCCAACATGGGCCACCAAGGTACGCCTCGCGTCTTCGCTCACCGCAATACTCCCCCGCACTTTCTCCATTGCCGTCTGCGCGATGTAGTAGCCAGCCGACAAGATACGTGAGCGCACATGCGCCGAGTGCCAGGTCGCGACTATTGGCCCACGAGCCACCCAGCATGCGAGGAGTGATAGCCCAGGGGCCAGCGGTTCGTGTATGTGCAAGACGTCGAAGTCACCATCTCGCACCCAGCGGCGCACCGAGTTAGCCGCCTTAATGCCAAAGTTCATCCTTGCTACGGCCCCGTTGTACGGCACCGCGACCGCACGCCCCCCATCAACCACCCACGGTGGTAATAGCGATGGATCGTCTACGGGTGCCAGCACGCTCACGGTGTGTCCGTGCTCCTGCAAAGTGAGGGCTAGATCGGCGACATGTGACCGAACACCGCCTGGGGTATCCCAGGTGTAAGGGCAGACCAAGCCAATTTTCATGACGCTGGCACGCCGCGGCGATTTGGGTCCAGATCGGCCAACCAGACTTTTTGCAGCATGTGCCAGTCGGTCGGGTGGGCGCGGATCCCATCCTCGAAAGCGCGAGCGATCTGCTGGGTCATCACCTGCACCTGCTCCGCACGGGGTAGCTCACTTGGGGCATGCACCGCCGGATAGACCTGGCCGGTGGTGCGCTCCCCGTCAAACCACATCGTCACCGGATAAACAGGTGCCCCGGACAAGAGCCCAATTAGGGCCGGCCCACCCGGTAGTGACGCAGGCTCACCGAATAGGTCGACTTCCACACCATTGCGGCTGATATCGCGATCGCCAAGAAGGGCAAGGATGCGGCCCTCTTTGACTTTGCGTATCAAAGTCCGCACGATGTCCGGCTCACCGATCGCCAGCACATCCATGCCGAGGGTCTGTCGGTATGCGAGAAACTGGTTGAACAAGCCCTCGGGTTGCAAGCGTTCGGCAACCGTTGTGACGCCACCAAACCGCAGGCAACCCCAAGCACCGGCGTGATCCCAGTTCGCCATGTGGCAGGGCACCATCACTGCACCAGTACCCGATCGCACCGCCTCGTCCATCACCTCTTTTCCAGCAAGATCAAAAGTGCCGCTGATCCGATCATGTGACCATGACGGCAATCGAAATGCCTCGTACCAATAGCGCAAATAACTGCGCATTCCCGCCCGACTCAACTCATGTAGTTCTTCCTTGGTCCAAGCCGGGTTCACCCGCGCCAAATTCCGCTCGAGTTGTTGAACTGACTCACCGTTTCGGCGCCACATAGTGTCGGCAGCCAGCTGGAAGGCCGCGCGACCCGCGGGTTCTGGCACTTGCTTGGTCAGCCGCCAACCGATGGTGAACGCCCACTCGACCGCGGCATCGCGAACCTCGTTAATCATGGTTTGAGTTGCTTGCGGACAACGGCCATACGTTGAATGATGGTGCCAAGACCCAAAATGCCAAGAAGCCAAAGCACCGCCGGCAGCACGTACGGCACCCCGAATGCGGTAAGCAATGCGGCCGCCAAAACTGCCATCAACCGTTCAGCACGCTCGGCGATACCCACATTCGCGGTGGCCCCCACTGCCTCCGCCCGCGCTTTCGCATAGGACGTCACCTGGCCCATCACCAAAGCCAAGGTGCCGGCACAGACGGTACCGACCTCACCGTTGATAGCGGCCCAGATGATCAGGCCACCGAAAATCGCGCCATCGGCAATTCGGTCCAAGGTGGCATCTAGGAAGTTGCCCCATGGCCCGCTGGTGCCGGCCAGTCGGGCCATGGTGCCGTCGAGAAGATCGCTCACAGCAAATACCGCGATTAGCAACACACCCAGGCCGAAATTACCCGTTGGAAAGCAAATCAGGGCCGAGGCCACTGCACCCGCGGTGCCAAAAACGGTGACGAAATCAGGTGCTACGTGTAACCGGAGCAAAAGCCGCGCCGGTGGCTCGATGATCCCACTGGCCAACCTGCGGGCGGCCGGGTTATTGAGCATGGGAGCCGATGCTACCGGCAGTCGCCTACTGCACGGCGCCCAGCGGTCACCGGCGCTACTTCACGATCTCGATATCGCGAAAGCCGGCTGACTTGTACTGGTCAGTCAACAGGTAGTGGATGCGATATCGACCCGCGGGTAGCGGCCACGGCTTGCCCGCAGATCGCGAATCCAAAGTCATCGAGCCGAACACCTGAGGTGGCAAGGCACCCGATTCATGGCCGCCCGTGTATCCCCAAAGTAGGTAGTCGTCCTTGTTCGGGTTGGCGGCGTTCGCTCGGTAGACCCCGATCCAGTCCCAGCGATTGGCTGGGCCGTTCTGCCAGGAGATATCTATCGCCTCGCCCACCTGGTAGCTCTCCTTGCCCGACTTAAGTTCAACCCCGCCATTAGTTGATCGCACCCAAAATGAGTTTCGCGCTAATTCCGCGCCATCACCACTCAACAAGACGATGTCATATCCGTCGGGTGGCAGCGCCGCGGTAGAAAATGAGGTGCTGCCTGATTCAGTAGTGCCCATTGTCAAAATGGCTTCGGACTTAGCCGCGCCTTCCGGCACGACCACGATTGACGTAGCCGTGGATCCGGGTGCGTAATAGCGAATGTTGAGCGCATCACCTTGGTTCAGCATGCGCCGGTCTAAGGCAACGGTGGTTGCCAACGGCACCGGGGTTACTCGAAAGGTGCTGAGCACCGCGCGATGATCCGAAGTCCATTTATTGAACCCGGTACCGACATCAGGGCCACCCGTCTCGCCGATGACCATGCTAGAAAGCGTCCGGCTCGGCCCACCGGCGTAAATGTAATCGATTCGGTCGCCGACTCCACCTTTTTCAAAATCCGGATCCACCATCGTGATCCCCGGCACCGTGACCGGATTTGGGTGCACCTCCCGATAGGTATCGCGCAGCCCTGCCTTAACCAGTTCATCACTGACCGGCCAACGCATCGCAGTGGTAATACCAGGGCGCGATCCCACGGTGGCCTTGGTGTAATCCAAGCTCGATGGTGCATTCAAATCACCGGTCAAATAGACGGGATACCCCGAATCGATGAGTTTCTTAACATCTGGAGTGAGAATCTTGATCGAGTCGGTTCGAACCTCATTTTCCGAGGCCATTACCTGCGCGACCGGCACCCCCTTGGCCAAACGCGATGGTCCGTACTTCACGTAATCAAGATGCGTGTTGAAGAAAGCTATGACGTAACCGGGCCGGACTTCAATGAGCGAGTAAAGGCCTTCGGCGCCGGATGGCTCCAGGATCGGATACTTGGAAAGCAGCTGTAACCCAACGTTGTAGTACGGGTAACCCGTCTTGCGCGCAATTTCGGGCAGCCGGTTGTAGGACTCCAGGACGCCGACGATGTCGGCATCTACCTGCCGGATCACTTTGTCGGTGGATTTATCCCCGCCGTATTCAATGTTGTATACGAGCACACTAAGTTTCATCGGCTTAGCCGAAGCCCTGACTTCGGACGCAATTACCGGGGCGCCGGTTGCTGGCAACAAGCCCAATCCGGTGGTCATCACAAGTAATACGAGGCAAATAAACGGCAGCCGCCGCCCGGATCGGCTTACGACCGGACGAGTCCCATGTGCTGATGCCATACCAGCAGTGTCACACGCCTGTTGCTTCCCCGTCCCGAAAAGGTGCAGACTCAAGGAGGGGTACGGCGAAAGGGGTCACCATGGCCGATAAACGAGGGGCCAAAGCGGCCCCAATTGCCACCGAGTCGGCGCAAATCCGCAATGTGGTGCTGGTCGGTCCAACCGGATCAGGCAAGACCTCGCTAATTGAATCCCTACTGTTTGCCGCTGGGGCCACCACGCGCATCGGCAAGGTCGAGGACGGCTCAACGGTTTGCGACGTGGACCCGGTGGCGATCAAGCAGCATCGCTCCGTCGGACTCTCGGTCGCCTCATTTACTTGGCAAGGCCTGGTCATTAACTTGATCGACACCCCCGGATACGCGGACTTCGTCGTAGATTTGCGGGCAGGGCTACGTGCCGCCGACGCCGCGCTATTCGTAATTGGCGCAGTTGATGGGGTAGATGCCCCAACCCAGCAACTATGGGACGAGTGCGAATCAGTAGGCCTGCCGAGGGCAATCGTAGTAACCAAACTGGACAAAGAAAGAGCCGATTTCGACGAGACCGTCGCCATCTGCCGACGGGTATTCACGGGCGGCAACGGGGTGCTCCCGTTGCACTTGCCGATCCATGCAGACAATGGCGCGCCTATCGGCTTCATTGACTTGTTGACAACGCAGATCCACGAGTGGACGACCGGAAAACGCGCTGAACGTGCGTGCGACCCAGAGCACGCCGATCTCATCGAGCAGGCTCGAGGTGACCTCATCGAAGGAGTGATAACCGAATCCGAGGACGAGACCTTAATGGATCGTTTCGTCGAGGGTGAGCCAATAGAAGTTGAAACCTTGATCAAGGACTTCGAGCGGGCCGTGGCTAGGGGCCACTTCCACCCGGCACTAGGTCATGCCTTGGTACCGGCAAGTCTTGGTACCGAGTTGGTTCTTGATCTCATCGCCCGAGGATTCCCGTCGCCAACCGAGCACCCGTTGCCGGTTGTCACCAGCGTCGCCGGTGATCCGATGCAACCCTTGGTGGCGGACCCGGGCGGACCACTTTGCGCCGAAGTGATCAAGACCACAACTGATCCATATATCGGAAAGCTATCGGTCGTGCGGGTGTTCTCAGGCACCCTTACCGCCGACCAGGCGGTTCATGTTTCCGGGCATTTCGAAGGGTCATCAGCCCACCAGAATCATGACGTCGACGAGCGCATCGGGGTGTTGACCGCTCCCTTGGGAGCCGAGCAGCGCCAGGTCGATCGTGCCATTGCCGGCAGCATTGTGTCCGTCAGCAAACTAACCCGGGCCGAGACCGGTGACACTTTGTCGAGCCCCGCCCAGCCGCTGATCATGGAGTCTTGGCTAATGCCAGAACCACTCCTGCCAATAGCGATCCGCGCTCACACCAGCGCCGACGAAGATAAACTCGGACCAGCACTTGCCCGAGTGCTAGCCGAAGACCCAACCCTTCGAATTGATCAAAACGAGGCTACCGGGCAACTACTGGTTTGGTGCCTGGGTGAAGCCCACGCAAATCTCGTTGCCGAGCATCTAAAGGCCCGATACGGGGTAAATGTCGACACCGAAGAAGTTCGGATTTCCCTGCGCGAGACTTTCGCAGCACCAGCGGCCGGGACCGGGCGCCACGTGAAGCAATCGGGCGGTCACGGCCAATACGCCGTCTGCGAGATCAACGTCGAACCTCTACCAGTGGGAACCGGGTTCGAGTTCGTCGACAAAGTCATTGGCGGTTCGGTGCCCCGGGCGTTCATTGGCTCGGTGGAGAAGGGAGTTCGTGCGCAATTACTAAAGGGCGTTGCGATCGGGTATCCGGTCGTTGATATACGAGTGACCTTGGTCGACGGCAAATCACATAGTGTTGATTCCTCGGACCTGGCCTTCCAAACAGCCGGTGCCTTGGCGCTCAAAGATGCCGCCTCGAAAATAACCATCAGCCTGCTTGAGCCGTTAATGGAAGTCTCGGTGCTGCTACCTGATGAGCACGTCGGCGCGGTCATGACAGATCTTGCAACCCGGCGTGGCCAGGTAACCGGCACCGAATCAATTGCCGGTGGGCGCTCTTTGGTGCGCGCGACCGTGCCCGAAGCCGAGCTCACGCGTTACGCGATTGAAATTCGATCTCTATCCCACGGCACCGGCTCCTATACCAGACGCGAAGCTGGGTTCGCGCCGATGCCTTCGGCCGCAGCGAAGCGGATTTTGGGTAGTTAGCAGCGGCGGCTAGCCACTTGGCCAGGAGTCGGCGACTAACTGCCTCGTATCTTCAAGGAGTTGCGAGATGGTCTTGGTACCACCGATTATCGGTAGGAAATTGGTGTCGCCGCCCCAGCGCGGGACTACATGCTGGTGCAGGTGCCCGGCGATTCCGGCGCCTGCCGAAGGCCCTTGATTCATCCCGATATTGAATCCATGAGCACCTGAGACCGCGCGAAGCGCCGTCATCGCCGCTTGCGTGAAGTGCCCCAGTTCGACAAGTTCGCCATCCGTTAGGTCGGTGTAGTCGGCAACGTGGCGATAGGGACAGATCATCAGGTGCCCCGAGTTGTAGGGGTACAAGTTCAAGACGGCGTAAACAAAGTTGCCACGCGCCACGACAAGCCCCTCATCAGGCCCTAGGTCGGGTGCGACGCAAAATGGACAATCGGCACCGGCCTCCGTGTGCTTTGGCTTGCTCTCCCCGCGCAGGTATTTCATGCGATGCGGGGTCCATAGGCGATCCCAAGCCTCCCCCACGGCTAAACCTGTGTCCGCGCCGAGATCACATCGGTGATCTCGGTAATGGCGTCGGCAATACTGACACCGTTCTTTTGGGTGCCATCGCGGTAGCGGAACGAAACAGCGCCCTCGGCGACATCATCATCACCGGCGATCAGCATGAATGGCACCTTGCTTTTCTGCGCCGTCCGAATCTTCTTCTGCATTCGGTCATCTGATGTATCGACCTCAACCCGCACGCCAAATTCACGTAACTGCTCGGCAACCCCATTGAGGTAATCATTGTGCGCATCAGTGATCGGGATTCCAATGACCTGAACCGGCGCTAGCCAAGGCGGGAAGGCACCCGCGTAATGCTCCAGGAGCACGGCGAAGAATCGCTCGATAGAGCCAAATAAAGCCCGGTGAATCATGACTGGACGCTGCCGGGTGCCATCAGCGCCTTGGAACTCGAGGTCAAAGCGCTGGGGTAACTGGAAGTCGACCTGAATTGTCGACATCTGCCAGGTGCGGCCGATTGCGTCTTTGGCTTGGACCGAAACTTTAGGGCCATAAAAAGCCGCGCCACCCTCATCGAGCACTAACTCGAGGTTTTGCTTACCGGCCGCAGCCCGCAACGCCTCGGTCGCCTCAATCCACTCGGCTTCCTCCCCCACGGATTTTTCCGGGTTGCGGGTGGAAAGCTCAAGATAGAAGTCGGTCAAACCGTAATCACGCAAAAGATTTAGCACGAATGTGAGGAGCCGATCGAGTTCATCCGGCATCTGCTCCTTCGTGCAGTAAATGTGCGCATCGTCTTGGGTGAAACCACGTGCGCGCGTAAGACCTTGAACCACGCCGGACTTCTCATACCGATAGACGGTGCCGAACTCGAATAGGCGAAGTGGTAGTTCGCGGTAAGAGCGACCTCGTGCGGAAAAAATCAAGTTGTGCATCGGGCAGTTCATCGGCTTTAGGTAATAGTCGGTGCCCTGCTTTCGGACCACTCCTTCGGCATCTACCTCAGCATCTAGGTGCATCGGCGGGTACATGCCCTCGGAGTACCAATCCAGGTGGCCGGATTGCTCAAACAGTGCGGCTTTAGTGATGTGGGGGCTATTTACGAACTCGTAGCCCCCAGCCTCATGACGTTTTCGTGAGTAGTCCTCCATCACCCGGCGCACGACACCGCCCTTGGGGTGAAAGACAGCCAGCCCCGACCCAATCTGCTCGGGGAACGAGAACAGATCCAGTTCGGCGCCCAGGCGGCGGTGATCACGGCGCTCGGCTTCTTCGAGAAAAGTCAGGTGCGCCTTTAGTTCATCCTTTGACGGCCACGCCGTGCCGTAAATGCGCTGGAGGGATTCATTCTTTTGATCCCCGAGCCAATAAGCAGCTGAGGTCCGCATGAGTTTGATCGCATTTTGCGGAATGTACCGAGTGCTGGGCACATGCGGGCCGCGGCACAAATCACCCCAGCAGCGCTCCCCGGTTTTGGCATCGACATTGTCATAGATGGTCAACTCGGAGCCGCCCACCTCCATGACATCGGCCCCGCCGCTGCTGCCAATCAATCGCAGCTTGTAGGGCTCGGAAGCCAACTCACGAGCGGCCTCATCTTCGCTGACAACCCGGCGTTCAAATCGCTGCCCGGCTTTGATGATTTCGACCATTCGCTTCTCTAGGGCGGCTAAGTCCTCAGGCGTAAACGGCCGCTCGACATCAAAATCGTAGTAAAACCCATCCTTGATCGGCGGGCCGATCCCGAGCTTGGTGCCCGGGAAGGTGTCCTGGACCGCTTGGGCGAGCACATGCGCGGTCGAGTGCCGAAGGATGGCCAGACCCTCTGGGCTGCCCATTGGTATCAACTCAACCGTGTCGTCCGCGGCAATCGGGCTGGCCAAATCACAGACCACGCCATTAATCCGGGCCGCAACTATGGTGCGATCCTCGCCGGCGATATCGAATGCGGTGCGCTGCATTACCCGAACAATACTCTTGGCCTACAAGACCCCGACTTTTATGCCCCTTCGAACTCAAACCGTTTTTTCTCGAGGTTCGCGGGCAATCGGGCAACCGAGCAGCGCAATGCCCGAAACCACGACGACAACCACCCAATTTATGGAGAAGTAGGTTGAGATTAGTGGTGGCGGTGAAACTATGGAGGCCGCCGCAATAAGAACGAGTACGACACCTAATTTGCTGGACCGCCACACCACCACGAGCAGTGGTATCGCCATCACGAAAGTGTGCAGCCAAGCGATTGGACTCACCGCCAAGATGAACCAGTTGATTACCCAAAAGGGCTCTTGCTTACGCCACAACGCGGCGGCCGCTACCGCCGCCGCCAACAGCCACGCCACATATTCCTGTGAACCGCTTCTGCGCAACAGCGCCCCGACCGTCATGAGGTCATTGCGCTGCAGGGATGCGGCAATCGAGGCCCTCGAAGTATCCAGAAAATTCGTAATGACAGCCGGTTCCAGTGCGACAGCAATGGCCAGCAGCGCAACCGGGATTGCCGCCCCAATGATTAATGTCTTCCACTGCCTTTTGATTAACGGATAGAGCAGCATGAGCAATCCAAAGCCCCGAGACGAGCCATAGATGCCGTATGCCGCCCCCGCAATTGCGGGATGGCGACGGTACTTCCAGGCGAGGGCGATCAGGATGGCCGAGAGTGGGTAGGTGCTCATCAATCCCCAGCGCCCGGGGACGGTAAGGCCGATTCCGAGTGCTAGTGGGTAGGCGATGTAGGCGGGCACTTGCATTAGACGCATGCTCAGCGCAATCAAGCAGAAACTTGCAATCACATAAAAGGACAGCCACCAGCCGTAATCCAGATATGCCAGCGGCAACCCCAGCGGAATAGCCATCGGCGGATGCGAGTTAACCGATAAATCAACGAAGTCAAGCTGCATCCCGACCAGCGGATGCAATACCTCTAGGGAGTCGTACGCCGAGAAATCCGGCTTAACAAGACCTATGGTTGAGGCAACCTCCCAGCCGACATCGGTCCAGCCACCTGCGCCCGCCAGCTTCTCGACGATTTCAGCGAACCCGAAGTTAGTGATGCCTTCCCGAAATATTGGCCAGAGGCTGCGGGCGATCAGCGGGACGGTCGCAATGACAAGAATATTTGCAAGTAGTTCGATTATCCCTGACCGAGTCCAGACCCGGGGTTCACTCACTTGCGGGCTGGGCAAGATTGCACTGGGTGAATCCGACACAGCGCCATCTTTGCGGCAACCCAATCTTGATTCAAGACCGGGGCACTGCTTCGGTGGGCGATACTGGGTTCGAACCAGTGACCCCTCGCGTGTGAAGCGAGTGCTCTACCACTGAGCCAATCGCCCGAAGCCTTAGCACTTTAGCATTGACCTGAAGGGCGCCACGGCGATGCTTCGAACCCAGTTATCGAAATCAAAAAGAACACTCCTCGGTAACGGGCACCGCTGCCGGGGTAGCCAATGTCTGGGCCCCACGCAGCATTTCCCTGAATTACCGGGAGAGACTGCCTCATTCTTCGCAGCCTGGTCATTTGTGACTGATCAGGCCTCCTTTGCGCGCCCAAGCAGGCCGCCGGGGCGGTTTGGTGCGTTAAATACCCCCGTTCGGGGGTTATCGTTAAGACACACCACAGAAAGGGTGCCTACATGTCCAAAAATGGGTTACAACCGCGGAAGCTCCGCGGCCTGACTATCCGCGCTTTCGCCGCCTCTGCACTTGTCTTGGGTGCGCTCGGCTTGGCCGCCGCCCCCGCCCAGGCAGCTGGCGCCACCGGCTACGGCAATGGCACTGTTGGGGTGAATCAGACAATTACCGCCACTGAAATCTGCCCGAGTGCGCAGTTGGCCTTCACCGCCACCTACAGCAACGGCGTGACGGTTTCCGCCCCTTCTGTTTATGCAGATATCAACGGTAACGCGACCATTTATTGGGCGCCGACAATCGTTGGGCAGATCACCCAGGCCACGATTGGCAGTACCTGCTCACCCGTTTATCTCGGCGGCGCCATCATCTCTCAGACGCAGACAACTACCACGGTGTCCACACCAAACAACGCCAAGGTAGGTCAAGCCACCAAGATCAATGTCACGGTGCAATCCAATAGCCCAAGTGCTTATGCGCCGACCGGCCAGGTTGTGGTCAAGGATGTCAATGGAGCGACATTGCAGACCATGGGCTTGACCCCGGGCTCGGGCAATGGCCAAAGTTACGCCTACTACTGGTGGACTCCAGCGACTTCGGGCACCTTCACCTTCCAGGCCACTTATAGTGGCGACACCAATGCGGCCACTTCGGTTTCACCGCAGGATTTCATCAGCGCGACACCGACCGGGACGCCAATCACCTTGACGCACCCGACGACGATGACCACCGGGATCCCGCAAACTTTGGTGGCCACCGTGTACCCAACCACGGTGCAAGGCTCTGCTGGATTCACGTTGAACGGAAACCCGATCAGTGCCTCTGTCCCATTAGTTAACGGTGTGGCCACCTTCCAGTGGACGCCAACCGCCGCCGGGGCATTTACCCTTGGGGCCAATTACATGACCAACCAAGGTGGCAGTGGTTCGACCACCGACCCAATTACCGTGGTTTCAGGCCCGACGTCCAATGACGTCATCACTGTCACCCCGGCAGGTGGTTCAACTTGGAGCCCGAACGGTACCTACGTACTAGGAGCAAGTTCTACGACCAACTTCAATGTCTCGACCTTGTCGGGAGCCAAAGTGACACTAAATGACTCGGGGCCATGCACCTCCCCCGGGCTCGCGGTTGTCACGCCGGCTAGCACGGCCAATTGCACTCTGTCGTTCGTCAGCGCCGGTGGCAATGGGTATGCACCGGTTACGCAGACTTACAACGTGACCGTTGGCCTCGGCCAGCAAACCGCAACCCTGGCTGCCCCGCAATCCGGGAAGGTAAATGTCGGGCGCACATTGATTCTGGAATCTCCCGGCCAGACCGACACCAATGCCGGGCAGAACATAACCTGGAAGGTGACCACGAGCAAGAAGATCTGCGCCCTCGGGTTCCCAGCCGATGGGTCGGTAACTGTGAAGATCAAGAAGAAGGGCAACTGCACAGTTCAAGGCAGCGCGCCCGCGGTTCCCGGAGTCTGGGCGGCCTACAGCGTTACCCGCACCTATCGCGGTAAGTAACTGCTGAAACCGAATTACTTTGGCCCCTCACGAAAGTGGGGGGCCAAAGTTTTTAGTACTAAATTACGGGTCAATGTCTGCTGCTGCGCGCGCCGCGAACTCTTGGCGCATCGCCGAGGCGATTGGGCCTGCCTTGGCCCAGACCCGCTCATCCGCCCGCACCACCGGGTGCACATCACGGGTCGAGGAAGTAAGAAAAACCTCGTCGGCCCCCTGCAGCACTGATAGGTCCAATACCTGCTCGGTGCCGTCAAACCACTCAAGGACTAAGTCACGTGTCACGCCGGCAAGGGCGCCACTTGTCAGCGGCGGGGTTAGCACCTGACCGTCAATGATGACAAACACATTGGTACCGGTGCCTTCACATAACTCGCCACGGGTGTTGGCGAAGATGGCCTCGGATGCGCCATGCTCATGAGCCCGCAGCAAAGCGATCACGTTATCGGCGTACGAGGTGGTCTTGATCCCGGCCACCGCCGAATTCTCATTTCGCGTCCACGGCACGGTAACCACCGTGGTCGTCTCTGGCCAGGGGTTCTGAGCGGATAATGCAACGACCAAGGTTGGTACCGCCGCTCCTCGATTACTGCCCAATGGGGCGACGCCACCGGTATAGGTAATACGCAACCGGCCCGGCCCGGCCAGCAGCGGCCGGTTCGCGAACAGGACTTCGCCCACGGCCGCACGAATGACATCCTCATTGGGCTCCGCCAACCCCATGGCCCGCGCCGAGGTGGCTAGCCGTCGCAGGTGACGGGTGAGAGTAAATGGCGCACCGTCAACCACTTTCATGGTTTCAAATACCCCATCGGCCACGGTGAACCCGTGATCGAGCACCGAGACAAGTGCTTCATCCTCGGAAACGAGCGAACCGATATTTCGGTCGCCAACCCAAATCATCATGGCCGCATTACTTTCATATGAGCCCACTTTGCCACGTCTGTGCTGCTACTGAAGTAAGGTGCGCGGCTTTGAGTTCGGTTTCGTGCCATTCAGCTTGGGCATCTGATGACCAAGTGATGCCCGCGCCGGTACCGAAATGCAGAAACCCACCGGCCTTCCAAAATGTTCGAATGGCCACGGCTAGGCAGGCCGTACCCTCATCAGCATCAACCCAGCCGATCGCTCCGCAGTAGTAAGAACGCGGCACCGGTTCTAGTTCACCAATAATTCGAACGGCGGCAGACTTGGGGGCGCCGGTAATCGAGCCGGGCGGAAAAGTTGCTTCGATGATTTGCGGCCACCGCATTTCGTCGAGCAATGTTCCAGAGATATACGAAGCCAGATGCACCAGGCCCGGGTGCGCCTCGACACGAAGCAAGCCGGGCACCGCCACCGATCCGGTAACGCAAACCCTTGAGAGATCATTGCGCACCAAATCGACGATCATCACATTCTCGGCCTCGTCTTTTGCGCTGAGATCCGCCGCGACTTTGCCGGTGCCTTTGATCGGGCCCGAGGAGATGAACGCGCCGCGCTGCTCTAAGAATAGTTCCGGGCTAGCGGTCACGACCTCAATCTCAAGTTCGGGAGCGCAGATCATCCCAGCGTAAGGTGCCGGATTTCCGGCCTGAAGCAACGCCGACAAGCCCCCAATGTGGCACTCGTCCGGCTCCGGTAATTCGGCACTAAGCACCCGACAGATATTCACCTGATAAACCGACCCGTCCGCGATAGCGGATCTGACCTCGGCGACGGCGCGCAAGTACGCAATCTCATCTAGGGAGGATCGCCAGGAACCGGTGGCCGGGCCCCGCCACCTTGCCGGTCCGATCTCTGGGGGCTGGTCCTGCCAATTGCCGAACCGAATTGCCACCGGAACCCCGTCATAGGGCAGCAGAACCGCCCACCTGCCACCTTGATCCAATGCGCTCAGGTCATTTGCCACTTCCACCACCGAGGTGGCCCACTTACCTCCTAGGTGGGCAAATGCCTGCGTCATGGCCCCCATCATGCTCTGCCCCTCGCCCGGTCAGATATCGTTCCCTTTCGACCCCGAAATTGTGAAGACTTTTTCAGGTCATACGCGGACGTAGCGCAGCTGGTAGCGCATCACCTTGCCAAGGTGAGGGTCGCGGGTTCGAATCCCGTCGTCCGCTCGCATGTCGGCCACCCATCCGGGTTTGGCTGGCGTTTTGGTGGAGTGACCGAGAGGCGAGGTAGCGGCCTGCAAAGCCGCGTACACGGGTTCAAATCCCGTCTCCACCTCCACGAGTGCGGTAACCCACGCACATTTGGCCGGCTCCGCACTGGTAGCCTTCGTTTTCGCAGCACGGACCGTTAGCTCAGTTGGCTAGAGCGTTCCCCTGACACGGGAGAGGCCACAAGTTCAAGTCTTGTACGGTCCACGATGAACCCTTCGGCAACGAAGGGTTTTTTCGATTTAGCAGCGCATCAACGTAACTAGCGGCTCAGGCACGTTCCTCGGCAATGCAGTTGCCGCCGTCGACCACCAGGCATTGACCGGTGACATACGAGGCCCCAGGTGATACCAACCAGGCAATAGCCGAGGCGACCTCGCTCGGGTCCCCAGACCTACCCATTGGCGTACGCCGCCCCTGCTCGTACTCAGGGTTCTCCTGGGAGCCGGTGGTGATCCACCCGGGGGCCACCGCATTGGCCGTTACCCCAAAAGGCGCTTCGTCAATCGCTATGGCTCGGGCTAAGCCCACCATCGCCGCCTTCGCGGACGCATAGGCCACTTGGCCGCGCATTGCCATCAGCGGCCCGGTAATGCTGGCGACCATGACTACCCGGCCGGAACCGCTGGCCCGAAGGGCAGGTAGCGCCGCCTTGGTCACGAGGAAAGCCGAATCCAAATTGCGGGCGATACTTGCGCGCCAACCAGTGAAATCAACTTCATCGATTTTGCCCGATTCCCGCGCGCTATCACCTGCGGTGCTGGTCATCCCGGCATTGTTAACGAGTGCGTGCAGTGTTGGGATCTGTTCGGTTACCTCTGCCAAGAGGTTGGCTACCGCTCCGGGGTCGGTCAGATCGCAACTGCACCCATAAGCCAAGTAGCCCGCAGCGGATAACTCGCGAGCACGGTCAAGAGCTCGCGCACCAAGTGAAGCTAGATAAACACTTGCGCCGTGCTGTGCTAGTAACCGCGCGGTCGCAAAACCGATCCCGTCAACAGCCCCCGCGCCGGTGACAAGAACGCCACGACCCTGAAAATCAAACACCTAGTTAACTGGCCACTGGTGGTGATATTAAGCGAGCAGTTTCGCCTTGGCTGCTTCGAACTCGGCTTCGCTCAGGACTCCCGCGCCCTTGAGCTCACCAAGCTTGGTCAACTGGGCGACGATGTCATCGCCGGGGGCGACCGCCGGTGCTGCCGGTGCTGGCGCGGCAGCTTCAGCTGCTGCTGCTTGCTTGGCGTCGTGGCGATCATCCACAGCATTGGCTGTGGCCTTGGCTGCACCGACAACGGCAACCGTGCGAAGTAGTCGACCCATGATTTACAACCTCCTGTTTGATATCGAGTTAAGCAGAACTATTAGTTATTAGGTGCTACTGCGACGGAAAAGTGCGGCGACTATCGCCACCAGGATGGTTGCGATGAAAATCTGGGTGATGAACACCAGCAGCCAAGAGTCACCGTAGCCGAAAGTATTGGCAGCAGCCAAGCCCAAGAAGGCCCCGAGAACACCGATGATGATTGTCACTATGCAGCCGATCGACTGCATAGTGGGCACCAGCAGGCGGGCAATCAGCCCAATAATGATCCCAGCAAAGAGCCCTGAGATTATTCCGGTCATCTCCATGGGCCTAGCAAACCACATATGTGGCACCTGCGACGATAGGCGGGTGAAACGGGTGTGGCCAGAACCTGAACTTGCGCTAGCAGCACCTGACTTGGCCGCGTACTACCCGTGGCCCCCTAACCGGGGTCATACGTGGATCCGCGCCAATATGGTGATGAGTATTGACGGGTGCTGCACCGGGCCCGATGGCCTCTCCAAGTCAATATCCTCACCCCCCGACCGAGCCCTGCTAGGAATACTGCGGCGCGAGGCGGATGTGATTTTGGTTGGCGCCAACACCATCCGCACCGAGAATTACGCCCCGCCCCCCAAGCCACTGGCAATCGTCTCCAACAACTTGGATCTGCCGGCGGGGCTCGCCATGTTCAAGGAGGCAAAAGCACAGACACCACGGTCCATGGTTCTCACGTCGCAAGCCGCGATCGACCGGTCCCCAAGTGACCTTCGCGAACGCATTGACCTCATTGCCTGCGGCGCCGCTGAGGTAGATCTCGAAACGGCGGTTGCGGCACTAGCCGACCAAGGCCTTACCCGCATTCATTGCGAGGGAGGTCCTAAGCTCCTGGGCTCACTAATTGCAGCCTCGTTGCTTGATGAACTCCTGCTCACCATCAGCCCGGTATTGGTGGGCGGCACCGATCACCTGATTTCGACACCGGCGCTGCCGGCGCTCACCGCCAAACCGGTGCATGTGCTTACCGAATCCGGATCGGTATTTTCGCGGTACCTGCTAGCGTCGAATGATTAGATCTGACGTTGAGCCGACAGGCCGGCATCCAACTCCGCGCGTGCTGCCAGAACCGCAGGCAATTCACTTGTCTCCGGAATCCCTACCTGCCAAAAAGCACCACCGGGAGTCCAATCACCTTCGCGGGCTTCAACGACGATTACGCTGGTGCGATCATGGGATCGGGCAGTTTGCAGCGCACTCGCGAGTTCGTCAAGAGATTCAACTTTCACCGCATAGGCGCCTAACGCCTGCGCGTGGGCACGAAAATCAACCCGCGCCTCGCTGCCCCCACCCCGGGAATCTCGCAGCATGTTGTTGTAGGAACGACCACCCTTACCAACTTGGAGTCTTTCAATTACCGCGTAACCCGCATTGTCCAAGACCACCAAGATGAACTTCTTGCCCGAGAGCACCGAGGCGTAGATATCGCTGTTCAACATCAAGTACGAGCCATCGCCAACCAACGCGAAGACGTCACCTTTTGTGCGTGCGAAGGCAGCGCCCCAAGCACCAGAGATCTCGTACCCCATGCATGAGAAGCCATAATCACAATCGAAGGTCGCAATCCCCTTGCTCATCCAGTTGATATTCAATTCACCCGGCAGGCCCCCGGCGGCGGTCAACACATAATCCTCAGGAGTCGCGACCGCATGAACCGCAGCAACAACCTGGGCGTAACTCATCGGCGAAACCCCGTCAGCCGCAGCCCTGCTGCCGATCAGAACTTGGAGTTCCGCACGCGCCTGGACACCGGCCTGCGTCCAACCGGTCGGCGCACACCAGCCCGCCAGCCCCTCCGCCAAATCCGCGAGGCAGGCGCGCGCATCACCGACAACGGCTTCGGCCACCCGCTTGCCGGCATCAAATCGAGCCGCATTTATCGACACAATTCGAGCCGATGGCGCAAATAAGGTCCATGACCCGGTGGTGAAGTCTTGCAGCCTTGTGCCGACCGCGAGGATGACATCTGCCTGCGCACAAAGGGCGTTGGTGGCACTCGCACCGGTAACTCCGATGGGCCCAACATAACGAGGGTGGTCACCAAGCAGGGACGATTTACCCGCGATGGTCTCAACAACGGGAATCCCATGTGTCATCGCGAAGTCCGCTAGTTCTGCCTCAGCCCGCGAGTAGTGCACGCCACCACCGGCGATGAGCACCGGCCGCTGGGCCGTCCTCAGTAGTTCCGTCGCGGCGGCTAGTTCTTCCAGATCCGGGCGCGGTCTTGGAATCGTTCGCACCGTAGTGTCGAAGAATGCCGCCGGATATTCATAGGCGGTGGCCGCCACATCTTGGGGCAGTCCAAGAAATGCCGGCCCGCACTCCCCCGGATCAAGCAGCATTGACACCAGTTGCGGCAGCGTCGTGGTGAGCTGGGCCGGGTGCGTGATGCGATCCCAGTAGCGCACGACCGGACGAAACGCATCATTTACGGTGGTAGATGGTGCGCCGAAGTGCTCAACTTGCTGCAGAACCGGATCCGGGAGGCGCGAAGTAAAGGTGTCGCCGGCGATGATGAGCATCGGCAGTCGGTTGGCCAGGCCCACAGCCGCCGCGGTGACTAAATTCGTGGCCCCCGGGCCAATAGAGGAGGTGCACACCATTACCTGTTGGCGGTGCATTGCCTTGGCGAATGCCGCGGCAGCAAGGCCCATGCCCTCCTCGCTCTGCCCGCGCCAAACCGGTAGCTCAGCGCGGTGCATCTCCAGGCTATGGCCCAGGCTCGTGACATTTCCGTGCCCGAAGATTGCGAACACGCCAGGAAATAGCGGTTCTTCGTGGCCTTCGATCACAATGCGCTGCGCTATCAGGTAGCGCACGATCGCCTCGGATGTGGTGACCCGCAAAGCCCCGTTATTCGATTTCATCACAGCCCCACCTTCAGATCGTGGACCGTCTCCCAAGATCGCGATTCCCAGGAATCAATCAACGCTTGCTGAACACTGACCACATCGACAGCTTCAGCGAACCCGGGTTGAAACCCTGAACCCGTCGCCAGCGACTGCATGAATGCGAAATCCTCGATGGCGATTAGATCCTCAAAACCAATGCTATTTGCTTGGCCGGGTGCAAAGGCGCCGTGGAATGGAAAACGATCACCGCCAAAAATGGTGGTGTAACCGGTGTTGAGGTCGGCATCCTTGCGGTAGTACTTAAGTTCATTGATCTGCTCGAGGTTCCACGAAAGCGCGCCCTTCGTGCCGTAGACCTCGAAGGCATTTTGGCTTTCTGGGCCAACAACAGTGCGACTAACCTCGAAGGTTCCGGTCGCACCATTTACAAACCGGCACAGCATTGAGGCAAAATCCTCATTTTCGACCGCGCCCGTTGCGTCACCTGGCGCGCCGCGACCGTAGTGACTCGCGACGCCCGTCGGAAGCGGACGATTCGGGATCGTGGTGTTGCGCATTCCGACTACCTCGCTGATACCACCCGCCAAGTACTGAGCCATCGCCACGGAGTGACTCAATATGTCGCTGGACACTCCGTATCCGGCTTCGTCCATTTTGAACCGCCAGGTCAACAAGCCAAGTTCGTCACTGCCGTACATTGACAGGAATCGGCCACGGTAGTGCGTGATCTCACCAAGGGCCCCGCTGCTGATTAGTTCACGGGCGTGGATGACAAGTGGCGACCAGAGATAGTTATAACCAACCCCGGTGGCAACACCCGCCGCTTTCGCATGTGCGTAAGCCTGCACCGTCTGCGCCGGTTTACCACCAATCGGTTTCTCACTGAAAACCGCTTTGCCCGCGGCCGTAGCCGCCTCAATCATGGGCAGATGCAGCATATTCGGGGCGGTGACCCAAACCGCGTCGACATCATCGGCGGCAACCGCAACCTGCCAATCAGGAGTCGAGCGCTCGAAACCAAAATCTGCCGTAGCCCGGGCCCGGCGGCCGGCGTCGGTGTCGGCGCAAACTACCAATCGCGGATTGCAATCTCGCTCGGGAAATAGCGAGGGGATCCGCAGGGCCGACCGGCTGTGAGCCTGCCCCATCCAGCCAAGGCCGAGTACCGCGATCCGGATGTCTTTCACTGCTGCACCCTCCCGGTCGATGAAGTGACCGGGCAGCGCGGGTCCTGCGCCTGCGACTCCCAATCCGCCCTAATCCAATGATGTTGAGGGTCATCACAAAAACTCATACTTCGCTCGGGCGCCGGGCCAGCCAGCACGTTAAGGAAATACATTGGGTACTCCGGGGGCGCAATTGTTGGACCGTGGTACCCCTGTGGGACTAGGTAGACATCACCGTCGTAAATGGTGACCGTTTCATCAACCTGACCATCGACGGTATAGACATGAAAAAAGCCCTGGCCGGATGAGTTCCCGTGCGCACTTTCTCCCTTGCCAATTCGAAAGTAATAGATCTCTTCGTTATTGGTCGGGCAGTCGGTGATTCCGTCATGGCGATGGGGCGGCCACGAGGACCAGTTGCCACCGGGCGTAATGACCTCACACACGTTGATCTTGTCGGCCGCCGTAAACGAACCCGGAGTTGCAATATTGGTCACCTGGCGGGTAGCACGACCAGCACCGCGAACCTCGACAACCACCTCACTCGCGCTGGTATAGCAAGCCGGGTGCACGTTCGTCGCACGAGCGGTGCAAAGTGCAACTTCACCTATGCCACCAGATACCGAAAGCTTTGACCCCAGCGGTACATAAAGCCAATCACTTACGGCATCGAACACCCCTTTGCGCCCGGTCATCGGGTAGGTGACGTCGTCAATCACTACCACTAAGTCACTTGCCGAAAGCGGCACGAGCACCCCTTCGATACCGTCCAGCAACCTCGTGAACGGCAGGAGCGGATTTACCTCGAATACCTCGATCCCGCTGTAAGTCCAGCCCGCCGCCTGCGGATCGATGCTGACCTGGGTTGTCGGGGTGGCAAGGGACCCTGCTGGCCGGTACCAACTCATCGCGACACCCCGTGCACCAAGTTCGCCGCACGAGCGGTTGCCTCCTCAACGCTTAGGACACTGGGGTAGAGCAAAGCCCGACCCGGTACCAGTCCGACAACATTTGGCACCGCGAGTGCCGTTTCCCAACGCGCGAAGACCTGCTCCCAGTTCGCGCCCGGGTCACCGCCCAACAGCAAAATCGGGCAACTGGTGGCCGCCGCAACCCGCTCAGGATGCTCTGTAGCAGGTATTTTCAGCCAAGTAAACGCCGAACTTGCACCCAGACCCGAGGCGATGGCCACCACCTTGATCAATTTCTCCTCGGACGGGTCCAGGTAGGCGGCACCGTGCTCATCCTTTAGGTAAGGGAGCGGCTCGATCAAGGACATGAGACCCAAATCGGCTAAGTCGGTAGTAATACGGGCCACGAGTTCAAGAGTTGGGGGTATGCCGGGGTCGGTGTCCTCAATGCGCAACAGGGTCTTGCCACCGTCGAGCCCCATTGCTGCGATATGTGAGACGTCATAGGCGGTCTGCCGGTCATCGAGTTCCCACTTGGTGCCGATGACGCCACCGCGGTTCATGGTGCCGATCGCCAGCTTGCCCTCGAGCGCGCCCAAGAAAGCGAGTTCCTCAAGAATATCGGCGCTCGCGAGCACCCCGTCGACGCCGGAGACCGTCAGTCCGCGCATGAGTCGATCAAGGAGAGTAAACCGATCTGCCACCGCAAGTTTGTCACCGCCGGCGGCGAGCATGCCGCGCGCTGTGTGATCTGCCGCGAGCAGCATGAGCCGCCCATCCGGCCCGGCTATCGGCCTTCTGGCACGCCCGCTCAGGGCCCGCTGCAGAGCCCGTGGCTCGCGGACTCGGGTCCGGACCAACTCCAGATATGCTGACTGCATTAGTTCACTCACGCGGGCGATCCCTTTCGGTGCACTGAGATGAAGTCACTAAGCGCCTGCAGTTCGGGCATCGCGTCAGCGCACATCAATCGCGATGCCACATAAGCACCTGCACCATTCGCAAGTTCACCGATGTCCGTCAAGGACAAATCAGCCTTGAGCCCATAGACCAAGGCACCGCCGAAGGCATCTCCGGCTCCCAGCCCGCACACCAATTGGATCTGCAACGGCTTAACTCGAACCCGCTCTGCCGCGGTTGCGAGTAGCACCCCATCAGCGCCCATTTTGATGCAGGCCAATGTGACACCACGGCTCAAAAGGTTATCGGCGATGGCCTCGGGATCACGTATCCCAATTGCCATATCGCATTCAGCAATATTGCCGACCACTACCGTTGACAACTCAATTGCCCGCTGGGCGGCCATCCGTGCAGCCGCAGTATCAGCCCAAAGACTCGGCCGGTAATCCAGATCAATGAAAGTGTGCATCTTTCGCTCACGCAGCTCGAGCCAGTCAAAACAAGAACTGGCGGTGGCCCCCGTGGCTAGCGCACCGGCGCTAATCCATAACGCTCCGGCCTGCGAAATGTCAGTTGACGGAACAGCAGTGGTATCGATGGTGGTATCGGGCGCCGCGGCGCCGCGGTAGAAGATAATTGTTGGGTCGCCCGGTGAATCCAATGCAGCCAGAACGACCGGGGTCTGGCCCTTGGGCTCAACTCCCACGAATGAAGTATCGACGCCAAAACTACGAAGCTTCGCCAGCACATAGGGTGCAAGTGGATCCCCACCGACTTTGGTTACCAAGCCGGCTGTTAGGCCAAGTCGCGCCGCGGCAACAGCCACATTCGTCGGACTTCCCCCGATGGACTTACGAAAGGTTTGTGGGTCGGTGAAGCTTTGATTTGCCTCCTGGGCGTAAAGATCAACACTAATTCGACCTACGGTGATCAGATCCAGTGACATGTCGGGCTTACCTTTGATCTACCCGCGGAGCGACCACATCACGAAGAAAGGCCAAGGATTGCGCCACGGCCGTAATCGGCCCAGCACCAAGTTCCGGCACCGCACCCGTGATCGCGGTGTCCTGCTCAATGACATACCAGCCGCGGTAGCCCGCCAACTCCAAAGTCTCGATAATTTCCAGGATCTGGACATCTCCTTGGCCAAGCGGGGTGAAGAGCCCACTTTGCACACCGGCCATGATCGTCATCTCGTGACTTAGTACGGGAGCGGCCATCGACATGTTTACGTCTTTTAGGTGCACATGACCAACACGATCAGCCGACTCTCGAGCGAATGCAACTGGATCAACTCCGCCGATCGCAAGGTGTCCGGTATCAAGGCACCATTTGACATCGCAGTTATCTAGCACCCTTCGAACATCACTCGCAGTCTCAACAAGGGTCTGGACGTGGGGGTGCAATACCTGTTGAAGACCGTACTCACCGCAAATCTCGTCGATGACGCCGAACATCTCAATCATGTGTTGAGTCTCGTCGGCGTCAAGGGCACGCGGCACCGACCAGGCATCATCCATGACAACCGCTGAGATGAACTCGGTGGCCCCAGCGCGCTCAAACAGGGCGGCGGTGGCCCGAGCCGTGGCAATGGTGGCGTCCCGCAGTCGCCGATCATGCAAGACCAGCGGTGTGAACCCACCGATCAGCGTCATGTCGAACTCTGCGAGCTCAGCTTTAACGGCCTCCGGTGTCGCGGGCAAGAAGCCGGGGGCACCTAGTTCGGTGGCTGGCAGCTGCAAGTTGGCCATCTCCCCCAAGACCCGATCCGTAGGAAGCATGGCGCCCCAGCCCGGGACCTCGCAGATCCCCCAGGAGATCGGCGCGGAAGCCACTCGCGACATTAGGTCCGACATGAATTTCCCCCAAATTGGAACGGTCCAATTAAGCGTGCCACACTATATAGTCCGACGCAAAAAGTAGCCAGAGGGGCAGCAGATGACTACCACGGGACACCTTGGCACCGGACAACTTGGCATTGCGGTTGCCGGTGTCGGGCGAATTGGCCGAATGCATGCCCGAATCATCGCCAATCAGGTGCCGGATGCCTACCTCGCGGCGATCTACGACATCTCAGCCAGTACCGCCCAGGAGGTCGCAACGCAGTTTGATGTGGCTGCCGCCACCAGCATCGAGGATCTACTCGGCGCACCCGGTGTAGACGCATTGGCGATCTGCACTGCAACGCCGACTCATAGTGAGTTGATCTGCAAAGCCGCCGCTGCGGGCAAGGCCGTGTTCTGCGAGAAGCCGATCAGCATGTCACTGGCCGAAGTCGATTACGCACTAGCCGCGGTAGCCGACGCCGGTGTGCCCTTCATGGTGGGCTTCAATCGGAGGTTCGATCCCGGCCACTCGGCGGTGCATCAAGCGGCGAGTTCCGGTGAGCTAGGGCAGCTCACAATGGCGCGCATTACCAGCCGAGACCCCGCCCCACCGCCCATTGAGTACCTCAAGGCCAGCGGCGGTATCTGGGCCGACATGCTTATCCATGATTTCGATATGGCTGGCTTCATCATTGGCTCCCCGGTAGTTCAAGTCTGGGCCCAAGGCGCAGCACTATTTGACGCAAACATTCGTGAGATCGGCGACTTCGACACCGCAATTGCCGTACTAACACATGCCAGTGGAGCCATCACCACCATCGATGGCAGCCGGAAGGCCACCTATGGATACGACCAGCGAATCGAAGTGCTCGGCACAGGCGGAATGGCAATCTCCGATAATCAGCGGGTCCACAACGCGCAGATTTACCGTACAGGTTTCTCCCAGCTTTCGGACTTACCCAACTTCTTCCTAGAGCGATACGAGCAGTCATTCGTAAATGAATGGCTAGCCTTTACCAATTACGCTCGCACCGGCGGACCGTCGCCGGTTTCAGGAGCCGAGGGCCGGGCACCGGTTGCGATTGCCATGGCTGCCGCAATTTCAGCCCAGCAAGGTAGGCCGGTCAAGCTAGCCGAAATCAGCTAGCAATGGCACCCTCAAGGCCAACGATTAAGGATGTCGCCGCCCGTGCTGGTGTTTCAAAATCCCTAGTCTCATTGGCGATGCGTGCACCTGATCGAGTCTCACCCGCGCGTTTGACCTCGATCCGGGCGGCCGCCGATGCACTGGGGTATCGACCGAACGCCGCAGCCCGAAATCTTGCCGATCGGCGCAGCTTCACCATTGGTGTCCTCGTTCAAGATCTGCATAACCCGATCTCGGCTGAAGTCATAGCTGGCGTGCAGCGCCAGGTAAGAGCCAGCGGATACCACACCATGCTAGTCACCGGAAGTGCGGACGCGGATCTAGAGCGCGGGGAAATTGAGAAATTACTAGAGTTCCAAGTCGAAGGACTAATAATCATTGGGCATCGAATGCCCGCTGGCGCCCGGGCGGCTATCGACGGTGAGTGTCCTACGGTAATCATAAGTAGGGCCGAGGCGGGAATTATGGGTTTGGATTCCATCAGCAATGACGATGTCTCCGGCGCCCGCATGGCGGTTAACCACCTATATGACCTAGGCCACCGTCGGATAGCTCACATCACCGGGGGTAGCAACCAAGTAGCGCTCCTTCGTCGCACTGGCTACGAGGCGGCAATGAACAGTCACGGCTTGACGGCAAATATTGCCTGCTACGAAGGTGCATTCACCGATGAAGGTGGCTACCGCGGAACCCACCTTGCACTAGCGTCGCCGAACGAGCACAGTGCCATCTTCGTGGCAAATGACTTGGCGGCCGTTGGCGCGCTGGCGGCAATTGCCGAAAACGGGCGGCGGGTTCCCGAGGACGTATCGGTGATTGGTTACGACGGCATGGCCCTAGGTGCACTTCGGTCAATTGGACTCACGACAATTGCCCAGCCACTGGCAAGCATGGGAGCAGATGCCGCGGATTTACTACTCCAACGGATCGGTGATCCAAGCCGGCCGCCGGGTCACGTCAACCTCGAACCAAGGCTAATTACTCGCAACACCACCAGTGCTGTTAGCCGCTGACACGCAGCACACTAGGGTGCGCATATGTCTATGGCCGCCCTCACATTTCTAATTTTCGCAGTCGTCCTTGCTATTTTCGCCGCTGCCTTCATCATGCTGGGAATGTCAAATGAGCGCGCCTACTGGTCGCAGCGCGACCCATCCGGCGATGCCAGGCGCGATGCCACCCCGCTAGCCGAAATTGCCAAACGCACCTTGCACTACGCGGCAGGTGAATACCGCGCCCCACTTCGCGTGGTGGCCATCGGTGTGCTCATGTGGTGGGTCGCCCTCGCCTGCCTCATCCTGAGCATCGTGGTGCAACTCTTCTAATCGACAGCTTTCTAGGCTAATGCTGCGACCCCGTGTGTCGGGCTGACAGGACTTGAACCTGCGGCCTTCCGGCCCCCAGCCGGACGCGCTACCAAACTGCGCCACAGCCCGTGGCCACCGAACTCTACAGGCGCCTGCCCGGCGCCCTCATCGACGGGATCGTTTCTCGCGCACTCGCATCACGATACGAATCGGGGTACCAACGAAACCGAAGTCCTCACGGAGCCGGCGCTCGATGAATCGTCGATACCCGGCCTCCAAGAACCCGGTCGTGAAAAGGGCGAAAGTAGGTGGACCAACCGAAACTTGCGCTGCAAACAAGATTCGCGGCTGCTTTCCGCCGCGCAACGGATGTGGATGCGCCTGCGTCAGCTCAGTAAAGAACTGGTTTAGCCGACCCGTGGAGATTCTGGTCTCCCAACCCTCCAGTGCTGCCTCAAGTGCCGGGGTCAATCGGTCAATGTGGCGTTTAGTACGTGCAGAGATATTTACTCGTGGTGCCCAGGCAACCTGCGCGAGATCACGATCGATCTCCCGCTCGAGGTAGATTCGGCGATCTTCATCACTTAGATCCCACTTGTTGAAAGCCAGGATAAGTGCGCGCCCGGACTCGTTGACCATTGAAATGATACGCACATCTTGTTCACTCAGTACTTCGGATGCGTCGATCAAAACTATGGCAACCTCGGCACGATCCAAAGCCCCTTGGGTTCTAAGAGTTGCGTAATACTCGTGGCCACTTGCGTCCTTAGACCGACGGCGAATACCGGCGGTATCGACAAACCACCAAAGGCGGTCATCAAGGGTGATCAACTCGTCAACTGGGTCAACGGTGGTGCCGGCAACCGCATCAACAACAACGCGTTCGGAGCCCGCCAATGCATTCAGGAGCGAAGACTTGCCAACATTTGGCCGGCCAAGGAGCGCAACCCGCCTTGGCCCACCCGCACGCGATGTGCCCTGCCCGACCGCGGGCAACATCTTCACGATGTCGTCCATCAGGTCGCCAGAACCATGGCCGTGCAGCGCCGACACCGGTAGCGGCTCGCCAAGGCCGAGTGACCAAAGTTTCGTCGCCTCGATTTCGGTAGCCCGATCATCGACCTTGTTAGCAACGAGCAGTACCGGCTTACCTGAACGACGTAGGACTTTGACAACGGCTTCATCAGTGTCAGTAGCGCCAACCCGCGCATCGACCACGAACACGACTGCATCCGCATCGCTGACGGCGCGCTCGGCTTGCGCGGCAATTTGCGCCTGCAGCCCCCGCACCTTCAAATCCCAACCACCGGTATCGATAACCATGAAGCGCTTGCTATTCCACTCAGCCTCGTAGGTGACGCGGTCGCGGGTTACTCCAGGCACATCCTCAACGACTGCTTCGCGGCGCCCGATTATTCGATTGACGAGGGTCGACTTGCCGACATTGGGGCGCCCGACGACGGCAAGTACCGGGAGGCCAGGTTCACCATCACCGGGCTGAGTAAGTTCTGCCAAGGCGCTGTCGAAATCACCGAATTCACCGCGCGCCGCAGCAAGTGCTGCCTCCAGCGCCGCCTCGTCGGCAACTAACTCATCACCAAACTCATCACCAAACTCATCACCAAACTCATCACTAAACTCATCACCAGACTCAGCCGAAACCGGCACCGGGCCTATTTCGTCGTCGTCTCCCACGGCAACCCACTGGTCGCTCATCAGTGCACCTTTCCTGATCCCGGTCTTGTTACCGGTCGGCCAAACCGCATTCCACTTTCGGTCAGTGCGTCAGCCGCCAACTGACGTACGTTTTCACTGAGACCCTGAACAACGCGCAGCGAACACGGATCCACCTCACCACTAGCCCCAGCAGCCAGCTCTATCTCGTGCGGCGCACTGAAGTAAACCTCGATTTGGGACCGTAACCGCGGCGGGTCGGCAGCCACCTTTCCCGAACCGCCGATCACCACTACCGAAATTACCGAGGACGGCCTCACTGCCAACAAATATCCAAGCGGTGGGGCATCTGCTGTCACCATGATCGCAGCACCGGCCGCCAACAGTTCAAGTGCCCACCTAGTCGCGTCAATCCCCGGAGCAACCACCGCAATATCGCCCATTGCAGGTAATGCGCTAGGGGCAATGGTGTGGATTGGACGGCTGGCAACCGATGCCACAATTTTGGCCGAGACCAAATTCAGGCCAGGGGCGACGAGAACGACCGCCCCCTTTTTCGGCAGGTGGTGGCGACCGTGCACATTCACGCGATAGGCAGCCTTCGTGAGCAACGCCCCAACATTTCGCGCGTGAGCGGCTCTCCCCACCAGCCCCGATAGGTCTTGCTCACTCACTACCGCACACCCGTGGCAAGTGCACAAACTTGCTCAATGACCTCAGCCAACGTGAAGTCGGTGGTGTCGACCACCCTCGCGTCTTCGGCTCGCATGAGGGGCGAATTCTCCCGGCCCGAGTCATAGGCATCACGCTTGATCAGCGCTTCATGGGTCGCGGCAACAAAAGCCTGCTCCAACTGGCCATCCGCACTGTTCTCCAAGGCGCGACGCCTGGCTCGAATTTCAGGATCGGCAACCAGGAAGACTTTAAGGTCAGCATCCGGCAACACGACAGTTCCAATATCTCGACCCTCAACGACTATCCCAACACCACTTTCACGGGCGGCCTGCACTTGTGATCGTTGCACCTCCACCAGTCGATACCGGACTCCAGGTACAGCGCTGACTGGGCTCACGGCGGCTGTTACCTCCGAGCCGCGGATGACCTCACTAACCTCCATGTCGCCTAGCCAGATCTCGGGGTGTTCGGGGTCGGTTCCGCTGGTAATAACTGTCTGCTCAGCCACCGCCGTTACTGCGGCTTCGTCGCCTAAATCAACACCGGCGGCCAGGACTGCCACCGTCATCGCGCGATACATCGCGCCCGTGTCGAGATAGCGCATTCGGAGCGCACCTGCCACCCCTCGACAAACACTTGACTTACCCGAACCCGCGGGGCCATCAACCGCTATGACTAGATCACTAGCTTCGGACATCAAAATCACGCTCCCGCAGTGCAGCCGCCAGAGTTGCCACGCTGTCCGGGCGTACTGAAATCTCGACTAAACCACTTGGCCTACCGAGCAAGTGCTCAATACGCACATCCTCAAGGTTGACATTGGATTGCCCGGCAGCCGTGAAGAGGCGGGCCAACTCCCCTGGCTTATCCGCGAGCATGACACCCACCAGCGAGATTTCGACCGGCGCCGCACCATGCTTGCCTGGGATGCGAGAGCGACCCTCAGCACCCGTTTGCAACGTGGCGTTGACCGTTGCAGATTGCGCAGCATCACCGGTTGCGATTGCCTCCAGCGCGGCAATTGTGGCACTTAGATCAAGCACTACGTTATTTAGCACCTTTGCAACCTGCTTAGCGTTGACACTGAGAATGTCGGTCCAAAGCGCACTGTCCGAAGCCGCAATTCTGGTCATGTCGCGTAGCCCCTGACCGGCGATGCGAACATAGTCGGCGTTCGCGTCCGTGAGTTGGGCTGCCAACACACTCGACAAGAGCTGTGGAGCATGGGAAACCAGCGCCACCGCGCGGTCATGCTCATCAGGTGTCATTTCAACAACATAGGCACCGCACGTGGAAACGAGTTGATACACCTCTCGCAACGACTCAGCCGGGCAGTCCGCTGTTGGTGTCAACACCCAGAGCCGATCATCGAGTAGATCGACCCTTGCACTTGCCGCACCAGACGCCTCGCGGCCGGCCATCGGGTGGCCACCGATCAGCCGACTCGAATCGGCACCCGCGTCAACCGCATCGGCAAGGACCTGCGCCTTTACCGAAGTGACGTCAGTGATGGTGGCTGTCGTAAACCTTTTCGAAGCCATCGCCAATACCGACCCGGCATGCCGTGGGGGCACCGCCACAACCACGAGATTCGGCACGGCGTCAACCGGCAAAGCCGAACCGGCGCCAACCGAAATCGCCGTATTTAACGCAATCGGGTCTTCATCTTCAAGATAAACTTCGACATCAGCTCGACGCAAAGCAAGTGCTATTGAGGTACCGATTAGTCCCGTGCCGATTACAAGTACCGGGCCCATGACCGCGGTATCTCTGGGTGAGTTCACGGGTTCAGATCCGACCGGAGGACTTCGGCTCCACGTAAATAGACATGCTCGATGCTGCCACGAGCACGGTCACTTTCGATATGCATCAGAACGCGCACCACCTTGGGTAGCGCGCCTTCGACATTTATCTCCTGAGCGCACAGCAGCGGTACATCGATGAAACCAAAGTCGCGGGCACCAGCCGCCGGAAAGGCACTCACCAGATCCGCGGTAGCCGTCAAAATAACGCTGATCACATCGTCGGCGGTGATCTGGTTGCGCTCGAGCATGGCACCGAGCAGCTCGGCGACGGCCTCGCGCATTTCAACAGGATCATCGGCCTGCAAACAGACCGCACCTCTAACTCCGCGCATCGGCATAGCCTACAGACCCGCCTGCGTGTACAAAGCGTGCAGTTCATTGCCTTCGAGCACCCGCAGGGACCCGGGGCGTAGTTGGCCAAGGGCAACCGGCCCCACCCTGGTGCGGACCAAGGCCTGCACCGGGTGCCCGATGGCATCGAACATCCGCCTAACAATGCGATTGCGACCCTGATGAATCACCAGTTCAACCAACGTTCGGTCCGGCAGGGACTGCATGATTCGGGCCGTATCGCATGCGGCCATTCCATCTTCGAGCTCCACGCCCACCCGAAGGGTGCGCAACCCATCGCGCTCTACCACACCAGCTACGGTCGCCACATAGGTCTTGGCTACCTCATGTGCCGGATGCCCTAGGTGTTGCGCCAATAGCCCATCATTGGTGATTATGAGTAGTCCTTCGGTCTCAGCATCAAGCCTTCCGACATGGAACAAGCGCTCTGGTCTATCGGCTACGTAATCGCCGACACACCTGCGGCCATGATCATCAGCCATGGTTGAAACCACACCTCTGGGCTTGTTGAAAATGAGAACAACGGTGTCAGGGGCGGTTGGCACCCGTTGTCCGTCAACGCGAACCACTGCCGTAAGTGGATCCACCCGCGTGCCCTGTTCTACGACGATCCGGCCGTCTACTTCAACTCGACCCGAGGCGATGAGCTCCTCGCAGGCACGCCGGCTGCCGAGCCCGGCCTGCGCCAGCACCTTCTGCAGTCGCACACCTTCGTCAATAACACTCACTAGTCGCCTGTGGCTACCGAATCAAGGACTTCGTCCAGGTCTGCCAAATCCGGCAGATGCTCGGCAAGTGGCGGCAAGTCGTCAAGGGAGGCAATACCTAGGCGCTCAAGGAAGTGCGAGGTGGTGACATAAAGAATGGAGCCGGACTCACCATGATCACCGCCTTCGGCGATTAGCCCGCGGCTCATCAAAGTGCGAATGACGCCGTCGACATTAACTCCACGAATAGCACTGATGCGCCCTCGGGATACCGGTTGCCGATAAGCGATCACCGCGAGGGTCTCCAATGAGGCTTGAGTAAGGCGCGCCTGCTGACCATCAAGTACCCAGCGCTCGACCAGCGGGGCGCAGTCGGCGCGCGTGTAAAACCGCCAGCCGCCGGCCACCTCGCGCAAATCAAACCCGCGCCCTTGTTCGGTGTACTGCCGAGCAAGTTCGTGCACTGTCTCCCACACATCATCGGCTGGGCACTTGATTGCCTCCGCCAATGCCAACACACTCATTGGCTCATCGGTGAGCAGTAGTAATGCCTCAACCGCCGAGGCAATAGACGGCGCACCGAACCCGTCTTGCACTTCATCTGGCTCCGTCATCGTCTCAGAACTCATCGTCTCAGAACTCATCGCCAACCACCTCAATCGAAGGTACATCGTCAATTGCCCGCTCGACGTCGAACTCATCGGTGACGGCAACCTGGCCCTCATCGGTACCTGTCCAGCGGACGGTTAGGTCTCCGAGTGGGGTGATCTGCTCAAATGCCACCACCATCTCGCGATACAACTCTAAGAGCGCCAAGAAGCGGGCGACGATCAATAAGGTCGTATCGCAGTCGGCGATTAATGCCCGAAAGGTAGATACGCGATGCCGCCTCAATCGAGCAACGATGAAGTCAGCCTGCTCACGAACACTTACTCGCTGCAGATGCAAGTGGGAAACCGAGACTGATTCAACGGGCTTTGGGGCTAACGCACGAGCCGCCAGCGCCGCGAACTGCTCTGGGCCAAGCCCAAGTAGGACTTCAGGCAACATGGCGGCAAACTTTGGCTCCAGGCCAACTGTGCGGGGCACCTGCCTGCTGGCCGAGTCGAAGCGCTCAGTGAAGATGGCGGCGATCTGCTTGAAGGCCCGGTATTGCAGGAGTCGCGCGAACAAAATATCGCGGGCTTCGAGCAATGCTAGATCCTCTTCGTCTTCCACCTCACCACTTGGCAGCAGTCGAGCAGCTTTCAGATCTAGCAAGGTAGCGGCAACCACCAAGAAACTACTGGCTTCGTTCAGCTCCCACTCCGTGCCTTTCGCCCGGATATAGCCAATGAATTCGTCGGTGACCTGATGGAGTGCGATCTCGGTTACTTCAAGCTTGTGCTTGGAGATAAGCGAAAGCAGCAGATCAAAAGGTCCTTCGAAGTCGCCGACGCGCACTAAGAATCCGCCGGTTACTCCCAAACCCCCATCGGCGACGTCTTCAGCTACCGTCTCGACCGTGTCAGTCGGCGCGGTCACCTGGCTAGAACCTCCCGCGCCAATTGCTCGTAGGCCTTGGCGCCGGTGCTTCCCGGCGCAAATTGCGTGATTGGCTCACCGGCTACGGCGGCGTCAGGGAATTTAATGGTGCGGTTAATGACCGTCTGGAATACCAAATCACCAAACGCCTGCACCACGGTTTGGTAAACCTCGCGACTATGCAAGGTGCGCGGATCGTACATCGTTGGCAGGACCCCAATTATTTGCAAGCCTGGATTCAACCTGGCAGTGACTTTGTCGAGGGTGTCCTTAAGGAGTGCGACCCCGCGCAGGGCGAAATACTCGCATTCCATTGGCACGATCACGCCGCTGCTCGCAGTTAGTGCATTTAAGGTCAGCAAGCCAAGGGAGGGCTGGCAATCGATGAGGATTACGTCATACTCCCCCATGATCGGCTCAAGGGCCCGGCCGAGCGCATGTTCGCGGCCAACTTCACTGACCAACTGGAGTTCGGCCGCTGCTAAATCGATATTGCTCGGTAATAAGTCGAGGTTCTCGACATCGGTTGAGACGATGACATCGCCGACGTGGCAGTCAACCTGCGTCAACAGGTTGTAGACCGTTAGTTCCATTTCATTCGGGTTCAGCCCTAAGGCCACCGACAGCGCCCCTTGCGGGTCGAAATCGACGAGCAGCACCTTGCGGTCATAGCCGGCGAGTGCCGCGCCCAAACTCACCGTGGACGTGGTCTTGCCGACCCCGCCTTTTTGATTGACCATGGCGATTACCCGTGCTGGGCCGTGCCCGGTGAGCGGCGCGGGCTCGGGGATCTTCCGCATTTCGCGCTTGAAGTTCGGGTCTTCGGTTTTCATGCGGACCCTCTCCTTGGCTCTGGGACACCTGACTCCCGGACTGACCAAGAGCCTACCGGGCCAGCCACCTGGTCAATCGGAGCACGGCCGTGGCCGACCGCTCAATACCAGCCGCGCGAACCCGCGGTGGCAGCTCCACGGTCAGCGCGAAAGCCGAATGGTGCTCAGCTACCCACCCGGTCAACGTGCCGTAGCAGGGCCCGGGGCAGCCAACGGCCCGGGCCGGCAGCCCCAGCCAGCCAGCGAGCACCCGGCCCGCGACCCGACTCCCCGGATGCGTGATATCGACAACCGCAAAGGGTTGATGAAATGAGAGCACCGCCGCCGGTTTGACCCGATCCAAGAATTCGCTTATTGCCACCGTCTCGGCTTCGCTACCCGCACTTGGGCCGGACCAAGTCGCGGTGGCGCGGCCCTGTTGACGCCAGCCCTGCGGGAAATTTCGATTAAGGTCGACCCCGGCAGCATTTACCCTCGTACCGGCACGTGCGCCATCTGGATTCATCGTGCTGACCAGCCAAATTGCGGTATCCGCCGGCAACTGGAGCCCAGCTGTCAACCGGTCGGCCAGTTCGCGCACTACCCGGCGGCCGGCCGGCTCATCACCGTGCATTTGTCCGATCACCACCACCTGCCTAGCAGCTGATGGCGGCCCGAATTGCACGGCCGAGATGACTCCCCCCTGCTCTGTTGTCGCAAGCACCTCGATCACTTCGGGGGACGCAATTGCCGAGCTGGCGAAACCGATAGGTAGTCCAAACCCAAGTACCGCACCCAGCAAGGCTGCGACCCCACGCATTCGAGTAGTTGTCGTCATAGCGCCCTTGGGTGGCTGGTGAGATAAACCTGCTTGAGAGTGTCCGCGGTAACCAGCGTGTATATCTGCGTAGTGGTAACCGATGCGTGCCCGAGCAGTTCTTGCACAACCCGCACATCGGCGCCACCTTCAAGGAGATGGGTAGCGAAACTGTGACGCAGGGTATGCGGACTTACCTTCGAACTGAGCTCTGCGCGCTCTGCGCTCGCTTTTAATACCGCCCACGCGCTTTGCCGGCTAAGGGGTGCACCTCGGGTGTTCAAGAACACCCGTGCCGTCCCGCGGCCCTTCACCGCGAAAAGAGTGCGGCCACGTATTAGGTAGGCGTCGATCGCGCGTGCCGCATAGTCACCGAGTGGCAATTTACGTTGTTTATCACCTTTGCCAATCACCGTCACCGTGCGATTCACCAAGTCGATATCGTCAACTTCCAGATTCACGGCCTCCGAAATGCGAGCACCCGTTCCGTACAGCAGTTCCAGCAGAGCGCGATCGCGCAGGCCAATAGCGGAATCCAGATCACCTGCGCATCCGATCAATTTCACCACATCGGAATAATCAAGTGCCTTTGGCAATCGGCGCGAAGTACTCGGGGGCTGCACATCGCAGCTTGGGTCCAAAGGGGTCAATCCCTCGAGCAGGGCAAACCGGTGAAAACCACGGACCGAAACCACGGTGCGGGCAGCGCTCGCAGCCGATAAGGCACCACCGAACTGTGAAGCCGTGCGAAGTGACGCCGCGAAGTCCGCTACGTCATTGGGCCCAATGGCAGCCACGTCCAGTAGCCCGCGAGAGGTGCACCAATCAAAGTACCTAGCCAGATCGCGCCGATAAGCCGAAATGGTGTTTCCCGATAGGCCGCGCTCGATCGTGATGTGGTCGAGGTAGCCAGATATTGCCGATGCCAGGCCCGAACTCAGACCAGCACCTCATCTAGTGTTACTCGAGCGACCCCGAACGAATCAGCAACGGCGCCGTAGGTGATCTGCCCGGCATGCACATTTAGACCAAGCGCAAGCGCATGATCATCACGCAGTGCCTGCTTCCAGCCCTTATCGGCCAACGCCACGGCATAAGGCAAGGTGACGTTGGTGAGGGCGTATGTTGAGGTATACGGAACCGCCCCCGGCATATTCGCAACGCAGTAGAAAACACTCCCGTGGACTAGGTAGGTGGGGTCGGAGTGGGTGGTCGGGCGCGAATCCTCGAAACAGCCGCCTTGATCGATCGCGATATCCACCAGCACTGAACCCGGCTTCATGCGTGACACCAGTTCATTGCTTATCAGCTTTGGCGCTTTGGCACCCGGGACCAGCACGGCCCCAATCACCAAGTCGGCATCAATGACAGCGCGTTCCACCTCATAAGTGTTTGACGCGATAGTTTGCATGTGTCCTTGGTAGATCGCATCTACTTGGCGCAGGCGAGCAATATTCCTATCCAGCAAGAGCACCTCGGCTTGCATGCCCAGCGCAATTACCGCAGCGTTCATCCCGGCGACTCCGGCGCCCAGCACAACCACCTTTGCCGCGTATACCCCCGAAACACCACCCATCAAGATCCCTCGACCACCATGAGCTCGCATCAGCGCATGCGCGCCGACCTGCGGAGCCAACCGGCCGGCGACTTCGGACATCGGCGCCAGCAGCGGTAGTGAGCCATCAGGTAACTCAACGGTCTCGTATGCGATAGCCGTGCAACCAGAATTCACTAAGGCGTCGGTGCACTCGCGTGAGGCCGCCAGGTGCAGATAAGTGAAGACGATCTGCCCCGACCTAATTCGGTGGTACTCGGCTTCGATTGGCTCCTTGACTTTCAAGATGAGGTCGGCAATCGCCCATACTTCATCGGCGGTGGCCAATATCTTGGCGCCAGCGGCTAGGTAGTCCTCGTTCTTGATGGATGAACCTGAGCCCGCATTGTCTTCGATGAATACCTCATGCCCATGCCCAATTAGCTCGTGCACTCCCGCCGGGGTGATCGCAACCCGATACTCATGTGTCTTGATCTCCCGTGGTACCCCGACCTTCACAGTGCCTCCAAGTTGAACTCCGGAAACTGCCCCCGACTTGCCCGGCAGCGGCAGCACCTGCCGCCATTTCTAATCGTAGGGCCCGCACATGGTCGGGCTATCTCAGCGTAGGGCCCGCTACGGCAGATGCACCCGCCCCTGTGCCAGCAATTGGTCGCGCAGCGGCCAAGGCGCGGTTGCCGGCCGTAAGTTTGTCCAGCCTGACTCCTTGGCCGCGCAGGCCGCCAATATCCCGCACACCGCCGACGGGCTTGCGATCGCTCCGCTCAGCACCAGGTCCTTGGCCGCTGCCAACGGCACCCAGACCCGCGGTAGATAGGCCTCCTCGGCTTCGCCGGTGGTTGGGCGCCCGCCCGCCAATTGCGTTAGTCCCCGGGCCAGGTACACCCGGATTGCCTCACTTGACCCCCCTGGGCTGTTCAAGAAGTCCACCAAGACTTGCCAGTTGTTCGCTTGGTATCCCGCTTCCTCAGCCAATTCACGCGCGGCTGTCGCCTCCGGTGGCTCACCTCGAACATCAAGTAGGCCGGCCGGTGGTTCGAATAAGGCCATCGCTACCGGATGCCGATACTGACGAATCAGCAGCACCCGATCCAGGTCATCGATTGCGATGATGGCAACCGCGCCGAGGTGCAACAAAATGTCACGATCAATCAGCTGCCCGTCAAAATCCACGGTATCGGTTCGAACTGACCAGATGCGGCCGGCGAACCTGCCCGCAGAAGCCACAACCGTTCGCGGTTCGCCGACGTCGGCGACACTGCCAGCCCAATTCTCGTCCCGGGCACCGATCATCTAACGAATTGCGCCGCACGATTTTCGGCACGGACAAGGGCAGCACTAACTAGACCGATGAAAAGTGGATGAGCCCTAGTGGGGCGCGATCTAAACTCCGGGTGTGCCTGCGTACCTACATAGTAGGGATGCACATCTGCTGGAAGTTCAACGAATTCAACGAGTCGACCATCGGGTGAAGTGCCGGAAAAAACCAGGCCGGCTTCCTCGAGGGTTGGGCGGTAGGCATTCGAAACCTCATAGCGATGGCGGTGCCGTTCATCGATATAGGGCAACCCGTAAGTCTGCGCTACCTGCGAGCCGTCAAGTAATTTTGCCGGGTACAGTCCTAGGCGCATAGTGCCACCCATATCCCGCTCGCCGGAAACCACATCGCGCTGATCGGCCATGGTCGAAACCACCGGGTGCGCCGTTGCTTCGTCAAACTCGAGTGAGTTTGCGTCATCAAGGCCAGCGACGGTGCGCGCATACTCGATTACCATGCACTGCAGGCCAAGGCAGATACCCAAGGTCGGCAATCCCGATTCGCGCGCATATCGAAGTGCACCCAATTTGCCCTCGATCCCTCGGACCCCAAATCCGCCGGGCACCAAGATCGCATCCAAACCTTCGAGTTGCTCCCGCGCACCTTCCATCGTCACGCAGTCATCGCTGGTCACCCAGCGGATTTCGACCCGACAATCATTATGGAACCCACCGGCCCGCATTGCCTCAGTGACGGAGAGATAGGCATCGGGTAGATCGACGTACTTGCCTACCAAGCCGATCGTCACCTGCTTTGCCGGATGATGCACTCGCCGTAAGAGGTCATCCCAACGAGTCCAGTCAACATCACGGAACGGCAGATCGAGTCGTCGAACAACGTAGGCATCTAGGCCTTCGCTGTGCAGCACCTTGGGGATGTCATAAATACTTGGAGCATCGACTGCCGCAACGACGGCTTCCTCATCGACGTCACACATCAATGAGATCTTGCGTTTGATGGCGGTTGGCACTGGTCGATCCGCGCGTAGCACGATCGCATCGGGCTGGATACCGATATTGCGCAATGAGGCAACCGAGTGCTGGGTGGGCTTGGTTTTCAGCTCACCAGAAGGTCCGATATAAGGCAGGAGTGAAACATGCAGGAAGAAGACATTGTCGCGGCCGACTTCATGGCGGACCTGGCGTACGGCCTCTAAGAATGGCAAGGATTCGATATCGCCAACCGTGCCGCCCACCTCGGTTATCACCACGTCGACATCGGGGCCGGCCATCCGGCGAATCCGCGACTTGATTTCGTTGGTGATGTGCGGAATTACCTGCACGGTGTCGCCTAGGTACTCCCCGCGCCGCTCCTTGGCGATTACCGTCGAATAAATCTGACCGGTTGTGACATTTGCCGAACCGTGTAACTCAGTGTCGAGGAATCGCTCATAGTGGCCAATATCGAGATCGGTCTCCGCGCCATCATCGGTGACGAAGACTTCACCGTGCTGGAATGGATTCATGGTCCCTGGATCAACGTTTAGATACGGATCCAACTTCTGCATTGTCACGCGCAGGCCGCGGGCCGAAAGCAGACTACCCAAACTCGATGCGGTGAGCCCCTTGCCGAGGGATGAAGCGACCCCACCGGTGACGAACAGATGCTTGGTTTGCTTCACGGAACTCACGGGACATCAGACTATCAGTGCCCGGGCCTCAGACAAACACGTGGCGCGCAGGCGATTACTTGCCCGCCCGCTCAGTTGCCGCCAGTGCGAGCAATTCTTCAGCGTGTGCTGCGCCAGCCTGCGAATCGGTTAGACCCGAGAGCATGCGCACCAACTCCGTTACCCGCTCCCCACCGGTAACCGGCCCCACACTCGATGAGGTGACCTGCCCATCAGCGCTCTTGACGATCACCACGTGCTGGTCCGCGAAGGCGGCCACCTGCGGCAGGTGGGTGACCACAATCACCTGCGCGGTGCGTGCCAGTCGGGCCAACCGGCGACCCACCTCAACAGCGGCGCGCCCACCGATCCCGGCATCCACCTCATCGAACACGAAAGTCGGGACTGGATCGACCCCGGCCAAGACGACTTCGATGGCCAGCATGACTCTTGAGAGCTCGCCACCGGAGGCACCCTTGCCGATTGGCAGCGGACCGGTACCCGAATGGGGCTGGAGTAAAAACTCGATCTCATCTGCGCCCCACGTCCCAAAGTCCTCGATCTGGGCCGCGGTTTCCACCTTCACTGCAAGCACTGAATCGGGCATTGCCAAAGCTTGCAACTCGCTGGTTACCGCGGTGCCAAATCGCTTACCGGCCTTACCGCGCGCCGCCGACAAGTTGCGCGCCAACTCGATAGCCGATGACCGAGCGGCCACCTCCTGCTCCCCCAGCAATACCAGTCGATCCTCATCACCGAAGACTTCGGCTACCTTCTCCTTGGCCTGTGCCAGCCAAGCCAGTACTTCGTCCACGGTCCCGCCATAACGGCGCCGCAGAGCGCCCAGGGCACTTCGGCGCTCCTCAACCCAGGCCTGCCGCGCCGGATCCGCATCTATTTGTGTCGCATAGGTGGATAGCGTCAAGGCCGCGTCGGCGGCAATGCTGCTGATTTCGCGAAAGCGGTCACGAACAGGCACTAGCTGGGGGTCAACCTCCACTGCCCGGTCTAACGCTTTGGTCGCACCGGCCAGCACGGACAACACATTCGCAGCGTCGGCGTAGTCAGGCCGGCCGACTGTGTCGTCGGTACCGACCAGGGCGGTATGCGCCGTAGCAATATCTTCCAGCAAGGTCCCCGAATGCACCAACAGCGCCGATTGCCTATCTAGATCCAAATCTTCACCCGGTAGTGGTGCCACCGCCTCAATCTCGGCGATTCCGATGGCGAGGGTGGCCCCCTGCTGCGCCCGGGCCGACTGTTGTGCGGTCAACTCCTGAATCTCGGCGTGCACCTGCCGCCACTCGGTGTACTTGGATTGGTATTCGGCCAGCAACTTGGTAACAGGCCCGCCCGCATAACGATCCAATAGCTCGCGTTGCTTACCGGATTGGCGCAGTCGCAATTGCTCAGCTTGGCCGTGCACCGCGACCAACTCAACCGCGACCTCTTGTAAAACCGTCACCGGAACGGTGCGCCCGCCAGCAAATGCCCGACTTCGACCCTCCCCCGCTACCGCCCGGGCAAGAAGCACCTGCGCAGACCCCTGCTCAATGTCGATTTCGGCACCGGCTTCACCTAACCTGGCTAATACCTGCTCCGAATTGGCTTCGATAAGTGACCACTCGCCATCGACCTCCGCGCGATCACTGCCATGACGAACCATCTGGGAATCCGCCTTGCCACCCGCGAGCAAGTTGAGGCCGGTCAGCACCATGGTTTTCCCAGCGCCGGTCTCACCCGTTATTGCGGTCAGGCCCGCACCGAAATTGATAACCGCGTCGTCAATTACGCCCAGCCCGCGAATCCGCAAACTCTCGATCACGCAGGGCCTCTGGTGCCGCCGCGCCAGCCCTGCACTGGTAGGTCGAATTTCGCAACCAGCCGATCGGTGAAGGGCGCCGCCACAAGTCGGGCAAGCAGCACCGGTTGGCGGTGTTGACGCACCTCGATGCGCGCACCGTCCGCGACATCAAACATTCGTCGGCCGTCAGCGGATAAAACTGCCGAGCTATGTGACTGAATCTCAAAAGCTATGACACTACGAGGCGAGACCACGAGTGGGCGGGCGAAAAGTGCGTGTGCACTCAAGGGCACCACAAGCAACGCCGCTACCTCAGGCCAAACAACCGGGCCGCCAGCGGAGAAAGCGTAAGCGGTGGAACCGGTAGGCGTGGCAGCCACCACTCCATCGCAACCCCAATGGGAAAGGGGCCGACCGTCAACCTCGACGACGAGGTCGATCATCCGCTCGCGAACGAGCTTCTCGATACTAATCTCGTTAAGGGCCCATGTCTGGGCGACAAGCTCGCCGGCGACAAGAATGCGAACATCGATTGCCATTCGCTCTTCCACGTGCCACCGATGATTGATGACCGCATCGACAACCGCATTGACATCCTCGGACTCGGCTTCGGCTAGGAACCCAACATGGCCCAAGTTGACCCCCAGGATCGGCGCACCTGCGGCCCGGGCGCGCTCAGCTCCCCGCAAGATCGTGCCGTCACCCCCGAGCACGACAACCACATCGCACCCATCGGCGCTGTGCTCATCAGCAGGGACTACTTCGACTTCTGGGATGGCAAAATCACCGCTACCAGCCTCGCGCCACTGGTCAAGATCATCGGTCGCCATGACGACCTTTACGCCTTCGGTATTCAGTGCCTGTGCGACCTGCGCCGCTGCCGCACGCGCCTGCAAGCGGCGCGGGTTGATGACCAAGAGCACCCGCGTGGCAGAAGCAGTCATACTGGCCCCTCCTCGACAGCGGTGCGGATCGCGGTAGCAAGGGCAGCCGCGCTCAGGCCGTTCGCTAGCGTATCGCGCTGATCTTGATCCCCATGTTGCAGCCATAAGAAATATTCGACGTTTCCAGCCGGCCCAGGTAGCGGACTCGCGGCCACTCCCTTAACGCGCATTCCCAATTCGACGGCGGCACCGGCCACCGATGAAACCGCATCGATCCGCAATTGCGGGTCCCGGACGACTCCTTCTCCTACGGCTTCACGCCCTACTTCGAATTGCGGTTTAACCATCAATAGGTAGTCGGCGGATGGCGTGGAGCAGGACACCAAAGCCGGTAGGACCACTCTTAGGGAAATAAACGACAGGTCCGCCACCACGACGGAGGCTAACCACGGCACTTCAGCAGCACTTAGGGTGCGGATATTGGTGCGCTCCATCAGGTGCACTCGAGGGTCGACGCGAAGCGGCCAGGCCAACTGCCCATACCCGACGTCAACCGCCAGCACCCGCGCTATGCCACGTTCCAAGAGCACCTGCGTGAAGCCGCCGGTAGAAGCACCAGCATCGAGCCCATCCCTGCCGGAAATATCAAAATCGGCAAACGCCTCGAGAGCACCGAGCAACTTATGCGCCCCGCGTGATACATAGTGGGCGCCGTCGTCAATGTCATTGACCACAATGGACACATCGCCATCAACTTGGGTTGCTGGCTTGAGTGCAATCGTGCCGCGCACCTGCACATACCCCGAGGTAATCAGATCACGTGCTTGATCTCGCGAACGAGCCAAGCCGCGCCTTGTCAGCTCGGCGTCGAGCCGGCGCAGCACCATTGCTGGTTACGGACCGGTGCTGAGATCGGCTAGTCGCTGGTGCAATTGCCGATGCACGCTTTCATATACCGCGACGCGTTCACCCTGGGGTAGATCTTCGAGTCTGGTGAGTTCATCTAAGGCTGCATCAATCCCAGCGTCGCCGGTCGGCTCCCAAACCGCTAGAGCAAGTTCGGTATTGACCTCTTCGAGAACCAGTACATTGTCAATATCTAGATCCTCGTCAGACACCCTTTGCTCCTTCGTTTACGACAATCACTTTCTTCTTTTTCTTCTTCACGGGAATATCGCTGGGTGCACCGGTAGGAGCATCGGCGGGTGCACCGGCAGCTGCCGCAGGAGCCGCCGGCTCCGGCGAGCTGGAACCAGACTTGAGATCAAAGAGCTGTTGCTCCAGCCGCTGCACATGGCGCCTAAGTGCCGCGAGTTCATCCTCGCGAACAAAACCCATTCGCCCTACTGCGCGGTCCACCTCTGCTCGGATCAAGCCGAGCAGTATTTCGCGGTTTTCCTTACTCGTACTCACGAGGTCATCCGCGAGCTCTTGTACCTGCCCCACCACATCGGGTGCCTTGGCGGACATATTCATGCCTTGGTTCACCAACCCCAGGGCGATTTCCTTGGCCTTCGAAGCGGTTACCTCGGTAAGCCCACTCGCCATCTGCAGATAACCACGAAGGTCTTCAAACATTGGATCCTCCAAGTACTGGTCTGGCCCCGGCGCAAAAACTTAAGTGCACGTTACCGCTTATCCCACTGTAGGTCGTGCCATGAGGTCCCAGGCCGTAGGCAGGATAGATCGGTTGCCACATACGTAGGGACCTCGGCTCCGGCAGCGCAGGCTAATTCGCTCGCGCTGGTGACCCCGGTCATCACCAACAAAGTGGGGATACCCAGCCGATTTCCGGCAGCGATATCGGTGTCGAGGCGATCACCGATCATCAACGGCCGCGTCGCCCCCGACCGGGCAATAGCTTCATTAAGTAGTGCTGGTTCAGGCTTGCCGCCGACGCCGATCGGCCGCCGCCCGGTGGCATGTGCGACGGCTTCGACCATGGAGCCATTGCCAGGAGCCAGGCCCCTTGTGGTTGGGAAGGTGGCATCCAGATTGGTGGCGATCCACGGTAATCCTGCGGTGACCGCGAAGGTTGCCTCCGTTAAAGCCGCCCAACTCAGATCCATGCCAATCCCCTGTAAGACCCCAGCCGGCTCATCATCGGCGGACACCACCGGCACATACCCGCGCTCGCGCAAGGCAGCAAAAACTCCCGGGCCACCGATTGCCAAGATACGACTACCCGCCGGCACATGCTCCCCCAGCAAGGTCACCCCTGCCTGCGCCGAGGTTACGACTTCATCTGCTGCCGCATCGATCCCCAACTCGCGCAGGTGCTCGACCACCTCCGCTGGGGGCCGCGATGCGTTGTTGGTGATGTAACAACAACGCACCCCCTGCTCATGGGCGGCCCGAATACCCTCGATTGCACCGGGAACCGCATGTGGCCCGATGTAGACGACACCATCGAGGTCAAAAAGCAATAGGTCGAATAAGTCAGCCAGCTCCTGGCTCATATTTCCTCGATCCCAAAGGTGCTGTCATTTTGGACGCCGGCAATGGGGCCGGTCAGCGGTAGTTGATCGGCCACCCGGGCCCGCAAGGTGGCCTTCACCTGGCTCAACGCCTTGCCGTATTCGGCGCGATCAGGACGCATGACAAATGCCATGGAAAGGTGATCGCGCGCCAAGATGAACTCCTGCTTTCGCCATTGCGACATGCCCATTCCAAAATGCGCGTAGTCATCATCGGGTGCCACCTCTAACAATGCGCCAAAGGCAGCCACCGCATCGTCGTAACGGCGGGCATCGAATACCGCTCGAGCGTAGGCCTCAAGAACGGATCGGGAGCCGGGCTCTGCCTCGAGTAGGTACTCAAGCAACTGCGCCGCAGCGGCGCTATTGCCGGCGGCGAGCAACTCTTGGGCCCGCTGATACCACTCGTACGGACTTCCGGCTGGTTCACCGGATTTGGGCTCGACCGACACCCCCCTATGGTGCCACGCCCACCTGCTCAAGACTCAACGGCTCCGCGCGCTACTGCTCGGCTTTGATTCGCGCCAATTGGCGCACCTCGACCTCCATCGAACTTGCCAATCCGGAGCCACCACGCCAAAACCGGCGCCGCAGTACTCCCTCAACCTTTACCCATTGACCCGGGTCGACTAACGCCAACCGGGCGATGATCACCGGCCGCATTGCCTGACAGGCAATGGTGTCAACTTTCGTTCGACCCCACTGCTCACGAACGGGCCGATCAACTATCACCGAAAACACCGCAATCACGTCACCACTTGGCAGTTGTCGCTGCTCGGTCGTACTGCCCAACCGCCCGATGAGTCTTACCTCATTGTGCGTTCCGGACGCACCTATTAACGCCCTGGGCTGATCGGCCATGACCCCTCCAATGCAAGTCTCTACTCGGGCGCCAATTTCTTTGGTACCAGAGCGCGACATTGCCGCAAAGACAATTCGATCGCATTGAGCGATGGGCTTGCTGTGGACGTCCCAACACTTCACAATGGGCCTGTGGGTAAACCGATAATCACCACCCTTGGCGATGAAGTCTTCGAGATTGACACCCAAATGGGCGGTCACGCAGGGATCACTGCGAGTTACCTAATTAGAGCCAGCAAACCTTGCCTAGTTGAAACCGGAACGGCGCGTTCGGCCCCAATGGTCATCGAATCACTTAGGGAACTGGGCATTGAGGCCGCTGACTTAGCCACGATCGTGGTAACCCATATTCATCTCGATCACGCCGGCGGAGTTGGTGATCTGGCCACCGCTTTTCCCAATGCCACTATCGTCGTTCACGAAAAGGGGGCTCGCCACCTTGCTGACCCGACGAAACTGGTGGCCAGTGCGCACCGGGTCTTCGGACCGGACATGGATCGCCTTTTCGGTGACCTCCTACCCACCCCGGTCGAAAGAATTGTTTCGCTCGGCGACTCCGGAACTATTGATCTTGGCGACGGCCGACTTTTACAGACGTTCCATAATCCCGGCCATGCATCACATCATGTTGGCCTACTTGACTCGCAATCTGGCGACCTCTATACCGGTGATGCAGCCGGTGTCTACGTGCAGCAAACCGCACAGGTCCGCCCTGCTACCCCGCCCCCTGATTTCGACCTCGATCTTGCACTCACTTCGTTGGCTCGAATGCGCGATGCGGGTGCGCAGCGCCTGCTCTTTTCGCATTATGGCCCGGTCACCGCAGTGCACGAGGTTCTGCAAGAGTCCGAGGTTGAACTCCACTACTGGGTCGAGGCGGTACGCCAAGCGCGTGCCCAATCCCCAGATATTGACCATGCGGTAGCCCTAGTTAAAGAACGTGATCAAGCCCGGCATCCTGGCTTCTACGATGACCCAGATCGGGTGCGGACGTATGAAGATCTTTCCAGCGTGCAGGCCAACGTGATGGGAATCAGTCGTTGGCTGGATCAGACCCAATCTCCTCAGTAAATGCAATGCCAGCAAATTCTTCGCACCGCTCAGCCGCGTCAGTGGCACCGTCAATGTCGGAGGCAGCAGCGCGCTCCATCCACTCCCAGGCCTCGGTAGTTCGGCCAACCTGAGCTAGGAAATCCGAGTACGCATACTGCAACCGGGCTCGCGCCGTACCTGGCCGCAACTTCGTGAGCTCGGGCACCTGCAAAGTGATGATGGCAGCGCTTATCTGCCCAAGATCAGCACGTGCGCCGGCCCCAACTATCAGCAACTCAGACCTAGCTTCATCATCAAGCGTCTTGGTATTCGTGGCTCGAATTAGATCCAAGGCTTTTTGTGGACGACCTAGCCCGCGCTCGCAGTCAGCGATCATTGGGATGAATGAATTTGACCCGGTCATGCGTCGAGCCGTGCGCAATTCGGAAATTGCCTCCGAAAACTTGCCCGCCTTGTACGCGGCCACCCCGGCCGCCTCACGCACCGCGGCCACCCGGCCGGCACGGCGCCTCGCCGCCTCAATATGCGCCATCGCCAATTCCACATCATCATCTGCCATCGCTAAGTCGGCTGCGACTAGATGGCGAGCCACTATTTCGGCCAGCCCATCTGGCAAAGTGCGAAGTTCTAGGAGCACTGAGCGGTCTAACTGCTCCGCTGTGATCTCATCGGGGATATGTGGATCGCGTGGCCGATCCGACAGCGGACGGTCCGGGATAAATCGGTCAGTGCGCTGGTTATCCGAACGCGGCCGATCAGAACGCGGCCGATCAGAACGCGGCTTATCGCTACCCCAAGAATCCGAACGCGGACGATCACCAGCCGGACGATCAGAACGCGGACGATCAGAACGCGGCCGGTCAGAACGCGGCCGGTCAGAACGTGGCCGGTCAGAACGTGGCTTATCGCTACCCCAAGAATCCGAACGCGGCCGGTCAGAACGTGGCCGGTCAGAACGTGGCTTATCGCTACCCCAAGAATCCGAACGCGGCCGATCACTACGCGGCCGATCACCAGCCGGACGATCACCAGCCGGACGATCAGAACGCGGCCGATCAGAACGCGGCCGATCAGAACGCGGCCGGTCAGAACGTGGCTTATCGCTACCCCAAGAATCCGAACGCGGCCGATCACTACGCGGCCGATCACCAGCCGGCCGATCACTACGCGGCCGATCAGAAGGCGGCCGATCACCAGCCGGCCGACCCGAAGCAGGCTTGCCTCGTGCCGGGGTACCACCCCTGGGCTTGCCACCAGCGGGCTTACCACCACCGGGCTTACCACCACCGGGCTTACCACCAGCGGGCTTACCACCACCGGGCTTGCCGGAACCTGATGCTCGGCTTGGACGTGGGCTGCCACCGGACCCACTCGGTCGGGGGGTTCGCCTGTCAGCCACGTCGTTCTCCTTTTTCAGTTTGCTCGTTAAATGCTAAGGGCCACTCATTTGAGTGGCCCTTAGCGAAAGATTGTCCGGCGGCGTCCTACTCTCCCACGCAGTCACCCGCGCAGTACCATCGGCGCTGAGAGGCTTAGCTTCCGGGTTCGGAATGGAACCGGGCGTTTCCCTCTCGCTATGGCCGCCGAAACTCTATTGAGATTTCAATGTAGCCAACCAAGACACTGGTGCCTTGGTACCAAGAGACTTCTCCCTTGGGTTTTTGGCTCCCGATCGAATCTCGGGAACCACACAGTGGACGCGAATTTTAGGAAATGAGGCAAGTCCTCGGCCTATTAGTACCGGTCAGCTCCACACATTACTGTGCTTCCACGTCCGGCCTATCAACCCAGTGTTCTAGCTGGGGGCCTTACCAGGTAAACCTGTGGGAATCCTTATCTTGGAGCGGGCTTCCCGCTTAGATGCTTTCAGCGGTTATCCCTTCCGAACGTAGCTAATCAGCGGTGCCCTTGGCAGGACAACTGACACACCAGAGGTTCGTCCATCCCGGTCCTCTCGTACTAGGGACAGGTCTCCTCAAGATTCCTTCGCGCGCGGCGGATAGGGACCGAACTGTCTCACGACGTTCTAAACCCAGCTCGCGTACCGCTTTAATGGGCGAACAGCCCAACCCTTGGGACCTGCTACAGCCCCAGGATGCGACGAGCCGACATCGAGGTGCCAAACCATGCCGTCGATATGGACTCTTGGGCAAGATCAGCCTGTTATCCCCGGGGTACCTTTTATCCGTTGAGCGACGCCGCTTCCACATGCCGACGCCGGATCACTAGTTCCGACTTTCGTCCCTGCTCGACCCGTCGGTCTCACAGTCAAGCTCCCTTGTGCACTTGCACTCGACACCTGATTGCCAACCAGGCTGAGGGAACCTTTGAGCGCCTCCGTTACTCTTTAGGAGGCAACCGCCCCAGTTAAACTACCCACCAGGCACTGTCCCTAATCCGGATCACGGATCGAGGTTAGACAGCCAATACGATCAGAGTGGTATTTCAACATTGACTCCACCCGAACTGGCGTCCGAGCTTCAAAGTCTCCCACCTATCCTACACAAATCGAATCGACCACCAATACCAAGCTATAGTAAAGGTCCCGGGGTCTTTCCGTCCTGCCGCGCGTAACGAGCATCTTTACTCGTAGTGCAATTTCGCCGAGCCTATGGTTGAGACAGCGCTGAAGTCGTTACGCCATTCGTGCAGGTCGGAACTTACCCGACAAGGAATTTCGCTACCTTAGGATGGTTATAGTTACCACCGCCGTTTACTGGCGCTTAAGTTCTCAGCTTCGCTCCGAAGAGCTAACCGGTCCCCTTAACGTTCCAGCACCGGGCAGGCGTCAGTCCATATACGTCGTCTTGCGACTTTGCATGGACCTGTGTTTTTAGTAAACAGTCGCTTCAGCCTGGTCTCTGCGGCCGCCACCAGCTCAGGGAGCAAGTCCCATCACCAGCGTCGGCCCCCCTTCTCCCGAAGTTACGGGGGCATTTTGCCGAGTTCCTTAACCATAGTTCGCTCGATCGCCTTAGTATTCTCTACCTGACCACCTGTGTTGGTTTGGGGTACGGGCGGCAATAACACTCGCTAGAGGCTTTTCTCGGCAGCATAGGATCACTTACTTCGCCTCAATCGGCTCCCCATCAGTTCTCAGGCTTAATGAAACGCGGATTTGCCTACGTTTCGCCCTACAACCTTGGCCGCGGACTACCATCGCCGCGGATAAGCTACCTTCCTGCGTCACCCCATCGCTTGTCTAATACCGGTTCGGGTCACGCGATCCACGCTCTCACCCCGAAGGGCTCCAACGCTTCATGCGCTTAGCATCACCGGGCTCAACATGGGCGTGTTACCACCGGTACGGGAATATCAACCCGTTGTCCATCGACTACGCCTGTCGGCCTCGCCTTAGGTCCCGACTTACCCAGGGCGGATTAGCCTGGCCCTGGAACCCTTGGTCATTCGGCGGACGGGTTTCTCACCCGTCTTTCGCTACTCATGCCTGCATTCTCACTCGTGTGGCCTCCACGGCTGGGTTCCCCCGCCGCTTCGCTGGCCACACGACGCTCCCCTACCCATCCACGCACCTGGACCTATTGCTAGGCCGGGTTATTGACGTGAATGCCACAACTTCGGCGATGTGCTTGAGCCCCGTTACATTGTCGGCGCGGAATCACTTGACCAGTGAGCTATTACGCACTCTTTCAAGGGTGGCTGCTTCTAAGCCAACCTCCTGGTTGTCTATGCGACTCCACATCCTTTCCCACTTAGCACACGCTTTGGGGCCTTAGTTGGTGGTCTGGGCTGTTTCCCTCTCGACTACGAACCTTATCGCCCGCAGTCTCACTGCCACGCTCTCACTTACCGGCATTCGGAGTTTGGTTGGGTTCAGTAAGCTTTTAGGCCCCCTAGCCCATCCAGTGCTCTACCTCCGGCAAGAAACACGTGACGCTGCACCTAAATGCATTTCGGGGAGAACCAGCTATAACGGAGTTTGATTGGCCTTTCACCCCTACCCACAGCTCATCCCCCCAGTTTTCAACCTAGGTGGGTTCGGTCCTCCACGAAGTCTTACCTTCGCTTCAACCTGGCCATGGGTAGATCACTCCGCTTCGGGTCTTGGACATGCGACTCACTCGCCCTATTCAGACTCGCTTTCGCTACGGCTTCCCCACACGGGTTAACCTCGCCACATATCGCAAACTCGCAGGCTCATTCTTCAAAAGGCACGCGGTCACGGGGACCCTAAGGTCCAGACGCTCCCACGGCTTGTAGGCACACGGTTTCAGGCACTATTTCACTCCCCTCCCGGGGTACTTTTCACCTTTCCCTCACGGTACTTGTCCGCTATCGGTCATCAGGGAGTATTTAGGCTTAGCGGGTGGTCCCGCCAGATTCACACGGGATTTCACGGGCCCCGTGCTACTTGGGAATTCGCCTAAGAGTGCCCGTCATTTCGTCTACAGGGGTATTACCTTCTGTGCCGGCCCTTTCGCATGGCCTTCGACTATGACGAACATTTTTGACTCTTTGTTGATCCACCAGAATCAACAAGGCGATCCCACAACCCCACAACGGCAACGTCTGGTGACTATCACGCCATCGTGGTTTGGCCTCTTCCGCGTTCGCTCGCCACTACTTACGGAATCACAATTGTTTTCTCTTCCTGTGGGTACTGAGATGTTTCACTTCCCCACGTTCCCGCCTCTTGCCCTATGTGTTCAGGCAAGGGTGACTGGACATGACTCCAGTCGGGTTTCCCCATTCGGACATCCCCGGATCACAGCTTGGTTGACAGCTCCCCGAGGCTTTTCGCAGCCTCCTACGTCCTTCATCGGCTCCTGATGCCAAGGCATCCACCGTGCGCCCTTAATAACTTGCCACAGATACTAAAGATGCTCGCGTCCACTGTGTAGTTCTCAAAATTCGAGCGGGCTTAACCCCATGATCACTGCCTGCCCGAGCGAATAATCGCCTGGGTGGTTCAGTGTGAGGTGGCCCGGCCAAGATCCTTAGATCCTGGCCTGAAAGAACGAAACTACCGTTC
>Ga0247837_1000003_pt1:152500-375577 | contig 375577 bp, 368 predicted proteins | sample LaCtaG_2_FD_187115 | JGI IMG/M metagenome (GOLD analysis project Ga0247837, IMG submission 187115) | Freshwater microbial communities from meromictic Lake La Cruz, Castile-La Mancha, Spain - LaCruzMarch2015_14.5m | ecosystem: Environmental > Aquatic > Freshwater > Lake | place...
TAGCTCCCCGGCCAACGCCCGCTGGGCGGCACGCTCGTGCGGGCGCTCAGCCGTGGCAACTAACAGCCCACCTACCTCTTCGGATCCAAGGAAGCTGAATGTGTGCAACAAAGTAGCGACATCGCGGTCGTCAGCATTGAGCCAGAACTGGTAGAAGGCGTACGGGCTGGTCAGTTCGGGGTCGAGCCAGATGGTGCCGGATTCGGTTTTACCGAACTTGGTGCCATCGGCCTTGGTAATCAACGGCGTAGTGAGTGCGTGCACGCTCTTGCTCTCAACCCGGCGCACTAGATCAACTCCGGCGGTGATATTGCCCCACTGGTCAGAGCCGCCGGTTTGCAGTACGCAGTTATACCGCCGGAACAGTTGCAAGTAATCAAATGACTGGAGCAATTGGTAGCTGAATTCGGTATAGGAGATCCCACCACCGGCAAGGCGCGCAGCCACCGCTTCACGGTCAAGCATGCGATTGACGCTGAAGTGCTTGCCGATATCGCGCATGAACTCAAGTACGGTCACATTCTCGGTCCAGTCGAAGTTATTGACCATGACCGCCGCGTTGCTCCCGGCGAAATCGTAGAAGCGTTCGAGTTGGCCGCGGATCCGGGCAACCCACTCCTCGACGACCTCACCTGGATTGAGTTGGCGCTCACCGGTTTCCTTCGGGTCACCGATTAATCCGGTGGCTCCCCCGACCAGTGCCAGCGGTCGATGGCCGAACTGCTGAAACCTGCGCACCGTGAGAATTTGCGCCAGATTACCCAGGTGCAGGCTCGGCGCGGTGGGGTCGAACCCGCAATACAAGGTGATGGGTGCCGCGGCTGTCGCCGCCTGCAGCGCACCTAGATCAGTACTCTGCGCAATCAGTTCACGCCAGAGCAGTTCATCGATGACATCGCCGGTGCCCATGGCCCCATCTTTGCCTACGCTGCCACAATTACCCGTATGGCACCCACTTCTCGCACGATGCGAAAAGCCGCCGATCATCTGGTGGCTGTGGACCCCGCCTTCGGCCCGATCGTCGCGGCCTCACCACTTTGTAATATCGGCCGCAAGAAATATGCCGATCGCACCCATTTTTCGACGCTCGTAACCTCGGTGATCGCCCAACAGCTTTCGGTCAAGGCGGCCGACACCATCACCGTACGTGTCACCACGAGCTTGGGCGGTGACATCACGCCGCTGGCCGTCGTCCAAGCCAGCGAGGCCGATCTACGCGCCGCTGGGCTTTCCGGTGCCAAAACGCGAACGATCAAAGGTCTCGCCGATGCCGTACATGCCGGCGACCTTGACCTCGAGGCCGCCGCGGCCCATGCCGAGGATCACCACATCGTCGCCGAGCTAACCCGGCTTTGGGGCATCGGTAGGTGGACCGCTGAAATGTTTTTGATGTTCACGTTGCACCGCCTTGATGTGTGGCCGGTTGGCGACCTGGCCATGCGCAAGGGCTGGCAGCTAATTCATCATAAAAGTGGCGACATCCCAGAGAAGGAAATTGATCCACTCGGCGAGCTATTTCGCCCGTACCGCAGTGTGGCCGCTTGGTATTGCTGGCGGGTTATCGATGGTGACAGTCAAACTTGGTAACTAAGCCCACCGCGCTCGCAACTCCCCGCTTTGGGCAGCCAAAGCGGCAAGTTGTTCACGCACCCGAACCGGCGCCGTACCCCCAAATGCCGAGCGGGAATCAAGTGAGCCCTGAAGTGAAAGCACCGCACTGACGGATGGAGTCAGGAGGGGTGAGATTTCGGCTAGTTCAATCGGTGCTAGATCCCAAAGTTCGACGCCCCGCGACTCGGCCTGCCTAACGCAGGCGCCGGCAAGTTCGTGGGCCTGGCGAAATGGCACACCCTGGCGCACCAACCACTCGGCGATGTCAGTCGCAAGAGCGAAACCCTCCGGCGCGGACTTCGCCATCTGGTCGGTGTTGAAAGTCAATGTCTTGATCAGGCCCGTCATCGCCGGCAGCACGAGCAACAACTGCTCGACAGTATCGAAGGCCGGCTCCTTATCCTCTTGTAAATCACGGTTGTACGCGAAGGGAAGACCCTTTAGTGTCGCGAGCAGGCCGGTTAGATTGCCGATTAGGCGACCAGACTTACCGCGGGCGAGTTCAGCAACATCCGGGTTCTTCTTCTGCGGCATGATCGACGAGCCGGTGGACCAAGCATCATCTAGGTTGGCCCAGCCGAACTCACGTGATGTCATCAAGATGACTTCCTCGCCAATGCGCGAGAGATGAACACCGAGCATGGCCCCGACGAAAAGGAACTCGGCCACCCAATCGCGATCACTCACCGCATCGATCGAATTACCCAGTGCGGATTCAAAACCAAGCGCACTGGCAACGGCTTCCGGGTCAAGGCCAAGACTGGACCCCGCTAGCGCACCCGCACCAAGGGGCGAGCGGGCCGCCCGAATATCCCAATCCCCTAATCGCTCGAGGTCGCGGGCAAGTGCGTGGACATGCTTAGCCAGTTCATGCCCGAATGACACCGGCTGCGCGTGCTGCAGGTGCGTGAATCCAGGCGCGAAGGAATCCACATGCTGCTCGGCTTGGGCGATGAAGGCATCCATCAGGTCAAGAACCGCGACCGCGATGAATCGGGCTTGGTCACGTAAGTACATTCGAAAATCCGTCGCCACCTGATCATTTCGACTGCGGCCGGCACGCAGTTTGCCCCCCAAGTCACCAAGTCGTTCGATCAAGGCGCGTTCGATGGCCGTGTGTACGTCCTCATCACTGGCATCAGGTACAAACGAGCCATCACGCACCTGCACGGCTAATGCCTTGAGTGCACCCTCAACCCGTGCAAGTTCGTCGACCGTGAGTAACCCGGCCGACCGCAGCACCCCTGCATGTGCAGCAGTCTGCTCGATGTCATATGGCGCCAACCGCCAGTCAAAGTGCACAGAGGCACTCAATGCCGCCATGGCATCGGCCGGACCTGTCTGGAACCGGCCACCCCACAACCGGGTCGGCTGCTCACTTGTCATTAATTACGTCCCCTGTACCTAAATGGTGGGCTGTGATTGAACTCGACATGTCGTGCTTCCAGATTAGGCCCTTGACCTTGAACCTGACCTGGGCACACCCGCCTCGTCACGACGATCTCCTTTGTGGCAGATCGCTAATGGCGGTGGTTTGCCTTGCTACCCCCGTGCGCTCGGCGAGCCGCAGTAACCGGGTACACAGATCAACCGCCGCCTTGGAGTTGCGCGTCACAACGAGGACAGTGTCATCACCGGCAACTGTCCCGATGACATCGGCGGATCCGGATCTATCGAGGGTTCCGGCCAGATAGTGCGCCGCGCCCGGCGGGGTGTGCAGTACGGCAATGTTTTGCGCGGCCTCGGCGCCGATAAGAACTTCGGCCACGATTCGGCCCATCAAATCTGAATTGGACCCAAGCGAAGAACCAGTTGTGGCCAAAACGTAACGGGGCTGCCCAGCCGCATCGGTCTGCTTGATCGCACCGATCGACTCGAGATCGCGCGACAAGGTGGTCTGAGTAACGCTGACCCCCTCTGCTAGCAGCAACTGCCCGAGCTCATGCTGCGAGGAAACCGTTCGACTGGCCAAAATTGCAGCGATGCGGGCACGCCGCGCCGGCATTGTTTGAGGCGTACTTAGCATCTTCATCCGACCACCTGCGCAGTCGCTAGATCCCATCGGCTCAGCAGATCGGCGATATCGGTATCGGTAATGGTCAACGCCGGGGCCAACCGAATCGCATTCGGCAGCACCGCGTTCACCAAGATCCCCTGCTCCCTGGCCGCACTTTCAAGTTCGGGTCCGCGGTCACTACCCAAAACCGCAGCTAAAAGCAGTCCGCGGCCGCGAACCGAAGTGACCAGCCCATTGCCGCGTGCCACCAACCCGGTTGCCAGCACCTCATGCAAAGTGGCCGCACGGGTCACCAGATCGCCTTCTTCAATTACTTTGAGTACGGCTAGTGCCGCTGCGCAAGCCACCGGGTTGCCACCAAAAGTGGAGCCGTGCGAGCCCGGCCCAAAGAATGAAGCAGCACGGCCATAAGCGATGCAGGCACCAATCGGAAATCCGCCACCAAGGCCCTTGGCCAACATGACGACGTCTGGGGTGATGGCCTCCCGTTGAAAGTCAAACCACTCACCGGTGCGACCGATCCCGGTTTGCACTTCATCGAGCATCAACAGCGCACCATGGGTATCGCAAATCTCCCGCGCCCGACGAAGGTACCCAACGGGCGGCACAATTACTCCGCCCTCACCTTGAATGGGTTCGAGCACGACAGCAGCTGTGGTAGCACTCACTGCCGCAGCGAGTGCGTCGGCATCACCAAATGGCACCGCGGTGACCTCGCCGGGTAGCGGGCGGAATGGATCTTGCTTTGCCGGCTGCGCGGTCCAAGAGAGCGCTCCGATCGTGCGGCCGTGGAAGCCGCCCTGCGCCACGACGACATGAACACGATTGGTCAGCCGGCCTAGCTTGAATGCTGCCTCATTGGCCTCGGTACCGGAGTTGCAGAAGAAGACCCGCGCATCACCCGGCGCCTGCAGAAGAGATAACAGTCGCTCGGCAAGCTCAATGGGACCGTTAGTGGCCACCAGGTTACTGGTGTGTCCAAGGGTTGAAAGCTGATCGCTTACGGCCTTAACCACCGCCGGGTGCGCGTGACCAACCGCGTTGACGGCGATGCCGGCGATCATGTCGAGGTATTCCTTGCCGGTGTCATCCCAGACCCGCGAACCGGCTCCCCGGGCAATTAGCAACGGCGGAGTGCCATAGTTGTTCATGAGTGAGTGCTGCCAGCGCTCCTGCCAGATCATCACGCCACCACGGTTGTGCCACCAACGCTTGCCCCGAGCACATCATCACGTACCGCGTGGGCCTTGCGACCATCTATTACCCGAGCTTTCAACACGCCACCGCGCACGGCTCGCAGGCAGCCTTCCATCTTTGGCACCATGCCAGACTCCAAGGACGGCAGCAATGCCGCCAAATCCGCTGCGTTGATAGTTGAAATTACATCGGTACTTGCCGGCCAATCGGCATATAGCCCAGCGACATCAGTCAGCACGACCATGGTCCCAGCGCCGATGGCCGCAGCAAGGGCCGCAGCCGCGGTATCTGCATTCACGTTGTAGACCTGACCGTCATCACCGCGCGCCAATGTCGAGACAACAGGGATGTAGCCGTCATCCAAGAGCTTCGTCACTATTTGCTCTCGCACCTTTACAACGTCGCCGACCAGGCCGATGTCAACCAACTCACCAGCCACTAGGGCGCCGCGCCGTTCGGCCGTGAAAAGCCCCGCATCCTCACCCGATAGGCCCACGGCAAATGGGCCATGAGCGTTGATCAACCCAACCAACTCACGCTGCACTTGACCGACCAAAACCATTCGGACTACCTCGAGAACCTCGGGGGTGGTTTTGCGCAGGCCGCCGATGAATTCACTTTCAATCGCCAGTCGCTTGAGCATGGCACTGATTTGCGGCCCCCCGCCGTGCACCACCACGGGCCTTGCGCCAGCGGCATGCAGTTCGACGATGTCCGCGGCGAATGCCTCCTGCAACGCTGCATCTGTCATGGCGTTCCCGCCATACTTCACCAGGATTGTCATGATGCGTAGGCTGAGTTCTCGTGTACATAATCAGCGGTCAAATCATTGGTTAGCACAGTTGCCGATTCGGACCCGGCATGTAAATCCACCCTGATCTCTGCATCTCGGCAACTTAGATCCACCAAGCCTCGATCCTCGCCGATGGCCCCACCCCGAGCGACCCAAACTCCGTTAATTGCGACATCGACTTGATCCGGCTCGAATGCCGCATTAGTGGTACCCACCGCGGAAAGTACTCGGCCCCAATTGGGATCAGCACCGTGGATCGCGCACTTCAACAGATTACTTCGCGCAATAGCGCGCGCTACCTCCAGCGCGTCATCGACGGTACTTGCTCCGTCGATGACAACCGCGATGTCCTTTGACGCGCCCTCAGCATCCTTGATGATCTGGCTCGCGAGATCCCAGCACACATCGGTAAGTGCGGCCGTGAACGTGGCCATATCAGGAGTCACAGTGCTAGCCCCACTTGCTAACAGCAACACGGTGTCATTTGTTGACATGCAACCATCGGAATCGATGCGGTCAAAAGTAAATCTGGTTGCAGACCTCAGCGCGATATCCGCCTGCTCCGCGGTGAGAGCAGCATCAGTCGTGATTACAACGAGCATGGTTGCCAAAGCCGGTGCGATCATGCCGGCGCCTTTGGCGACTCCACCGATTGAATAGCCGTCGATGTCAATTTCAGCCAGCTTAGGAACCGAATCGGTGGTCATGATGGCGTTAGCAGCCTCGGCCCCGCCCGTGGTGCTGAGCGCACCCACCGCATGGTCAACCCCTGAAAGGATCTTCGGCATTGGCAGCAGTTCGCCGATCAACCCGGTTGAGCAAACAGCGACATCGCCGGCACCAATCCCGAGTTGCTCCGCAACGTGCTCCGCCGTTTGATGGGTGTCGACGAAGCCAGCCGACCCGGTACAAGCATTTGCCCCACCCGAGTTCAAGACCACCGCATGAAGCTCACCGTCAGCAACGACCTGCTGTGACCAAAGAACCGGCGCCGCCTTGAATCTGTTCGCGGTAAACACCCCCGCGGCAACGAACAACGGTCCATCGTTTACCACCAGGGCCAGATCTGGGGCCCCGGACTTTTTAAGACCGGCCCGCACCCCAGCGGCGCGGAACCCACTTGCTGCCGTGACACTCATGCCGACCACCTCATGGCGCTACCCCGTCGCTGGTCAAGCCCCAGGTTTCCGGTATTCCCAGCATGATGTTGGCATTTTGCAGGGCTTGACCGGCCGCACCCTTGCCGAGATTGTCAATCGCACAGACCACGATTACCCGGCCAGCATGCTCATCAAATGCCACTTGCAGTTGTGCGGCATTGGTGGCAGATACCGAAGCCGTCTGCGGCCACTGCCCGGCGGGCAACACCTGAACAAATGGTTCATTCGCATACGCCCAAACCAGTGACTCTCGGATCCCGGCAGCATTGGCGCTTGACACCGCGGTAGCGCTGCAGGAGGCGAGAATGCCCCGAGACATCGGCGCGAGCATTGGCGTGAAAGAAAGCCGAACGCTGCTACCGGCCGACGCCGAGAGTGATTGCTCCATCTCCGGGGTGTGCTGATGCGCGCCGCCTACTTTGTAAGCGGACATCGAACCCATGACCTCACTGGCAAGGAGGTGCTCAGCAGCTTTGCGCCCCGCTCCCGAGGTACCCGATGCCGCAGTCACCACAATGTCCTGGCATTCGATCAAGCCATCAACTAGGAGCGGGGAGAGCGCAAGTGCCACCGCGGTCGGGAAGCAGCCAGGATTTGCTATCCGTGCTGCGCCCTTAATCTGCGCACGCGCCCCGGGCAGTTCTGGTAGCCCATAAACCCAGGTTCCCGCATGCGGTACGTCATAAAACTGCTCCCAGCTAGCACGATCACGTAACCTGAAATCCGCACCCAGATCCACGATCTTGCTAGCTTTCGGCAACGCCGCGGCCAAAGCCGCCGACTCCCCGTGGGGTAAGGCCAGGAAAATCACATCGGCCCCGCCAAGTACCTCTGCCGAAGTTGGCTCAAACACGCGATCGGCGAGTGATACCAATTGCGGGTGCACCTGGCCTAAGGACTGCCCGGCTTTACCGCCTGCGGCAACCGGACCCACTTGGAAATCCGGGTGGCCGAGGAGTAATCGAAGTAATTCCCCGCCGGCATACCCCGAGGCACCGGCAACGGCTGCGGTTAACATGGGATTATTATACGCATACGCGCATAAAAATCAATTATGCCCCTCTGAATACCGCACCGCAATCGGCCGCAGCGCGGCTAATCGCCCCCTGCCTGGCCCGGGCCGTCTCCTCGGCCGTCAAGGTGCGGTCCAGGGCACGAAACCGGAGCGCAACCGCCAGCGAATAGTGCCCCTTGGGCACCTGCGGCCCACGATAAATGTCGAAAAGCCGAATCGACTCCAGGAGCTCACCAGCCCCCGAGCTCAGCGCCTGCAAAACCGCCGCCGAGGTCACGCTGTCGGCCACCACAACCGCAAGATCCTCTTTTGCCACCGGGTGCGAACTCACGACGGGTGCAGATCTAAGGTCTGGGGCCGCAGCAATCAGTGCGTCTAGATCAAGTTCTACCGCACTTGACCGAGCAGGTAGTGACCAAGCCTGGATAACCCGCGGGTGGAGTTCACCGGCCACCCCGATTGACTTACCCGCGCACTTGACCTCGGCGCAGCGACCCGGGTGAAAGGCGTCATCTCGACCCTGTTCGATCGTTATCTCGGTACCTATGACGTCGGCGAGCACCTGCGCCAATGCGATCGCATCCGCAAACCCTTGAGTTTGTCCCGGCCCCCACCAGCTGGCCAGCTCCCGCTCCCCGGCGAGCACCACTCCAAGGTGCAGCGGCTGACTAGGCAGTATCGCAGTTAAGGCGGCCCACTCTTCAGCACTCGGGCGCATCAGGACGCTGGGCCGCGGCGCCGGACGGGCACACTCACCCTGGAAGACCGCACCCACCTCGAAAACTGACAGATCAACTAACCCGCGACCGGCATTACGACGCACGGTGGCAAGTAGCCCGGGCAAAAGCGTTGCACGCAGAAATGGCTGCTCCTCGGATAGCGGATTGGCCAACCGAACTCGTGACCTGCGTACGTCATTTTCTGCAAGCTGCAAATCCGCTAGTTCATCCGCGCCGACGAATGGATAGTTCAGGACTTCAACTGATCCGCGGGCCGCCAAAGTCAAGGCGACCAGGCGCCTGAGCCGCTGCGACTTCGATAACCCGTGACCGGCCGCGGCCACCGGCAATGTCGATGGCAACAAGTCATAGCCAACTAGCCGAATTACTTCTTCTATTAGATCTGCTGGATCCGTTAAGTCGGACCGCCAAGGTGGCGCGGTTACCGACAATTCATCATCATTGGAAATCACCTCGCAGCCAACGGCCTCCAGCAGCCCCACGACCACTTCAGTCGCAATTGCCATGCCCGCGACGGCGGCCGGCTCATGCGCTGACATCGATATCACCACCGGGTCAAATGGCGCCTCGACCGCAGTCATGCCGACGTACTGACCGCCGCCATATTCGATGAGCAGGGCGGCGGCGCGAGCTGACGCGTAGGGCGCCAAAGTCCGGTCTACTCCGCGCTCGAAACGTCGTGAGGCCTCGGATGAAAGCTTGTGGCGCCTACTCATGCGCGCAACAACGGCTGACGCAAAGTGCGCCGCCTCGATGGCGATACTGGTCGTGTCATCATCAATCTCACTATCGAGCCCACCCATGGTGCCGGCCAAACCGATGATGCCGTCATCATCCAAAATCACTAGGTCCTCCGGGCCTAGGTTTCGGGTGACATGGTCAAGGGTTTCTAAGGTTGAACCCGGCTCCGCCCAACCCGCTCGCACCGGACCAGCCAATTTATCCAAGTCGAATGCGTGCAGCGGTTGCCCAAGCTCGAGCATCACATAGTTAGTTACGTCGACCGCCAACGAAACCGGGCGCATGCCCCCGGCTGTCAGACGCTGCTTCATCCACTGTGGTGATGGCGCCTTCGGATTGAAACCGACTATCGTGCGCAAGGTAAAAAGCGCGCAGGCATCGAAATCATCGCTCCCACACTGGGCTGGAGCCGCATCCGCCCCCGGCGCGGGTAGGGCAGCGACACTTAGTCCCGGATCCCTGAACGTCAGGCCATAGGAAATCGCTAGCTCACGAGCGATACCACGAAGTGACAAGGCGTACCCGCGATCAGGAGTCACCGCAATGTCGAGGACTTCCTCGCCGACGCCGATTATCGGCCCCGCGTCGGCCCCCGCGGTGCCGGCAGGCAGCACCATGATGCCGTCATGCTCTTCACTTAATGCCAGCTCGCGTTCGGAGCAAATCATCCCATCAGATACATGACCGTAAGTTTCGCGCGAGGCGATCTCAAATCCACCGGGTAGCACGGTGCCGGGCAACGCCACGACCACGGTGTCGCCGACCACGAAGTTTCGGGCACCGCAGATAATGCCGCGGATACCGCCGCCGGGAGCTCCGACATCAACTTGGCACCACCTAATCGGCTTCTTGAATTCAGTTAGCTCCTCAATTTCAATGACCTTGCCAACATAAAGGGCACCGACTACTCCCCCACCGACTGTTTCTACGGTCTCGACTTCGAGTCCAGCCCGGATTAATCGCGCTGCGATATCACGACCGGATTGATCAACTGGGATATCAACGAGTTCGCGAAGCCAAGACACCGGTGCGCGCATCAGGACTCCAGCCCGAACGCCAAGGAAAAGCGTGCATCGCCTTCAACCATGTCGCGCATGTCAGTGACACCGTTGCGAAACATTAATGTGCGCTCGATCCCCATACCGAAGGCAAAACCGCGGTATTTGGCTGGGTCGATGCCGACAGCTCGCAGAACGCGCGGGTTGACCATGCCGCAGCCGCCCCATTCAATCCAACCTTCGCTACCACAGGTCCGACACGGGTGCTCTGGATTATCGATCGAGGTTCCTCGACAGACGAAACACTGAACATCAAGTTCAGCACTTGGCTCAGTGAATGGGAAATATGAAGGGCGAAGGCGGGTCACGATGCCGGGGCCGAACATCTCCTGGGCGAAGTGGTCAAGGGTCCCTTTGAGATCCCCCATGGTCAGGCCTTCATCAACCGCGAGACCTTCGACCTGGTGGAACACCGGGGTATGAGTCGCATCAAGTTCGTCGGTGCGATAAACCCGACCCGGGGCAACCACATAAATTGGCAGCGGCCGATCGAGCATCGCGCGAATTTGAATAGGTGAAGTCTGGGTGCGTAAAACCACTCCACTATCGGGGGAAGCAACATAAAAGGTGTCCTGCATTGTGCGCGCTGGGTGATCCGGGGGCACGTTCAACGCATCGAAGTTAACCCATTCAGCCTCCGCCTCCGGGCCTTCGGCTATGTCGTATCCCATAGCGATGAAGACATCACAAATGCGCTCCATCACGGTTGTCAGTGGGTGCCGGGCACCTAGTGGGTTGCGTACCGCCGGCAGTGTCACATCGACAAACTCCTCAGCGAGCGCGAACTCATCGCGGGCTCGCTCCAACTCCACCTGCCGGGCATCGAGCGCGGCTTTGACGGTTGCCCTGGCCTCACCAACACGCTTACCCACCTCGGCCTTGGCCGCCGGCGGCAACGCGCCGATATCGCGGTTGGCCAGCGCCAATGGGGACCGATCACCGGCGTGGGTCACCCGGACTTCCTTGAGAGCTGCGAGGTCCGGTGCGATCGAGGCTGCCAAGAGGGCACCGGTGACCATGCTCGCCACTGCCTCGGCGCTCAGCACCGCGACCTGTTTTGGGTCAAATGAGGTATTAGGTCCAGACATCAGGTCGGCAGTATCTCACTCGCCGAGGATTACCCTGGCCAACTGCTCCACCGTGGCGTCGAGGTCGCCGGTTCCGTGCAAGATCAGATCCGGGTGCTCGGGCACCTCGTAGACCTGCCCGCGACCGGTCATATTGGGCAGATTTCCGGCGGCCGCCTTGGCGTAGAGCCCTTTGGGGTCGCGCTCGGCACACACCTCCACCGGCGTATCAACATAAACCTCGAGGAAATCACCCGGCGCAAACAGCTCGCGCGCGGCCGCCCGGTCACCGCGATAAGGCGATACCAAGGCCACGAGAACTACCAACCCGGCATCGCTCATCAACTTGCCGACTTCTGCGACCCGGCGCACATTTTCAGCGCGATCCTCCGGGGTAAAGCCAAGGTCCTTGTTCAGCCCGGTGCGCACATTGTCGCCGTCGAGCACATAGGTGTGGACGCCCATGGCATGTAGGCTCGCGACCGCCGCGTCGGCGATCGTCGACTTACCGGAACCGGGCAGCCCGGTCAGCCAGACCACCTTGCCAACATGACCCATGAGCCGAACGCGCGCCGCGCGGTCCACGTCATAGGTGTGCGGAACCACATTGAAGGCTCGGCGCATCACATGGCGCACTAGGCCGGCGGCAACGGTATCGGCACTTACCCGATCGACAAGCAAGAACCCGCCGGTATCACGACATAGCGCATATGGATCCATCGGGATGGGCTTGTCGGTGGCAATCTCCACTCGGCCCACATCGTTCATATTCAGCAGGCGCGCGGCATGCTCGAACCCGGACTCAACATCTAGTTGGTAACGGACACTGGTCACGGTCGCAGGAACCGACCTCGAGCCCGAGACCAGGAGATACGAGCGGCCGTGGGCCAACGGCTCTTCACTCAACCAGACGAGGTCGGCGCCAAAGCGATCAGCCGGCTGCGCCAGATTCGGGCCGCTCGCTGCCAATAGATCCCCACGTGTTACGTCGACCTCATGATCTAAAGTCAGTGTCACCGCTTGCCCAGCAACCGCCTTTGGCAGATCCTTTTCATGGGTGACGATGCGATCAACAATCGCTGTTCGGCCAGAGTCCGCTACCGTAATCTCATCACCGGGTGAGATCTCACCTGCAACAACCGTGCCCGCATAGCCACGGAAATTACCCTCGGCGCGAACCACGAATTGAACCGGAAAGCGAAACGGGGCCGCTGTAGTGTCGGCGATGGGAACCCACGCTGACAGGAATTCCAGTAGATGTGGTCCCGTGTACCAAGGCATAGTTGTCGCCGCCGCCGTGACATTCTCACCCGCGAATGCACTAAGCGGTATGGCAACGACCTGCGGAACACCTAACCGCGACGCGGTGGCCTCGATCTCCTGAACCAATTGCTCAAATGTGCCAAAGTCGTAATCGATTAGATCCATTTTGTTTACGGCAATCACCACAGTCTTGACGCCCATCAAGGCACAAACGGTCAAGTGCCGATGGGTTTGCTTGCGTACCCCGCGAGCTGCATCAACAAGTAGCACAGCGACATCGCCATTCGAAGCGGCGACGGCCATATTGCGCGTGTACTGCTCATGCCCGGGTGCATCAGCTATCAATACCCGGCGCCCATTGGGCAGATTCATGTGCCGGTAGGCGACGTCAATTGTGATGCCCTGCTCGCGTTCGGCTTCAAGGCCATCGGTCAACAGCGAGAAGTCGATTTCACCGACCGGGATTGTCGAGCCACCGCGGCGGGTTTGCCGGGCATATTCAAGTTGGTCACTTGGCACGCTGCCGGTTTCGGCGAGTAAGCGACCTATGAGAGTCGACTTGCCGTCATCTACTGAACCGCAGGTGACAAGGTGCAGCACCGGGGTTAGGGCAGTCGCCATCAGAAGTAACCCTCCGCTTTCTTGGACTCCATGGAACTGCCACCCTCGCCATCGATCAGTCGCCCGGCGCGTTCGGAAACATTCGATGACTCCATCTCGGCAATGAGATCAGCGATGTTGTCGGCGGTGGACTCGACCGCACCACTTAAGGGGTAGCAGCCAAGGGTTCTAAAACGCACTGATCGCATCTGGGCCTGCTCCCCGGGACGAAGGGGAAACCGCTCATCGTCGACCATGATCAGCACCCCATCGCGCTCAACAACCGGTCGCGGCTTCGCGAAGTACAAGGATGGGATAGGGATGTCTTCACGCTGGATATAACGCCAGACATCGAGTTCAGTCCAGTTAGAAAGCGGGAATACCCGCATGCTTTGCCCCTCGGACAAAGTGGTGTTCGCCGTGCGCCAGAACTCTGGCCGCTGTTTACGCGGATCCCACCGGTGACCGGGCTCGCGCAAACTAAATATCCGCTCCTTGGCACGGCTGCGTTCTTCGTCCCGACGAGCCCCGCCGATTGCAGCGTCAAAGCCATATTTGTCAATACCCTCACGGAGTGCGACCGTCTTCATTAAGCGCGTGTACTCGTGGGTCCCGTGGGTAAATGGTGTGACGCCTTCGGCCATCGCAACTTCATTCTTGGCGATCCGAAGGTCCAACCCAAGTTGCTGAGCGCGCAGATCACGAAACTCGATCATTTCGCGGAATTTCCAGGTGGTATCGACGTGCATCACCGGAAAAGGCAGTGCTGCTGGCGCAAAGGCCTTCAAAGCTAGGTGTAACAAGACCGAGGAGTCTTTACCGATGCTGTAGAGCAACACTGGATTTCGAAAGGCCGCAGCGGTCTCCCGATAGATGTGGATGGCTTCGGCTTCGAGTTCATCAAGTACTGCGACATATGGAACAGTTAAATCGGTCATGCCTCGGACAGCACCTCCATGGCGGCTGACAGCGTGCCATTGCCAAATGTTGGGTCGGCGCCCTGAGCAGCAAGTGCTGCTTCGCGTGCCGCGCGTTTGGCGTTGGCCGCTGCATACGCCTCCTGCGCAAAATCAGGATCCACCGGCGCTGAGGGCACCAAGGCCGCTGGATGGCGAGCAGAAATCCAGGCATCAAGCTCAGGGCCGGACTCATAGGAGGTGATCAAGCAATAACGTGGCTCGCTCCCCGGGTGCCAGACCGCGTGATAGAGCCGCTGCGTATCAAGTACCAGTTGGGCGCCTGCCGGAAGTGGAATTCGGGTTTCGGTTGCCGGGTCGTCTTTGTCCTCGCGCAAGATCATCACGGAGTCTTGATTGTTGGTCAGGTTGCAAAAGGCACGAACTATCCAACCGGTGCCCTCGGGATTCAACCGATTGTTGTCATCTCGGTGCAGGTTGTAGATGGCATCAGCGTAGGTATTCGGCTGCAATTCAATGACCCGACAGCGCCCGATATTGGCCCCCGGCTCTTGGGCGCGCTCGGTCAATCTGGGCGCGATAGCCACATTCTCCGGTACCCAAACCCCGTCCTTGTCGGTCTTCGCGGGCGTGTGATTCCAGAACCCATCACATTCCATGTCGCCGTAAGCACTTGCCAATGGGGCGAATCGGGTATCGCCGGAAGACTTCCAGTCAACATAAACCAGATTCTCCCACTCGCGCGCATCGCGGGACTGGTCGTAGGAATCCACCACGACGTAACCGGTCTGGTCAAAGATCGGTAATTTCACGTAAGACATTGGTCCCCTTTTCACCCCGGTGAATTAACTAAGTCTCGCACGCCGACGGTCCGCGTCCGCGTACAGACATACGGCTACGGCAGAGGCAATATTTAGGGATTCGGCCGCGCCGTGGATTGGAATGCGGACCCGAACATCGGCCACCTCCAGCAAAGTTGCACTCACCCCATGGGCCTCGGACCCGAATACCCAAAGGGTGGGATTCGTCACAGGCTCCGGCCCAAGCGACGTTGAATCAAGCCACTCGAACAACTCGCGCTCACCAACAGCTGTTGTCACCGCGATCACCGCACCCTGTTGCCTGGCTGCCACCACTAGGTCTCGTACCTGCACCTCGGGGATTACCGGCAAGTGAAATATTGAGCCCGCGCTGGCCCGCACACATTTGCCGTTAAACGGATCCACCGACTCCCCGGTGAGCAGCACCCCCTGGGCGCCCGCCGCATCGGCCGTGCGAATTATCGTTCCGACATTCCCCGGGTCGGATACCTGATCTAGGGCTACTAGAACCTGTGGCTGATTGGCCATAACTTCTTCGAGGCTGGTGGCACGCATTCCGCAGACGGCCACCAGGCCTTGCGGTGATTTGGTCTCCGCCATCGCTGCCATGACGTTTTCAGAAACCAAGGTGATTGGCGTCGATGCATCCCGTGCCGCCTGCATGACTTCGTCCCAACGCGTCACCGCATCAGCTGTCACATAGACCTGCTGAATATCGGCCCGATGGGTTAGCGCCTCCCGCAAAGCCTGCGGGCCCTCAACGAGAAAAGTTAAGGACTGCCTGCGGCCCGCCTTGGTATGCAGTCGCCTAACCGCAGCGACCGCCGCCGATCGGCGCGAAGTTACCTCTGCCTGCGCCACGAACTCTAAGGCGCAGGTACGGCAGCGCGAGCAACCTCGACAAGGGCGGTGAAGGCCGGTGCGTCGTTGACCGCAAGCTCTGCGAGCATCCGGCGATCAACTTCAACGCCAGCAGCTTTGAGGCCTTGGATCATGCGGTTGTAGGTCATGCCATTGGCCCGGGCCCCGGCGTTTATGCGCTGGATCCAAAGGCGACGGAAGTCACCCTTGCGGGTGCGGCGATCGGCGTAGGCGTAAACCAGCGAGTGGGTGACCTGCTCCTTGGCCTTGCGGTACAACCGTGAGCGCTGCCCGCGGTAGCCGCTGGCGCGCTCGAGGATTTCGCGACGCTTCTTGTGCGCATTTACTGCGCGTTTCACACGTGCCATGTCAGTCTCCTGAAAACGAGGTGGGTTGTTGGACGAAAGCGGCTAGCGGCCGAGTAGCTTCTTGACGCGCTTGCGGTCTGCGGGAGCGACCACCTGATCCGACTCAAGGCGACGGGTGCGCTTGGCGGACTTACTTTCCATCAGGTGACGGCGATTCGCCTGCTCATGGGTGATCTTTCCCGAGCCGGTGACCTTGAATCGCTTCTTCGCACCACTGTGTGTCTTTTGCTTCGGCATATCGTCCTCGCTTGTCTAGGGAAGAACCTTGGTTGTGCTTCTCGTACCGTTCTTACTGGGCTTCCGCCACATCTAGCTCAGCAACTTCTAGCTCAGCAACATCTAATTGCGCCACCGCTTCGGCCACCGCTTCGTCTTCGAGGGCAAACTCGGCACGTGGTTCACGTCGCACTGAATCTGGCTTTCGTCGTAGCGGCGCAAGCACCATGATCATGTTGCGGCCGTCCTGCTTTGGTGTTGACTCAACAAAACCTATTTCTTCGACATCATCGGCAAGTTTGGCTAGGAGCCGAAGGCCAAGTTCCGGGCGACTTTGCTCACGACCGCGAAACATGATCGTGATCTTCACTTTGTCGCCGGCCTTGAGGAACCGCTCGATGTGACCCTTCTTGGTCTCATAGTCGTGCGGATCGATTTTCGGTCGGAGCTTCATTTCCTTGATGACAGTGTGAATCTGGTTGCGCCTAGACTCGCGCTCCTTCATGGCTGCTTCGTATTTGAATTTTCCAAAGTCCATGAGTTTGCAAACCGGCGGCTTTGACATTGGCGCCACCTCGACTAGGTCGAGATCTGCTTCAACTGCCAATCGCAGCGCATCTTCGATGCGAACGATGCCTACCTGCTCACCATTTGGTCCGACAAGTCGTACCTCAGGCACGCGGATTCGGTCATTAATCCGGGGCTCGACGCTGATGGTGCCTCCAAGCTGTAGTGGACTGATCCGCCCCGGAAATCAAGACGACCTCCGGCGCGGTGCGCGGAGGTCTCGGCACGACACAGCGCTGCGTCAACCTGCAACGCCGCGCTGAGCACATGACCCGGGGCACCTAGTGCAGCTGGCGGTGCCCGGGTGGGAGCCGAGGCTCCGCTTGCCTGATTTGGCCAGGGCCAAACCAGTCTGCGAAAGCGTACCAGCCCCGTCAGTGAATAACTAAACCGCGCTTTAGCGGCAAGGCCGCGATTACCTGCCCAAGGCTGACCACGGCCAAGAACCCATAGACCAGCGGCCAAGAATCCCAAACCTGCAACAACACCCCGGTTAGTAACGGGCCGAGGGCGGCTAGGGAATAACTGACGAAGAAGGCCATGGCGGTGAGCCGCGCCGCGCCGGCCGCATTCTCGGCGTACTCGCTGAGGAGGACTAGGCCGAGGGCAAAAGTGCCGCCGAGCCCGATCCCGCCAATTACCAGTGCCAACACGGTCATGAATTCAGGTGCCAGCCCGATCAGGAGGAGCGCAACGGTGGTGATCAGGACCACCACGACAAAAAGGGTGCGGCGATACTTCAAGCGGTCCGCAAGGGGCGGCAGCATAAATGCCGCCGCCACCATGGCCACGGTGAAGACCCCGAAAAGGCCTCCGCCGGCGGCTTGATCCCAGCCCCGCTCATCGTAGGAAGCGGCCAGCCAAGCAACGGTGCTATAGAAGATAACGGAATTCAGGGCTAAAAACATGGTCAGAGCCCACGCCGTGGCGTTGCGCCACGGCAGGGCCGCCAGTCGGACCGTGGCACTTGGGGCAGGTTCGTGGCCACCGCTGGGCCGCTCAATCACCAGCCACCCAATTAGCGCGATCGCAGCCGGAATGGCCCAAAATGCAAGGGCGATGGTCCACGAATCCAACCAAATAGCGATCGGCACCGTAAGGGCCCCACCAATGCCCGCACCTAGCATCAAGACCGCACTCCAGATACCGGTGGCCCGGCCGATTGCCCCCGGAACCTGCTCGCGGACGATCCCGGGCACCAGTCCAGCGGCCAGGGCTATCCCCACTCCGGCCAAGAATGCCGATAGATAAAGGACCCCGGGCACCGCCCCCCAAAGGCGGATAGCCAGAGCGAAAACCAAGACACCAAGGGCCATGGCCACCGTGCGCCCACGGCCGAACCGGTTAGAAACCGCCGGCACGGTCAGGGCAAATATGCCCATGCACAGGACCGGGATGGTGGTGAGGATCCCCAGCGCTACGTCATTCCAGCCGAGTTCGGCCCGAATATCAACGATCACCTCTGGCACACTGGAGACCGCGGCCCGCAGATTTGCCGCCACCAGCACTAGGCCGAGCATCGGGGCCCAAGCCGGTATTACCCGCGGTGCAAGAACTTGGGGCGAAGTCACCAGGTGAATACTCCCCCCGTACCCTGCCGCCATGACATCGGGGGGCAAGAAACTGGCTCGGCCGGCGTTTCCAGATGATGACGGCGCCCCGGATCTGGCGCTGCGGGCCGCGTTGGTGGCACCGACCGCTGCCGTATTTGACACCTTGAAAACGGCGCGACTGCTGGCCGCAATTATCGCTGTTCCAGGTGAAATCGGCAGCGATGGGTCCGACAAGAGCAGCCACCTCGCTGCGGTTTCGATGATCAACGCGACCGGGCAAAAGGGCCTACTTGTCTTTACCGGGTTGGACTCACTCGCCACCTGGGACCCGTCCGCACGCCCGGTACCGGTGTTGGGATGGCAGGTGGCTCAATCAGCGATCGAAGATGGCGCACAGGCGTTGGTCATTGATGTTGCCGGACCGCACCGATTCGTGGTCACCGGCGCCGCCCTTGTCGAATTAGCTGGCGCCGGCTAAAGGCGACAGGCGTGGATGTCGGTGACGAGGATTCCCCGGGCACCTAAATCGTAGAGTTCATCCATCACCCGGTGCACATCAGTGCTAGGTACCATCGCGCGCACCGCGCGCCAAGATGGATCGTGAAGGGATGAGACCGTCGGTGATTCAATGCCAGGAGTAATCGCACATGCTTGGTCAAGTGACTCAACACGAATGTCGTAGTCAACTAAAACATATGAGCGCGCGACCATCACCCCATTTAGGCGACGAACGAAAGTCTCGGTGGCTGGATTGGCCTTGGCATCACGCCGCGAAATCAGCAAGGCCTCCGAAATGAGCAACGGCTCGCCGATCAACTCTAGGCCGGCCCGCTTAATGGTGGTACCGGTGGCGACAACATCTGCGACCGCGTCGGCGACACCCAGGGCTACCGCATTCTCGACGGCGCCATCTAGGCGCACCACTCGCGCTGAGATACCGTGCTCGGCCAGCCAAGAGTTGAGTAAGCCCGGGTATGAAGTTGCAATTCGGAGCCCCGCTAGATCAGCGGGAGCCTTGGCGGTGCCGACCGGAGCTGCTAATCGAAAGCTTGATGGCGCAAAGCCCAAAGGCAACAACTCGTCGGCGTCAGACTCAGAGTCAAGCAGCATGTCACGGCCGGTGATGCCCAGATCCAAGGTGCCCTCGCCGACGTAGATGGCAATGTCTTTTGGCCGCAGAAAATAGAACTCAACATCATTGTCCGGGTCACTTATATACAGATCCCGCAAACCACCACTGCGCAAGTAGCCGGCTTCGGTAAGCATCGCACGCGCGGGCTCGGCTAGTTGACCTTTATTCGGGACCGCGATTCGCAGCATTGACATCACAGCCGCCGATAAACATCGTCAAGGCTGACCTTGCTGACCAGCATGAGCACCTGAACGTGGTAAAGCAATTGCGCGATTTCCTCGGCGGTGCGCTCGTGCCCTTCATATTCGGCCGCCATCCATGCTTCAGCGGCCTCTTCGACCACCTTCTTGCCGATGGCGTGCACCCCTTGATCCAGCAACTTCACGGTGCCGGAGTCAACATCTTGATGCGCGATTTTCCGCGATAGTTCAGCGTAGAGATCGTCGAAGGTTTTCACGGGCTAAGCCTATGGCGCTCACCTAGTCGATAGATCCCGCAGGGTGATTGCGGTGGCGATGGCCGCCCACGTGGCCTCAGCGCCTTTATCCTCACGGGAACCGGGCAGCCCAGCGCGATCAATAGCCTGGGCCTCGTTGTCGCAGGTAAGCAGGCCAAAGCCGACCGGAATTAGGTGATCCAGAGCAACCTGGGTTAGCCCAGAAGTTGCTGCGTCACAGACGAAATCAAAATGCGGGGTGCCGCCACGGATCACCACACCTAAGGCAACCACGGCATCGAATTGCCCCGAGGCCGCGCAGGCCTTTGCGACAACCGGCAATTCGAATGAGCCGGAAACCCGTATTATCGATGCCACTGCGCCAGCCGCGGCGCAGGCACCGGTGGCACCAGCAATGAGGCCGGTCATCACCTGCTCATGCCATGAGGCCGCAACTACCGCGACCCGTAGGCCGTCACCACCCACCTGCAAGTTCGGGGATCCAGCACCACTCATCGGGTGTTCTCCGGTACCTCGAAAGTTTCGGGTACCTCGAAAGTTAAGGTGTGACCCATTCGATCCGCCTTTGTCCGGAGATAATCCACATTGTGGTCATTGGCATCAATTTCCATTGGCACTCGCTCGGTTATGGACAGGCCATAGCCCTCAAGCCCTGCTCGCTTGGCCGGGTTATTCGTCAATAGCCGCATCGACTTAATGCCAAGATCGGCCAGGATCTGGGCACCTGTGCCGTAGTCACGTGAGTCAATGGGCAAACCAAGGTCCAAATTCGCATCAACGGTGTCGCGACCGGCATCTTGTAAGCCGTAGGCGCGCAGCTTGTGCAGCAACCCGATACCCCTACCCTCGTGACCCTTCACATAAAGCACCACACCGCGACCCTCATCGGCGATCTTGCGCATGGCCCCTTGTAATTGCGGGCCGCAGTCACAGCGCAAAGAGCCGAAGACGTCGCCGGTTAGACACTCCGAGTGCACCCGGACGAGGACGTTCTCCCCATCGGAAATATCACCGACAATGAGTGCAACATGCTCCGAACCATCCACATCACTGCTGTAGCCGACCGCGGTGAAATCACCGAACTGAGTTGGCAACTTCGTGGTCGCTACCCGCTTTACCTGTTTTTCAGTTCGACGCCTGAACTTGATGAGGTCTGCGATTGAGATCATTATGAGCCCGTGCTCATCAGCGAACCTGCGACAATCGGGGGCGCGCATCATCGTGCCGTCATCATTGACCAGTTCACACAGTGCCCCCGCTGGTGCCAGGCCGGCTAGTGCAGCGAGATCTACCGCGGCCTCGGTGTGACCGGCGCGACGCAGCACCCCTCCTTCAACGGCGCGAAGGGGCATGACGTGACCGGGGCGCGTTAAATCGGTGGGATTGGTTGCCGAATCCGCGAGCACCCGAATGGTGCGCGACCTATCAACGGCCGAGATACCCGTGGTTTCAACGTCACGAGCGTCAACCGAGACCGCGTACGCCGTTCCCTTGCGGTCCTCATTGACGGCGGTCATGGGTGGTAATCCCAAGCGATCGAGAACCTCGCCGCGCATGCCGACACAGATGTATCCGGAAGTGTGCCGGATCATGAATGCAACATTCGCTGGCGATGCGGCCGAAGCCGCAAAAATCAGATCTCCTTCATTTTCCCGATCCTCATCATCCACGACGACAATTGGTCGACCTTGCTTGATTGCCAGGATTGCGTCGTCAATGGCGTCAAGGCCGGCTGATGGTCTGGTATCGACGTGCCGATCAGCCACCGATTCCTTTGGCGCCTCGATGGTATCGTTGGCAAATACTTCGTCCGCCGGGATCACTTTGCATCATCCTTCATCAGGCGCTCAACGTACTTAGCAATGACATCAACTTCAAGATTGACGATATCGCCGACAACCAGCCCGCCCAATGTCGTGTGCGCCAAAGTCGTAGGAATTAAGGAAACCGTAAAGTAGTCGGGGCCGGCCGCAACTACCGTCAGCGATACGCCATCAACTGTTATTGAGCCCTTCTCCACTAGATATTTCGCCAAAGTAGCCGGCAGCGAGAAGCGAATCGAAGTCCAATGAGTTTCCGGGTCGATCGATACTACCGAGGCAACGGCATCAACATGACCTTGAACCAGATGCCCACCTAGGCGCGAATCCACCCGCGCCGCCCGTTCCAGATTGACCGGCGAACCTACCTCGACCTTGCTCAGTGAGCTTCGGCTTAGCGTTTCGGCCATCACGTCGGCGGTGAAATAATCGGGGCCAAGGTCAACAACTGTCAGGCAAACCCCATTCACCGAGATGGAATCACCAGGTTTGACGTCGCTGACCACCAAGGTGCCTTGGATTGTTACCTTGGCAGCATCGACCAGGGCGTCAATTTGCGTAATGCGCCCAAGTTCTTCGACGATGCCAGTGAACATTTGCTCATCTTAGGTGACCGGTGCCGGGTTCGGTGCCCCGCGAATAAGCACATCATGGCCGATCAGCTCAACTCCGGTGACAGTGATGGCCAGCGGACTGGGCAGCGCCAACAAGGCCACCGGCCCAGCGCCTAGAACCTGCGGTGCCACGAACCAGAGAATCTCGTCAACCAGGCCGGCTTCGAGGAATGCAGACGTCACCGTGGGGCCACCTTCTACCAGCACCTGCTGCACCTGCAGGTCATGCAGCGCGCCGAGGATCCTGGCCGGCTCATGCTCAGGTATTTGAATTGCATTACCAGGACTAGTCGGATCGAAGATCCGAAGATTCGTGGGCAAGGACCGCTTACCGGCCACCACGCGCAGGGGTTGGCTGGCCAGTAGCGCCCCCGAGCCATCGCGGGCGGTCAAAGCCGGGTTATCCACGATTACCGTGTTCGTGCCCACCAAGACCGCGTCAACCTCGGACCGCAATTGCCCCACCCAATTGCGTGCCGGGGCCCCCGTTATCGCCGTGGGTCCACCGCTGGCAGCCGCCACCCGCCCATCAAGACTCATTGCCGTCTTGATCGTCACGAATGGCCGCCCGGTTAACTGGACATGGGTCCAAGCCCGATTGATAAATTCGGCTTCATCCGCAAGGACGCCGCCAATGACCTCAATGCCGGCACTCGTTAACAGCTGCGAGCCGCCGCCGGCAGCTGCGGATGGGTCGGACTGAGCAAAAACAACTTGACTGACGCCGGCCGCAATTAGTGCCTTAGTACAAGGCCCAGTTCGGCCCGTGTGTTTACAAGGTTCAAGAGTGACAACCGCCGTCGCGCCACGCGCCAGATCGCCGGCCGAGGCGATGGCATTGACTTCAGCATGTGATTGGCCCGCACCATGGTGGTAGCCGCGGCCCACGATCTGACCATCTGGTGCAACGAGCACGCAACCAACACGAGGGTTTGGGCTGCACCTTGAGTTGCCCGATACCGCCAAGGCCAATGCCTCACGCATAGCCGGCTCCCAGTTGCTCACAATGCGGTTGCCACTTGCGCAAGTGCGCGCAGTCGATCCACCATGGCACCTGGATCATCGGCTCGATAGACCGATGAGCCCGCAACAAACACATTCGCTCCCGCACTGGCGCAGCGCTCGATCGTCGAAATATCGATCCCGCCGTCAACCTGCACCCAGATATCAGTGCCTGCCTCGGCGGCGAGTGCACGCGCCTGCTCGATCTTGGGCAGCATCTTCGCCATGAATGACTGACCACCAAAACCTGGCTCGACGGTCATGATCAAGATCATGTCTAGTTCCGGCATTAGATCCGCTACCGCCGAAATCTCGGTTGCCGGCTTCAGGCCAACTCCGGCCCGGGCGCCGGCGGCCCGCAGATCGCGGCACAGCTGCACCGGATTGGCGGCAGCTTCAATATGAAAGGTGACGCTGCCGGCACCTGCCTCGGCATACGCTGGCGCCCAACGATCTGGATCGGAAATCATTAGGTGGACGTCGGCTGGGATAGCAATGTGCTTGAGCAAAGACTCAACAACCGGGACCCCAAAAGTCAGGTTTGGGACAAAGTGGTTGTCCATCACATCGAGGTGAATCCAGTCAGCATGGTCAGCAACTCTGGCGACCTCGGCGGCCAAGCAGGATAGGTCACTATTAAGCACACTCGGTGAGATCAAGACTCCCATGGGCAAAGAGTAATAGGGGAAGCAAGTAGGCGGCTACGACTAGGCGGTTCTGCGCAGGAGTGCAAAGAACATCGCATCGGTGCCATGGCGATGCGGCCACAGTTGCACGAAGGGACCAGCGCCGACATCACTGACCTCAGGCAGCAACTCCCGCGCATCCTCGACGACCACCTGGGGCTGCCCAGACACCACATCAGCAACTACAAATTCGGTTTCAGCTAGGTGCGGTGAGCAGGTGGCATAGATGATCACTCCCCCGGGTCGGGTCGCCGCGATAGCGGACTTTAGTAGCGCGCGCTGTAGTGGGCCAAGGGTTGATAGGTCGGCCGGGGATTTACGCCACCTAGCCTCCGGACGCCGACGCAACGCACCAAGGCCGGTACAGGGTGCATCAATCAAGATTCGATCGAAAAGTTGCGCACCCCACGGGGCATCGATGGCATCGCCGACGATTATTTCTGCGGGGACCTGGCCCAGTGCCCGTTTCACTAAATGTGCGCGGTGCGGATGTAGTTCAACGGCGGTGAAGGATATTCCGCGCATTTCGGCAATGCCTGCCAGGACAGCTGCTTTGCCCCCGGGGCCAGCGCACATATCCAGCCACGCGGTCTCTGGCTGCGACACCGCCGCCCGAGTCAGCGCAAGTGCGACCAATTGGCTGCCTTCGTCCTGCACTCCGACCGCGCCACTTCTTACTATGTCAAGGGCATCTGGTGCACCACTGAGAAGAACCGCGGCCAACGGTGAGTATCGGCCTGGCGATACCTCCGGGCGCACCATTAGAACTTCGGGATCGATGCGACCTGGACGCGCGACCAGTACCGGGTGCGCAGGTTCATTGTCTGCAGCGAGCAACGCCGGCAACTCGGTGCGCCTATCACCTAATGCATCTTGAAATGCGCGAACTATCCAAGCCGGATGCGACCAACGCGTGGCTAAGCCTTCAATACCACTAAGTGCAGCGAACGAGTTGACCCAATAGTCAAAGTCATGTGCCGCCACTTTGCGGAGGATGGCATTTGCGAAACCGGCGCGGGCTGGAGCACCACCAGGCGCTCCTAGGCTTCGCGCTAGTTCACATGAGGAATCAACGGCAGCGTGCGAGGGTACCCGCATGTGCAGTAACTGATGCACTCCTAGCCTCAGCACAGCCTGCATGTCAGCATCAACATCGGCCCAGGGACGCGAAACACAGGTCGCCAATACTGCGTCGTAGAGCCCTTGCCAACGCAAGGTGCCATAGGCGAGTTCCGTTGCGAACCCGGCATCTCGCCCGCTCAGCGACATTCGCGCCAACACCCCTGGCATGATCAAATTCGCATAGGAGTCCAACTCGCGCACGCTGCGCAGGACTTCAAGGGCCGCCTTACGGGCCGGGTCAACACTCACTGAAACATCGGCATTGAAGTTCGCAGCCCGCGCAGCCAATCACCAGCGGGCATCATTTTGGCACCGGCCGGCTGCACAAGATCAAGATGCGCCGGCTCGGTGGCAGTGCCAACCAAGACCGCGCCGTCGACCACGGCTACTTGCCCAGGCGGTAGCGCCCTATCAGTTGCAACCCCCGCGGCACAGATTGGTCCGAGCTTGATGCGCTCACCATCGAGCATCGTCCAGGGCCCGGGGGTTGGCGTGGTAGCACGGATCCGCCGATCCACACCAACCCACGGATCAGTCCACCTAATCCGGGCATCACCTGTCGAAAGTTTCGGTGCATAACTGATATCGAAGTTGCGTTGCGGTACCGCCTCGATTGACCCGGTAGCCAATCCGTCTAGGGTCGCGACGAGCAACTGCCCGCCGGACACCGCGAGTCGCTCGAGCAAGCCACCCGCGGTATCACCCACCTCGATCGGTTCGGTCACGGTGCCGAAAATGGGACCGGTATCAAGACCCGCCGCCAAATAAAATGTGGTCGCACCCGTAACGGCATCGCCGGCGAGCAGCGCCCACTGAACCGGGGCGGCACCGCGCCAAGCCGGAAGCAAAGAAAAGTGCAGGTTAACCCACCCATGCACCGGAATATCCAATAGCAACGGTGGCACGAGCGCTCCATAGGCCACCACCGGACAGCAATCGGGCCGGAGTTCCCGCAATTGCATTTCGAAGTCCTGGTCGTGCAAGTTGGTCGGTGTCAGGACCGGTATGCCCATTTCACTTGCCAGTATCGAGACTTCACTCGGTGCCAGCCCCCGCCCCCTGCCGGTGCGCGCGGGCGGGCGGGTGATTACCGCGACCACCTCATGGGGTGAATCTAATATCGCTTGCAGTGCTACTGCTGCGACAGCGGGTGTGCCCGCAAAAATACAACGCACCGGCTACAGCCACCGGGCCGAAAGGGCATGTGGACTCAGTTGCACCGTAGGAGCCGGATTGCCGAACCACTCTGATTCACGAACAAGGCGCATGGCCTCGCGGCGAGCCTGTGGATCCAAGCGATCTATGAACATAATCCCGTCTAGATGATCTGTTTCATGCTGCACGCACCGGGCCAGCAGATCACTACCCTCAATCACAATCGGTTCCCCGTGCATATTCATGCCGCGGGCCACAACACTTTGTGCACGCTTGGTATCAAACGCAAGATCCGGAAGCGAGAGGCAACCCTCCTCACCCTCTTGAATCACATCTGACAACACCAGCTCCGGGTTGATCAGGTGGCCAAGTTCGTCGTCCACCCAGTAAGTGAAAACGCGCAGCAGCACGCCAATCTGGGGGGCGGCCAAGCCCGCACCCGGTGCTTCTTGCATGGTGTCGGTCAGGTCGGCCACGAGTTTACGCAACTCTTTGTCATACGTCTCAACAGCAGCGGCCGGCGTGCGAAGCACCGGATCGCCGAAGAGTCGAATGGGTTGAACTGCCATGAGCGGATTCTACGGCCCCGGTTTTTGCGCCCTGGCTATTGGTGTGCTCGCCTTGGCAACGGGTTCACGGGGATCAAGCACCACGTTTACCGGCTTGCCCGCGCTCTTCGTTGCCCTGGCCGCCGAAATAGCCCGCAGTTGCTCACTTAACACCGACCCAAGCTCACGGCGCACGACAACTATGCAACTGCCGTCGGTCGGGCCGAGAACTCGATGATCAACTGTCAACATCGACAAGGCATCACTGATATCAGTCGACGCGCCGCTCAAGACCGCCATGCGGGTACTAGGGAGTAAACCGGCGCCAACGCGGTCGGCGAGTTCACGTTGGGCAAAGCCGGGCGCATCCCACCGGATCAAGGCCTGCACCACCGGCTCGGCGGTATCAGCGGTGATTACCAGTGGCGCACGGGGCCGGGCTAGCAGCGCCGCGCCAAACCAGCGCCGAGCGGCCTCCACTGTTGCCTGCAGTTGCGGGCGCTGCAATTGACCACGCGCATCCAAAATAATGACCGCGGCGTAGCCACCGTCTGCTACCGGTTCGGCACCAGGTGTCGCAATCACCAAGGCCGGTGAGGCACCGACCGTCCGGCGCATTGCAGCGGACTGCGACCAAATAATCTGGGTTGACGCAAATGCCCGGCCGAATTCCTCCGCGGTGCGCTCCACCCCGATTGCCACCGCACGCAAGTTGGTGTCGCCGCAGACCTTGCACTGCCAATTAGTTGCAGGCACCCCACACCAGGTACAGGCTGGAATGCTCTGGTCAATACCTTGCCCGAGTAGGCCTCCGCATGCACACCGTGCTGGCGTCCGGCAGTTTTGGCAGCTAAGAGTCGGCAGATAGCCGCGCCGCGGTACCTGAACTAGCACCGGGCCTGACTCCAAGCCAGTTTTTGCCGCGAGCCACGCCATATGCGGTAGTCGCGCCGTGGCCGCAGCAACATCACGTTCCAAATCATCTTGCTCCAGCGCTCGTACCACCGGCGCCGTTGCTGAAATCACTTCGCGGGTCGCAGCCAATGACTTCGCCCACCCCTGCTCACACCAAAGCTGGGTCTCAACACTCCTTGCTGGCGCACCCACCAGCAGGGCGCAGCCCTGGGTAGCTGAACGCAGGGCCGCCACGTCACGGGCATTCCAATATGGCGCATGCGGTTCCCAAAGGGAGTCATCTTGATCGTCCCAAACCACGATGAGCCGCAGGTCTGAAACCGGGGCGAAGACCGCTGCCCTCGTGCCGATCACCAGCCTCGCCGAGCCGCGCAAGCTGCGAAGAAACTCACGGTAACGACGTTCGGGTCCTTGATCGGCGGTGAGTACCGCAGTGATATCGCGTAGTTCGGCAAGTTCACGTGTGAGCAAATCAACGTCGTGTGCATCGGGCAGCACTACGATCGCGGTGCCAATCGGCGGTTCAAGGGTGGCTCGAACCAAGGCTGCGATGTCTTGATACCAGGGGTGGGCCGGCGCGGCGCTCCACACGCCGCGAGTATTCGCTGATTTACCACTTTGAAGTCGTCGGAATAAAGCTGACCCATTGGTGTAGCGGCCCCATCGGGCGGCATCTTGCTCTGTTGCCTTAACCGTCAATGTGGAAAGCTCGAACTGTAAGGACTCAGCCCGGGCGTGCCTAGGAGGCACCGCGCTGCGAACTACATCGGAAAAGGTCCCGGCATAGTGTTCAGCAACGGCAACCACCAACTCGGCAATCTGTGGGGTGAGGACGCGTTCGCCGGAGAGTACCCGCTCAATGGGCCGAAGTGACTTGCCGGCGGAGCTTTCCGACACCCGGCCAACCACAAACCCGGTTACCAATCGCCCGGCAAAGCGAACTCGAACCCGGACCCCTGGTTGCACCAAATCATCTAATTGCTGCGGGGTGGTGTAGTCGAAAACCCGATCAAGTTGCGGCAGCGGCGAGTCGATTCGCACTTGCGCGATCGGTAACCCCGGCGCGAGAACCACCGGCGCCGCGGGCACCTTTTTGGGCCTTCGGCCGGGCGCCTTGCCCCCCGCTGACAGCAGTGTCAGTTGGTCTTGCGAGGGATTGGTCGCAGGAGTCACACCCCGGCAACGGTCCGTAAGTCCTCGGCGCGGTCGGTGTTCTCCCAGGTAAATGTCGGGCCCACCTGCGACCGAAGCGCTGGCTGATCCGCGTCAAGTAACTCATTTGTGCCCTGCGGGCGGCCGAAGTGGCCATAGGCGCTCGTTACGCGGAAGATGGGCCGCAGTAAATCCAGATCGCGAATGATCGCCGCCGGCCGCAGGTCAAATACCCGTAGGACCGCCTCTTGGATAGCTTCATCACCGATGATGCCGGTGCCGAAGGTCTCGACAAATACGCCAACTGGATGAGCCTTGCCGATGGCGTAGGCAACCTGCACCTCGCAGCGGGTTGCTAAACCTGCAGCAACCACGTTTTTCGCCACCCAGCGCATCGCATACGCAGCTGACCGGTCGACTTTCGACGGATCCTTTCCGGAGAACGCCCCACCGCCGTGCCTGGCCATGCCGCCGTAGGTGTCAACAATGATTTTGCGTCCGGTCAGACCAGCGTCGCCCATCGGACCGCCGACCTCGAAGCGGCCCGTTGGATTTACCAAAAGTCGGTAGTCGCGTGAGTCCAGATCCAAAGTCGCGAGGATGGGGTCGACCACCTGGGCGCGGATATCTGGGCTCAGCATGGTGTCAAGATTGATATCGCGGGAGTGCTGACTGGACACCACGATGGTGTCGATGCGAGTCGGGCGATCATCCTCGTCGTACTCGATGGTGACCTGGGTCTTGCCATCGGGGCGCAGGTATGGCACTCGGCCGTCCTTGCGCACCGCGGTCAACTGCTCGGCCAGCCGGTGCGCCAAGGAAATTGGCAACGGCATGAGCTCAAGGGTGTCGGTGCAGGCATAACCGAACATCAGACCTTGGTCACCGGCCCCTTGTCGATCCAGTGGGTCGCCACTGCCTCCCTCACGCTCTTCGATCGCATCGTCAACACCTTGGGCGATGTCCGGAGACTGCTTGCCGATCGAAACCGAGATGCCACAGGACTCACCGTCAAAACCCTTAGTCGATGAGTCATACCCAATACCCAGCACGGTGTCGCGAACTAAGCGAATGACGTCGGCGAACCCCTCGGTGGTGACCTCACCGGCCACGTGCACCTGACCGGTGGTCAACATGGTTTCAACCGCAACCCGACTGCGTGGGTCTTGCCGCAGCAGATCATCAAGAATGGCGTCGCTGATCTGATCCGCCATTTTGTCCGGATGGCCCTCGGTGACTGACTCAGATGTAAACAGGCGCTTAGACACGTGGTATCCCCTTACGGATGAAGTCAAATCAACGATTACAAACTAACGAATATATAAAGCGTCACGGTTAACCCCTGAGTGTAATGGCTAAGTGCGTTTCCACTCATGCACCACGGCGTCCCAGACGGCATCGGAAATCGCAGCTTTGGTGGCCCTTGGCACCTGCACCGAGGTGCCCTCATGGCCCAAAATCGTCACTTCGTTCTCTTCTGCCCCAAACACCACTTGCCGCCCAACCTCGTTGACCACTAGGAGATCACAGCCCTTGCGGGCCAATTTGTGGTGACCTAACTCACTTAACTCGGTGGCGTCCACCGCGGTCTCGGCGGCAAATCCCACTAACACGGGTAGGTCCCCGGCACGGCGGCGCACCAATTCCGCTAGCACGTCAACGGTCGCGGTCAGTTTGAGATTGAGATCAGCCGGCTGATCGAGCTTCTTGATCTTGCTGGTGACGGTAACCTCCGGGCGAAAATCTGCTACGGCTGCCGCCATTACGACCGCATCGGCACCGACTGCCGCCGTGAGCATCGCCTCAAGCAACTGCGCCGCAGAACTAACCGATCGCACTGTTACCCCGGCTGGCGGCTCAACGGCAAGGTGCGCGGCCACCAAAGTCACCTGGGCCCCCCGGGACACCGCGGTGCGGGCCAACTCAACCCCTTGCCGCCCACTGCTGATATTGCCGATGAACCGAACCGGATCCCACGCCTCGCGGGTACCGCCGGCGCTGACTACCACCCGCCGGCCCGCTAAATCACCGGTCGGTGTCCGGCGCAGCACATCTTGAACCGCAGCGATAATGGCCGCCGGCTCCGGCAGCCGGCCAGGGCCAACGTCGGCTCCCGTCAGCCGACCGGTTGCCGGTTCGAGCACGATCACCCCCCTACTTCGAAGGGTGGCAACATTGCTCTGGGTGGCGGGGTGCTGCCACATTTCCGTGTGCATCGCCGGCGCTAAGACAATTGGGCAGCGGGCGGTGAGGAGCACATTGGTTAGCAGGTCATTGGCGATCCCGTGGGTGGCGCGGGCCAGTAGATCTGCGGTGGCTGGAGCCACGACCACGCAATCGGCCTCCTGCCCTAATTTAACGTGCGAAACCTCATTTGGGTTAGTCCAAAGCGAGGTGGCCACCGGCCGCGCCGAAAGCGCCGACCAGGTCGCGACACCGACAAAGTTCAGTGCTGCCTCGGTAGGAACCACGGTTACCTCGTGGCCGGACTCGGCCAGCCCCCTGAGTACCTCGACCGCCTTATAGGCGGCGATCCCGCCAGCAACCCCAAGGACAACACGAGGTGGCGACATCGAAGTTAGGCCGAAGCCTCGACTACCTCGATCGCCTCTGACTGCAGTAGACCCGCATCGATCTCGCGCAGTGCGATCGACAGGGACTTCTCTTGCACATGGGTCTCCACGAGGGGGCCAACGTACTCAAGTAGGCCTTCACCCAGCTGCGAGTAGTAGGCATTAATCTGCCGTGCTCGCTTGGACGCGTAGATGACCAAAGAGAACTTCGAGTCGGTTTTTTCAAGCAGGGCGTCGATCGAGGGATGGGTGATGCCATCAGATCTTGGGTTACTCATGCAGGCATGCTACCAATGCAGCCGCACACTGGCCAACATCGGTATTGACAATGACCCGGTCAAACTCCGGGGCCGCGGCTAGCTCCAGGTCCGCGGCTGCTAGGCGTTGGGCGACCGCCTCGGGTGATTCAGTGCCTCTCCCGATCAGCCTGGCCGCTAATTCGGGCCTCGAAGGTGGGGCCAAGAACACCAATTGGGCCTCGGGCACCCGGCTGCGCACCTGCCGCGCTCCGGCTACTTCAATCTCCAAGATCACCGGAGTGCCGCTGGCCCGATGCTCAAGCACCGGACCCCGCGGAGTGCCGTAGCGATTGCCCGCGAAATGGGCCCACTCCAAAAGCTCGTCTTGCGCAATCAGACGATCGAACTCCTCATCGGCAACGAAGTAATAATCCTGCCCGGCGATTTCACCTACTCGTGGCGGCCTAGTCGTCACAGACACTGACAGCCAAACCTCAGGAACAAGGACGAGCACCGCGTCAACAACGGTGCTCTTGCCGACTCCAGATGGGCCGGAAACAACTACTAATGGCGCCAGCCGCGGCTCCACTAGTTCACATCCGTGATACTCAATGCAATGTCGCGAGCCGCCTGTGCGATATCAGAAGCTCCTGTTATCGGCCGCCCGATCACCAATAGGTCAGCGCCGTCGGCGATTGCTTGCTGAGGCGTTGCCACCCGCTTTTGATCATCAACCGAGCTGCCGGCCGGCCGCACCCCCGGCGTTATCAAGGTGATTTCCGGTGCCACCACCGCCCGAATCGCAGCCACCTCATGTGGTGAGCAGACCACCGCTCGGGCGCCGGCATTGGTAGCCAGCAAAGCTAAGCGCACCGCAGCTGCAATTGATGGCCCCAACATTCCGATAGCGGCCAAGGCTTGCTCATCTAATGAGGTCAATACGGTTACGGCTGCAATTTTGGTATTAGGCAAAGCCAGGGCAGCGGCTTCGACCATGGCTGCTCCCCCAGCCGCATGCACCGTCAATATCTCCGGCTCCAGATGGGCCACCGCCCGCGCCGCACCAGCAACTGTCGCAGGGATGTCATGGAGCTTTAGATCCAAGAAGATCGCGATTGCATCAGCACCGACCGAGCCTGCGGCCGCACGTGCGGTGGTGACCGCTAGGGCTCCATCGCGACAGAAGACTTCTAGGCCGACTTTCAATGTTGTAACCACCGGCGCCACGGCCTGCGCCCAGGAACTCAAGGCGCCCAGATCCGGTGCATCCATTGCCACTGCGATTGGTGCGCGATCAGTTATCATTCGGGTTCAGTTTCGCCTTCGGATTCAAGACCAAATACATCTGCACCACGATGGCCGTAGGAGATCGCCTCCCGCACACTTTCGAATCCACGATCGGCCAGTGCACCTGCAAGTTCATTTTGCACGCGAAATGGCGCTGACGGATCATTAAAGGTCATGGTGCCGACTGAAACGGCATTGGCGCCGGCCAGGATGAACTGCAGGGCATCAAGGCCGGTTCGGATACCTCCCACTCCAAGAATCGGGATATCTGGCAGCGCCTGACGAATCTGCCAGACGCAGCGCAGTGCGATGGGTCGGATCGCTGGCCCACTTAGGCCACCTGTGACCCCGGCCAGTGCCGGTCGCATCGTCTCGACGTCGATCACCATGCCGAGCGCAGTGTTGATGACCGTCAACCCATCAACGCCTGCACGAACCACCGACCGCGCAATCTCGGTGATATCGGTGACATCTGGTGAGAGTTTTGCAAATATCGGAGTCTGTGAATCACTTTGCCGGCGAACGGTCAAGATCACGTTGGCAGCCAGTTCGGGGTCGCAGGCGAAAACCTGATTTCGATTCGCGACGTTTGGGCACGAGATATTGACCTCGATGGCATCGACACCCTCGACGGCGCGCAGTTTCTGGGCCAACTTGCCGTACTCCTCCACGGACTCACCGGCGATTGACACCACTGTCCGTGCGCCACGAGTTGTCAACCAGGCAAGGTCTTCCTCGATGAAGTGTTCGATGCCCGGGCCTTGGAGCCCGATTGAATTGAGCATGCCGCTTGGGGTCTCGCACATGCGCGGGGTCGGACGCCCAGAGCGGGCACGCAACATCACGCTCTTGGTCACGATGGCGCCGATCTTCGTGATGTCGAAGAACTGATCAAGCTCGCGCCCCGAGGCCGCGCAACCCGAAGCCGTCAGGACCGGGCTCGGCATTGCCAAAGAACCGAGGTTGGCGGACATGTCGACGCTCGGGCCTGCAGCCGCCGAGCCAGCAGTACGCCCGAACATGGCTCGGGTCATGAGGCATCCAATGCGGGAGCGCCGAGGGCGTCGGCAGGAACTGTGCCAATCTCCGCCCAGCGCACCAGATCACCACGAAATATCGGACCTTCTACGCAAGACCGAACCATCCGGGTGCGCCCATCCTCCCCGATCACCGGCAGGACGCAGGTCATGCAGATTCCAATACCGCAGGCCATTGCCTCCTCAACTGAGCACTGACTGTAAGCGCGATACTCAGCGGCGATGGCGGCGACGGCCTCGAGCATGCCCATCGGCCCACATGCATAAACCACCGCTGAATTATTGCTTTCCATAATGCCTGGCAGCACATCGGTGACCCGGCCCTTCGTGCCGGATGAGCCATCCTCGGTTGTAATCGTCAGCATTGACGAAACCCGCTTAATATCAAGGACTCCGTAGAGTTTGTCCTCACTTGAAGCGCCAAGGACTACATCAACCCGGCAGCCACGCTCCCGCAACTGCTCAGCCAGCATGAAAAGCGGAGCCGATCCATAGCCACCCCCTACCAACACACATGGCACCCCCTCCTTTGGTAACACAAAGGGCTTGCCGAGGGGGCCCACGATGTCTAGAAAGTCATGCCGGCGGCGCTCGCTGAGCCAGCGGGTTCCCTTACCGTGCACGCCGACTACCACATCAAGGGTGCCGCCATAAACCCCGCGGGATTGCACCTGGTGGATCGCGAATGCGCGGCGCAGGATCAAGCCAGATTCCTCGCCGCCAATCCCAATGGTGACGAAATGACCCGGGCGAAAAGACTCCGGAATGCCAGGTGCGGTGATGGACAAAACGTAGTAGGTGCCGGCGCGGCGCACATCGAGGACTTCTCCCCTTACCTGAATCGGCATCTAGCCCACACCTTCCTCGCCCGCCCTCACCCGGTTCAACTTGGCTTCGCCGGGTTGAGGCTACCGCCTGCACCTAGCCGAAGCTTGAGCAGATCTCGGGCATGGTCCTGCAGGGAGCGAACGGTGGCATCGGCGTGGCGTAGGGAATCAATACCCTGTACCGCAGCGGCCAAACCTTGAACCGTGGTGATGCACGGCACCGACTTGATTACTGCGGCCGTCCGGATTTCATAGCCATCAACGCGCGGCCCGACCCCGTAGGGGGTGTTGACAATAAGTGCGATCTCACCAGCCATTATCGAATCGATGGTGGTTGGCTCACCCGCCGGACCCCGACCCTCATGGTGCTTTCGCAATACCCGCGCAGTTATCCCGTGTCGCCCGAGTACATCAGCAGTGCCGGCCGTCGCCGCGATTTCAAACCCCAGATCGGCTAACCGCATGATCGGAAAAATCGCCGCCCGCTTATCGCGATTTGCGAGAGATACAAATGCCGTGCCAGATGTTGGTAATCCACCGGCGAACGCCGCCTCTTGCGACTTGGCAAATGCCAACCCAAAACTATCGTCAATACCCATGACCTCACCGGTTGAACGCATCTCCGGGCCAAGTAAAATGTCAACCCCGTGGAACCGGCCGAATGGAAGTACCGCCTCCTTTACCGAACACGCCGCACCCGGCGGCATGGTGCCACCGTCGCCGTGCTCCGGCAGCAAACCCGAACTACGTAATTGCGCAATTGTCTGGCCAACCATGACTCGAGCTGCAGCTTTCGCGATCGGGACAGCTGTTGCCTTGGAAACAAATGGCACGGTACGAGAGGCTCGCGGGTTAGCCTCGAGCACATAAAGCACATCCGATACAAGTGCATATTGCACATTCAGCAACCCAAGTACGCCGACGCCCTTGGCGATGCGAAAAGTCGACTCACGAATACGGTCAATCTCCGATGCGCCCAAGGTTATCGGAGGAAGGGCACAAGCCGAATCCCCAGAATGTATGCCCGCTTCCTCAATATGCTCCATCACACCGGCAAGGAAGAGTTCTTCACCGTCAAATATTGCGTCAACGTCAATCTCGATGGCGTCATCCAAGAAACGGTCCACTAATACTGGGTGCTCGGGGTTTATCTGGGTTGCCCTCCCCAGATAGTCAGCGAGCATTTCGTCGTCGTAGACGATTTCCATGCCGCGGCCACCGAGAACGTAACTTGGGCGCACTAGCACCGGGTAACCAACATCGGCTGCAATCCCTTGCGCTTCCGGAAAGGACATAGCGGTACCGTGCTTGGGCGCCGGGAGATCGGCCGCTGCGAGTACCCGACCAAATGCGCCGCGATCTTCGGCCAGGTGAATCGACTCCGGACTAGTGCCGATAATCGGCACACCCGCGTTTTTCAGCCGCTGGGCAAGTCCGAGTGGGGTCTGTCCGCCTAACTGCACGATCACCCCGATCAAGTCGCCCGCCTGCTCCTCTGCGTGGACAATCTCAAGTACGTCCTCGAAAGTCAGTGGCTCGAAGTAAAGGCGATCCGATGTGTCGTAATCGGTAGAGACGGTCTCGGGATTGCAATTGATCATGATCGTTTCATAGCCGGCATCACGTAATGTCAGCGCTGCATGAACACACGAGTAGTCGAACTCAATGCCCTGACCAATGCGGTTTGGGCCTGACCCCAAGATAATTACTTTCGCGCGATCACTTGGAATCGCTTCATTTTCTTCATCGTAGGTTGAATAGTGGTACGGGGTCTGTGCCTCAAATTCGGCCGCACAGGTGTCCACAGTCTTGAACACCGGCCGGACGCCTAGTCGATGACGGATTTCACGGACTTCGTCCTCACTGCAGCCGCGTAGTTGGCCGATTTGCCTATCTGAAAAACCACTTCGCTTGACGCGGCGCAGCAGCTGCTCGTCAAGAACCAGTGCGACGCGAATCTCATCCGCGGCTTCGTTCAATTGACAGATCTGGTCCAAGAACCATGGGTCGATGCCAGTTGACAAGTGCACCTGATCAATTGACGCACCCGCCCAGAGCGCCAGCTGGACCAAGGAGAGGCGACCGTCATGGGGCCGGTTCATCAGGTCAAGGAGCACTGGCACGTCGACGGCCGTGGGATCAACTGGCCAGGTGAAAATTGCTTCCGGTTTCTCCAGCGAACGAAGTGCCTTTTGCAAGGCTTCACCGAAGTTTCGGCCGATTGACATCGCCTCACCAACACTTTTCATCGTGGTGGTGAGCACCGGATCCGCATTGGGGAACTTCTCGAAGGCAAACCTTGGGACTTTCACCACAATATAGTCGAGGCTAGGCTCAAAGGATGCTGGAGTTTTCTTGGTAATGTCGTTCGGAATCTCATCTAATGTGTAGCCAATAGCCAACCGGGCTGCAATTTTTGCTATCGGAAACCCGGTGGCCTTGGATGCAAGAGCCGATGAGCGTGACACCCGCGGGTTCATCTCAATGACAATCATGCGACCATCTGCCGGGTTAATAGCGAACTGAATATTGCACCCACCCGTATCAACGCCGACGGCTCGAATGATCTCGATACCAACATCTCGCATATGCTGATACTCGCGATCTGTGAGAGTCAGGGCAGGTGCGACCGTAATTGAATCGCCGGTGTGCACGCCCATCGGATCAAGGTTTTCGATCGAGCAAATAACTACGACATTGTCATTTCGGTCACGCATCAGCTCGAGTTCGTATTCCTTCCAACCGATTACTGACTCTTCCAAGAGCACCTCGGTGGTTGGGCTTGCTTGCAGGCCGGCTCCGGCAATGCGCAACAGGTCAGCCTCGTTGTAAGCGATCCCGGACCCGGCTCCCCCCATGGTGAAGGACGGGCGGATAACAACCGGGAACCCCAGTTGCTCGGCAGCGCTTTGGCAGTCCGCCATGGAATGACACACCACCGATAGCGCGCTCTCGGCCCCTATAGCAGCGACGATCCCGCGAAACATTTCGCGGTTCTCACCACGCTCGATGGCATCGACGTCGGCACCGATCATTTCAACGCCGTATTTCTCGAGCACCCCATTTTTGTGCAGTGCGATCGCAATATTCAATGCCGTCTGACCACCCAAGGTAGGCAGAACTGCGTCAGGGCGCTCCTTGGCGATGATGCGCTCAACAAACTCTGGGGTAATCGGCTCGATATACGTCGCATCGGAAAACTCTGGGTCGGTCATGATCGTGGCCGGATTCGAATTCACCAGCACGACGCGCAGGCCTTCGTCCTTAAGTACCCGACAGGCTTGGGTGCCCGAGTAGTCGAACTCGCAGCCCTGGCCGATGACAATCGGTCCGGACCCGATTACCAAGATGGACTTGATATCCGCGCGCCTTGGCATTACCGACCCGCTTTCATCAGTTCGACGAACTCGTCGAATAGCCCGGCGGCATCATGGGGGCCGGCGGCCGCCTCCGGGTGGTACTGAACACTAAAAGCCGGCACCTCAAGGCAGCGCAAGCCTTCGACAACATCGTCATTAAGGCAGATATGGCTTACTTCGGCGGACCCGAACGGCGTCTGGAATGGCCCACCGCGCGGGGCTGCCACGGCGAACCCATGGTTGTGCGCGGTTACGCTCACTCGACCGGTGCGCAAATCCTGAACTGGCGAGTTAATACCGCGATGGCCGTAGCGTAATTTGTAGGTTTCCAGCCCGAGGGCCCGACCTAGGATTTGATTACCGAAACAGATACCAAAAACTGGTATCCGCGCTGTCAGCACCGCCGTCATCATCGCAACTGCACTATCGGCCGTTGCCGGGTCGCCCGGGCCGTTCGAGAAGAAGACCCCGTCGGGATTTAGGGCGAGGATCTCCGTCGCGGTAATAGTCGATGGGACCACCCGCACCTCAATTCCGCGCTCGGCGAGCCGGTGCGGGGTCATCGTCTTGATACCAAGATCAACGGCAACCACCGTTAATTCGCGGCTGCCGATGGCCGGCACCTGGTAGGCCTTGCTCGTGCTCACCTCGCCGGTCAGGTTCGCGCCGGTCATTACCGGGCTGGCCTGCACCTGGGCAAGCAGCTGCGTCGTCGCTAGGTGCGCCTCAGCACCGGTGAAGATCCCGGCGCGCATGGCACCGCGTTCGCGCAGGTGCCGGGTGAGCGCGCGGGTGTCCACCCCACAAATTCCAACTATGCCTTGATCGCGCAGGTCATCCTCGAGTCCGCGCTGAGCACGCCAATTAGAGGAAACCCGAGAAGGATCGCGGACTACGTAACCGGCCACCCAAATACGCGCGGACTCGCCATCTTCATCGTTGACCCCGGTGTTGCCGATATGCGGCGCGGTCATTATCACTATCTGGCGGCGGTACGACGGATCGGTCAATGTCTCCTGATACCCGGTCATGCCGGTGTTGAAGACGGCCTCACCAAAAGCCGTACCCGTTGCGCCATAGCTTTGCCCGCGGGCCACCTGACCATCTTCTAGAACTAAGACCGCGGGCTCACGTGGGATCGGCCCACCAACTGCGCTTTTCAACAAGTTAGGTCACCACCGAGGACACTCGCCTTACCCGCCTTGAGAACGTGCACGACCCGGCCCGGCAAAGTCATACCCGCATACGGGCTGTTTCGACTTTTTGAGGCAAAAGTTGCCGGCTCGACGACCCAAGAGGCCGATGGGTCCACCACCGCGATATTCGCCGGCGCCCCCACCAGCAAATCCTGGCCGTGGCCATTGGCATGACCGATGCGGGCCGGGCGCACGGACAGGCGATCAGCAAGGGTGTGCCAATCCAATAACCCGGAATTAACCATGGTCAACATCGCGATACTAAATGCGGTCTGCAAGCCAAGCATCCCGAATGCGGCCGCAGCCCATTCGCAGTCTTTGTCTTCGTGCGGATGTGGTGCGTGATCGGTGGCGATTGCGTCAATCGTGCCGTCTGCCAGTGCGGCTCGTAACGCTGCAATATCGGCACTGGTTCTAAGCGGTGGATTCACTTTGTACACGGGATCATAGGTAGCGACTAAGTCTTCGGTCAGCAATAGGTGATGCGGAGTGACTTCGGCTGTGACCTTGATACCACGGGATTTCGCCCACCTAATTACCTCGACTGAGCCAGCGGTGGAGACATGACACACATGCAATCGAGAATCGACATGCTCGGCAAGCAGCACATCGCGCGCCACAATTGACTCCTCGGCAACACCGGGCCAGCCGGTCAGCCCGAGCTGCCCCGACAATAAGCCTTCATTCATCTGCGCATCCACTGTCAGCCTTGGCTCTTGGGCGTGTTGCGCGATGACTCCATCGAACGCCTTCACGTATTCAAGCGCCCTACGCATGATCGCGGCATCATGAACACATTTACCATCGTCACTAAATACCCGAACCTGCGCCGGCGAAGTCGCCATGGCACCAAGCTCAGCCAATTGCTCCCCGCCTAGACCAACCGTTACCGCCCCGACCGGGTACACATCAACCAAACCGGTGGCCTGCCCCAGATGCCAAACCTGTTCGACTACCCCGGCGGTGTCGGCGACCGGCGAGGTATTCGCCATGGCGAAGACCGCGGTGAAACCACCTAGTGCCGCCGCCCGGGACCCGGTATCAATTGTTTCGGCATCCTCGCGCCCGGGTTCGCGTAGGTGAGTGTGCAGGTCAACGAACCCGGGCAGCGCTATTAGGTCGTCGGCTTCGACTACCTGACCGCTGCCAGTGCCAGCCTTCACGATTTCGGCGATGACGCCGGCTCGGACGATGATGTCAACCGGGTCCGCACCGTATGGGCGTACCCCGCGAAGCACCGTACTCTTGTTCGTCATTACTGATCCCTTCGATCCTCGTCAGCCATGCCACCGAGCAGTAGATAAAGCACGGCCATGCGGATACTCACACCATTGGCGACTTGCTCGACCATCACGGCCCGGGAGCTGTCGGCAACATCAGCTGAGATTTCCATGCCCCGATTCATCGGGCCTGGGTGCAGGACAATCGCGGTTGGTGGCAGCAGGTTGAGTCTGCGCATGTCCAGCCCATACCGACGGCTGTATTCGTTAACCGATGGGAAATAGGCGGCCTGCATGCGCTCGGTTTGCACGCGCAGCATCATCACTGCATCAGCATGCGGAAGTACGTCGTCAAGGTCGTAGCTCACCGCGCAGGGCCAATCATTGACGCCGTATGGAAGCAGGGTCGGCGGCGCAATAACCGTTACCTGTGCGCCGAGGGTGCGAAGCAACAGGACATTGGACCTAGCAACCCGACTATGCAAGATATCCCCGACAATCGCCACCCGTAGCCCGGCTAAATCGCCGGTGCCCGCGCGCAAGTGGTGTCGAAGGGTGAATGCATCAAGAAGGGCCTGCGTTGGATGCTCATGGGTACCGTCACCGGCGTTAACAACACTGCCTTGGATCCAGCCGGCTGTCGCAAGGCGATGCGGCGCTCCGGAGGCACTATGCCTGATCACCACCGCATCGGCACCCATCGCCTCCAAGGTGAGCGCGGTGTCTTTAAGGCTTTCACCCTTGGAGACACTCGATCCCTTTGCGGCGAAGTTAATGACATCCGCGGAGAGCCTCTTAGCCGCAATTTCAAATGAGATCCGAGTACGGGTTGAATCCTCGAAGAACAAATTGACGACGGTCCGGCCCCGCAGCGTGGGCAGTTTCTTAACTGAACGATCGGTTACCGATGCGAGCTGCGCCGCGGTGTCCAAGATCAAGCAGGCTTCAGGTAAATCCAGGTCGCCGGCAGAGAGTAGGTGCCGCATCTAACCTGCACCGCCTTCGATGGTGACCTCATCGATGTCATCAAGTTCTATCAGGCGCACCCGCACCTGTTCGGCAAGGGCGGTCGGTAGGTTCTTGCCGACAAAATCGGCCCGGATCGGTAGTTGCCGGTGCCCCCTGTCGACTAGGGCGGCCAGCTGCACCCCACGCGGCCGCCCGATGTCATTTAGCGCATCCAGAGCCGCCCGCACCGTCCGTCCCGAAAAAAGCACATCGTCGACCAGCACTACAACTTTATCGTCGATGCCGCCTGCGGGGATGGCGGTCGATTCAAGGGGCCGGGCCGGTCGCAGCCGCAGATCATCGCGGTACAGCGTGATATCAAGGGCGCCGACTGCTACCCCATCGCCGTCAATTTGCGCAATGGCCGCAGCAACGCGATTGGCGAGGAAAACTCCCCGGGTCGGTATCCCTAATAAAATCAGATCGGCCGCACCCTTATTGCGTTCAACAATCTCATGGGCAATACGCCTGATCGCCCGCCCAATATCGCCGGCATCGAGTACCACCGAGCGGGTCGGGTCAGTAGACCCCGAATCCATAAAAATGGACCCCCTTCCCCGTCTCACCGGACGGACTTAAAGGACGTCTAACTCCCCCACCATATCGCAGGTGCCGTTGGGTTGGCTCAGCCGCGCGGGCCAGAGCCAATCTTGTGCACTCGCATTCCGTTAGTCGTGCCCGGGATCCGCGGTGGCACGCCGGCCACAATCACTACTCGGTCACCATTGGACGCGCGGCCGATGTCAAGGAGCGCCTGATCCACCTGGTCCACCATGTCATCGGTATGGGTCACACCGGCCACCAAAAAAGTCTCGACCCCCCAGACCAAGGACAGTTGACTGCGGACCCGGGAATTGGGCGTGAAGGCAAGCAGTGGCGTCTGATTTCGCCAGCGCGCGATTAGGCGTGCCGAAAGCCCGGTCTCGGTGAACGCGATCAAGTGGGTGGCCTCGATCTCGTCGGCGACACCCACCGCCGCATGGGTCAATGCGCGCGCCGTAGAACCTTGCCGATCGTCAACAAGTGGTGGCAGCGAGGCCAGTGCCTCGCGTTCGACATGCTCGATAATTCGCGACATCGTTTCAACGACCAACCTGGGGTGCGCGCCGACACTGGTCTCCCCGGACAGCATCAAGGCGTCGGTGCCATCCAGCACCGCATTCGCCACATCGCTGACCTCTGCGCGGGTGGGTCGCGTCGCCGTGATCATCGAATCCAGCATCTGGGTCGCAACGATTACCGGCTTTGATACCTCACGGCATAGTTGAATGGCTCGCTTTTGGACCAGCGGTACCGCTTCAAGTGGCAATTCAACGCCAAGATCACCACGTGCCACCATCACCCCGTCGAAAGCTTCGACAATCTCCTCGAGATTATCAACGGCCTGCGGTTTTTCCACCTTGGCCAGGACCGGCAGGTGCACACCCTCCTCGTCCATGATGCGATGTACATCCTTGATATCGGCAGCCGACCGCACGAATGACAGGGCGATCATGTCGGCCCCAATGCGAAGAGCCCACCGTAAGTCGTCAATGTCTTTTTCGGACATCGCCGGCACACTCACGGCGACACCGGGTAAATTGAAGCCCTTGTTATCCGAGACTCGGCCGCCTTCGATTACCCGAGTAACCACCCGCGGCCCATCAATGGCGGTAACTTCCAAGGTAATTCGACCGTCATCTACTAATACTCGATGGCCTGGGTGCACGTCGCCGGGCAGGCCCGCATAGGTCGTCGACACCATTGACGCATCCCCCGGGACATCTTCGGTAGTAACGATGAACTCGGCCCCGACTTCAAGTAGCACCGGGCCGGCGGCGAAGCGACCGAGGCGGATTTTCGGCCCCTGCAGATCGACGAGAATCCCAACACCCCGACCGGCCTCATCGGCCCCCTGACGCACCGAGGCGTACGCCTTCGCATGATCCTCATGGGTGCCGTGCGACAGGTTAAACCGCGCTACATCCATGCCGGCGGCAATTAGATCCCGAATACTGTCGATAGACGAAGTGGCCGGCCCCAAGGTGACAACAATTTTCGCGCGACGCATGAATTAGAGTCTATCCCAACTACTTGTAAGCGCTGTCATACCACGAGCGGCCGCGCCGTCGCTAAAATCGGCGCCGGTAAGTTGGTGCTGCCGCTTAGGTAGATATCCACCGACGCGGCCGCCGCCCGGCCTTCAGCAATCGCCCAGACAATCAGTGACTGTCCCCGACCGGCATCACCACAGACATAAACCCCCGCTGCGTCGGTCCGGTAATCCGGATATCGCGCTATCAGCCCACGATCATCTATGCCCAGACCCAGCTGCGCCACGACCGAGCCGGGCTCTGGGCCGCTGAAACCGAGGGCCAATAGCGCCACCTGCGCCGGCAGTTCACGACTCGAGCCAGCGAGTGGACGAAAACCGCCATCATGTGGCTCCACGTCGACGATACGAAGTGCGGCTAAGTTGCCGTTACCGTCATCAACAAATGCTTCGGTCGAAACCGCGAAAATCCGCTCACCACCTTCCTCATGGGCACTTGTCGTGCGGTAAGTCATGGGGTAGGTCGGCCACGGTTGAGTACCCGGGCGACTGGCCGGCGGCACCGGCAAGATCTCCAACTGCGTAACCGACGCCGCGCCTTGGCGGTGCGCGGTACCAAGGCAATCAGCACCGGTGTCGCCACCGCCAATAATCACCACCTGCTTGCCGCTCACATCAAGGGGTGACCGCCCTAGCTCACCAACTTGCACGCGATTGGCCAGCGGCAATACTTCCATTGCCTGATATACCCCGCGCAATTCGCGGCCGGGAATCGGAAGGTCACGCCACTTGGTAGCACCAATTGCCAATACCACCGCGTCGTAGCGCCGGCGTAGATCCTCGCCGGTGATATCAGTGCCGACTTCAACCCCAGCACGGAACTTGACCCCTTCAGCAACAAGTTGATCCAATCGCCGGTCCAGGTGGTGCTTTTCCATCTTGAACTCCGGGATGCCATAGCGAAGTAGCCCGCCGATGCGGTCGGCCCGCTCATAAACCGCGACCGTGTGCCCAGCCCGGGCTAATTGCTGCGCCGCAGCTAAGCCGGCCGGCCCGGACCCGATGACCGCAACCGTCTTGCCGGATAGGCGTTCGGGTGGTTGCGGGGTCACCCAACCCTGCTCCCAAGCCTTGTCGATAATCGAAACTTCTACCTGCTTGATGGTCACCGGTTCCGCATTAATCCCGAGTACACATGCAGTCTCACACGGGGCGGGGCAAAGACGCCCGGTGAATTCCGGGAAATTATTAGTAGCGTGCAATCGCTCGCTGGCCACCTGCCAATCCCCGCGCCACACGAGGTCATTCCACTCGGGAATCAAATTGCCGAGGGGGCAACCGTTATGACAGAACGGGATACCGCAGTCCATGCATCGCCCAGCTTGCTTCTCGAGCCGGTCCGCCCCGAACTCTAGGTACACCTCACGCCAATCCTGCAACCGAATATCAACCGGCCGGCGCACCGGCAGTTCGCGTTCGGTATTTAGGAACCCCTTCGGATCAGCCACGACTTGCTCCTAGTACCAGCAGTTCGGGGTCCAGCCCCGCGGTCAGTGTTTGCTCGGTCAAAGCCAATACCCGTTTTAGATCCTTGGGCATGATCTTGGTGAATCGATCACCGCTCGCCGACCAATTCGCCAGCAACCCCTGCGCCACCTGCGACTGTGTTTGGTCAGAGTGGTCGCGGATCACCGATTGCAATTCGGCCAGTTCCGCCGTTGTGAGCGGATCTAGGTCCACCATCTCCGGGTTCACCATCCCGGGGAACAGATCGAGGACATAAGCAACGCCGCCAGACATCCCAGCCCCGAAGTTACGCCCGGTGCTACCCAACACCACAACCCGTCCACCGGTCATGTACTCACATGCATGGTCCCCAACGCCTTCAACCACCGCCGTTGCCCCGGAGTTACGAACACAAAAGCGTTCTCCCACCCGGCCCCGCAAGTACATCTGACCGCTGGTTGCGCCGTAACCGATGACGTTTCCGGCGATGATGTTGGCCTCGGCTGCAAAAGTGGCCGCAGGCGCCGGATGCACAACTATTTGGCCGCCCGATAAGCCTTTGCCGACATAGTCATTTGCATCGCCGACTAGCCGCAGGGTGATACCGCGCGGCAAAAAAGCACCGAAGGACTGCCCAGCGGACCCGACGAACGTTAAGTCGATGGTTCCGTCGGGTAAACCGTCACCACCATGGCGGCGCGTCACCTCCGACCCAAGCATCGTGCCGACCGTGCGATTAACATTTCGAATCTTCAACCGGGCCCGCACGGGCTCAGCATTCTCCAAGGCAGCGGCACTGAGGGCAATCAGCTCAACATCTAAGGCCTGATCCAACCCGTGATCTTGCGAAATCACCTGATGACGTGGCGCATCCGGTGCCATGGATGGCACATGCAAGATCGCGCTGAGGTCGAGGCCGGCACTCTTCCAATGCCTGACAGCGCCTTCAACATCGAGGAACTCCGCTTGCCCCACGGCTTCAGCCAAAGTTCGAAAACCCAAATCGGCCAGGTACTCGCGGACCTCCTCGGCTAGGTACTCAAAGAAGGTCTGGACAAACTCTGGCTCTCCCGTGAAGCGCTCCCGAAGCACCGGATTTTGGGTAGCCACACCAACCGGGCAAGTGTCGAGGTGGCAAACCCGCATCATCACACAGCCCATGACCACCAGGGGCGCCGTTGCGAAACCGAACTCCTCCGCGCCGAGTAGTGCGGCAATCACTACATCGCGCCCAGTTTTCAATTGGCCATCGGCCTGCAGAACAATTCGATCCCGAAGCCCGTTTAACATCAGAGTTTGCTGCGCTTCCGCCAGGCCCAACTCCCATGGCGCCCCAGCGTGTTTAAGTGATGTAAGTGGCGCGGCTCCGGTACCGCCGTCATGCCCCGAGATGAGAACAACATCAGCGTGGGCCTTGGCGACCCCGGCCGCTACTGTGCCGACACCTACCTCGGCCACTAATTTGACATGAATACGGGCCCGCGGATTTGCATTCTTCAAGTCATGGATCAATTGCGCTAGATCCTCGATCGAATAGATGTCGTGGTGTGGCGGCGGTGAAATCAACCCAACCCCGGGGGTGGAATGGCGAGTCTTCGCTATCCATGGATACACCTTGTGCCCCGGCAACTGTCCGCCTTCGCCCGGCTTGGCCCCCTGAGCCATCTTGATTTGAATGTCGTCGCTGTTAACAAGGTAATCACTTGTCACCCCGAAACGACCAGATGCCACCTGCTTGATCGCCGATCGCTTCGAGTCACCATTTGGCATGGGCGCATAGCGTTCGGGATCTTCACCACCCTCACCGGTATTGGACTTGGCCCCAAGGCGATTCATCGCAATTGCCAAGGTCTCATGCGCCTCCGCGGAGATAGACCCGTACGACATCGCTCCGGTGGAAAAGCGCCTAATAATTGAACTCGCCGGCTCCACTTCCTCAATTGAAATCGGCGGCCTGATCCCGGTGCGCATCGAAAATAGCCCACGCAAGGTCATTAATCGTTCCGCCTGCTCATTAACCCCGGCGGTGTACTGCTTGAAGATATCGAAACGCTTATTGCGCGTTGCGTGTTGAAGTCGAAAGACGGTCTCGGGGTCAAATAAGTGCGGCTCCCCTTCGCGGCGCCATTGATACTCACCACCGACATTTAGGGTTCGGTGGGCCGGCGAGATACCGGACGGCGGATAAGCAACCGCATGACGTGCCGCGACCTCAGCAGCGAGCACATCAAGGCCGACTCCACCCAGCCGAGATGAAGTTCCGGTGAAGTACGCGTCCACCACCTGCTGTGATATTCCAATGGCCTCAAAAATCTGCGCCCCGCGATAGGACGCAACCGTCGAGACGCCCATTTTGCTCATTACCTTCAGCACACCCTTGCCTAGCGCCTTAACCAGGTTTCGCATGGCTCGCTCGGGGCTGACCCCGTCGAGTGCTCCGCGCCGTGATAAATCCTCAACAGACTCAAGGGCTAGATAAGGATTGACGGCAGCGGCCCCATAGCCGATGAGTAAGGCAACCTGATGCACTTCACGAACGTCACCGGCTTCGACGAGCATGCTCACCATTGTCCGAGCCTTAGTGCGCACCAGGTGATGGTGAACAGCGGCGCAGAGCAGTAGCGATGGGATGGGAGCCTTGACCGCATCACTGTCGCGATCCGAGAGCACGATGAAGCGCTTGCCCTGCCTAATCACCGCATCGACCTCATTGAAGATCTCACCCAGGCGACGGCTAATTGCCTCACCCCCACCGGCCACCGGGTAAAGCCCCATGATGCGGACACCCGCAAACCGCGGCATCGTTCCATCGGCGTTGATGTGCAGGACCTTCGCCAACTCATCGTTATCAATAACCGGGAATGGAAGCACCACCTGCTGGCAGTGAGCGGCCGTCGCTTCCAGCAGATTGCCTTCCGGACCGATATGACTCGAAAGCGAGGTGACAATCTCCTCCCGGATCGCATCAAGTGGTGGATTTGTTACCTGCGCGAATAGTTGCTGAAAATAGTCGAAGAGCAGCCTCGGGCGATTGGAAAGCACGGCTATTGGAGTGTCGGTGCCCATTGAGCCAATTGGTTCGGCGCCAGAACGGGCCATCGGTTCGAGAATAAGCCTCAGTTCTTCATCCGAATACCCAAATGTCTGCTGACGCCTGGCCACCGAATCGTGGGTGTGCACAATGTGCTCCCGCTCGGGAAGCTCTTCAAGGTGCACCAACCCTGAATCCAGCCAGTTGGCATAGGGCGCCGCCGCGGCCAATTCGTCCTTGATCTCCTCGTCATCGACAATGCGCCCAGCCAATGTGTCTACGAGGAACATCCGGCCAGGCTGCAGGCGACCCTTCTGCACGATCGTGGCCGGGTCGAAGTCGAGCACGCCGGACTCGGAAGCGAGTACCACTAACCCATCGTCGGTGACCCAGTAGCGACCCGGGCGCAATCCGTTGCGGTCAAGAACCGCGCCAATGACTGTCCCGTCGGTGAAGCACACATTGGCCGGACCATCCCAGGGCTCCATCAAAGTCGAATGGAATTCGTAGAACGCCCGGCGGGCCGGATCAATGTCGGGATGATTCTCCCAGGCTTCGGGGATCATCATCAGAACCGCATGCGGTAGTGAGCGTCCACCCAGGTGAATTAGCTCCAGTACTTCATCAAATGACGCAGAATCGCTGCCACCGCCGGTGCAAATCGGAAATAGCCGAGTCATATCACCAGGAATAATTGACGAGGTGAGCATTGACTCGCGGGCCTGCATCCAGTTGCGATTACCCTGGACAGTATTTATCTCACCGTTGTGCGAGATGAATCGATAAGGATGAGCCAACGGCCACGAAGGAAATGTGTTGGTCGAAAAACGTGAATGCACTAGGGCTAAAGCAGATGTGATCCGGCTATCTGATAAATCTGGATAGAACGGCTCGAGTTGCCCAGTTGTCAACATGCCCTTGTAAACAATCGTCCGCGACGAAAGTGACGGGAAGTAGATATCCGCATCGCGCTCCGCCCGCTTGCGGACCGCGAATACCCGCCGGTCGAGTTCTAATCCGCTTGCGCCATGCGGCGAACTAAGAAACAACTGCTCGAAGGTGGGCATCACACTTCTGGCCGTCATTCCGACCGAGGTTGGATCCGTCGGAACCGGGCGCCAGCCAAGGACGGTTAGTCCTTCATCAGTGGCGATCGACTCCACCATGCTTTTGCTCGCAGCCACTGCCGATTCAGATCTGGGTAAGAACGCCAAGCCAGCGGCATAATGCCCGGCAGCTGGCAGCTCAAAGGGCACGCTTGCGCGCAAGAAGGCATCGGGCACTTGAATCAAGATTCCAGCCCCGTCACCGCTATCGGGTTCACAACCAGAGGCACCACGGTGTTCTAAGTTGCGCAGCGCGGTCAGGGCCTTGGCTATCACCCCGTGCGAACCAACTCGGGTTAACGTGGCCACGAAGGCCACCCCGCAGGCATCATGTTCACGCGTTGGTTGATAAAGGCCTTGAGCGGCAGGTAGGCCAGATGATGAAAACACAGATGCCCTTTCGTCGTCGCGCCACTGCCCGGGCCCAGCCCAAGCAGCGGATTCGACAGGACGACGTTGGCCTATCGGTTCACACAGTACCCGATGCTTTTTCTGCACCCGCCGCCAACTCAAGATCTTCCCGGCCGGGGCGAAGTCGGGCAGCGACAACCAGGTAGACCAAGGCCCCGATCCCTACGAGTAGGGCGGTCCAGATATTCAAGCGTAGGCCAAGAACCGTGTTGGCTGCATCAATGCGCAGGGCTTCGATCCAAAGTCGCCCAGCGCAATACAAAGCAACATAAAGCGCGAAAACTCGGCCGTGCCCTAGGTGGAACCGCTTATCGGCCCAAATGAGAACGAGCACGACACCTGTCATCCACAGGGCTTCGTACAAGAAGGTCGGCTGGAAGGTGGCAAAGGCTTCGTACCCGACCGGGCGATGGGCAACATCTATCTCCAGCGCCCAAGGCAAAGTTGTGGGCGATCCGAAAAGCTCTTGGTTGAACCAGTTACCAAGGCGGCCTATTACCTGCGCCAAGGCGATACCGGGAGCAATTGCATCGGCCACCGGGGGCAGCGCCACGCCCGCGCGACGCGCACCGATCCACGCGCCGAGGGCGCCGAGAGCGACGGCACCCCAGATCCCAAGCCCGCCGTCCCAGATTCGAAATGCCGCACCCAGCCCACGGCCTGCCGGCCACCGATGATCCCGAATGGCACCGCCCAAATGGCGATTTCAGTGATCACTCCCGGGTTGCCACCACGGGCCAAGTAGCGCTTATTTCCGAGCCAGACTGCAATGACAATGCCCAAGACGATCAATAAGGCATAGGCCCGGATCGGGATGGGTCCAATAAACCAAACGCCGACTTCCGGGCTTGGGATAGCTGCCGGCACCGAGCTAGCGCCCTGGTGCGCCAGGGACTCGATACCTATTTCGCCGCTTCGGCAGCGACCGCTGCCGCCAACGCCACCGGATCCCCGAGCACGCCGTCACCCAGCGGATTACCATTCAAAAAGCCGGCCGGTGTCCCGGGGACATTTGACTTCAGGAAGGTGTCGTAGCTGTTGGCGGCCCAACCGACATAGGTCCGCGCCGTCACGCACTGGGTGAAAGTGTCAAGGGCCGGTCCGGCAATGCCCGCATCCGTTGCAAATGTCAACAATTGCTCATCGGAGTAGCCATCGCCTTCCACCTCGGGCTGATTCTTGAACACCACGTTGTGGTACTCAAGGGTCTTGCCCGCATCTACCGCGCAGCCCCACGCGGCAACAGCACGGGTTGAGGCATCATTGCCAACGCGGCCATCCAGGAAGGTGGTTGGTCGCCAAACCAGCTGAACTTTACCCTCGTCGGCGAGTTTTAAGATGCCCTCACCATTTGTCTCTTCGAGGTTTGCACATGATGGGCACTGAAAGTCTTCCCAGATAGTAAGTACCGGCACTCCGGTTGCCGCTGCGTTGTAAGGCACGCCATATTCGTTGATGTCACCGGTCGGGAAGACCCCGGTCGGGACCGCGGCAGCAGGATCAGCCGTAGCGGTAACCGGCTGGCCGGTGGTGTCAGTGCTCTTGGCAACTACCGCGATGCCGATGATCCCGGCAACGACAGCTAGGACCGTCACTGCACCAACAATGCGAATCGTGCGCTCGCGACGCTTCTCACCAGATTGCGACGCCGCCCGTGCCGCCGCAGCTGCTTCCCGTCGATTCTTGCCACCCTCGCTCATCTGCAGTACTCCCTAAAGTCCAGAATCTGGCATCTCAACAAATCCGTAAACACCCACGTTACGCGATCTAGCCGAGTTACCGACGAACCCCCTCGGCCAGTTCACCGGCCAGGCCACGAACCGCTGCGAGGGCGCCCGGCAGATCCGGTGCGGCCCGGATACAGCGAACAAAAGCCGAGCCCACGATTACCCCGTCGGCGTAGGCGGCCACCTCGCGGGCTTGGGCACCAGTCGAGACGCCAAGGCCTACCGCAATGGGCAACCCGGTTAACCGGCGGGTCCGGGTCACCAGCGGCTCCGCGCCGCCACCGACTTGACTGCGCGCCCCCGTCACCCCCATTGTCGACGCGGCGTAGACAAACCCCGAGGTGCTCGCAACCACCGACTTGATGCGCTCATCGGTGGACGACGGCGCAACCAAGAAGATGGTGTCAATTTCCTCAGCCAAGGTCGCGGCGGACCACGGGCCCGCCTCCTCCGGCGTTAAGTCTGGGGTGATTACCCCGTTGCCCCCGGCCGCGGCTAACCGCGCCGCGAATCTCGCAACGCCATACCGCTCGATCGGGTTCCAATACGACATCACCAACAGGGCCGCTCGCTCACCATCAAGGCGGCCCACCACGTCCAAAACCACGTCGGTGGTGGTGCCCCCGGCGAGCGCCGCAGCCACCGCGAATTGGATATCAGCCCCATCCATCAACGGGTCCGAGTAGGGCAGGCCTACCTCGATTGCGTCAACCCCGGCATCGATCATCGTGTTCATCAGCTCAACCGAGGCGGCAGCGGTTGGGTACCCCGCAGGCAGGTATCCGATCAGGGCCGCCCGATTGGTCGATTTCGCGCGGGAAAAGACTTCAGCCAGTCGCCGGCTCATCGACCTTCAGCCATTTCGATCCCGGCTGGTGCACCGATCCCAAACCAGCGGGCTGCGGTCGCTACGTCTTTGTCGCCGCGCCCCGATAGGTTGACGATGATCACGGCGGTTGGCCCCAACTCACGCCCGACCCGCATTGCGCCGGCTAGTGCATGGGCGGTCTCGATCGCCGGGATGATGCCTTCGGTTCGACTTAGGAGCGCCAGCGCGGCCATCGCCTCATCGTCATTAATCGGCTCGTATTTCGCCCGCCCGGTGTCGTGGAGCCACGAGTGCTCCGGCCCAACCCCTGGATAATCCAACCCGGCGCTGATCGAATGGGAGGCAATTGTTTGACCCCATTCATCTTGCATCACGTAGGTGCGGGCACCGTGTAACACCCCGGGTGACCCGGCTGCGAAACGAGCTGCGTGTCGACCGGTTTCAACTCCATCACCACCGGCTTCATAACCGCGCAGTTGCACATCGACATCGTCCATGAATCCACTAAACAGCCCAATCGCATTTGACCCACCCCCAACGCAGGCCACTACCGCGTCCGGGAGTCGGCCTTCGGCAAGTTGGATCTGATCGCGGGCCTCCCGCCCAACCACGGCCTGGAAATAGCGGACGATTTCCGGGAACGGTGCTGGGCCAGTGACGGTGCCAAGGACGTAGTGGGTTCGATCAACCGAGGCGACCCAGTCGCGCATTGCCTCATTTATTGCATCCTTGAGAGTGCGACTACCGGCGGTTACCGAAATAACTTCGGCGCCAAGTAACTGCATCCGCACCACATTCAATGCCTGCCGGCGGGTATCTTCCTCGCCCATGAATACCGTGCATTCGAGCCCGAGCAGTGCCGCAGCGGTTGCGGTGGCTACTCCATGTTGGCCGGCACCGGTCTCGGCGATCATCCGGGACTTGCCCATCCGTTCGGTGAGCAGTGCCTGGCCGATTGCATTGTTGATCTTGTGTGACCCGGTGTGATTGAGATCCTCGCGCTTTAAGTAGATGCGCGCCCCCCCGCAATGCTCAGCGAACCGTTCGGCCCTAGTCAACGGGCTTGGCCTACCGGTATAGGAGCGTTCCAACGCCGTCAGCCGGGTCATGAAACTCGGGTCCATGATTGCCGATCGGAAGGCCGAATCCAACTCATCAAGCGCGGCTGTTAGCGCCTCCGGGACAAAGCGCCCACCATACGGCCCGAAGTGCCCAGCGGTCACCGTGCTGTCTGCGGTGGTCAACTTCTGCTCACCCTCTACTATTTCGCAGCGCTGGGTGCGCACCAGCGGTAACCAGATCTTGTACCGCCGCTCGTGGGTCCTTGTCGAGAACCAAACTCTCACCCACGAGGACCGCATCAGCACCGGCTTCGGCGTACGCGATGAGGTCATGGGGGTCACGCACCCCTGACTCGGCGATCCGCACACAGGTATCAGGAAGCATTGGAGCCAGCCGAGCAAATACGGTTCGGTCAATCTCCAGGGTCTTTAGATCGCGGGCATTGACGCCGACAATGACCGCGCCAGCATCCAGCGCCCGCCGCACCTCATCCTCATCGTGGACCTCGACCAGCACGCTTAGCCCCATGCTCTTGGCCCGTTCAATCAAGCTAACCAAGGCTGGTTGATCAAGTGCCGCCACTATCAGCAAGGCCATATCCGCGCCAAAGACTTTGGCTTCCCAAAGTTGATAGCTAGATACAATGAAATCCTTGCGCAGCACCGGTATATCAACCGCGGCGCGCACCGCCGCAAGGTCAGCGAGGCTGCCACCAAAACGACGCTCCTCGGTCAACACGCTGATGCAGTGGGCGCCACCTGCTTCGTATGAGCAGGCTAATACAGCAGGATCACCGATCTCGGCCAGCACTCCACGACTGGGGCTGGCACGTTTGACCTCGGCAATGACTGCAACATCTTCGCCTTTGAGTACTTTGAATACATCAATTGCCGGACGCACTTTTTCGGCGCGAACTTTCAACTCATCAAGTGGCACCGCGTTAATTCGTTGCGCGAGGTCCTCGCGCACACCCACCAAGATGTCGTCCAACACGGTCACACGTCAAGGGTATCCACGGCAGGAAAGTGCCGCCGATCAGACCCCCGAAGATAGGAATGGCACGAAATTTCGAATGACGCCGAAAGTAAGCACCACACCCAAACTGACATAGGTGATCATGTTCCGGCGGTTGAACTCTGCACGCGTAACTTCATCACGGTAACCGCGCCAACTCCGCACCAGCCAAAGTAGCCACAGCGCAATTGCCGCCGGCACCAGTGCTATCAGCAGCGCATTGTTGTCTACCGCATCAGCGACATCCCCATGCAACAAATCATGGGTACCGCGCAAGAGTCCACAACCTGGACAGTCAATGCCGAAGAGCGCGCGGGTTGGGCACAGCGGATAGTGGCCAGGCTCATTTGGGTCAACCGCCCACAGGTAGCCGCAACCGATAATCACCACCGCGCCGGTAACCAACGGTGCCAGCAACCGGCGCGGGCGCGGGCGGGCGTCTAAGCGTGCTGCCTCAACAATGTCGTTGGGCGCCATGGCGGTAACCGCGACCTGATCCATCGCCTTAGCCTACGAGAGGTAATCGCACCATGAAGCGGGCGCCGCCACCGGGGGCTTGGCCCGCACTGGCCTCGCCGCCTAGGCCCGTCGCCAGGCGCCCCACCAAAGCCAGGCCCAGACCCGTGCCAACGGGCCGTACCCCGCGATATCGCTCGTGGAGCACCCCGGGCTCAAATGCCACGGCAATATCTTCAAGGGTCAGGCCCGGGCCGGCGTCTTGTACTTCAAGCACCGCTGACTGCCCGTCGCTCCCAATTCTTAATACGATCAAAGAGCCCTCCGGTGAAATACGAAGTGCATTCTCGGCGAGATTATCTATGACCTGACGCAACCGCACCGGGTCAAGGTGCGCGATTAGCGGATTCGCTGGGGTATCGCATCGGAATTCAACCCCGGCCTTGGCACAACGATCAGCCCAGACTTCCCCGGCTTCGCGGACCAACTCGGCCAGATCGGTGTCCAGCGGTGTCATTTGGAAATTAACTGCACCCAATCGCGCGAGGTCAAGTAGATCAGCGACCAGACGATCCAATCGAGTGGCCTCTGAGGTCAAGGTCGCACCGGTCCGGGCAACTTCGTCAGCGGGAATTATCCCGTCAGCAAGGGCCTCACCGTAGCCTTTGACCGCGGTCAACGGTGTGCGCAGTTCATGGGAGATGGAAAGCAGGAATTCCCGTTGCCGACCCTCAGATACCGCAAGGGCCGCATTCAGATGGTTCAACGCCTCGGCGATATCCGCAATCTCACTCGGCCCCTCCGCGAGCAATAAAACATCGCGGGAGCCGGCCGCTAGTTGGTTGGCCGCCTGCCGGGCCGCGCGCAGCGGCCGGGTCAATCGTTGGGCGGCCCAGTAACCAATCGGGATCGAGATCAACAAACCCAACAACAACGCAATGCCAAAGCGAAGTAACAGCCCTTGCGCAGACCCACCCACCACGGTGACCGGTAGTTGCAATACCAAGGCCAGATCACCGCTCATCCTGCGAGCCTCGATAAGCACCGGGCCAGCCGCCGTCCGGCCTTCGGTGGAGACCGACGAGCCAGCCAGTAAACTCTGCATTTCCGCCTCCGACAAGCCAGGCGGCGGGACGCTCCCTGCGGCGGTGATGTAACCGGAGATTTGCTCGGCGATCAAGGTGCGCTCTAACTCTCGCGGCAACGGGAAGCCTGATCCCATCCCCAAACCCTGTCCCAGATCGCTGCGATCAAGAGCCGCCGCGGTGATGTCGGTCAAACGACTTAGCCGCTCACGTGATTGCTGCAAAGTGGCTGCCGTGATCAGCAAATAGGACACCGCCACCGCTACGACGACAACGATAACCGCGACCGAACTGGTCAAAAGCACAGTGCGGGTCACGATGCTCATGCGGGCCCGCCTTGTGGTCACGGCTCCAGCTCCGCCGAGTACCCCACACCTCGAACTGTGCGGATCGGGCTGTGATCACCGAGTTTCGCCCGGACTTGAGCCACATGCACATCAACGGTTCGAGTACCAACAATCGCCGCATAACCCCATACTTCCGAGAGCAGTTGCTCCCGGCTTAAGACTTTGCCCTGATTGGCCATGAGGTGCTCGAGCAAGTCGAACTCGGTGGCGGTCAGTTGCACTTGCGCACCTGCCACACTTACGCGTCTGGTTACGGGATCGACGGAAACATCACCGAGAACCAACGGGCCGGTTCTACTTGCCGCGTACACCGCGCGCCGCACAACTGCCTTTACCCGCGCAACTACCTCACGCGGGCTAAATGGTTTAGTGATGTAGTCATCGGCCCCAAGTTCTAAGCCGACAACTCGGTCAACCTCATCATCGCGCGCCGTGCAAAAAAGCACCGGCGTCCAGTTACCTTCGGCGCGCAGCCGGCGGCAGATCTCGGTACCGTCCAGCGACGGTAGGCCGACGTCAAGGATTATCGCAACCGGGTGCAGGGTTCGAGCAGCTCCCAAACCCGCTAGGCCATCGGATTCAACTTGCACCCCGAACCCCTCCCGCGCTAGGTAAAGGCGCAGCAGATCAGAGATCGCCCGCTCATCCTCGACGACAAGGATCAGGCCTTTTACCGAATCGGGGCTCATACCGCTAAGAGTGCCATGGAAAAGAACCTGTTTGCACGTGGCAAGGGGCCCGCGGGATCAGGGCCAGATCAGGATTTGGTAAATCAACGCTTTGGGATAGTGCCCAACCCGGCCTTTTGCATGATCTTGCCGACTATCGCACCGACCACTACCAGCGCAGCCCCGACCCAGAACATCGGCCAATTGCCAAGTATCACGGCCAAGGTGCCAACCAGGAAGGCAATCGAGATGATCACGACTGTTGCCCAAGCGGCCGGGGTTGACCCGTGGTGGCCCTGCTTGACTTGCTGCTCTTTAGTACTCGCTTGGCTCATGGGCACATCTAATCATCATCGTCATCGTCGATGCCCGATCAGGTGGTCGGGTCCTCACCGCGGTCCAGGGCATCCCACGCCGAAAGCGCTGAGATCGGTGCCGCATCTGGGCCAGCCTTAGTGCCCGCGGACCGCTCAAATCGTTGACTCAACCCGGGCCAGGTTCGACCACGTGCCACGATCAGGCCGCCAACCGCTACTAGGCCCAGGGCCCCGATTAAGCCAAGGACCCACCACGGGGTGCTGGCCCACTGGGTCAGTGGATCTGGGTTGAGTTGATCTGGGCTGAGTTGATTGAGCACCGCCGACCGCGGATCAAGGGCAAAGCTAATTGCACTCACCGCACTAACTAATCCGGTGGCCAGAACCACTAGGCCAACGATCACTCGAGCCCAGCCACGGGTGGCAAAAACCCCGCCGACCGAAGCCAGCCCCAACCAAGGCAGCACCGCGGCCAGCGGATAGATCTCCCGTCCGGTGAAAGTTACCTCGGTCCCGGTAGCACTTAATCCCAAAACCAGCGGCACGGTGACACTTGCCCAAGGCAAGGCAAATGCCGCGATGACGATTAATGCGGCTGCCGCCAACGAAATTAACGCCATCCGATAACTGCTCAACTTTTTGCCCTAGGGCCAGCAGCAGACACGTCGGTCAAGGTTTGGGCGAGAGCCACCGCACGCAGGACCGCAGCCGCCTTATTTCGACACTCCGCTGCCTCCGAGGTTGGCACCGAGTCAGCGACGATGCCGGCGCCAGCCTGCACGACGGCTACCCCGTCCTTAATGAGCGCGGTGCGGATGGCAATAGCGGTGTCAACATTGCCGGCAAAGTCAAAATATCCAACGCAGCCACCATAAAGCCCCCTTCGGACCTGCTCGAGCTCATCGATGATGGCCATCGCGCGCGGCTTCGGTGCACCCGACAGCGTGCCCGCTGGAAATGTCGCAGCCAAGGCATCGTAGGCAGTGCAATCTTCGCGAAGTTCGCCCGTGACGGTTGAAACCAGGTGCATGACATGCGAGTAACGCTCTACCTGCATGAAGTCCACCACCGCAACACTTCCCGGCTTGCACACTCGTCCAATGTCGTTTCGCGCCAGATCGACCAACATCAAGTGCTCGGCGCGCTCCTTCTCATCCGCAAGCAGCTCCTCACCTAGAGCCGCGTCTTCCTCAGGGGTAACCCCTCGAGGTCTGGTGCCAGCGATGGGGTGCACGACGCAGTGACCATTCGTGACGGTAACCAACGCCTCCGGGGAGGACCCGACGATTTCAAATGCCGTGCGATCGGGAATGTGCCCTGCTTCATGATCGGGCTGGGAACCATCATCGATCGGAAGGCGCAGGAGGTACATGTACGGGCTGGGGTTACTCGTGCGCAAGATGCGATAGACATCCAGACCGGTAGCTGCACACGGGGTTTGAAACCGCTGCGAGAGGACGATCTGGAAGGCATCACCGGCTCGGATGTACTCCTGCGCGCGCTCGACCGAGGCATGGAAATCAGCCGCCGCGATATTTACTTTTACCGCTGGCTCGGCGACGCCGTCGTAGGTCCAGATCCCGGTGGGCGGGGCGGACCCAAGCGCCGCCTGCATTAAGTCCAGTCGGCGGACCGCGTCCTGCCATGCTTCATCAACACGGTCATCAGAAGCGTCATAGTTGATCGCATTCGCGATGAGCAAGACCGAACCATCAGTGTGGTCGACAACCGCCAGATCGGTTGCTAATAAGAACGCTAATTCGGGTATTTGCAACTCGTCTGGATTCGCATCAGGGACCTGCTCCCACCGACGAACAGCGTCGTAACTGAAATAGCCAACGAGGCCGCCGGTTAACGGCGGCAGCCCCGGGACCTGCTCGGTATGCAGGAGGTCAATTGTTTCACGCAGCACCTCCATCGGATTGCCCGAAGCAAGTACACCGCGTGGTGCGCGCCCGAGCCAAGCCGCCGAACCATCCCGCTCCGTCAGCATCGCCGCGGAGTGGACTCCGATAAATGAGTACCGCGACCAAAGACGCCCCGGCTCAGCTGACTCCAGCAAAAACGTGCCGGCTCGGTCACCGCACAGGGCGAGAAACAGTCCCACGGCCGTGTGCCCGTCGACCAACAGCCGTCGAGTCACCGGGATTACTCGTCGATCCTGTGCCAGCACTCGAAACTCCGGCAACCCCGGGGATGTTCCAACGCTCATACGGTGTGATGCTTCCCGGCATCAAAGCACGATCTCGCCCCGGTGTGGCAGGCTTCGCCGAGCTGATCGACCTCGAGCAAGATGGTGTCGCCATCGCAATCCAGTTTGAGTTCTCGAACCGCTTGGAAGTTTCCGGAAGTTTCGCCTTTGACCCACAGTTTGGACCTACTGCGCGAAAAATAGGTGGCCTTTCCGGTTTCAAGGGTTAGCTCCAAGGCGTCTTGATTCATCCAAGCCATCATCAAAACCTCACCGGAATCCCATTGTTGGGCGATCGCCGGCACCAAGCCTTGGTCATTGAACCGCACGCGGGCGATGAGTTCGGCTCCCACTGTCATCCCCACATTGTGCCGGGACGCGATTCATAGGACATGATGAGGTGGTGACCGCAGCCCAAGGCGCCCATACCGAACGCCTCGACCTTGCCGCCCTCCTACTCGCTCTGGGCCCAAACGCACCCACCCTGTGCGCCGGCTGGAATGCCGCCGATCTGGCGGCTCACCTAGTGATTCGCGAGTCGAGGCCCGATGCGGCACTAGGTATTCTGGGCGGACCACTGGCCGGTTGGACCCAACACGTTCAAGATGCGACGGCCAATTTGCCGTATGCCGAACTTGTCGACAAAGTCCGCAGCGGCCCGCCGACCCTGTCCTTCTTTGCTATCCCAGGCGTTGATGGCCTTGCTAATCTATTTGAATACTTCGTACATCACGAGGACTTACGTCGGGGGCAATCCAACTGGCAGCCACGTGAACTAAACCAGGACTTCGCCGATCTACTCTGGGGCCGGCTCGCCAAGAGTTCCCGGCTGCTCTTTCGCAAAGCCCAAGTCGGTGTTGTCCTGGAGCGCACGGATGGCTCGGTAACCACCCGCATAGTCGCCCATAAAGGGAACCCGGCGGTGACGTTGCGCGGCAGTGTCGGCGAACTCGTGCTGCGTTCCTACGGACGCAGCGAAGTCGTAATCGAGGTTGACGGTACCGCCGAAGCCGTGGCCGCCTTCAACAACTCGCCCCTTGGATTCTGATAGCGGGTTAACGAACCGATAAACCAGATTCAACTAGTGCTTGCTTCACCTGCGAAATGGTGAACTCCCCGAAATGAAAGACACTTGCCGCTAGCACGGCGTCGGCACCCGCGTCGACGGCCGGCGCGAAATCAGACAGTGAACCGGCCCCGCCACTGGCGATCAGCGGCACCTGAACCACACTTCGGATTATCTGGATCAACTCAAGGTCAAATCCAGCCTTGGTGCCGTCGGCATCCATGGAGTTCAACAAGATCTCCCCCGCACCTCGCGTCGCGCCCTCTATCGCCCACGTGATCACATCCATGCCGGTGCTGCGCCTCCCGCCGTGAGTGGTTACCTCAAATCCGCTCTCGGTGCTGACCCCTGGTGGGCACCTGCGGGCATCGATCGAAAGGACGACGCATTGTGAGCCGAACCGCTCGGCCGCCTGACTAAGCAAAGTCGGGTCGGCGATCGCTGCCGTGTTCAAACTGACTTTGTCGGCACCTGCACGCAAGAGCAGGTCAAAGTCATCCGGTGATCGGACTCCGCCGCCAACAGTTAGTGGGATGAAAACGCAATCAGCCGTTCGTTGAACAACCTCAAGCATTGTTTGCCGATCGCCACTTGATGCGGTTATATCCAGGAAAACTATTTCGTCCGCACCCTCAGCGTCATAACGCGAGGCCAGTTCAACCGGATCACCCGCATCACGCAGGCCGGTGAAATTCACGCCCTTAACAACCCGCCCAGCATCAACATCAAGGCAGGGAATCACCCGGATTGCCATACTCACGGCCGCGGGGGTCCCCACTCATAAGGATCGAATCGAGGCTCGATGGACGCGATGGCTTCCGCCAGGGTAAAGGCACCGTCATAAAGAGCACGGCCAATAATTGCCCCTTCTATCCCCGACGGCACCATCTCGACCAACTTGTGCAAGTCCTCCAACTTCGAAATCCCACCCGAAGCGATCACCGGCCTCTTGGTTGCCGCGCACACATCGCGCAAGAGGTGAAAATTAGGGCCGTGCATGGTGCCGTCTTTGGTGACATCGGTAACGACATAGCGTGCGCACCCGGCTGCGTCGAGTCGGGCGAGGGTCTCCCAAAGATCACCACCATCTTTGGTCCAGCCCCGCGCCGACAAAGTCGTGCCGCGCACGTCCAGGCCGACCGCAATTTGCTCCCCGTGATCAGCGATTACTTTCGCCGTCCATTCCGGGTCCTCGAGGGCGGCGGTGCCAAGATTCACTCGATCACACCCGGTCGCAAGTGCCGCCTTGAGGGATGCGTCATCGCGGATACCGCCGGACAACTCAACTTTCGCATGGTGGCGCACATCGGCAACAACCCGAGCCAGTAGGCCTGCGTTATCACCTTTACCGAATGCTGCATCAAGATCGACCAGGTGGATCCACTGCGCACCTTGGTTGATCCAAGCCCGCGCCGAATCCAATGGCGACCCGTAGGCGGTCTCGGTCCCGGCCTTACCCTGCACCAGTCGCACCGCCTGGCCTCCGGAAACATCAACGGCGGGCAGCAAGATCAATTCTTTAGTCACGGCCCAAACCCTACTTTGCGCGTGGTGCCGACTAAACCGTGGACTCTTAGAGGGACTGAAGCCACGAATTCAGCAGCTCAAGACCCGCTGCACCGGATTTTTCCGGATGGAACTGGGTAGCGACAAGTGGTCCGTTCTCGATGGCGGCCACAAAGTCAGTGCCGTGGGTGCCCCAAGTGACTACCGGTGATCGTCGGTTCAGATCGTGGGGAGTCAGGTCACAGGTTGTTACCCCGTAAGAGTGCACGAAGTAAAACCGCTCCCCCGCAACCGCCGCAAAAATCGCTGAATCAGCCGGTACCCGGACGGTGTCCCAACCCATATGCGGCAAAATCGGAGCAACAAGTCGCTCGACCACCCCGGGCCATTGACCTAGACCATCGACCATGGTCCCGTGCTCGACTCCGTGGGCGAATAACACTTGCATGCCCACGCAGATGCCCAGAACCGGCCTGCCAGCAGTCAGGCGCCTATCAATGATGATGTCACCGCGGACCTCAAGGATCCCGCGCATACATGCGGCAAAAGCACCCACACCCGGCACCACTAATGCATCAGCATTTAGTGCCTCATCAAAGTCAGCCGTAACTTGGACACTTGCTCCGACTTTTTCAAGCGCCCGCTGCGCAGAGCGGAGGTTACCTGACCCGTAATCCAAGATGACAATGTCTTGAGTTGTCACGATTTGACGCTAAGACTTGTTAGCGGTCAAGGTGCCTTTTGTTGATGGCACCCCAACCACGCGCGCATCCGTTGCCACCGCGGCTCGCAGCGACCGGGCCACCGACTTGAATTGGGCCTCAACCACATGGTGCGCATTGCGACCCGAAAGTACCCGCACATGCAGCGTGATCTTCGCGGTAGCCACAATTGACTCCCAGATATGCCGGGTCAAAGTGGTGTCATAAGACCCAATTAGCTCCACGACCTCGGGCTCCTCATGCACCAAATAGGGTCGGCCCGAAAGATCAACGGCCGACTGCACCAAGCACTCATCTAGTGGAACCAGCGCATCACCGAAGCGACATAGGCCGGCGCGATCGCCGAGGGCCTCATTCATTGCCTGGCCCAGTGCCAGTGCGGTGTCTTCCACGGTGTGGTGTGAATCAACTTCGAGGTCGCCCTTGGTCGCGACCACTAGGTCAAAGCCCCCATGCTTTGCCAACTGCGCCAGCATGTGATCAAAGAAGGGCACACCAGTGTCAATTGTGCTGGCACCACTGCCATCGAGGTTTAACTCGACCAGCACCTGACTTTCCTTGGTGTTTCGCTCAACCCGCGCTGTGCGATTCATGATTACCTTTCGTCGCCCACCGCGCTCAACAGCGCGGACCTAAACCTATCGTTTTCGACGGGCGTGCCAATACTTACCCGCAGGTAGCCGGCTGGCCCCGTGACCCGAATCAATACCCCTTGATCAAGTAGGCGCTGCCAGACGCCCTCGCGATCACCAAAAGTTCCGAAGAGTATGAAATTCGCATCGCTCAAGACAACATCAAAGCCCTGCTCGACCAGCCATTCCTGAAGTGCATCACGCTCCTGTCGGATCGTGGACACCTGGGCCTGCAAGGAGCCACAGTGGCGTAGGGCGGCCGTCGCCACCGCCTGGGTCACCGAAGAGAGGTGGTACGGGAGGCGGACCACGCTCAAGGTCTCGACCACGGCAGGATCGGCCGTCGCGGCGTAGCCGACACGGGCGCCGGCCAGCCCAAATGCCTTGCTCATCGTGCGGGTGACCACCAGATTCGGATAGTCCGGTAGCAGTTCCAGCGCAGACGCAATCCCAGCGCGCCGAAATTCGGCATAGGCCTCGTCGACGATTAGCATCGCCCCGCAATCTCGTGCCGTGCTAAGCAGGGTCATTAGGTCCACCGGATCAAGTGCCGTACCGGTCGGATTGTTGGGGGCGGTCACCAGTACCAAGGACGGGCGGTGGCTCGCGATTTGCTGACATGCGCTAGCAACGTCAATCGTGAAATCTGCTCGCCGCGGAAATGACAGGTAGTTGGTGAATGTGTCACGGGCATATTCCGGATACATCGAGTAAGTCGGATCAAAGCTGATGGCTAAGCGCCCCGGACCCCCAAAGGCCAAGAACAAATGGTGCATTACCTCATTTGATCCATTTGCCGCCCAGATCTGATCCCACGGAACCTGAACGCCGGATTCACTCGCCAGATAATCAGCCAGGGCTTCACGAAGCACCACTGCATCGCGCTGTGGGTACCTGTTTAGGTCCGTGGCAACAGACCTGACCGCAGTTGTAATCGCCTCAGCCACATCAACCGGCAGCGGGAAGGGATTCTCATTTACGTTCAAACAAACCGGGACGGACAATTGAGGTGCCCCATATGACTTAACCCCTCGCAAGTCATCGCGAATCGGCAACTCGAATGCAGCTGTCACGTTGCTTTCTTTTCAAACTGGGTGCGAATTCGAATGGCATCACCATGTGCGGGGAGATCCTCTGCCTCAGCCAGGGCGATCACGTGCCCGGCAACATCGACCAGAGCGGCCTCGTCGTACTCGATAATATGCACGCCTCTGAGGAACGACTGCACCGACAAGCCGGACGAATACCTAGCGCTGCCGCGCGTTGGAAGCACATGGTTCGAGCCCGCGCAGTAATCGCCGAGCGAAACCGGAGCCCAGGTTCCGACAAATATGGCCCCGGCGTTTCGAACCCGCATAGCGATTTCCCGTGCATTTTCGGTGTGAATCTCAAGGTGCTCTGCCGCATAAGCGTTGACCACCCGAAGGCCAGCATCCAGATCGTCAACCAGAACAATCGCACTTTGCGCACCGCTCAAGGATTCGGTAATGCGCTCGACATGTTTAGTGTTCGCGACCTGGTTGGCCACCTCTTTGGCAACTGCATCAGCAAGTTCCTCCGATGGCGTGACTAGAACCGCTGCAGCCAAGACATCATGCTCGGCCTGGCTCAATAGATCGGCGGCCACGTGCCTCGGGTCAGCGGTGGAGTCGGCCAAGATCGCAATCTCGGTTGGCCCGGCTTCACTGTCAATGCCAATCACCCCGCGCAGCGCACGCTTGGCCGCCGTGACATAAATATTGCCCGGGCCGGTAACTAGATCAACCGGCTCGCATCGCCCACCTGGTAGATCAACGCCATAGGCCAACATCGCGATTGCCTGCGCGCCACCAACCGCATAAACCTCATCAACACCAAGTAGTGCGCACGCGGCCAAAATAGTTGGATGCGGCCAGCCGCCAAAATCTTGTTGCGGTGGCGAAACCACCGCGAGTGCGGCTACCCCAGCGACTTGGGCTGGCACCACGTTCATGATCACGCTACTCGGATAAACGGCACGACCGCCCGGTACATAAAGCCCGACCCGCTCAACCGGCAACCAACGTTCGGTGACCGTGCCCCCAGGGACCACCACCGCCGTGGTGTCCGTGCGACGTTGTTCTAGGTGGGCGCGCCTCGTGCGATCAATCGCCTCCAACAGGCCCGCGCGCACCGCTGGCTCCAACCCAGCCTCAGCATCGGCAATTACCTGGGCGGGCACCCGAAGCTGTGGTGGTCGCACATTGTCAAGTAGTTCTGACCACCGCAGGACCGCTTCGGCGCCTTCATCGCGGACTTCGCTCAGGATTGGGGCAATCCGCTTGGCGGCATCGGCAACGTCCATGGCTGCCCTGGGCACCGCTAGGCGCGGGTCTATTGACGAACCCCGAAGGTCAATGCGCTGGATCACGCGGGCCAGTTTACGCTGCCCCTGTGCTCACCACGCTGCCACTCTTCCCACTTAACACCCTATTGGTGCCCGGACTGTTGATGCCGTTGCATATCTTTGAGCCTAGGTACTGCCAACTTGTCGAAACTCTGATCGCCAACCCGGATGAAGATGCCCGGGAATTTGGCATTATTGCGGTGCGTGATGGGAGGTCACTTGAGGAGCACGGTGTTGAAGCACTGTTTGAAATTGGCACGGGAGCGGTGCTCCGACAAGTTGATCGCGTTGATGACGGACTCTTTGACATTATCACCATCGGCTCACGTCGGTTCCTGATACATGCTGTCGACACCAGCGCGCCACTTGCCACCGCGACGGTCGAATTTCTGGATGACCCGATTTGCCAGCCAAGTGCACTCTTGCTGCAGCAGGTCATGACACGATTCACCACCTACCGAACCATTCTCGGTGGTCGATTCGATGACGGTGAAGCACGTGCCGACGACCTGCCTGCGGATCCAAACGTCCTGAGTTATCTCATAACGGCGTCAATGGTGCTGCCAACCGCTGAACGCCAAAGCCTGCTCAGTGCACCGGATGCAGATGCGCGGCTTGTCCTGGCGAGTAACTTGCTGGCGCGCGAGAATGCCCTTATCGCAGCCTTCTCCGCGGTGCCAGCAATCGATCTGTTACCCACTATCGAGTACCCAAACTAACTGCCCCAACTACTTACCCGAATTGATTGCTGAATCTGGACAGGAAATATGGCCAAGGCCCCTCGAAGCAGTAAGCGTGGCAGCACCGGCACCCCCGCTGCTGCGGCGCTAACCCGCGCCGGGGTCCAATTCACGGTGCATACCTATGAGCACGACCCCAGGCAGCGATCCTTCGGCTCCGAAGCTGCCACCGCCTTGCAGTTAGAGCCCGCCACGATATTTAAGACGCTAATAGTTGATGTCGATGACGTTCCAACGGTGGCTATCGTCCCGGTAAGTTCAATGTTGGACCTGAAGGCGCATGCGGCAAGTTGCGGTGGCCGCAGGGCAGCCCTCGCGGATGAGAAAGTGGCTGAGCGAATCACCGGTTACGTAGTGGGCGGAATCAGCCCCATCGGGCAGAAGCGCAAACTCCAAACGATTCTCGACAACAGCGCGACAGAACTAGCCACCATGTATGTATCAGGCGGGGTGCGCGGGATGCAGATTGGTCTAAGCCCGCGCGACTTAATCGAGATCACCGATGCGATCAGCGGCCCGATCGCGCGTTTTCCTTAGCCGCACCCCACCAATCGGCGAACGAGACGGCAAAAATCACTATGGCTGCGGTAATCGGCCAGACCAGGAGCAAAGCCGGCATCGACACCTTTAATGGGGCTTCAATGACAGCTTCATCCATGGTTGTTGCCACCAAGCCGGCAATATCCACCGAACCAAGTCGGCTGCCAACAAACCACATGAGAAATGATCCGATACCACCGGCAATTACGCCGGCGACTAACACCGACAGTGGATGCTCCCGTCGCATTACAAGTAGACCGATGGTTACGGCTAACCCGGCAAAAAGTGCGAGCACCGCAAAGGAAACATCAGCCGCCAAATAACCATCCGGCTGATAGTTGGCCGGATAGGTTGACCCAGACCGCACCACCAATGGCACCCTAGGTGCCAGCCGCCACCAAATGACCCCGAGCGCCAACCCGCTCACCGCGCCAACCACGACACCAGCAACGATGACTGCAGAAGTTCTGCGTAGAAAGGACATCAGACTCCGGTTAAGTTGGGAATTTCAGTTCAAACAGGTCGGGCCGAGAAGTGCCTTGAGATCTCCGTAGAGTGAAGATGACGGCGTGACCCGCAACTTATCGTCTAGTCGCAGAACAGTGGTGCTAACTCCACCGGTCAAGTGCAGATTTACCTCAGTGGTACCCGGGTGGCCCGCGAGTATCTCCTTGAGTTTGTCAACTAATGGCGGTATGCATCGAGTTGCCGGCATCGTAAGGCGTAGCGGACCCGTCGCGGCTTCGCTTAAATCCGGCACGGAGACGTCAATCGCGACCACGCGCACGCCATCGTCATCGCTGCGATCGACACGGCCCCGGACCACGACGACAACATCCTCGACCAGGGAAGTGCTAACCGGCTGGTAGGTCTGCGGGAAAACCATGATCTCAACCGAGCCTTCAAGATCCTCCAGAGTGACAATCGCCCATGAGCTGCCTTGTTTGGTGGTCTTGCGTTGCACTCCGGTGATGAGGCCACCAATGGTTGCCACACTTGAATCAGCTCTTTCATCATTTAGCAAGGCCGCTATTGATCGATCCGTTAGTTGCGCCAAGGCGCGTTCAGCGCCGTGCAAAGGGTGATCTGATACGTAGAGCCCGAGCATTTCGCGCTCATGTGCCAAGAGAACGGATTTCTCCCACTCCCCCAGTGAAATCTCGACCTGGGGCACCAGCGCCGAATCACCTTGAGCCTCCAGCCCACCAAAAAGATCAAATTGACCAATTGCTTCAGCTCGTTTGATGTCGACCGCCGAGTCGACAACTTCCTCGTGGACCTGCACCAAGCCCTTGCGGGTATGACCGAAGGAGTCAAAAGCCCCAGCTTTCACCAGTGACTCAACAACCCGCTTATTGCAGACCGAGACTTCGACTTTTGCGATGAAATCATGGAAGTTCTCAAATCGACCCACGCGGCGCCGAGTAGCGATGATGGAATCCACCACGTTACCGCCAACATTTCTGATCGCCGAGAGGCCAAAACGGATGTCCGTGCCACGTGGCGTGAAATCGAAGTCCGAATCATTCACATCGGGCGGAAGTACTTTGATGCCCATTCGACGGCACTCGTTTAGGTAGATTGCCGAGCGGTCTTTATCATCCTTGACCGAGGTCAGGAGTGCGGCCATGTACTCAGCGGGGTAGTTGGCTTTCAGGTAGGCGGTCCAGTAGGAGACCATCCCGTAACCTGCGGTATGAGCCTTGTTGAACGCGTAGTCCGAAAATGGCACCAAGATTTCCCAGAGCCGGGCAATCGCCTCGTCGGAGAAATTATTGGCGTGCATACCAGCCTCGAACGGGACGAACTCCTTTTTCAGGATTTCGCGCTTCTTCTTGCTCATCGCTCGCCGCAAGAGATCGGCTTTGCCAAGGGAATACCCGGCAAGTTTCTGGGCGATCGCCATCACCTGCTCCTGATAGACGATCAAGCCGTAGGTGTCGCCAAGGATGTCCGCTAGCGGCTCCGCCAACTCAGGGTGGATCGGCAGCACCGGCTTGCGGCCATTCTTTCGGTCGGCGTAGTCATTGTGCGCATTGGCGCCCATCGGTCCGGGTCGATAAAGGGCCAGTACCGCAGAGATATCTTCGAAGCTATCCGGTTGCATCGAACGAAGCAGCGCGCGCATGGGGCCGCCATCTAGCTGGAAAACCCCAAGGGTGTCGCCACGGGCCAACAACTCAAATGTCGAGGCGTCATCAAGGGTTAGTTCTTCGAGAACGACGACTTGGGATCTGTTCGCCTCAATGTACTTAAGGCAATCATCAAGTACCGTCAGGTTGCGAAGCCCAAGAAAATCCATCTTCAGCAGTCCAAGGGCTTCGCAAGCGCCCATATCAAACTGCGTGATGATGGCGCCATCTTGATCGCGGCGCCACACCGGAATCACGTCCATTAGCGGTTCACGACACAAGATAACCCCGGCAGCATGAACACCGGGTTGTCTCTTTAGTCCCTCAAGACCAAGTGCGGTGTCGACAACTCGCCTTGCTTCGGCATCCCCCTCGTACAAAGCGCGAAACTCCGCTGCCTCGCTGTAGCGCGGGTCCTTCGGGTCAAATACTCCGGCGAGTGAGATGTCCTTGCCCATCACCGCCGGCGGCATCGACTTGGTAATCCGATCACCAAGTGCATAGGGGTAACCCAATACCCGCGCACTGTCCTTGATCGCCGCCTTGGCTTTGATGGATCCGTAAGTGATGATCTGAGCCACATGCGCTTCGCCATATTTATCGGTTGCGTACCGGATCATGTCGGAGCGCCGGCGCTCATCGAAGTCGATATCGATATCAGGCATGGAAATACGTTCGGGGTTCAAGAATCGCTCAAATAGCAATCCGTGGCGAATCGGATCTAGATCGGTGATACCAAGTGCGTACGCCAGCATCGAACCGGCGGCTGAACCACGGCCAGGACCCACCCGAATCCCATTGCTCTTGGCATACTGCACGAGGTCGGCGACCACGAGGAAATACCCCGGGAAGCCCATTTGGCAGATCACCCCGACTTCATACGTGGCCTGCGCCCGTACATTCTCCGGGATGGTGGCACCGAAACGGCGATGCAGGCCGATCTCTACCTCCTTGACCAGCCAAGACTCCTCCGACTCACCGTCGGGCACCGGCGACTGCGGCATCAAGTTCGCGCCCTCGGCGAACTCAACATTGCAGCGTTCCGCAATCAGGAGCGTGTTATCGCACGACTCAGGAATCTCACTCCACAGGGTGCGCATCTCCTGCGAACTCTTGAGATAAAACTCCTGTGAATCGAACCTAAAACGCTTCGGATCATCCATTGTGGTTCGGGTGCCTATGCAAAGCAGCACATCATGTGTTGCAGCATCCGCCGCGTGTACATAATGCAAGTCGTTCGTTGCGACCACCGGCAGTTCCAGTGTGCGCGCTATCCGCAGCAGATCCTCGCGGAAACGGCGTTCAATATCGAGCCCATGCTCCATTACTTCGCAGAAATAGTTACCAGCACCTAAAATGTCGCGGAAGTCGGCCGCCGCAGCCAGCGCCTTGTCGTATTGGCCGGCCTGCAACCACCGATTGACCTCGCCGCTTGGGCAGCCGGTCGTACCGATGAGACCCTTGCCGTACCTCTCAAGCAGGTCGCGGTCAAAGCGCGGCTTATGGTAATAACCCTCCAGGCTCGCAAGCGAGGAAAGCCTAAACAGATTGTGCATGCCAGCGGTGTTTTCCGCCCACAGCGTCATATGGGTGTAACTGAATTTTCCGCGACCGGCGGTTGGGTCCTCCGGCGTGCCTTCGTCGAAACCGCCACCAAAATCAAAAGGCCGGCGCTCGAACCGCCCCTGCGGCGCGTAGTACCCCTCCAAGCCAATAATGGGTTTAACACCGTGCTCGCGCGCGGCCTTGTAGAAGTCATAGGCACCGTAAAGATTGCCGTGGTCGGTCATCGCGATCGCTGGCATCTTGAGCTTGGCGGCCTCGTACATTAAATCCCCAAGACGTGCCGCTCCGTCTAGCATTGAGAATTCGGTGTGCACATGCAGGTGCACGAACGGATCCTCAGTCACTTCCCCACCTTAACTTTCCGGTCATGCGCCTTCCTGCAGGCGCTCCAGCGCCACTATCAGATCAGCTGGATATTGACTTTCGACGCAAATCCACTCCCCGCTACCCGGATGCTTGAACCCCAACCGCACCGCATGTAACCACTGTCGCTTCAACCCCAACTTCGCAGCCAGCACTGGATCTGCACCATATGTCAGGTCACCGACACATGGGTGGCGCATAGCCGAAGTGTGCACCCGAATTTGGTGGGTTCGCCCGGTCTCCAGGTGGATCTGCACCAAGGAGCCATGGGCGAACGCCTCTAAGGTTTCATAGTGAGTCACACTCGGCTTACCGCCACTAACTACCGCAAACCGGTAATCTTGCGTTGGATGCCGGTCAATTGGCGCATCGATGGTGCCCCGTAATGGATCTAGGAGCCCTTGCACCACCGCGTGGTACATCTTGTCGACGGTGCGCTCCCGAAATTGCCGTTTTAGACTCGTGTAAGCACGCTCGCTCTTGGCCACCATCATCAGCCCAGACGTGCCGACATCGAGCCGGTGCACCACCCCCTGCCGCTCCGCCGCCCCCGAAGTCGCGATCTGGTGACCCGCCGCCGCCAGGGCGCCGATCACGCTAGGGCCGGCCCAACCCGGGCTTGGGTGCGCGGCCACCCCAACGGGTTTATCGATGACAACGACGTCATCATCTTCAAAAAGCACCGCCAGCCCAGGTCCGGGGTCAAGGCTGCTTTCACCTTCGCTCCCACCACCGGCAAGTGCCTGATCAGTTAGTGCCTGATCAGTTAGCAAATCCGTGTCGATTTGCAGTACCGCCCCGGGCTGGAGGCGGTCGCCTTTTGTCACCGGCCGGCCGTCAACGAGCACCCCACCTTTACCAACTAATTCCCCGGCCCGGGTCCTCGACAGCCCGAGCAGCCGCATCAAGGCAATATCTACCCGCTCGCCGAACAAACCATCCGGTACCTCAATTTGTCTGGCGCCATTGAAGTCAGCACTCATTTGGTGGCAGCCACCGAAGCCGGCGTCCCTTTGTAATTGACGCCAAAGAGCGTGAGCGCCACCATGAGGATGGCGGAGCCCACCACGCACATATCCGCAACATTAAAAACCGGCCAATAGGGCAGTTGGATGAAATCAACGACATACCCCCGGCCCACCCCAGGTGCCCGGGTCAACCGATCAATCAGGTTGCCGATGGCCCCACCCAGTAGGCCGCCGAGAGCAACGGCCCACCACATACTCCCAAGGCGCGTTGCGGTGCGAATGATGACGATGACAACGATGATGGCAATTAATGAGAAAATCCAGGTGACGCCGGTACCGAGGCTAAATGCAGCACCGGTATTTTCGGTGTAGATCAGCTGCAACCAAGAACCCGCCAACATGATCGGACCTTCACCACCGGCCACCATACGTGGGCGCATGGTGGTAACCGCCCAGCTTTTGGTCCACTGGTCAAGGACTATGACGCTGACCGCAACTATCGCGACCACGATCATGGCCTTCAATCGAATATTGCGCGGACTCATTCGCACACTCTACGGGGGCGGCAGACACCAAGATCCCGGTGCCAGTATGCAAGGCGCCTAGTAGCGCTCCTCGGCTTGCTTGCAAACCAGACACAAAGTAGCCCGCGGGAAAGCCTGCAGTCGGTACTTGCCGATGGGCTTGCCGCAGGACTCGCAAACACCGTAAGTGCCGTCGGTGATTCGTCCGAGGGCGTGGTGCACCTGCAGGAGCATGTCGCGGGCATTGTTCGCCAGCGACATCTCGTGCTCGCGCTCAAAAGTCTTGCTCCCGGCATCGGCCTGATCATCACCGGCACCATCACCGGAGTCCTGAATTAGGGCCACCAGGCCCTCCTCCGCCGAGATGATTTCCTCCTCCAGGCGCATTACCTCTAGATCCAGTTGGGCGCGCACCTCGCGCAATTCCACCGCCGTCCATGGGGTTTCATCCTCACGAACCACCGGCTGCTTATGAACTACTGGTTTCTTAACCGGTTGCTTTTGACCGGCCAACACTTTCTTGGCCGGGGCCGCCTTCTTGGCCGGGGCCGCCTTCTTGGCCGGGGCCGCCTTCTTGGCCGGGGCCGCCTTCTTGGCCGGGGCCGCCTTCTTGGCCGGGGCCGCCTCCTTGGCCGGGGCCGCCTTCTTTGTTGCCACCACTCCCCCTACCTGAGAACCTTGATCGTGCCGGACTATAGACGGCTAAGACACAGATCCAACCGCACCGCGCCGCAACGGGCCACTTGGCCCAGCAAACGGGCCGATATCCTGCTGACTCACACCACCGCACAGCCCCCGAGAGGATCCCTATGTACCGGCCCGTCCCCGCGCAGGTTGACCTACCTGCCCTGGAGCATGAGGTACTAGCGATGTGGGAGCAGGAGGGGGTATTCGCCGCCTCGGTGGCCCAAAGCCAGGGCAAACCGCCCTGGGTTTTCTATGAAGGCCCGCCAACGGCCAATGGCACCCCCGGCACGCACCACGTCGAAGCCCGGGTTTTCAAGGACGTGTTCCCGCGCTACCGCACGATGAAGGGCTTCCACGTCCCACGTCAGGCCGGCTGGGACTGCCACGGCCTGCCGGTCGAGTTGTTTGTCGAGAAAGAACTTGGGTTTACCGGAAAGCAGGACATCGAGGCTTACGGGGTGGCCCAGTTCAACGCCCGCTGCCGCGAGTCCGTGCTTCGGCACGTACATGAATTCACCGAGATGACCAGACGAATGGGTTATTGGGTCGACACCGATTCGGCCTACTGGACCATGGACCCAAATTACATACAAAGTGTTTGGTGGTCGCTGAAGCAGATTTTTGACAAGGGCCTACTCGTACAGGATCACCGGGTGGCGCCATATTGCCCGCGCTGCGGAACCGGGCTATCTGATCATGAACTAGCCCAGGGCTACGAAACCGTTGTCGACCCTTCGGTGTATGTGCGGTTCCCGGTGACCAACGCGCAATTCCTCGAGCGTTTCCCAGGTGCCGCATTCCTCGTCTGGACAACAACACCTTGGACCTTGGTTTCTAATACGGCCATCGCGGTAAAGCCAACTGCCGAATACGTCGTGGTGAAAACGGCAGCCGATGAAACCCTGGTGGTGGGGGCTGCGTTGATCGAGCAAATCTTCGAAGAGCCAGTCACGATCTTGGCCACCATGACCGGAACCGAACTTGAACGCCTCACCTACCAGCGACCTTTTGATTTTGTTGAGATCCCGGACGCGCACTATGTGGTCCTCGCCGACTATGTAACAACCGAGGACGGTACCGGGTTAGTACATCAAGCACCTGCCTTCGGTGCCGACGACTTGATGACCTGTCGCGCCTACGGATTGCCCGTCGTGAATCCAGTAATGCCTGATGGCCATTTCGCCCCGGAAATCCCCGTAGTTGGCGGTGAGTTCTTCAAGAAAGCCGACGCCGGCCTGATCGCGACCCTAAAGGCAGCCGGTTTGCTGTTCAAGCACCATGACTATGAGCACTCCTACCCGCACTGCTGGCGTTGCCATACCCCGCTCATCTATTACGCCCAGCCCTCTTGGTACATCAGGACCACTGCTATCAAGGAGCAACTCCTCGCCCAAAACGAACAAACCAATTGGTTCCCGAACAGCATCAAGTGGGGCCGATATGGCGATTGGTTGAACAACAATGTCGATTGGGCACTGTCGCGCAACCGCTACTGGGGCACACCGCTGCCAATTTGGCGATGCCCGGATGGACACCTCACCGTGGTCGCCTCGATGGCCGAGCTAAGTGAACTTGCCGGCCAAGATGTCAGCGCGATCGACCCACACCGGCCATATGTTGACGACATCACCATGCCCTGCCCTACCTGCGGGCTGACCGCTACGCGCGTACCTGAAGTCATTGACTGCTGGTACGACTCGGGCGCGATGCCTTTTGCCGCCACCGGCTACCCACTACACAACTCCGATACTTTCGAAAACCAATATCCGGCTGACTTCATCTGCGAGGCAATCGATCAAACCCGCGGGTGGTTCTACACGCTGATGGCTATTGGAACATTGGTCTTTGAAGAGTCTTCCTATAAGAATGTTGTTTGTCTCGGCCACATTCTTGACGAAGACGGTCGCAAGATGTCCAAGCATCTCGGCAATGTGCTAGAGCCGATTGGCTTGATGAACGAACACGGTGCCGATGCCTTGCGGTGGTTCATGCTGGCAAGTGGCTCGCCGTGGCAGGCCCGACGCGTTGGTCACGCGGCGATTGGCGACGTAGTTCGCAAAACCCTGCTGACGTATTGGAACACGGTCTCGTTCCAATCCCTTTACGCCAGGCTTTCCAAGTGGGATCCAGCAGATCATGCGCCGCCGCCTGCACAACGCCCGGTTATCGACCGTTGGGTGCTCTCGGAAGCCAGTCAACTGGCCCGCGATGTAGATGCAGCCCTCGAAGCATTCGATACCCAGCGCGCCGGCCGGTTGCTCTCGACTTTCATTGACAATCTCTCCAATTGGTATGTGCGCCGATCCCGACGCCGGTTTTGGGATGGTGATCCCGCGGCCTTGGCCACCTTGCACGAAGCCCTCCGCACCACCACCTTGTGCCTTGCCCCGTTCACCCCATTCATAACCGAGCGGGTTTGGCAGGATCTGTTTCGCAGTACTGACCCCGACGCACCCAAATCCGTGCACCTTGCAAGTTGGCCGGAGGTGAGCGACTCGGCCATCGATGAGCGTCTGGGCACCGATATGGCACTTGTCCGCCGGATCGTTGAACTCGGCCGGGCCGCGCGCGCCTCAAGTGGGGTGCGCACCCGCCAACCCTTAGGTCGGGCCCTGGTATCTGCCAACGGTTGGTCGGAGCTCTCACATCAATTACGTGAACAAGTTTGTGAGGAGTTAAATATCGGCGCTGTCGAATCCCTAGACGATGGTGGCGCCGGCTTCGTCGAAACCAGTATAAAAGCCAATTTTCGGGCCCTCGGTCAACGCTTCGGTAACCAAACCCAGGCCGTAGCGGCCGCGATCGGAGCCGAGGATCCCGGTTCACTACTCGCCGCGATTCGGGGTGCGAAATCGACGACCTTGCTGGCTCCTGGTCTGGGCGAGATCAGTGTCACCGAGGCCGATCTGGTGATAACCGAGACCGCACGTGCGGGCTGGGCGGTAGCCGCGGATGCCGGCGAGAGCATCGCCCTTGACCTCACCATCACCGATGAACTGCGCAGAGCCGGAATATCACGGGAAATCGTTCGCGCCATCCAGGAGGCGCGCAAGACATCTGGCCTCGACGTTGCAGATCGCATCAGCGTCTACTGGTCCAGCACCGACATCGATGTGCTCCAGACGATGGCCGAGCACGGCGACCTCATCAGCACCGAAGTACTCGCCCTACATCTCAATAAAGTTGACGGCAGCTTGCCTACGGATGACATGACCACCGTCGAAGTTCCAGAAACGCAGATCGAACTACGAATCGGCGGCGTCAAGCTTGGCTAGTTGCGCCGCTAGTTCGCTACGTAAGTCGGCCCTAATCCCCAGCGCCACCTTGCGTGCCGACCCGATTATTTCGTCCGCGGTCGCCTGGGCAACTGCTAGGGCAGCGGCGGCATCTCCGGTGAATTTCCCAAAGTCTGGTCGAGCAAGCTCCACGGTGTCATGCCGGCCAACTTGCGGATTAACTCCTAATGCCTTCGCCTTCGCCGCCACCAGCTCAAGTTCAGCCGCGCGCAAGCGCAATTGCAACTGGTCATACTGAGTCCGCAGCACCGCAGCCTCATCTCGGGACTTCTGCAAGTCCGCACTGAGTCTGCCGATATCTGACTCAACGATGTCAAGGAATGCGTCGACTTCATCCACGTTGTATCCGGCGCGAACTCTGGTGGTTGCGAACCTAGTTGCGCGCACATCAGCGGGGGTCAAGGGCATCGGCACCTCCTTATCAGCGCACGAACTTAGCAGCGCACCATTGATGCGCCCTTAGATCATCAGCGCAAAATTAATTAAGACTTGGAGCAGGATCAGAATAATCAAAAAAGCCAGATCGAACTGAATCGCGCCGAGGCGAAGTGGCGGCACTATGCGTCGAAGGGCGCGAAGTGGCGGATCGGTGACGGTGTAGATAGCCTCGGCAACTAATAGAATCGGGCCCCGTGGGCGCCAAGACCGGGCAAATGATTGAACCAGATCAAAAACTATTCGCACGATGAAGAGCAGCCAGTAGATCCAAAGTATCGTCGCGAGCAGCTGCCCGATGCCGCTCATGTGAAAACTCCCCTAATAGTTGCGGACCTTAAGCCAAGCCTAGCTTTGATTGAAAAAGCCATCTTGAGCTAACTGCTCACGAGCGGCCTCTCCGACATCCACATTCACCGGTGAAAGTAAAAAGACTTTGTTGGTCACGCGCTCAATGGCACCTCGTTGGCCAAATACCAGCCCGGCCGCAAAATCGATGATGCGCTTGGCGTCGCTGTCGTCAAGTTCTGAAAGGTTCATGATCACCGGGACACCCTCGCGGTACTCCTCGCCAATTCGGCGGGCATCGTTGTAACTGCGTGGATGGATTGTCTCGATCCGACTGATGTCGGCAGCCGGTGGCGCCACCGGCCGGCGAGCAACGGGCTCATCATCCCCGCGGAAGCTACGAGCGGCGCGCGGCTGCGACACTGAACGAACATTTCGGGTGGCGGCCCGATCATCTGGGTAATCCTCATAGCCCTTGCGGTCGCCAGCACGGGTGTCGCGGGTACGTACTTCGCGGCGTACGTCGTCGTAGTCGTCGTACTCTTCTACCTCTGGGTCCTCAACTAAACCTAGGTAGACGGCCATCTTGCGCATCGCGCCAGCCACGTCGTCCTCCACCTCGTTCACAATTGACACGCTTAATACCCTTTGACCTTACGGTAATGCGGGCCGGTTCCCCAGTACTGCGCCCCCAATACGCACTTGTGTCGCACCACCTGCAATCGCTGCCTCTAGATCCCCGCTCATCCCGGCCGAGATTTGATCGGCCCACGGCGCCAGCCCCTGAACCGCCCGCGATAAGTCGGCCAGCCGGCTGAAAGCTGCCGCCGGCTCCCCGTGCAGGGGTGCCACGCCCATGACCCCACCAAGGTCAAGGTGCGATAGTTCCAAGACCCGTTGGACCAAAGCCAAGACCCCGGCCGGCTCGCAGCCGCCGCGGGCAGCCTGGGTGGTCTGGGTGGTCTGGGTGGTCTGGGTGGTCTGGGTGGTCTGGGTGGTCTGGGTGGTCTGGGTGGTCTGGGTGGTCTGTGTGGTCTGGGTGGTCTGTGTGGTCTGGGTGGTCTGGGCCGGGATGTCAAGGGCAACTTGAACCAGCACGTTAACGCGGCGATCAAGCCGGGTTGCTGCACTAGCTAGGGCTTCGGCCAACTCAAGGCGATCAACCGTCTGGACGACATCGGCCCACTTCAGCACCGAATTCACTTTATTGCGTTGGAGTTGGCCAATTAAGTGCCAGCGCACGGGCAACTGCGCACATGCTGCCCATTTAGCCTTGGCCTCCTGATCGCGATTTTCACCAACATCGCGCACCCCTAATTCGGCGAGCAGGTGAACATCACTGGCGGGGAAAGTCTTGGTCACCACGATCAACCGCACCCCGGACCGGTCCCGGCCGGCCGCCGCGCAAGCCTGGTCAATTCGCGAATTCACCGCAGCGAGATTGTCAGCCAATTGCGCCAAGCGATTTGTGCTCATAGTCGAACCAGCATCCCTTGCCGGCCCGTAAGGCCGTCGCGGCGGTAGGAGAAAAGGCCGGCGGAGTGGGCGGTGCAGCCCTGCAGTGTTGTCATCACTACCCCCGCTGCAGCCAATTCGGCGCGGACGCCGGCACCAACATCAAGGCAGGCGACTTTCGACTCAGGGCAAGCGGCCGCTGAAATCGCCGGTGGCAGGGCCGCCACCACTGCTGCTACCCGTTCCGGGGGCACCGGGTAGCAGTTGGCGCAGATCGACGGTCCGATCACCGCGTGCACCTGATCCGCACCGAGTTTTTGCATCTGGGCCAGCGCCGCCGGCACCACGCCCGCAACTAAGCCACGCCAGCCGCAATGCACCGCACCGATGACCGAGTTGGCTGGATCAGCCAAGACGATGGGCACGCAGTCGGCGCCAAGTGTCACCAACCCCAGACCCGGGGTGCAGGTCACCAGCGCGTCAAACCCGCCCGCGGATTGCGCGGGCGGCCCACCGTGATCCACCACCGCCACCTTCGCCCCGTGCACCCCTTGCATGATCACCAGATTAGCCAAGTCCAGACCAATGCTCTGGGCCGAGATTTGTTGGTTCGCAATTACTGCCCGGGCTTCATCCCCGACATAATCTGCCAGATTCAGTTGGTCGAACGGGGGTCGGCTGCGGCCACCTAACCGACCGGTGGCCGCCCAGATTGCTGGGCGGCCACCGGGTGCCACCGAGCCAAACTGGCCTGTGACAATTTCCATTTAGTTCGGTTATTTCAGGAAGTCAGGAACATCTAGGCCATCATCGGCATCGTCGAAGATGACGGTGCGCGGCTGCTGAACCGGCCGCGCCGGTGGTGAGGTGACAACCGGGATCTCGCCGGTGATCGCCGGCATGGAACCCGTGTCGTCACTGCGACGTGGCGCGGCAGCAGCACCCTTCCGAGCCGGCGGCTCCCCACCATCGAAGCCTGCGGCGATCACGGTGACGCGCACCTCATCGCCCAAGGTGTCGTCAATAACCGCACCGAAAATAATATTGGCGTCTGGATGGGCCGCATCACTGACCAATCGGGCAGCCTCGTTGATCTCAAACAGGCCTAAATCACTGCCACCTGAGATCGACAGCAATACCCCGTGGGCGCCATCTATGCCGGCTTCCAGAAGTGGGCTAGAGATCGCCTTCTCCGCGGCCTCGACCGCCCGATCTTCACCGCGCGCCGAGCCGATACCCATCAGGGCCGAACCGGCCCCGTGCATGACACTCTTGACATCGGCGAAGTCGAGGTTGATCAAGCCCGGTGTGGTGATTAGGTCGGTGATGCCGGACACGCCTTGAAGCAGGACATGGTCGGCCTGCCGGAACGCATCGATCACGCTGATATTGCGATCGGACAGTGATAGCAAACGATCATTCGGGATCACGATCAAGGTGTCGACTTCAGCCCGCAGGCTTTCGATTCCGGTTTCTGCTTGGGACTGACGCCGCCGGCCTTCAAACCCAAATGGTCGCGTGACCACGCCAATGGTCAGTGCGCCCAGGGACCGGGCCACCCGAGCCACTACCGGCGCACCACCGGTGCCCGTGCCGCCGCCTTCGCCTGCGGTCACGAAGACCATGTCGGAGCCCTTGAGCACCTCTTCAATTTCTTGGATGTGATCCTCGGCAGCTTTCTTGCCTACCTCAGGATCAGCTCCAGCTCCGAGCCCTCGGGTCAACTCACGGCCGATATCAAGTTTGACGTCCGCATCGCTCATCAACAGCGCCTGCGCGTCGGTATTGATCGCGATGAACTCAACACCCTTGAGCCCGACCTCGATCATCCGGTTAACAGCGTTCACCCCGCCGCCACCGATGCCAACGACCTTTATCACTGCCAGGTAATTCTGTGGAGCCGCCACGGCGTCTCGTCCTTTCGATCATGTTCGAGGCGGTTACCTCGAACGTTGCCTTCCCCAACCAAAGTCTCAACCTCAAGTTAAAGGTGAGTTATCGGCCTGTTTACAACCGGCGGGAGGGTAGAGGGTGGGACGGGTGTTGCGCAAGGTGGGGGGGTGAATTCTTTTCGGCGACCCCAGATATCTGGGAAAATCACCCAAAACCCGCGCGGGTCAACCGGCCTTTTCCTGCTGGGTTGTTGGCAGCTCAGGGGCGGAAACGTCATAAAACCCAGCCCGCCGTTGCAGGAGGGCCGAAAGCACCTGGGCCTTTAACGCCCCTTGCTCCGAGCTCCCCCAGCGCACCTTGGAGCCGGATTTCAAAACCAGCTCCACATCGTCGCGGGTGCTCGCCGAAACCCCAACGATTTTGCCCCGTAAGTCCGCGGGTAAGGACTGCCAGATGGTCACCGCCGCCACCAGCCCAAAATCATCGGCGTCGATTGCTGGCAAGCCCTTTGCTAGCGGCAATGGCGAATCAAAGGCAAGACCACTGGCATCCACGCCGCGACCGGTGCCAAGTTGGGTGGCGATCGCGACCCTGGGCTCCACCGCCAAGATAACTTCATTAGGCCAACCACGACGCACCTCAACGGCATTAACCCAGGTGAGGTTCAAGATCCGCGCCGCCGCACCATCGGCATCGAGTTGCGCCAACGGTACCCCCACGGGCACCGCGGCACTTGCCAGTACCGAAGTAGCGGGGCTCCCCGTGACCCCGATAACTCGAACATCGCGAACCGCGAACACTGAGGAAGACCAGACCAGCCAAACCACCGCCGTTGCAATCAGCACCAACACCAGTGCCGAAAGCCCGCGCCAGCTTCTGCGCGGGCTTTTGGTACTGGCACCATTCGTTAATGGGATTACCGGTGCACTCATTTTCGCTCCCGCAAGATTTCCAAGATCTCAAGTCCGATCAGCCCGATGTCGCCGGCACCCAAAGTCATGACAAGGTCGCCCGGCCCGGCACGATCGGCCAATTGACCGGCCACCGCGGACCAGGATGGTTCAAAGACCACATGCGCCGGATCAAGTGGCACCTGTGCCGCCATTGCCAAGCCACTGACCCCCGGGATCGGGGTTTCACCCGGTGCAAAAACCTCAAGCACTACAACGTCGTCGGCTAAGCCCAGGGCCGCACCAAACTCCGCCAGATACATCGCCGTTCGGTAGTAGTGGTGTGCCTGAAAAGCCACAATCAGTCGTCCGGAGCCGGCAACATCGCGGGCGGCGGCCAAGGTCGCTGCGATTTCCGTCGGATGGTGGGCATAGTCATCAAAAACTCTGACCCCGCCGATTTCACCCTTGAAATCGAATCGGCGGCGGGTTCCGCTGAACCCCCCGAGGCCTTCCTGGACCAACTGTGAGTCAAAGCCCAAGCCAATCGCGGTCACAAACGCAGCCGCCGCATTGAGCGCATTGTGCTTACCCGGTACCTGCAACTCGATCCTGCCAATTACCTCCTCGGCGTATTCGATGCTGAAGTGCCAGCCTCTGTCAATCAACTCCGCATCGACCAGCCGGTAGTCGGCCGCGGCCGACTCCCCATAGGTGCGGACATCAACACCCATGGCCCGGGCCTGATCAACGAGCCGAGCACCCCCTGCGTCATCGATGCACACGACGATAAAGCCCGAACGGGTACCCACCTGCAGGGCGAAATCAACGAAAGCCTGCTCAATGGCTTCGAAGTTGCCCCAATAGTTCAAATGGTCAGCCTCAACGTTGGTGACGATAGCCGCGGTTGGGCCCAGTTTTAGGAAGGTGCCGTCACTCTCATCGGCTTCAACCACGAAAATGTCGCCGCTACCAAGATGCGCGTTGGATCCGGACTCATTTAACTCACTTCCGATCGCAAATGATGGATCGGCTCCGCAGTGCTGGAGCGCCACGGTCAGCATCGAGGTGGTCGTGGTCTTGCCATGTGCTCCTGACACCGCCACAGTCCGACTCCCCCGCATTACGTATGCAAGTGCATCCGCACGCGTGAACACGCGAATCCCACTTGCCTCAGCGGCCATCCGCTCGGGGTTCTCGGGCGGAATCGCCGTTGAATAGACCAAGGTGTCGACCCCCATGACCATGCCAGCGTCATGACCCACCTGGGTCTTAACTCCTATTGCCTTCAGCGCCTGCATGCGCCGAGAGTCCTTGGCATCGCTGCCCGAAACCTCCACCCCTTGCGCCACCATGATGCGCGCGATGCCCGACATACCGGCGCCACCGATACCAACTATGTGGACCCGACCAAGATCTGTTGGACTTCCCGCTGCCGTCATCTGACGCCTCCTTGGTGCGTCATGGCTACTCGTGCAACGACTTCAGCGAACTGGTGCCCGGCATCCCGGTCACCCAGACCCGCCGCCGCTGCACCCATAGCCGCCAATTTCACGTGGTCGTGTATCAGGGGTGGTACCGATTCGCCAAGCCACTGCGGGGTACATGCAGCGTCGGCAACATATTGTCCACCCCCAGCCTCGACAATCGGCAAGGCATTGAGCCGCTGCTCGCCATTACCTACCGGCAGTGGCACATAAATAGCCGGCAGTCCAACGGCTGACAACTCAGCGCAGGTCATGGCACCCGCTCGAGTGATCGCGAGATCAGCGGCCGCATAAGCAAGATCCATTCGCTCGATGTAAGCAAGTGGGACGTAACCGGACTTGCCCTCGGGAGCAGCGTTCTTCGACCCGTACGCGTGCAAAACCGAAATCCCATCGGCCAATAAACCGGGTAAAGCGCCAGCCACCGCGGCATTTAGCCGCTGAGCCCCCTGGGATCCACCGAAAACTAAAAGGACCGGTCGATCACCGGGCAAGCCAAAATGCGCCAACGCCGCCGGCCGCAGGGCACTTCGATCCAGCCGGGCTATGGCCGGGCGCAGCGGGAGGCCCATCAACTTGCCACCTGCAATCGAACCGGGCACCAGGACGTAGACGAGCGGGGTAAATCGCGCGGCTACCCGATTGGCCAAGCCAGCACGCGCATTAGCCTCGTGGATCACCACCGGTATCCGCAGCTCCCGAGCGGCTAGATAAGTCGGGAGTGCGGCATAGCCACCAAACCCCACAACGACATCGGTTTGCAACGCCCGCAGCTGCGCTTTGGCTAACTTCTTCGCCGCCCGCTGGCGTGGCCAGACGAGCAATAAATCCAAGGTTGGCCGCCGCGGCATCGGGACCGACGGCACGGTTTGCAATTGGTACCCGCGGGCAGGCACCAAGACCGACTCAAGACCGCGGTCCCCACCGATTACACAGATGCGCGTATTAGGTTCCAGCGCAACAAGCTCATCGGCAAGATTAAGTGCCGGTTCGATATGCCCGGCGGTGCCTCCGGCGGCGAGCACGACACAAAATTGGCGCGCAGACACTTGCTACCTACGTCGCAGTGACATCGCCGTCGACTTGCGACGCAGTGCGGTTCTGGCTGCAGGTTCTTGCCGGGCGAACGCTAGAAGCATCCCGACAGCAGCCAATATTGGCAGTAGTGAGGATCCACCGTAAGACACAAGTGGTAGCGGCACTCCGGTAATTGGTAGCAGCCCAAGAACCGCACCGATATTCAAAATTGCCTGGACCAAAATCCAGGAGCCGACACCCGCGGCAGCCACCCGAACGAAAGCATCACTGGTCGTCTTGCTGAGCCGAAAGATTGCAAAGGCCAATAGCGCGAATAGGCCGAGAACCGCCAAAGTTCCGACCAGCCCTAGTTCTTCACCGATAACCGGAAAAATGAAGTCGGTATGGGCTTCGGGTAGGGATCCCCACTTCTCGCGACTCGCACCCAATCCCACACCCCAAAAGCCACCCGTGCCCATTGCGTACTGGCCTTGGGTTACCTGCCAGTCCACCCCCAAGCGATCATTGCCAGGATTAAGCCAAGCCGTGAATCGGTCCATTCGGTAGGGCGCGGCAATCGTCAGCAGCCAGACACTGACAGCACCTAGGCCAGCGAAGATCGCAAACAGTCGCATCGGCGCACCGATGGCAAAGAGCATCCCGGTGGTAATCGCTGCCAGCATGAAGGCATTACCAAAGTCACCTTCCAAGAGGACCAACACCATCATGAGCCCGGCGACCGGTAGCAGGGGTACCAGTAGATGCTTCCAGTTATTCAGCAGCCGACTCTTGCGCGTAAGTAGGTCGGCACCCCAGACGATTAGCGCGAATTTGGCGAATTCACTCGGCTGAAATCTAAACGGACCAAATAGCTCAATCCAGTTGCGCTGGCCAGCAACCTCAACCCCAACTATTAAGACGGCAACAAGCAACACCAGTGAAAGGGCTAACAGGTACCACGAAATAGCCCGCCAGAACTGGGTTGCGGTGCGTGCCGCAAAGATCAGCATGACCACCCCGATTACCGCGAACATCGCCTGCCGCTGCGCCAGGGTGTATGCCGAACCGAATACCCGATAACTTTCAATACTCGAGGCCGATAAGACCATCACTAGGCCAAGGATCAGCAGTAGCAACGATGCGCCGATCAACAAGTAATAGGTGCTCAGCGGGTGGTCAAGTAATAACCTGGCCCGGCCCGATAGCCGCCCGGTTTCACTGGTAGGCGCCACGTCATTTTCAAGGTAGGTCACGGCCCATCACCTGGCCTACTTGCCGCCAAGTCTCGTACCGCATCGGCAAAAGCCGTGCCGCGGTGGCCGTAATCGGTGAACATATCCCAGGAGGCACAGCCCGGGGCCAGCAGCACGGTGTCACCCGGTTCTGCGAAACCCATGGCCGCATCGACGACCTCGCGCATGACACCAGTGTCGGTCCGATCCATCCTTAAGAGGGGGACATCCGGGGCGTGTCGGGACACCGATTCAGCGATCACCGCTTGGTCCACCCCGATGACAATGACGGCCCGTAAGTGCGTTCGCACCAGGCGGACTAAATCATCAAAGTCCTGACCTTTAGCCATCCCGCCGGCGAGCCAAACTACCCGCGAATAGGCAAGGAGCGAGGTCTGGGCTGCGTGGGTGTTGGTGGCTTTCGAGTCATCAACAAAGGCGACCTCGGAGATTGTTGCCACGTGGGCAATGCGGTGGGCCGCGGGCTCGAAAGCCCGAAGGCCTGCCGAGACCGCAGGCGCTGGCACTTCGAAGGCTCGAGCCAAGGCAGCGGCGGCCAACGCATTAGCGACATTGTGCGGAGCAGCTGGCCGCACTTGACTGACTAGCGCCAACTCTTGGGCCGCATCTCGACGATTTTCGATGAAAGCCCGGTCGACAAGGGCTCCATCAACCACCCCAAGCATGGCTAGTGCCGGCACGCCGAGGGTGAAACCGATGGCCCGACACCCGTCAACCACATCTGCTTCTTCGACTAGCACGCGGGTGGCTTCGTCATCGGCGTTGTAGATGGCCGCAACCTGCGTGCGCTCAAAAATTCTGGCCTTAGCTGCGACATAAGCCGCCTTCGACCCGAAATGATCAAGGTGATCATCGGCAATATTTAGACACACCGCCGAATGCGGGCTGATGGTGTGCACAAAAGGCAACTGCGGTGCCCCCACCTCAACCGCGATCACCTCATAGGAGTCATGCATCACCACATCAACGAGGCTGGTGCCTATGTTGCCCGCTGCCACCGCGTTGAAACCACCCGCCCGAAGCATCGACTCCAACATCAACGTGGTGGTGGTTTTGCCGTTGGTGCCCGTGATTACCAGCCATGGTGCCGGTGCCTTGGTTGGTCGTAGCCGCCAAGCAAGCTCAAGTTCACCCCAGACCGGGATGCCCGCCGCAATAGCACTGGTAATAAGTTGATGTGAGGGGCGAAGGCCTGGTGAAACCACCAACAGGTCACACCTTGGCGCGTCGCCGGTATAACCCAGAAGTACTTCGGCCTCAAGGGTGCGCAGGATTTCCGCGCGCTCCTGTTGTTTTGGGCCGTCACCAGCATCTAGAACACTTACCTTGGCACCCAGTTGCATCAGCGCGTCCGCGCATGCATATCCGGCGACACCGATACCGGCGACGACTATGTGATAACTCGACCAATCGGAGTCGCGCCCCAATCCTTCGATCATGCGCGGACCCATTCGGCGTAGAAGAGGGTGAGCCCGGCGCCGATACAAAGGCCTTGAATGATCCAGAATCGCACCACGATTTGGATCTCGGGCCAGCCCAGCATTTCAAAGTGGTGGTGCAGGGGTGCCATGCGCAAGATGCGCCGTCCAGTCAACTTAAATGACCCAACTTGGCCAATAACCGACAAGGTGGTGATCAGGAAAAGCCCGGCCAATAATGGGAGTAATAATTCCGTACGCGACAAGATCGCCAATCCTGCTATGCCACCGCCGAGGGCTAGCGAGCCGGTATCGCCCATGAAGATGCGCGCCGGAGCGGTGTTCCACCACAAGAATCCAAAGCAGGCACCGGCTGCAGCTGCCGCCACGATCGAAAGATCAAGCGGGTTCAGAGTCGAGTAGCAAGTTGAAGTCTCAGCGAAGGCGCAATTCTGGCCGTACTGCCAAATGCTGATGAATACATATGCGAGGAATGTCATAGTCGAAGCACCGATGGCTAGGCCATCGAGCCCGTCCGTCAGGTTGACCCCATTTGTTGTGGCGGTAACCAAGAACCAGACCCACAGTAAAAAAAGCCCGAGCGGTAGTACCAAAGAGGTATCGCGTACGAATGACACCGCCATTGATGCTGGCGAGTTGCCGTCAACCGAGAACTGCAGTGACAGCCAAGCAAAAGCCACGGCAACGACTGCCTGACCAATGAGCTTGGTGCGCGCTCGCAGCCCGGTGCTTCGCTGCTTAAAAATCTTCAAATAATCATCGGCCAAGCCCACCAATCCGAGACCTACCATCAAAAACAAGATCAGCAGTCCAGATGCGGTAAGTGGACGCCAAGTCACTAAATGGGTGATGAAGTAGCCCCCGAGTACCCCAGCCAAGATCGCTACCCCACCCATTGACGGGGTGCCGCGCTTACCTTCGTGGTCCGGATACTTGCCGGTGTCCGTTGAGACTCGGATCGCCTGCGCATACCCGCGCCTGCTCAGCAACTTAATCAATATCGGGGTACCGATCAACGAGATGATCGTTGCGATCGCGCCGGCTATGACAACTAATCTCATGGGCCACCCGCTTCAAGCAGGGCGGTAGCAACAACCTCGAGTCCGACACCTCGCGAGGCCTTGATCAACGCCACATCGCCGGGCATGAGTGCGTCCGCAAGTGCGTTGATGGCACTTGGTGGGTCTAAAACCCAATTGGCGTTGATCGAAGGGAACTCCTTCGCACTCAAATACGCGGGGCGGGCACCTTCACCCACACACATCAGCTCGTCGATCCCCTGTTCGGCGGCATACTTGCCGATGCTTTCGTGCTCGTTACCCGAGCCTGCCCCAAGTTCGCGCATCTCACCCAAGATCAGCCAGGTACGACGACCCGCGGCCATTGCGGCGAGGGTATCGACGGCAGCCCGCACCGACTCGGGGTTGGCGTTGTATGCATCATTTACCAAGGTGACACCACTGGGTAACTGGTGAACCTCCATCCGCCATTTACTGCCAGGAGTGGCGGCACGAAGTGCCATGGCAATTGTGTTGATGTCAACCCCTAATGAGTAGGCGACGCCGGCTGCCACGAGTGCATTCGAAAGGAAATGCCGGCCGTGATACTGCAAAGTCACCGGAACATTGGCGTCGCCAATCGAAAGGGTAAAAGACACACGCGCCTGACCGTCGACACGAGCATCGGTGGCCCGCACATCGCACTCGGGTGCCTCGCCACAGCTAACCACCTGCGCCGCCGTTCGCGAAGCTTGCTCCATGACCAGCGGGTCATCGCCATTTAGAATGGCAAAGCCGGCCCGCGGCAACGAAGCGATGATCTCGCCTTTAGCGCGCGCCACCATCTCCTTCGTGCCTACAACGCCAACGTGAGCCGTCCCGATATTTACGATGGCCGCGATATCCGGCTCGGCAAGCTCGGTTAGATACGTCAGGTGTCCGGCACCCCGCATGCCCATTTCAAGTACCAAGAACTCGGTGGCCTCATCCGCCTGCAAGATAGTTAAGGGGACACCAACCTCGGTGTTAAAGGATCCGACCGCGGCTACCGTTCGTCCGGCGGAGCTCAGTACTTGCGCAAGGAGGTCTTTGGTGCTCGTCTTCCCACTGGATCCGGTGATGGCAATGACTTTGCACTTCAGTTTGTGCTCACGCACCCAATGCGCCAGCGCGCCTAGGGCAAGTACCGGATCACCAACCACGATGCAGGGCGCATCTAGCGGGCGACTCGCTAATACCGCCGTCGCCCCGTTGGCAACGGCGCTAGCCGCGAAGTCGTGCCCGTCAACGTTCGCACCGCGAATAGCCACGAACATAGACCCCGGACCCACTTGTCGGGAGTCCGTTGCTACCTCATTGACCAGCGCTGACGCATCCACTTGGTGCGCGGTGCCACCGACGATTTCCGCTATCTCTGCAACGCTCATGGTCATCATGAGTCAGCCCAAATTCCGCCGTCAAATGCCGCCCGCAATTCATCGCGATCATCGAAGGGCAGGATCTTCCCGGCAATTTCCTGGCCTTGCTCATGGCCTTTGCCAAGAACCAGCACGAAGTCGCCATCGCGCGCCAGTGACACTGCTTGGCTGATTGCCGCACGGCGATCGGGAACCTCCGTGACAGTTGCGAGGTCACCTCGGCTGGACGCGGTCACGGCGCTGGCTCCCCTTATTATGGCGGCGCGGATTAGCGCTGGATCTTCGGATCTTGGATTGTCATCAGTTACGATAACGTGATCTGCCAACAGTGCGGCTGATTTACCCATCGCCGCGCGCTTATTTCGGTCCCGATCACCACCGGCACCCAGGACTACAATAAGCGCCCCCGTGCAATTCGTCCGTACGCTTTCGATGGCGCCCGCTACCGCATCCGGAGTGTGCGCATAGTCCACGATCGCGGTCACGCCCGCACGGGAGCACACAACTTCCATTCTGCCGGGCACCACCACAGCCGCGATTCCCGCTGCCGCCTGCTCTGGGGCAATACCAGCGCTTCGGAGCATTACATAGGCGCACAAGATATTGGACTGGTTAAAGGCTCCAGGCAATCGACTTTGCAGCTCCTGTTGCTCATCTCCTGGACCCCGCACCAAAGATCGCCCACCGACCGATGTCAACTCCCAGTCGGCCACCCCCCCACGACAAGACCAGGTCACCACCGGAACCTTCGCTTCCGACGCCAGCCGCCGGCCCCAGTCGGTGTCGACCCCGATGACCCCAAGTGCAGTGCGCTGCGGGGTGAACAACTCGGCCTTTGCCTGGAAGTACTCCTCCATGGTCCCGTGGTAGTCCAAATGATCCTGGGACAAGTTGGTGAAGGCGGTGGCTGCGAACTTAAGTCCATTGACTCGTCCTTCGATTAATGCGTGACTTGATACCTCAAGTACTACGTCCTGCACTCCATGTTCACGCATCACCCCCAACAGGGCATGTAAGTGTGGCGCTTCCGGGGTGGTGCGAATGGCCGTTGAAAACACATCACCGATTCGCACCCCGACGGTACCGACCAGCCCAGTTTCACGCCCGGCAGCCCGAAGTCCGGCCTCGATCAGATACGTGACCGTGGTCTTGCCGTTCGTACCGGTGACGCCAAAGAGCCGTGGTGCCCGACCGGCCGCCATGTCAGAAATTCCAGGCGCGCCTTGATAGACCTGCGCGGCCATTGAACCGAGGAGTTGCCTTGGGTTCACTGCAACCACGATTGGGAAGTCAACCGGACCGGCCGCCGTCAGCGCATTTGCAGTGTCGATGTCGGTAAACACGCCCGCTGCGCCGGCCGATAGGGCCGAGGGAATGTAGCCGGCGCCATGGGTCAGATGGCCGGGCAAGGCCGCGAATAGATCCCCCTGCCGCACCTGGCGCGAGTCGAGTTCCAGCCCCGTGATGGCCACTGCGTCATCGCCGATAATTGTGCACCCACTCGCTGGCGGAAAAAGTGCCGCAAGAGTTATGGCGCGAGGTATTGGCCGTGGCGCTGCCGTCATCGGGCCTACCCGCCGCCAAATGTCAATGCCAGATTCGCCGGGCGAGTACCGGTCGGAGGTATCTGCCGTGCCTGCAACGCGTATGTCATGACCTTCTTGAATATCGGTGCCGCGAGTTCGCCTCCGTATCGCCCGATGCGCGGGTTAACCAGGCTCACCGCTACGACAAGTTGCGCGTCATCGGTGGGGGCCATCCCGATAAATGACGCAACGACACCATCTCGGTAGCATCCGCATGTTGGGTCGACGTACATTGCAGTACCGGTCTTGCCACCGATTCGGTACCCGGGGATTTTCGCGTTGGTTCCGGTGCCACCCTCACCAACCACACTCTCCAGCATGGCCCGAACCTGCTTCGCCGTCTCAGCGCTAACTACTTGCGTCACAACCGGTGCCGGTGGCCGCTCGACTGACCCGTCCGCATTGAGCACCCCGGCCACCAAACTTGGTTGCACTCGCAACCCATCATTGGCTATGGTCGCATAAACGCTCGCGGCTTGAACTGCGTTCACACTCAACCCTTGCCCGAATGCGATAGTCGGGAATGACGTAGCAGTCCAATCCTTGTACTTGGGCACCTTACCGGAACTTTCACCTGGAAAATTGAGGCCGGTCTCCTCGCCGATGCCGAATTTCTTCAGATATTCATAAAGGGTGCGGCCACCGATTCGCTCCGCTGCCAAAATAGTGCCCATATTGCTGGATTTCGCCATCACTCCGGCGAGTGTGAGCTTTAAAGTTCCATGCGGCTCACTGTCGTGGAATACCTTGTCGCCACGCTTTAGGCCACTAGGAACAGTGAAAGTAGAGTATGGCGTTGCCATCCCTTGGTCCACCACCGCGGCTATGGTCATCACCTTGCTGGTTGAGCCCGGTTCATAAACAGCACTAAGTGCCCGGTTGCCGCGATCCCCCGCGGCCGCTTCACCTGCGCTATTCGCGTCAAGTGTCGGCGCCTCGGCTAACGCCAAAATTTGCCCCGTCCTTGGATCCATGACCACGACAGTGCCGCTATCTGCCCGCGATGACGCGACCTGCGCCGCGATTGCTGATTGCGCGATATGTTGAATGTCCCGATCAATCGTCAACTGGACACTTGCTCCGGCTGTTGCATCAACTTGCTCACGTTGTGCAGTCGGAATCACTCGACCCCCCGGCCCCCGCTCAAAAGTCAAACTCCCTGCAGTTCCCGCGAGTACGGCGTCGTATGCATACTCAATACCGCCGGCGCCAATACCGTCAGCACCCACAAAGCCAATAACATTGGCGCCGAGATCCTCTCCTGGGTAAATCCGACGCGCTGTCTCCTCGCTAAAGACGCCAGGCAGGCGTAGAGCCTCAATTCGACGCCAAGTATCGGGGGTGAGTTCCTTGGCGACATAGACGAAACGACGTTCGCCCGTCAAGCGACTGATGAGTTCACCAATATCCATTCGAAGTATTGGGGAGAGCGCAATCGCTACCGCGGTGGGATCAGTCACCAGGGTTTGGTCGACCGTCAGATTTCGAGCCTCCACAGTTACTGCCAGCGGTTCACCAAAGATGTCGACTATTGACCCGCGTCCAGCCACAATCGGCACCGTTCGCAGTCTTTGGTCCAAGGCGGCAGCCGCAAGGGACTCACCGCGCACCGCCTGTAAGTCAATTAGTCGAGCTGCGAAAATGGTCAAGGCGATAACGACCAACAAGGTAAGGATTCCACCGCGACGAGCTGGATTACCAAGCCGCAAGTTACCTACTGGGCGCCCAGCGTTTGGTGGATCAACTCTGCTCCGCGAATTCGGGCGCTGGCGAGTTGAGGTATTTGCCATACTGCAGCCGTTCCTCAGTCCACCGGTTTGGCAACAAGGCCAGCATCATTACTGGTATTGCCAACCGCAATCGGCACCTCGGTCCACATCGAGTTTTCGTTCTGCTTGTCTTTACCGGCGCCCTTGCCGGCGCCCTTGGCATCCCCGGTCCCTGGCTTGGCCGCTTTCGCCGCATCCGCCGCAGCCGGATCATAATTCGCCCCCGGCGCTACCGGTAGGTCCGTACCTATCGCCGCACCACTTACGGCCTCCAGCGCGGTGGCATCAGCCGGAGTCTTAAGGGCGGTGGCCGCGGTGAGTGGAAGTGTTACGGGCCGTCCCGGGGCTGGCTTCGGGTTGCCGAGAATGGCGCCATCGGAAAGCCGAAGGAAGACCGGGTTTTGGTTCGGCACCATGCCAAGGGCGCGGGCCGAGGACTCAAGGGCACTAGGTGTTGACGCCTGCTCGACTACCTGGGTGAGAACGGCCTCCTGCTCGGCGAGTACCGCCTGCTCCTGTTGTAATTCACTTATCTGGAATGCGCCTTGGGCCAACGAGGTGTTGATTACCAACATGGCAACTAAGCCAATACCAAGAAGTCCCGTAACGAAAAGGATGAATACTCCCCGACTTGCACGTTCGGGCCGCAACGGTGATACCAATCGCAAATTCGGCCGAGCATGCTTACGAGCATGTGCACCACGCGTCGCGTACTCCGTGGCATCGGCACTCTTTGGGTCAAGATCAACCGTGGGCTCCGGGGTTACCACGTGCTTACGGGCAGCTGAACTCATGCCGCCACCCGCTCTGCTGCTCGAATACGAACCGATGCCGATCTCGGGTTGCTGGCAAGCTCTGTTTCATCAGCGGTTTCCGCCCCCCGGGTGAGCAAGCGCAACCACGGCAGCAAAGCGTCAGGAATCACCGGAAGCCCACGTGGCACATCTGGATTCGCACCATGTGCCAATGCCTGCTTAACCATTCGATCCTCTAGCGATTGATAAGACATCACCACAATGCGCCCCCGAAGGCAAAGGGCATCAAGTGCGGCGGGTAGCGCGGCTCGCAGGGCCTCCAACTCACCATTTACTTCGATCCGCAATGCCTGAAAAGTACGCTTGGCCGGGTTGCCGCCGGTACGACGTGCCGCAGCTGGAATTGCTTCGCGAATCAAGTCAACTAGTCGAGTGGAATTTGTGAATGGTGCATCAACTCGGCCTGCAACTATCTTGGCCGCGATTCGGCCGGCAAATTTCTCCTCACCATAAGTTCTCAGCACGCGCACGAGTTGCTTCTCGTCATAGGTATTTAGAACATCGGCTGCAGTAATCCCAGTGGACGCATCCATTCGCATGTCAAGAGGCGCATTATTTGCATATGAAAACCCTCGATTTATCTCATCAAGTTGCATGGATGAAACACCGAGATCAAACAAGATTCCCTGTACACATGGCAGCCCCAGAGCAGTCAGCACCTCCGGAAGCTCGTCGTAGACAGCGTGCACGAGGGTGATGCGCTCCCCGAAACCGGCTAGCCGCTCACGGGATAATTCAATAGCGTCACTGTCGCGGTCCAGCCCAACAAGGCGCAGCTTAGGAAATCGCTTAAGGGCAAATTCGGCGTGGCCACCTAAGCCCACGGTGGCATCTACTAGTACGGCACCCGGTTCCGCAAGGGCCGGGGCAAGTAGCGCAATTACCCGATCGGGCAGTACCGGCTGGTGCCTTACTGCTGGGGTCATCAGGCCTGACTCCAGCCACTAACCAGGTTGGCGCAACAGGCCATGACAGCGCAAGTCAGGCCAGAGGAAAGCGCACACACCGCAATAAGGCGCGCGGTGGTTCGCGCGCGGCGAGTGGATTGCACGACACGGAGCAGTGGCGCGCTGGAATGCTGCGGTACTGCCATCGGCAGCTCCGTCAGCACTCGCGCTTGCGCGGCCATCACTTCCTCCGTTTCTCGGTGGTCCTAATTGCTTCTGGTTTTTATCAATTGGCCGCGTAGTCAGGTCCCCGCCCGCCTCTACAGCGGGGCCCTGGCGCCGGGGAAGTGCGTCAGGAGCAACGGGAGCGGGAGGAGACCTCACCGCGCGGCATTACAAGATCCCGGGCACCACCTCCTCGCTGATTCCCGAGAAGGCGTCCTCTTGGGTAGTTAGATAAGAACTCCAAGTTGTTGCATCCCACATTTCAACCGTGCTGCCATTACCCACGACGACGACCTCGCGATGCAACCCGGCATATTCGCGCAGTGCCGATGGCACCACGATGCGGCCTTGACGATCGGGGATTTCATCACAGGCACCCGAGAACAGCACCCGCAGATAGGCCCGCACCTGGGCGTCTGACCGGGAGGCCTCATTTAGCCGTTCCGCGTAGGAGGCGAACTGGGCCGCTGGCCACACCACGATCGAACGTTCTTGGCCCTTGGTGAGGACCAAGCCGGCCGCCAAGCCCTCACGGAACTTGGCGGGGAGGACCAACCGGCCTTTGTCGTCCAGCAGGGGGGCATGGGTTCCCAGAAACACCTGCTCCACCTCCTGCCACACTGGTCACACAGGTCACACTCGTAACCCCAAGTGGCACCACTCTACTCCATTTTCCTCCACCGTCAACCTCCTATCCGTGGTTTTCGGGCAGATTCCTCCACCAAAGGTGCCTTATTTAGCCAACTAATCAGGCCCGACCAATCCGGCCCGACCAATCAGGCCGAGGCGTCGTCTCGGGGGCCCCAAAGCGGGAACGGCACCCCAAGTGCCCGGTTAATCACAATGGCCTGCCCGATCATGACCAGGACCGCCAGCAGCAAAATCACCAATTGGTGGGGCTCGGTCATTAAGCCCGCGGCCACAATCAACGTGGTGGCGCCGGCGGGCGCGTGGGGAACCTTGAGCCAAACCATTACCGAAAGGGTCAAGCACAGGGCCAATGTCAAGGCGCCCGCTCGAGGCCAACTAACCCCGGTCAAATCCGGTCCCGCATCAAGTAGCCCGAATACCACCAGCGCAAACACTCCGGCCAGGACCCCGATTAACTGTCCGAAGAAGACATTGCGTGGTGCTGCTTGGACGCTTTGTGCGGAAAAATAGAAAACAAATGCGGTGGCGCCCAAGGAAGGAAAAACAAATGGCTGCTGCAGCAGCACGGCAATCACCGCCAAGGTGCCGAATGTTATGAGTGCCGTCACCAGCAGGAAGGCACCTTTGGCTCGCGTTGGCCCAAAACGGCGCTGCCAACCGGCGAGCCGCGAGGATTGGGCTGCCGGCCAACTAACGGTCACCGCTCCCCCATCTCCTTAGCCGCGGGCTCACCCGGCGGCCTACCAGGTGGCTCCCGCAACTGCAGTTCATCAACATATGACTGCCAAGCGGCAAGATCTGGATCAAGCGGCAGCACGGGGGCCGGTGGCGCGACCGACGCAGCAGTCGTGGTATTCAACTGGGCAATGCGGTTCTTCCATCGGTCACTAAATCCCTTGGTAATACTGCCTTCCTTGCGGTACCGGTACCAGATCCAGACACAAAAAAGCCCGATCATCGGCCATTCAACGGCATAGGCCCAAGCCCGCCCAACACCCTCCCCCGCTCGGCGCACCTCGATTACGGTGAAGACCGAACACATGATCACGGCTAGGACCATTGGAATGTCAAGCTGCCAAAAATTTCGTCGACGCGACGGCGGCGGCTTAGCCAGCTGCGAGGGTTGGTCGCTCACCGGCTCAGCCTGCCACGGAAATCGCGCGGACGTCCAATGAATCAACGCGCTTAGGTCTGCGCACCCAAAGCATGGCGAGTAAGGCTTCGGCTACCAGCACGCTGAGCAGGGTGGTTTTCCAACCCACCGGGTTGGTCGCAAGGACATTTATCAACCACATCACCGGTGGCCAGCCCACCATGACGAGGACGATCCCCGCAACGCTCCCGGTGGCAACCACCGAGGTGGCCCATATATACCCGGCGGCCAACAGCAACAAAGTTCCGACCACGACGCCAAGCTCGGGACCAAGAAGGGTGCCGAAGATGCCAACACCTGCGACCTCGGCCACCACCACGAGCAGCAGCACCGCCGAAAATGGCGAAAACCCCGTTAGTAGGGCCCAGGAGCGTCGACCCAGTCGCGACCGCGGCGCGGGCGGCGCAAACACCCACACCAAAAGCAGGGGCACCGCAATCGCCAAGAGCACGGTGGCCGGTGGCAAAAACTCTCCGGTCGCCGTCCGCGCCGGGGTAAGGCCAATGCGTGACAGCACGACCGATATCGCAATAGCGGCACCCATCACCGCCATTTCAACGGCGGCATAGCGGGCCAATAGTGCACGTGACTGCTCACCATCACTGATTCGTGCCAGCACCTGGTTACGCTGCAGCCAGCCAAATCTCACTAAGACTCCCAGTAGAACCACCTTGCCCAAGACCAGGACCCCGTAGAAGGAACCGACAAACTGGCTCGGGTCGCCAAGGTGCAAAGCGGAGTTAAGGAGCCCGCTTTCCGCCACGAAAATCACGCACCAGAGTGCAAGTAGGCTAAATCTCGGCAGCATGAAAGAACTTAAGCTCGGCTCGATCACTAGTAGGGCTACCAATACCGCTAGGCCACCCACCCAAATCGAAATCGCCGCGATATGTACGGCCAGACTTACCGCCGCCGAAACGTGCGCGGCATGTACCCCACCATGCCCCAAGACCGCTGGCGCGGCGGCACCACTTACGGCGATGACCGCGGTTACCCATCGCGCCGCCCGGGATCTTATCAATGTGCACAACACCGCGACTATTGCTACGGCGATGAACTGGAACAAGAAAACGCGACCAACCGAAACATCGACCAGAAAGCTCCACCAGATACCTGGCTGCAACGCCGCAGCCACTGAGGCGGCGAAGATATCCGAAATCGTCAGGGCCAGCAACGCGGCAAGGCTTATGAGCCAGAGCAAAGCCCAGGTGAAAGCCCAACGAAATACCTGGCGATAGGTATTTACTCCAAGTAATGCCCCAATTACAAGGGCGCCTACCGTAATGGCGGCGGCCACATCACGTGCGAAGCGAGCTAACGGCAACAGCAAAACGGTACTAAGGGGTGTTGAAGCCAACCCGGGAAATACTTCTACCGCGAATGCTCCGGCCACCCAGAGCAGGATCAACAAGACAGGCAACCCCCACCAGAGCCTTGCCCCGATGCGCAGACCTAGGTTCACTGCCGCCCCGGACTCACTCCTGGAAGGTACCGAAGGTGGGGCTGTTGGTATTTGGACTTGCATTCAATGTGGTTGCGAAGAAAGCACCCAAGAACACCGCGACACAAACCCAGGTCATCCACATGGCAACCAAACGCGCATGTGAATGGTCCTCGCGGGTAATGCGCCCCGCACGAAATCTACCCACCATTGCCGAGGTCAAGAAGCCGACAACGGAAAGGTGTAGCGCAGTTGCGATACAAAGCCAAAAAGTCGTGGAGGCATAGCCACCGTCGGTGATATCAAATGGGAAAGTAGATAGTTGGACGATCTGGCCGATAAATGCAACGAGAGCGACAACGGACGCCAACACCGAGCCGGTGATGAACTGACCCGTGCGCCCGGCCCGGATGCCGGCCACCGCCCACCACATCGCCAAAGCTGCCACCACCACGCCGGCAAAAATCAACCAGAACGGCACCGGGTCAGCCCACGTGTCCTTGGGCGGAGCCCAAGCGTCATTGACATTCAAGGACCATAAGTACGCATAGGCCACTAGTAAGGCCACGGTGCCGGTGGCATCTGAGACGATACAAAGCCAGATTCCGAGCCGATTGCGGCGCGCGGTGGTGGTTACCGGCTCCCCGGTGGTCGCCGACCTTGGCACCGGCAGCTCACTCTTGGTTGTCAAATCGCTCATCGGGCACCAACTTTGACGTCTTGGTTTTCGTCACTTAACTTTTCCTCGATAGCCAGGTATGGATCAGGAACCCCGTAATCATAAGGATCACTCGTTACCACCGGGAGTACCGGGAAATTATTAAGTGGTACTGGCGTTGCTGTTTGCCATTCAAGTGTCTTCGCACCCCATGGATTAGACGGCGCAATTACGTTACTGCGCCACGAGGTGATGATCGCATAAAGGAAGATCAACATGCCGACCCCGATTAGGTAGGCGCCAATGGTCGACAACCAGTTTGAAACATTGAAAGCGTCATCAAATTGCAGCACCCGACGCGGTTGGCCCTGCAGGCCAGCGACAAACATCGAACCGAATGTCAACTGGAAGGCGAAAAATGCGAGCCAAAAGCCGATCGATCCGATGCGCTCGTTGAGCATGCGCCCGGTCATCTTCGGGAACCAGTAGGCAATTGCGCCCATCGCACCGAAGAGGCCCGCGCCCATCAGCATGAAGTGGAAGTGGGCCACAACGAACATGCTGCCGTGCATGTACGTATCCACGGGAACATCCGAAAGGTAGACGCCGGTAATGCCGCCTACGATCTTGTTCCAGACCAGGGCGTACACGCACATCATCGGTAATCTGGTCCAGACCTTGCCGCGCCAGATTGTGCCCAGCATCACGAGTACCAAGAAGCCAAATGGAATCGAAATCAACTCGGTTGACAGCATGAAAGGATAATTCGCTGCGGGTGACCAACCCGTCATGTACATGTGGTGCACCCAGACCAGTGAACTGATACCTACTACCCCAGCGAATCCGGCGACCGCAATCTTGTAGGAGAACAGCGGTTTGCGCAGGAACACCACCATCAGTTCCATCAATGCCGCCGTGACTGGGATAACGATGACATAAACCTCAGGGTGGCCGAGCAGCCAGAATAAATTCTCGTAAAGCCAGACACTTCCGCCATTTTGCGGAATGAAGAACGCCGATTCGAATGCGAAATCACTCAGCGCCATCACCTGGGAGTACTGATACATCGGGAACCACACCAGACCCATGATGGCCGCTGCCAAAATGCCGATCACGAAAACCGGTACCCGGTTCCAGGTCATGCCCCGCGCGCGCATTGTCACGATCGTGGTGATCAGGTTCACCCCGGCGATGCCGGTCGAGAATGCGAAGGTGATGATGCAGACCTGATACCCGATCATGCCCACCGGGGCTTGGGTGCCAAGTGGCTGATAAGCCGTCCAGCCATCGCGAATACCACCCAGCAGCAAATTACTCGCCAACGGCGGCACCGCCGCGAAAAGCAGCCAGAAGCTCAGGGCGTTGAGCCGCGGAAATGCCATGTCGCGGGCCCCGATCATCAACGGCATGATGAAGTTACCCAGTGGCCCAGCGGCGATGATGATCATCGCGATGACCATCACGATTCCGTGGGTGCCGATAATCGAGTTGTAAAAATTCGGGTCGAATACTTCGGTCCAAGTGGCGCCCAGCTCGGTTCGAATCAACATGGCTAGGAAGCCACCCAAACCTAGAAGGACTAGGCCCATTACCAGGTACTGGATTCCGACGACCTTGTGGTCGGTCGTGTACTTCCAGTACTTGCCCCGACCTTGGCCCTTGCCCGCCATGTATTCGGCATCGGCATGGGTGAGGTCATGCCCCAGCCACCACCGGATCGGCCCGGCAAAAGCACCAATGCCAATCATGAAGCCGATAACCCAGGCCACATAGGTCGCGGCCACCAACGCGCTTTCACCCACCTGTGAAAAATTCGAGTTTTGAGTACCCCAAGGCACCAGCAGCCCACCGATTACATAAGTGATCACGGCAAGGACTACCCCGAGTACAACACCGGTGACAATATTGGTGTGGTGCAAAAAACCACCGGGCTTGCCATGCTGCTTTGGCTGCGGCACAGCCTGCTGCTCGTGAATAACGGCGGTCATGGTCATACTGTCCTCTTCCCGCCCATTTCACGAACCCATGAGTCAAACTGCTCCTGGGTCACAACCTGGATCTGCGTCTCCATGTAGGCGTGGTGCATACCGCACAATTCCGCGCACCGAATATTGAAATTGCCAAGTTTATTCGGGGTGACCCCGGTGTTGGTGATTGCACCGGGGTTGGCATCGATCTTGACTCCAAGTTCAACAACCCAAAAACTGTGAATCACGTCGACAGAAGTCACATTGAAGTAGATCGGTGTATCAATGGGAACAACGAGGACATCACTGGAGATCTTGCCCTGGTCTGGATACTCAAATGTCCAGATCCATTGTTGTCCGGTGACATTTACATCAATCGCTTTGGTGGCATTGGGCTGCTGATTCGCCGAAACCGAGCCGTATGAGGACGCCGTAATATTTGCTAATGCGAGCAGGCCCCAGATCACCAAGAACGCCGCCAGCAAGCTGGTGGCCCCTATCCACAGATAGCTACCGATGGCATTTGACCGAATAGCCGGACTCTCTTGCATCGGCGGCTCATCACCGGTTACTCGACCCCAGCCAAAAAGGCTGTAAAGCAAGATGGTCAAAGTGATCGACATCAGCGGGGCGGAGACGATCGTGAAGACCAAGATGGTCTGTTCAATCTCACTCATAATGTCAGATGCCGGTGCCCCGGACATGTTCATGAAGAACACCACTAGCCAAGCAATCGGAATCACCAATAGGCAAAAAAGCACGAACATCGTGAGAATCGGGCGCACATACGGCCGCGCCAGCCACTCACGTAGCCGGTAGGCCACCTCGGGACGATTGGTGGGCTCCTCAGGCTGATCGGCAGCGGCCGGGCGTTCATCAACTATTGACATCAGACCACCGTTACCGTTCCGCTCATCCAACCACGTTCACTCATCACGCCACCGAAGTCCACATAACCGTTTCCGCACGGGTCCTCACAGTTCCAGACGTACTCACCTGGACCGCCGGTGATGAAGGAGAAGGTGATCTCCTGGGGTTTCGGGTAGCCATTGGCTTCATCCTTAGCAGTGGACGGCACCGCCAGCATCGGCACACTTACAAAGAAACCATCCTGGGTGACTTCGGCAAACTGATGAATGGTAAACGTATGCGCCACATTGTCCGGTTCTATTTCCTTTTGCGCCTTGCCGTTATAGATCGCGGTGCCATCAACGGTGCCGTGGACCTTCGCAAAATAGTTATTCCACACGGTCGTGGATCCGTCGTACTGCTTAACGGTGATTGTGATCAGCGAATTAGCAGGCAACTGCAACGAGGTGGACGGCCAGTAGAACGGCCAGCCGGACGGGGCGTTCGCACTACGTGGATCCCCGATCCGCGAACCCACCGGCACCGGCCCGGGCACCGAAGTTGAAGGATTCGGGTAAATGGAAAGCTCTACGGTGGCATGGGGCAATTCACCCTGCGGGGTACTAGCGGTGCCGATAACGGTGGCCGCCAAAACCGCGGGCTCCTGCTGATTCTTGCCCAGAAAAAGCACCGAGCCGGCGACGACCAGCACCCCGATCAGCACCGTGAACACGGTCAGTGCTGCCCGCTTACCACCACCGGACAATTTAGACTCAAAGCTTGGTTCATTGTCATTGGTACCCTTTGCGAGCATTTCGCGACGCTACCATAATTAGGGGACAAAGACTCTAAAAATGGAGTGCAATCGGTGAATTCCAAGTGACGAGCAACCTAGGTGGGTTTCTTGGGGCCTGGAGCCTGGATCTATTCGTCCTTGCCAACCTAGCTGGCGCCACCGCTTGGTACCTCTGGGCGGTGAATCGGGTTAAGAGGCAAGGCCGCTGGCCCGGTTGGATGACCACCTGCTTTCTGCTCGGAATAGCCCTACTTGCACTGGCTTATCTCGGCCCAATGTCGGCTTGGTCCCACACCTTCTTTTGGGTGCATATGACCCAGCATCTGATCGTCATGATGGCAGCGGCCCCACTGCTCGTTCTCGGTTCGCCAGTTACTTTGGCCTTCTTGGCCAGTAGTCCGGCGACTCGACGCCGCTGGGTCCTGCCAATCTTGCGCAGCCAAGCCGTTCGAGTGCTGACCAATCCGATCATCACCTGGGCTTTCTTCGCAGCGGTGCTGCTCGGACTGCACTTCACTCCGTTTTACAACTGGGCGCTGACCAACCACGATGCGGATCAATTCATTGAGCAACCGCTCTACCTCATTGCCGCATTTCTCTTCTATTTCCCGCTCATTGGCTCTAACCTGCAGCCCCGCCGGCCGGCACCCGCGATGCGTCTGCTTTCAATTGCGCTGATGATGGTGCCCGAGAGCATTGTCGGTGCTGTCATCTATTTTGCCTCAGTGGTGCTGTACCCGGCGTTCCCCCTCGAACGCCCATTTGGGCCAGATCGGATGGCTGATCAACAATTAGCAGGATCTTTGATGTGGGCTCTAGTCATGGTCGTTGATTCTTTTTGGCTGATGATCGCCGCGGTTGAATGGTTTAATGGCGAGGAGCGGCGAAGTCGGCGCATCGACGCCGAAATTGAATCGGAAATTGCAGCCAAAACCGCCGCCGGAAACTAGTTAGGCGCGCCATTGGTGATGGCCGGATTTCCGAAAATTTCCGGGATTCGCTGAAGGTTAAGGCGATCTAGCGGCCAAATCGTTAGCACCGTGCGGCCCACAGCGGACGCAGCTGGTACCCCGCCATTGTTGACGTCTAGGTGGTAACGCGAATCTCTGGAATTGCCTCGGTTGTCCCCCATCATGAACATGGAGTCGGCCGGCACCACGATGTCAAAGCGCACCTGATCGGTGGGGCCACTGATATAGGACTCATCTAGTGGCACCCCATTGAGCACGATGCGCCCCTGCGAATCACAGCAAGCGACTCGGTCCCCGGAGACGCCAATTACCCGCTTGACTAGATCTTGCCCAGAATCGCTCGGGATCAAGCCGATAAAGGTCAACGCGGTTCGAAGTGCGCTTCGCGCACCCGTTGGGCTTGGCTCAGGGGTTGGCAACCAGCCACCAGGATCCCGGAAAACCATGATCTCACCTCGCTGCACACCGTTGATTCGGGTCGTGACCTTCGCCGCGATGATCCGGTCATTCGGTAGCAGGGTTTGTTCCATTGACGCACTTGGCACATAGAAAGCCTGAATTAAAAAGGCCCGAACAAGAGCTGAGAGCACGAGTGCCGAGACCACGATGATTGCGGTTTCTTTTAGGAAGTGGAGGGCACCACCTTTTGGGTCCGTGCGCTCCCCTTTGCGGTGCCGGCCACCTGGCACCGGCTCTGAAGGTCGCAGCTCGAAGTCATCATCGCGGGCCGACACCGCCATCAGTTAGCCATGCTCGGTGCCGGAACCTGATCGAAAGTATCAGGGATCGAGATGGCCTGAATCCGATTTAGCGGCCACAGCACGTTCATCACTCGGCCCACCACTCGGCTTTGCGGCACCATGCCACCACCGGGATCCCCTAGGTGATAGCGCGAATCAGCACTGTTGGAGCGGTGGTCGCCCATGAGCCACAGTTTACCGGCAGGCACGATGACATCGAAGTTCATGTCACTGGGTGCATCACCTGCGAAGATGTAAGCGGCTTCATCCAGAGGCACCTCATTAACGGTGATGCGGCCAGCTGCGTCACAGCAGACCACATGATCACCACCTACTCCGATCACTCGCTTAACGAAGTCAGTGCTGTCTGGCGGAACCACCCCAATCGACTGGCCCAACCAGGAAAATGCACCGGTGACAAGATCACGCTTAGGGATTTCACCGGCTTCGACGAATGAATCGGTGCCGTCAAATACCACGACATCACCGCGTTCAATTGGGCGAAGTCGATAAGTAATCTTGTTCACCAAAACGCGATCACCAACCTGCAGGGTGTCTTCCATAGAACCAGATGGAATGGAGAACGGGCGGGCGACGAAAGTAGTGAGAAGCAGGACCACGCCGAAAGCGATGATGAAAGTCAGTGGCAGATCCCACCAAGCACTGCGTCGATTATCGGCCATGGTTAAGTCAGACCATCAATTCCGAGTAGCGGCGAAGCAATTTCAAGTCTGAGGGCGCGGCGCTTTTTATTCTTGGTCTACTGCTGGCTCGGCTGCCGCGGGGGCTGCCGCTGCTGGCACGTTTTCACGACGCTCGTGGATCTTTGCCGCCTTGCCCCGCAGATCGCGCAGGTAGTACAACTTGGCGCGGCGGACATCACCGCGAGTTAGCAGCTCGATTTTCTCAATGATCGGGGTATGAAGCGGGAAGGTGCGCTCGACACCTACGCCATACGAAACCTTGCGAACCGTGAAAGTCTCGCCAATGCCTGAGCCGGCCCGAGCGATAACCACTCCTTGGAAAATCTGGACACGGGTCTTGTTACCTTCCACGACCTTTACGTGCACCTTGACGGTGTCACCTGATCGAAGGTCTGGGAGCCCGGTCTTCAAGGATGCTGCGTCAACGCTGTCAAGGGTCTTCATCTTGGGTTCACTTCCTGTAAGCGCCACAGGTCGCCCACGATTATTGGCCCCGTATTGGGGATCGGGAACTGCTCGGTAGTTCGAAACCGGGGGCTTCCCCTGTGGCGGGGCACCCCGGACGTGCTCGCCAAGTCTGCCATAGGCCAGGTCATGCACCAAACCGCCCCGGCATCCGCGGTCAGACTTGACGGCCCCCCTGCTGACCGGTGGCAGATTCAGCCGCTAGATCCGGGCGCATCTGCGCGGTCCGAAGTCGAGCCTGCCCGGCCCGCCAATCTGCGATCTGACCGTGATGGCCGCTCAGAAGCACCTCCGGTACCGGCAGCCCCCGCCATTCCTGCGGCTTCGTGTAGACCGGTCCTTCGACCAATTGCGCCATCGAACCAGCCGCAAATGAGTCATCGGTCACGCTGGACTCGTTGCCTACGACACCGGGAAGCAAACGGGCCACCGCCTCAACCATGACCAAGGTTGCCGCCTCGCCGCCGGCCAACACATAATCACCGATACCGACTTCACGCACCCCGGCCCAGTCGCTGGCAGCCGCATAGAGCTGGGCCACACGCGCGTCAATGCCCTCGTAGCGACCACATGCGAAAACCAACCAGGGGTCGGTGGTCCACGCCTGGGCCGCACCCTGATCAAAAACAGCACCCGATGGGGTTGGTACAACCAAAACCGGGCGCACGTCTTTGTTCGTTGCCGCAATCGAATCTAATGCCTCACCCCATGGCTGCGGGCCCATCACCATGCCGGGCCCACCGCCATAGGGGGTGTCGTCGACGGTGTTGTGCCGGTCGTGGGTGAACGCGCGTAAATCATGTACACGTACCTCGATTAACCCGGTGGCCGATGCTTTGCCCAACAGCGACAAAGCCAAGGGCGTGAAGTAGTCAGGGAAAATAGTGACCACATCAATTCGCATCGGCCGGCTCCTCAATAAGGCCAATAGGTGGATCAATTAATATTCGCCGATTGGATAGGTCGACGGTTGGCACGATCTGCGACACAAACGGGATCAGCACCTCACGCCCGGCCGCGGTGACAACCGCGAGTAATTCCTGGGAAGGCAGGTGCACTACATCTTCCACTAGACCCAGGAACTCTCCATTTACTGTTTCGACTCGGCATCCGATCAATGCACTGTCATAGAACTCATCGGGATCCGTTGGCTGTGCCTTTTCATCGCGCTCCGCTTCAAGGATTGTCCCGCGAAGTGTTTCGGCTGCACTGCGGCTTTCGAAGCCAGCAAAGTTGACAAGCAGGCGACCAGAATGCCAGTGAATCTCAGCAACGGTAAGTTCGGCAATGGCACCGTCCGCAAAAAGCACCGAACCGGGAGCAAAACGCTCCTCGGGTTCGTCAGTTCGAAGCTCGACGGTTACCTGCCCCCGCAGGCCATGCGGTTTACCGATGCGGCCGACAACGACACGCATGACTACCTAGTTTGGTCAGCGCTCGGCGACATCGAGGAAGTCGATACGCACGCCGCGACCCTCATTGAGTGCGGTCACGACCGTGCGCAGCGCGGTCGCGGTGCGGCCGGCTCGACCGATCACCCGACCCATGTCCTGCGGATGTACCCGAACGTCAAGGCATTTGCCCCGACGCTGCTCACGCTCACTGACGAAGACATCACTTGGATTATCGACGATACCGCGAACTAAGTGCGCCAGTGCTTCTTCCAACATCAGGCGGTGCCCTCGTCCAGGGCCTCGGTCGCCGCTACGACCTCTACCGCCTCGACTACCGCAACCGCTTCGACAACCGCAACCGCTTCGACAACCGCAACCGCTTCGAGCGCCGCCGGCTCCGTGGGCTTTAAGTCGTCTTCGACCGCTACCTCAAGCTTGGGCTTCTTAACAGGTGTCTTCGGCTCCTTGGCTGCATCTTGGATAGCGGCTTCGAATTTAATCAGCCGACTGACCTTCGGTTCAGCGACCCGCAAGGTGCCCTCAGCACCGGGTAGGCCCTTGAATTTTTGCCAATCGCCGGTCACTTTCAAGATCGCGGTTACGGCTTCGGTCGGCAGTGCGCCCACGCCAAGCCAGTACTGCACCCGAGCCGAGTCGACCTTGATGACACTTGGGTCTTCCATCGGTTGATAGAGGCCAATCTCCTCAATGGAGCGACCATTGCGTGCGGTGCGTGAATCAGCAACGACGATTCGGTACTGCGGTGCATGGATCTTGCCAAGGCGCTTAAGTTTGATTTTTACGGCCACGGTGGGCTTATCTCCTGTTTTTTAGGCGGTGCGCGCCGTTCATCGAGTGGGGACACGACATTCGGCGAAAACCTTGCGGGTTGCCGATTCGGAAGGATAGAGGGCCAACCGGGCGGCAAGACCTCCGTATTCTGCCAGATGAGCAACCACGCCCGGACCACGGGTCATTTTTCGGGTCCGATTGCCCTTCAGTGCCCCGAGTGCGCCGCGCCGGAGGTTGGGTCGTGGTCCGTTGTTTGGGCATCCGTCGATCCGGGTCTGGCCAGTACCTGCACCTGGGGTAGCGGGGTCAAGGGCGGCGAGGGCGCCGCCGCGGTGGCCGGGGTAAAGGGGGTGTCCCACCAGGTCACCCCGCTCGGGCACACCTGCAGTACCCGCAAGCTATAGATCCCGGCGGACTTCGGCCAATTGACCGTCAGCGGAAAGAAAATCGGCTTAACAAATGGCTGCGGCGCCCCTTGAATGGTCCAGGTGATCTGTTGACCGCCATTCGCAAGCCGAGCACTCACGGACGTCCAACCGCTCACCGCGGCCGGCTTTATCGCACCCCAAGGCTTACCAGCAAAAGCAGTGACCTGCGTCGTTCCGTCCTGACCCGTAAAGCAGCCGTGCTGAATCTCCAAAGTAAGCCCACTGGTCTGGCCCGCGACCGCTGCGACGCCATTTAGTTCGATGATTGCGTGCGCATTGGCGGGTGAACTCGATAACAATGCCGAAATTATGACGAGCCCACCGAGCGCTGCCCAAAAAGTAGGGATGCTCCGACTTGGCAGGTTCATGACCTCAACCTAGTAGTTTCTTGAGCTCCGGGGGCAAGGCCGAGATATCCAAGTCTGCCGGCACCGCGGTTGGTGTAAAGATGCCGGCTTCTTGATCGGCGCGCTTTGCCGGATTCCCGCTGCGGCTCTTACCCTTCGCCGGCTTTATCGCTTTTGCCATTTTGCCCTTGGATTTCTTGCCCCCGCCAAGACCGGGCAGGCCAGGCATGCCAGGCATTCCGGGGATTCCGGGCATCCCCCCTTTACCCATCTGCTTCATCATTTTCTGGGCTTGGCTGAACCGCTCAATCAGGCCATTGACTTCATTGACCGAGGACCCAGACCCGCGAGCAATCCGAGATCTACGAGAACCGTTCAAGATCTTTGGCTCCTGGCGCTCGGCCGGTGTCATTGATTGAATAATCGCGGCCACCCGATCCATCTCGCGGTCGTCAACTTGATCAAGTTGGGCTTTCATCTCGCCCATCCCGGGCAGCATGCCCATGATCTTGCCGATCGAGCCCATCTTTTTCAGCGACTGCATCTGCTCCAGGAAGTCATCGAGGGTGAAATCCTCACCCGCTGAAACCTTGCGTGCCATCCGTTCGGTTTGCTCGGCGTCAAATACCCGTTCGGCCTGTTCGATCAAGGTGAGCATGTCGCCCATGTCAAGGATGCGAGAAGCCATGCGGTCAGGATGGAAGACCTCAAAGTCGGTTAACTTCTCACCGACCGACGCGAACATAATGGGGCGCTTTGTCACGCTGACGATCGACAGCGCGGCGCCACCACGCGCATCGCCATCGAGTTTGGTCAGGACAACTGCATCAAAGCCAACGCCCTCAGCGAATTCCTCGGCGGTGCGTACGGCATCCTGACCGATCATTGCATCAACTACCAGCAAGGTCTCATCGGGGCGGGCAGCATCACGCACCGCCCGCAATTGCTCCATTAGCTCAGCATCAATCGCCAACCGGCCTGCGGTATCGACGATGACAACGTCATGTAATTTCTGTTCCGCGTAGACCCGCGCCTCGCGGGTCACTCGAATCGGGTCACCAACACCATTGCCAGGTTCCGGGGCAAAAATCGCAACACCGGCCTGCTCGGAAATGATGCGTAATTGATCCACTGCATTTGGACGCTGCAGGTCCGCCGCCACCAGCAACGGAGTGTGACCCTCACCTTTTAGCTGAAGTGCCAACTTGCCCGCGAGTGTTGTCTTACCGGCGCCTTGGAGTCCGGCGAGCAAGATCACCGTCGGCGGATTCTTTGCGAACACCAAGTTTCGAGTTTCGCCCCCCAGAATTGCAATGAGCTCCTCATGGACGATCTTGATAATTTGCTGGGCCGGATTAAGCGCCCCCGAGGCCGCTGCGGCTAGGGCCCGCTCTTTGACCACCGCGGTGAACTCCCGCACCACCGGCAAGGCGACGTCGGCCTCTAGCAATGCCGTACGGATCTCGCGCACCGTCGCTTCAACATCGGCTTCGGAGAGTCGGCCTTTGCCGCGCAGCCCCTTGATTGTGGCGGCAAGTCGATCGGCGAGGTTTGCAAACACGGGGTCAGAGTATCGGCTGGCTCCGTTACCGCATCGGCTAACCGGCCGCCACTGCCTCCAGCACCCGCCTTTTCACCCCATCGGCAAGGTCCGCTGACAGCGGCCCGCCCCGGGAGTCCACCAGGAAGAAGATATCTACCGCCTCGGACCCCAGGGTGAGGACTTTTGCCCCCGTGATCGCCACCTCAGCGTCAGAGATTGCACCCGTAATGCGGTAAAGCAGCCCCGGCTCATCATGTGCGCGAACTTCCATTGCCGTGGCCCTGGCCGACGTGTCATTTAGTATGTCGACCCTTGGTGCCGCCCGCTCGATTTGACCGGTCGATGCGTAGGCCGCCGCTCGGTCGCGCACCTGTGCACCCACATCGAACGTGTTCTCAAGGGCCAGCCTTAGCCGTGCCGCGATCTCCTGCGCACTCGGCGGATCTCCATACATTGGATGCACCGTCCAGACTTGCACCGCACGCTCATTGGCCGTCAGTACCCGAGCTGCGCGTACCTGCAGCCGGTGCAACGCCAGCACACCAGCGACCGTCGAGAGCAGCCCCAGCTGGTCTGGAGCAGCCACGGTTAGTTGGTAGCCGTCATCGGCGTCCGCCAAAGTTACCCAAACCCCGGTACTCATAAGTGCCACCCGTTGCACATCACTTAATTCAGGTTCGGCCGGAGCCGGGTCTCCGGCTAGTTGGGCATGCACCCTTCGCACGAGGTCAGCTACCAAATCGGCGCGCCACCGGCTCCAGGCCGCCGGTCCAGTTGCCAGTGCATCCGCCTGGGTTAAGGCGTGCAGGAGATTCAATGTCTCTGGCTTGCCGATTCGAGCGGTCACATAATCGACGGTCGCTGGGTCATCTAGATCACGGCGGGTCGCAGTGTCGATCAACAGCAGGTGGTAGCGGACTAAATCGACAATTACCTGCACATCTGCATCAGGAAAACCCATCCGTTTGGCCAACTCATCGGCGATAGCCGCGCCAACTTCACTGTGATCCCCTGGTCGAGCTTTGCCGATATCGTGCAATAGTGCACCGATCAGCAAAAGGTCGGGCCGATGCACATCACGCGTGAACGCACTCGCCTGCACCGCAGTCTCAACCAAGTGGCGATCAACAGTGAACCGGTGAACAGCATTTCGCTGCGGTGCCGAACGCACGATGCTCCAGCCCGGGATAAGTGACTCGATGATCCCCGCTTGATCTAGGGCCTCCCAGATATGCACGAGGTGAACACCGGCGCCTAAGAGGGAGATAACTGCCTCCCGAGCAGGTGACGGCCACGGCGTGGTTAACGGTTCACTCTCCGCCGACAACCTGGCAAGGGTAATTGGCGCCAATGGCAAACCGGCTTGCGCCGCTGCGGCCGCTGCGCGCAAGACCAAAGTTGGGTCCGCAGCCGGTCGGGCCTGGCCAGCAAGCAACACCTCGCCGCTTTGCACCACCACCCCATCGGCCAACGGCACTCGCTCCGGCCCACGACGATTGACCAGACGACGCGACCGGCGATTTGGTCCTTTAGTCAATCGATCAACTCGGTGCCAGGTGGTATCAGACGCAAATGCAATGGCGCGCGATGCCGTGTACACCTGCCTTAGCAGTTCGTCGGCGGTGGCGAAACCAAGGGCGGAAGCAACCCCATCTTGTTCCTGCAACATGAGCCGGTCACTTGATTTACCGGTGACCGAATGCAGTGCGTCGCGAACATCGAGTAGTAATGCATTCGACTCCGGCCAACTGCTGTGCGGAGTATCAGTGACCCAGGATGCCGCAATGGCCCGAAGTACGGTCGCATCACGTAACCCCCCGTAGGCCTCTTTTAGGTCGGGCTCAAGTAAGCACGCTAATTCGCCATAGCCAGCCTTACGGTGCTCGACTAGTTCACGAAGAACCGGCAGACGTTTGATCGCCATCGCGCGCCAGTCGGCAAAAACCGCCTGCGTCAATTGCACGGCCAAAGTCCCATCACCTGCTACCACCCGCGCATCCAACAGGCCGAGGACTACTTTGATGTCAACACTTGCCAACCGGCGGGCCTCTGCCACGGTTCGGACACTGTGGTCTAGGGCAATCCCGGCATCCCAGATGGGATACCAAATTCGATCCGCGATCGGCGCAACTTGGGCAGCAGTGCCGCGATGCAATAACAGCAGATCGATATCACTTCCCGGGGCTAACTCCTGTCGGCCGTACCCGCCGACCGCCACCAAGCACAGATCTGTCGCACCGGCCGCCGCCTCCTGAAAAAGCGCGTCAAGCCACCCATCGGTCAACAAAGACAGTGCCGCACGGCGGCCCGGCCCATAACGGCCAGGCCGCCGCACCAGTGCGTCGCGCTGCAAGCCAAACGCGCGCACCTCCCCCACACTCAAAGTGCTCCCATTACGCTGATCCCAGCTGGCTAAAGTGCATCATGTGGCTAAAGTGCATTGTGTGGCTAAAGTGCATCGTGGCCGCGCTCACCGGTTCGTACTCGCACTACGGTATCGACAGGTACGACCCATACTTTGCCGTCGCCGATTCGCCCGGTCTGGGCCGCCTTAACGATCGTGTCAACAACTAGGTCCGCACTCTCGTCGTCGACCAGCACCTCAACACGTACTTTTGGCACTAAATCAACCGTGTACTCCGCCCCTCGATAGACCTCGGTGTGGCCCTTTTGCCGGCCGTAACCCGAGGCCTCGGAAACCGTCAGCCCATTGACACCTTGGGCTTCGAGTGCACCTTTAACATCCTCCAGTTTGAACGGCTTAATGATTGCTGTAACCATCTTCATGACTCCACCTCCGACTTTGTGCGAGCAGCATGACCGACACCAGCGAAAACGCCGCCGCCACCTGACTCTCCGAGTTCATATGCGGACTCCGCGTGCAGTGCCTTATCAATGCCACCGATCTCAGTTTCAGAATCCACCCGGAAGCCCATCGTCTTCTTGATGATGAGCGCCAAGATGGCGGCAATGATGAGTGAATACAGGAGCACAGCTATGGCACCAACCGCCTGCTTACCCAATTGATCAAGCCCGCCACCGTAGAGCAGCCCATTAACCCCCGCCGGCGCGGCCTCCGTAGCCAGGAGCCCAATTAGCAAGGTTCCAACCAGGCCGCCAACGAGGTGAACGCCCACTACATCCAGGGAATCGTCGTAGCCGAACTTGTACTTCAGTCCGACCGCCAATGCGCAGATTATCCCCGCAAGGGCCCCGATGATGATTGCCCCGAGTGGACTAACCGCCGAGCAAGACGGCGTAATGGCCACGAGCCCGGCCACTACCCCCGAGGCTGCGCCAAGTGAGGTGGCATGCCCATCGCGAATCTTCTCCGTGGCCAGCCAGCCCAACCCGGCTGCGCAAGTGGCGATGAAGGTATTCATGAAAACCACTGCAGCGGTGTTGTCCGCGGCGATCTGCGACCCGGCATTGAATCCGAACCAACCGAACCAAAGCAAGGCCGCGCCGATCATTACCAAGGTGAGGTTGTGCGGACGCATCGGGGTCTTGGGCCAACCCACCCGGCGTCCAATCACAATTGCCAGTGCTAGCGCCGCCGCACCGGCATTGATGTGCACAGCGGTGCCGCCGGCGAAGTCGATGACTCCCAGTTTGTAAAGCCAACCACCGGTTTCGGGGTTGAGGTTAAATACCCAGTGGGCCACCGGGAAGTAAACGAGCACCGCCCATGCACCTGCGAAAATCAACCACGCGCTGAACTTCGTCCGGTCGGCAATCGCGCCGGCGATCAGGCCTACGGTGAGGCAGGCGAACATCGCCTGAAAAGCCACGAACCCCATAGCCGGCACCCCAGCTTCGGGGTCATTTGCCATCAACCCCTCTAGCCCGGCGAACGCGGTGACGTTTCCGAGGAGCCCGGCGTTGCCATATGAGGGCGCAAATGCCATCGAGTAGCCAACCAGCACCCAAAGAATGCCCACTACGAACAAGGCACCCATCACCATCATCAACATGTTGAGAACTGACTTGGAGCGGACCATGCCGCCGTAAAAGAATGCCAATCCAGGAATCATCAGCAGTACCAATGCGGCGCTGGTTAGCAGCCACGCAGTATTACCGGAGTCCAACGCGGTTTCCATGTATGTCTCCCTATGCCAAGTGGTCTCGGCTCCACTAGTGGTTCAGTGGCTGGAGAATGACGTGCGTACGTTTCAGTCGCGCACTAATCGCGTTTCGCGCATGTCACAGCACTGGCTGCTTAGGTAAACGCTGTGTTACAAATCCCCCACGAGGGCTTCGACGAACTCAAGTGGATCGAACAGGGCAAGGTCATCTGGGCCTTCGCCCAAACCAACTAATTTAACCGGGACCCCTAGCTCACGTTGCACCGCCACGACGATTCCACCTCGCGCCGTACCATCGAGTTTGGTCAGTGCGATCCCGGTGATAGCAACGACCTCTCGGAAAACTCGGGCCTGGGCCAACCCGTTTTGCCCTGTCGTGGCATCAAGTACCAAAAGGACTTCATCAACCGGTGATTGCTTCTCTACTACCCGCTTGACCTTGCCGAGCTCATCCATTAATCCAGTTTTTGTGTGCAGCCGCCCAGCGGTGTCGATGACTACGGTGTCGGCCTGTGAGTCAGCACCCGTACGGACTGCATCGAAGGCAACCGCCGCCGGGTCGCCGCCTTCTAGGCCGCGCACCACTGCGGCGCCCACCCGATCGCCCCAAGTCTGCAATTGGTCCGCAGCGGCGGCCCGGAAAGTATCGGCGGCCCCGAGTACGACCGTTTGCCCATCGGCAATCAGCAGTCGTGCGAGTTTGCCGGTGGTGGTCGTTTTGCCTGTGCCATTTACCCCTACTACCAAGATGACGGCGGGACGCCCATCGGCATTCATCACGATGTTGCGGTCCATCGTGGGATCAACAAGGTTTAGGAGTTCCTCGCGCAGCATCTTCTTGATGTGCTCAGGGGTTGTACCCCCCTCAACTTTGACCCTAGTGCGCAGCCGCGCAATTAACTCCTGGGTCGGGCCGACCCCTAGATCGGCGGTCAACAATGTCTCCTCGACCTCGTCCCAGGTCGAATCAGTGGGCTCACCGGCGCTCAAAAGGGCCAGCAGCCCCTTACCTATTGCATTGTTCGAGCGGGCCAAGCGGGACCGCAGCCGATGCAGGCGGCCAGCCGCAGGATCTGGAATCTCGACTTCGAGGATCCCGGGCAAGCCCGCATCGGGTACCTGCGCATCGGGTACCTGCGCTGCGGGGGCCGCCACCGGGCGCTGCTCGATGACCGGCGCGCCCCGCCGGCGCAGCAGCACCCCAGCGACCACTGCGACTATTGCGACAATGAGGATAAGTACGGCAATACCGGCGTAAATCAGACCTGAGTCCATGGGGAGCATCCTTTCAGAGCACTAGCACCGAGCGCGAACCTTAGGGTGCGATCAGGCGCTGGCGGTCTCGACATCACGGAGGCGCTGGCCGATAATCTGCGTGACACCGTCACCGCGCATTGACACCCCGTAGAGCGCATCAGCAATTTCCATCGTGCGCTTTTGGTGGGTTATGACAATCAGCTGTGAGCTAGAGCGCAACTCCTCAATGATGTCGATCAACCTACCGAGGTTCACATCGTCTAATGCGGCCTCGACCTCATCGAGTACATAGAACGGGCTCGGGCGGGCTTTGAATAGTGCGATCAAGAAAGCAACCGCCGTCAAGGACCGCTCTCCGCCAGACAGCAGCGAGAGCCGCTTGACTTTCTTCCCTGGCGGACGTGCCTCCACGTCAATGCCAGTGGTGAGCATATTGTCAGGATCGGTCAGGATTAAGCGCCCTTCACCACCGGGAAACAGTCTGGCGAAAACTCCGACAAACTCACGTTCAACCTCAAGATAGGCCTCGGTGAATACCTGTTCAACACGCGCATCGACCTCCTTGATGATGTCGAGCAGATCATCACGCGACTTCTTGAGATCCTCCAATTGCTCACTCAAGAAGGTATGGCGCTCCTCCATCGCAGTGAACTCTTCAAGGGCCAGGGGATTGATCTTGCCTAAAATATTAAGCTCACGCTCGGCTGTCTTTAACCGCTTCTCTTGCTCGATGCGCACATAGGGGTACGGCTCGGGGTTCGGCGCGTCGGCTGGGATTTCGTCACCGGGTACCGCAGGGCTCGGCGGTACCAACTGCTCAGGACCGTACTCGGAAATTAAGACATCACCCTCGACACCGAAATCCTCAAGTGCCTTCTCCTCGAGTTGCTCTATTCGAAGCCGTTGCTCGGCGCGGGCAATCTCATCTCGATGCACACTGTCCTTGAGTAGATCGAGCTCACCGGTGCGCTCACGAATACTCGCGCGCAGCCCGACGAGCAACTGGTCGCGGTCCGCCTTTGCCCGCTCTACCGCCGCCCGATCGCGACTCGCCTGCGCCACCGAACCCTCGATCCGCGTCAATGCAATCCGCGAGGCAGCAAGAATGGCCTCAGCCGTGATCAGTTCGGCAGCTCGCCGCTCGCGGCGGGCAATTGCATTAACCCGGGCCTGACGCTCCGCGTTTGCCGCCCGTTCGAGTTGCTCCGCCCGAACGCCGACGGCCCCGACGCGCTCCTCGCCGGTACGCAGCGTCAATCGCGCATCGACCTCATCTTGGCGGGCGACATTGGCTTGGCTGGCGAAATCCGCACGCCTGTCACCGGCCGGGTCCGCTGCCGGCTCGACTTCAGCTCCAGTCAGCCGGGCTTGCATGGTCAAGAGGCCCTGTTGATCCACTTCAAGGGCGGCTTCGGCGGCCGTTCGGGCCAGGGACAGGCGCTCGGCCTCCGCATGAGCAGAGCGCGCGGCTTGGCCTAATTGACCTAGTTGCTCGGCCACCGCAGCCATCTGAGCGTCCGACTCATGTAGCCGATTGAGCGCACCTTCGGCAAACTCAGCGGCCGACCGTTGCGCATCACGTGCCGCGACCAGGTCGAAGCGTGCCCGTTCGAGAGCATGCGTTGCAACCACTAAGTCACGCGCGGTTTGGTCGTGGGCAGCTTGCACCTCCAACAGACTTTGCTTGTCAGTTGATCCGCCGTGAACTACTCCGTCAGCGAAAATATCGCCGGCTTCGGTGACGAATATCAGACCCGGATGAGCCCGCTGGGCAGCTGCGGCAGTGGGCACATCCGACACCAGCACGCAGTTCATCAGCAAGCGATCCACCACGGACCGCAGATTTTCCTCGCACCGAACCATGCCCCGTAACCATTCACCAACCGGCGGTGCACCCACCGGGGCTGGACCGGCGCCGGCGCCATCGGCAAGTACTAGCGCTGCACGACCAGCTGCTTGCTCCTTTAGGAGTACAACCGATGAGACAGCAGCAGCAACCCCTCGGACTACCACCGCATCGGCAACATCACCAAGTGCCGCAGCCACCGCAGCCTGCGCACCATGATCAATCTGCAGTAAACCGGCCAATGGGCCTAGTACGCCCTGTATGCGCTCGGTCGATGCGATAAGGACGGCTGCGGCATCCTTGCGGGAAAGACCTAACTCGAGCGCATCGAGGCGTGCGGCTAGTGCAGCACGCTCGCGCTCCCCGACAGACTCGGCGGTACGAAGGTTTTCCACGACACTATCGGCACGTTCGAGTGCCGCTAACGCTAGTTCGTACTCCTGGTCCAGCCCCAGCTCTCCTTGATTCAAACCGGCAACTTGAACTTCGATCGCATGGAACTCGCCCTGGGCCAACTCGCCCCGCTCCTTAGCCTCGGCTATCGAAGCTGTCAGGCGTTCAATCTCACTTGATCGGGTGTCAATACGCGAGCGAGCGGCATCGACTTGACCCCGTAACTTGGCCAGGCCTTCACGGCGATCAGCGGCAGCCCGGTCAGCGGCAGCCACCCGATGTTCCTCAAGTAAGAGGGCCTGCTCGACATCTAGGCGCCGCGCCTCTGCTGTGGCTAGCACCTCGCGAGCTGACTCAACCTCGCGACTTAATTCGAACTCCTGCTCCCGAAGCAAGCGTGCTTCAGCATCGATTTGCTCTGGGTCACGGCCAGAGGATTCCTCATGGGCCTCGGGCTGCAAGTTCCGCACCCGCTCGCCCGCAAGTTGCACCAATCCGTTAAAGCGCTCCCGCAGGCCACTTAAGCCAAACCATGCCTCCTGCGCCGCAACTAAGTGTGGTGCCTCCTGCAACACGGCGGCTTCAGCTTCGGCCTCGCGGTTTCTTAGCTCCGCGAGATCTGTTTCAGCCTTGGCCTGGCGCTCCCGCAGCGCCGTTTCGTCAGCGACTTCGGCGGCCAACAGGTTGCGCAAAACAGTTAAGTCATCGGCCATCAAGCGCAATCTGGCATCACGCACGTCGGATTGGATAACAACGGCGCGGCGCGCAACCTCAGCTTGGCGCCCAAGGGGTTTCAATTGCCGGCGCAACTCATTGGTTAGATCGGTCAACCTGGTTAGGTTCGCACCCATTGCGTCGAGTTTTCGAAGCGCTTTTTCCTTGCGCTTTCGGTGCTTCAAGACACCAGCGGCCTCTTCGATGAAGCCACGTCGATCCTCCGGCGTAGCTTGTAAAATTGAATCAAGTTGCCCTTGACCGACGATCACATGCATTTCCCGACCAATACCGGAGTCACTTAGCAACTCCTGCACGTCGAGTAACCGGCACTGCTCACCGTTAATGGCGTACTCCGAACCACCATTGCGAAACAGCGTGCGAGAGATCGTGACCTCGGTGTACTCAATGGGTAACGCGCCATCGGAGTTGTCAATCGTTAATTGCACCTCAGCCCGGCCAAGGGGCGCCCGACCGGAGGTCCCGGAAAAGATGACGTCCTCCATCTTGCCGCCACGAAGTGACTTGGCTCCCTGTTCGCCCATGACCCAAGCGAGTGCATCGACCACATTGGACTTGCCCGAGCCGTTCGGACCCACCACACAGGTCACGCCCGGCTCAAAATGCAGGGTCGTCGAAGAGGCGAAGGATTTAAAGCCCTTCAGGGTCAAGGTCTTAAGGTGCACAGTTCTCCGCTGGTCGGGCGCGGGGAAGGCGCTGAGGACGAGTTGCTCACACCTTATCTTGCGGGCGCCGGCCCGGCCCCTGCCGCTGGCACCGAGGGCAGAAAAAACTGGATCGATTCATGAATTTCTCCCGGCGGATAGGGCCACCGCAGTGCCCGCAGGGCTCACCTTCTTGGCCGTAGGCACTTAACTGCCTGTCGAAGTAGCCGCTCTCACCGTTGACGTTGACATAAAGCGCATCGAAGCTGGTGCCGCCTTGGTCAAGTGCCGAAGCCATGACCGATTTGGCGTGCTTGAGTAGCTCGCGGATCTTGGCTGCCGGCAGGGCCCCGGTTAAGCGCCGGCCACCCAGCTTGGCCCGCCAAAGTGCCTCGTCAGCGTAGATATTTCCGATTCCGGAAACTAAAGCTTGATCCAGCAATGCCCGCTTGATCTCGATGTTCTTGGTTCGCAATCGGGTAATGCAGCCTTCCTCATCGAATGCCGGGTCGAGCAGGTCCCGGGAAATATGGCTGACGATGTCAGGTAGGTGGCCGCCTCCACTGTCGGGCACAAGCTCGGCGGTCATCACCCAACCAAAAGTGCGCTGGTCGACAAAGCGCAGTTGCGGGCCGGCGTCAACGAAATCAATGCGGACCCGCAAGTGCTTCTCATCGGCTGCACCACTTGGTTGTACCAGCAATTGGCCGCTCATCCCTAAGTGCGCTACCAAGGCAAACTGATGCCCAGCCATCGGCAGCCAGAGGTACTTCCCGCGCCGACTCACGCAGCGGATGCGTTGGCCAACCAGCTGGTCCGTTAATGATCCAATGTTTCGCCGCACGGCGCGCGGGTGTAGAACCTCTACCTGTTTGATCTTGCGTCCGGTTACATGCTCGGCAAGCCCCCGCCGCACGACCTCGACTTCTGGGAGTTCAGGCACCTAATTCTCCGAATCCACCAAATTCAGCAAATGAGCGTAGGCGACTTCCGCGGCCTGCTGCTCGGCAAGTTTCTTTGATCGGCCCCAGCCTTCGCCGATTACCTCGGCACCTACCCGCACCCGCGCGTGAAACTCCTTCTCGTGATCTGGACCGGTATTGCTGACCACGTATTCCGGCAGACCAAGTTCGGCGTTAGCGGCGGCCTCTTGTAATGAAGTCTTCCAATCAAGGCCAGCACCGAGTTCGGCTGAAAGCTCAATAAGTGGATCGAAACGATCATGAATTAGATCGCCGGCGACTTCAATCCCACCCGATAGGTAGCAAGCCCCGATCACAGCTTCCATCGCATCGGCAAGGATCGAAGGCTTATCCCGGCCACCGGTTGTCTCCTCGCCGCGACCCAAAAGCAGGTAAGCGCCCAGATCCAGTTCACGCGCAACGTCGGCCAGGGCCCGTGAGTTCACCACCGCTGCCCGAAGTTTCGCTAATTGCCCTTCGGGTAAATCAGGGTAAGTCCGATAGAGGGTGTCCGTTACCAGCACACCAAGTACTGAATCCCCCAAGAACTCAAGCCGCTCATTGTGCGGGAGCCCGCCGTGCTCGTATGCGTAAGAGCGGTGGGTTAGCGCTTGATTGAGCAGTGCGAGATCAACCGGTACGCCCAAACTGGCGGCCAGTCCGGTCAAAATCTCATCGCGGCCACGCTCACTGCGATTTCGCGAATTGCTCATGAAGTCACCTGCACATAAGTGGAACTTAGTTTTTCGACTAGTTGCACGAGTTCGCCGAATGTGTGAACTTCGCAGATGTCGGAATCAGCGATTGCTATTACCATGCCTCGCCCCGCGGCCTCCTCGACTATCGCCTGCGCCACCAGCACCCAGGCTTGGTCAATTGGGCCAAATGAGGCAAGTGGGGTATCGGGCCGCACCACAAAGGTAACTTCGCTCTCGAATACGCGAGCTAATGCACGAGTTACGGTTGGCTCGGTCATCTGGTCCGCTGCATTAAAGCGGAAAATGTGCGTTGGGTTAGCCCGATTAGGTCGGTTCTTGCGGCACGAGCCGCTAGGCGAACGCACGCCGCGATTTCATTCGGGCGGCCAGCCCCGTGCCCAATTACCGTGATGCCGTTAACCCCGAGCAACATGCCCGCGGCGAAATCACCGGTAGCCGTGCCGGCGACAACCGCCCGGGCCGGTTTGGGGTCGCCGTAGGCGAGTGCCATCTGATGCGCCGCCCATCCCACCGCCCCTTCTATCCCCTTGAGCAAGACATTGCCGGTGAAACCGTCGGTGACGACGACCTGCGCTCGCGCACCAGCGGCTACGTCATGCCCTTCTACCGAACCCGTATAGCGCACTCCGAGAGCGGGTAACCGGTCTTGCATCAAGGTGTCGGCCGCAAGACGAAGAGCGTCTCCCTTTCCGGTCTCACTACCTATGTTAAGGAGGCCAACGGCGGGGTCGGGGATACCCAATGCGGTGGCATAGCACCAGCCGGCCATTGCGAACTGGGTCAAAACATTTGCACTGGCTTCTGGGGCCGCTCCTACATCCACGAGGACAACCGGGCCCAACGTAGCCGGGAGCACGACGGCTAGTGCCGGGCGCGACATCCCGGTGACACGTCCGCACGACAAAACGGCGGCCGTTACCGCAGCACCACTATGACCAACCGAGACCCAAGCATCAACGGCACCAGCCCCAACCGCGCCGGCTGCGATGAGCACACTGACATTTGGATTGGTGCGCACATAGGACAACGGGTCGCCAACCATCGGCACGCCGCAACTCGCGCTCAAAACAGTCAAGCGCGGGTGCGCATCGAGGTCAATACCGCGAGCGGAGAGCAACTCACCGGCAAGGGTGGGCGGGCCCACGAGGACGAGGTCGATGTCGAGTGCGTCCAGATCCAACGCCGCCACGGCATCGGCCACGACCTCGGGAGCACCGTCGCCGCCCATGAGATCAAGGGCGACGCGGGCCATGATCAGACGTCCAGCACGCGTCGCTTGGCGTAAGTGCCGCAAGTTGGGCACGCGGTGTGCGCCAAACGCTTTTCTTTGCAGCGAACACAGGTCACCAGAGTCGGCACCGTGGTCTTCCACTGCGAACGACGATGGCGGGTGTTAGAGCGCGAGGTTTTGCGCTTCGGTACTGGCACGGGGTCCTCTTTCTTGGGTTAACTTTGGTCTTCGGTTGCGTCTGGTAGTTCCAAGGCGGTAAGGGCCGCCCACCTTGGATCAAGCTGTTCGTGCAGGTGCCCTGGGTGGTCGTCAAGGCGGACTCCACAGACCGAGCACAGGCCTGCACAATCGCTTTGACACACCGGTGCCAGCGGAAAACCCAGCACCACTGCGTCCCGCAGCGTGGCCTCTAGGTCGATCATGTCGTCCTGAAGCCTCGGTAACGGGTCTTCGTCGTCATCAACTAGTTCTTCAACCACCGCGCCCCGGGCATCGGTTGCGGGATAGACGAACAACTCGCTGAACTCAACCACCTCATCCCAGTCCAGCGGATCTAGACACCGAGCGCATTCCGCGTCGACATGCACATCCGCTGATCCAGAAACCAACACCCCTTCCAGCACCGATTCCAGTCGTAGATCAAGCTCAACTGGCGACTCAGGAAGGACCCTTGCTAGTGCGACGCCCATATCAACCGGGCTGGGCACCGTTCGGGTTACCGTGATCATCGACCCAGCCCGCCGTGGCAGGTTGAGCGCCCGCGTATCAAGCACAAGCGGGCTACTCGGGTCGAGGCCGGTCACTGCACCCCTGTCGGATTAGCAAGGTTGGTAAAGGTAGAACACCAGCTGTTGGCAAAAGGATACCCGCAGCACCCTACTGCCAACCCCGGCAGACCTAAAATCGGACAAATCGCCCAAGTACGCTCAGGCTAGCTCAGCGCTGGTCGTCGTAAATCTCGTCCAGCGCTGCGTGCGAGGGCTCGGGGGCTAGATCCTCATAAACCTGGGCCCGCAGGCGCTCGCGGCCCCGGTCCACGGTCTGCAGGGTCTTGTTCAGCGCAATTTCAAAGGTGGCCAATTTGGCATCGATGTAATCATCGGTCTCCATGCGCATGCGCGCTGTCTCTTCGGCCGCTTGGGCCCGCATTGCTTCAGACTCCCCAACCGCCGCTAAATAAACCTCATGTTCGGTGACCATTCGGTCGGCTTCAGCCCGAGCTCGCTCCAAGAGCCGGTCTGCTTCGCGGCGGCCATCTTGTACTACCGCCTCGCGGTCAGCCAGTAATTCATCAGCGCGCGCAACGGACTCGGGCAGCAATTGGCGAATTTCGTCTATCAGATCTAGTACCTGGGCCCGGTTAACCAAACAAGATGCCGAAAGCGGCATTGCCTTAGCGTCTTCGATCAGGACGGCGAGTTCGTCGAGCCGTTCTTGGACGTCCAAAACTTCTCCTTGTACTAGCCGACCATTTCAGCCTATTGTGCCCGAAATCTTCGCCCGGAGCCGCTCCAACACGAGGTCGGGCACTAGTCCGGTCACATCGCCCCCGTAAGTGGCAACTTCCTTGACCAAGCTGGACGACAAATAGCTGTACAGGGGATTCGCCGAGATGAAAACGGTTTCTACTCGGGTCAGGCGATAGTTCATCTGCGCCATCTGTAATTCGTAGTCAAAGTCGCTTACCGCGCGAAGCCCCTTGACGATTACCTGCGCATCATGGTCGCGGCAGTAGTCGACGAGAAGGCCATGGAAGGAGTCGATCTTCACGTTCGGCAGTGGAGCGACCACAGCGCTTAACATCTCGATGCGCTCGGCGACGGTGAATAAACTCGACTTCGTCTTATTGATCAACACCGCGACTATTACTTCGTCTGCCATTTCGGCCGCCCGCGCAAAAACGTCAAGGTGCCCATTCGTGCAAGGATCAAATGACCCCGGGCAGACCGCTCGGCGCATGACCGGCTCCTAACTTCTATTCGGGCAGGTTTTCAGGTACTTGACCGTACCAAAGAGTGGTATCACCGTGTCGGCGCTGCTGCAGAACCATCCAGTGGCCAGGGAGCGGACACTGCCCGCCCTCGGTAGGCCGTTCGACTACTACCAACGCCCCGCCGGCAAGTAGTAGCTTGCCTTGTAAAGACATCAGCACCGAGGCGATGTCAGCGGCGGCTACTTCGTAAGGCGGGTCAACCAAGACTAATTCGAAGTGCTGGCCCCCGATCCGACCAGCTACCGAGTCAACCTCCCCAACGACCAACTGGGCACCAGGCAGCGCAACCGCCTCGATATTGGTTTCGATCACTGCACTTGCTGTGCGCGCCCTCTCGACTAGCACCACCAAGCGCGCGCCGCGGCTCAGGGCTTCGAGCCCAAGCGCCCCCGTTCCCGCATAAAGATCAAGTACCGAGACCTCCGGCCAGTCAATGCCGGATTTTAAGAAGTGAGCGGAGACCGCGGAGAACATGGATTCACGAACCCGATCAGACGTGGGACGGGTTCCTTGCTTTGGTACCGAAAGGCGCCGCCCCTTGGCCGCTCCCGCGATGATGCGAGTCACGCCTTCTCCAAGAATTCCGCCTGCTCATCGGAGGTGAGCGCACTAATCGCAAGCTGCAAATCCAAGTGCGCCAGTAACTGCGGATCAGCGTCGATGACCGCATGCGCAGCCGCCCGCGCACGCTCGATGATGTCTTCGTCGCGCACCACCTCAAGGAGTCGCAGTGAACTGCGTCGGCCAGATTGCATCGAGCCAAGGACGTCGCCTTCGCGCCGCATCTGGAGATCCAACTGCGATAACTCGAAGCCGTCCGTAGTTGACGCAACAGCCAGGAGCCGCTCGCGAGCCGGGCTCCCCGCATCGGCGTCGGTTACCAGCAGACATAGACCGGGGAGGGCGCCGCGTCCTACTCGGCCACGTAATTGATGGAGTTGTGATATCCCGAACCGATCAGCATCGAGAATGATCATGGTGCTGGCGTCTGGCACGTCGACCCCGACTTCGATGACCGTGGTCGCAACCAACACATCTATCCCATCCGGGTGCGAGATATCGGCAAACCTTGCCATCACATCTTCTTTTTCATCGCCACTCATTCGACCGTGCAACATCTCGACTCGAAGACCCGGCAGCTCGCGAGTGAGGGTCTGTGCAACTTCAAGTACTGATGCGATCGCAGTCTCACCGGACTCAAATTCAATATCGTCCTCAATGCCGGCTCCGCCAATGCGCGGGCACACTACAAAGATCCGATGGTTTTGCGCAGCCTCTTCTTCAACCCGTTGCCAGGCGCGCACCAGGTGCCCCGGCTGTTCACGAGTTGAGATGACATGGGTGGCGATCGGAGTGCGTCCCGCTGGTAACTCTGACAGCGTGGAGATATCCAAGTCGCCAAAGACGGTCATCGCGACGGTACGCGGGATTGGGGTGGCCGTCATGACGAGCACATGCGGTCTCGTGCCATCACGAGCTTTTGCCGCTAGTGCCGCCCGCTGCTCGACCCCGAATCGATGTTGCTCATCAACCACCACCAGGGCAAGATCCCGGAACTCCACGGTGTCCTGAATTAGTGCATGGGTGCCAACCACGATCCCGGCATCACCAGTGATTACATCGAGTAACTCAACCCGGCGCTGCGCTGTGCGCTGTGAGCCGGTCAGTAGAGCCACCCGAGTGCCGTCAGCGGCCCCGCCGAGGCGCCCGCGTTCAGCCAACGGACCCAGGAGTGCACGAATAGATCGATAATGCTGCGCGGCCAACACCTCGGTGGGCGCCAAGAGCGCGGCCTGCCCACCCGCGTCGACCACCGACAACATCGCCCGCAATGCCACAATCGTTTTACCGCTGCCAACGTCACCTTGGAGCAGTCGGTGCATCGGGTGGGTGCCTGCCAGATCCCGAGCGATTTCCTCGCTGACCGAGTCCTGGCCGGCCGTTAGGACAAATGGCAGACGCTTATCGAATGAAGTGAGCAGCGGTCCATCAACCACCGAACGTGGGGTCGCCGTTAAATGGGACATTTCCTGACGACGCTGAGCAAGTACCACTTGCAGCACGAACGCTTCTTCGAACTTGAGCCTTGCCTGTGCGGCGGTGACTTCTGTGAAATCCGTGGGTCGGTGAATCAGGTGCAAGGCCCGCGTCAGGTCAAGCAACTTCTCATCGGATAAAACCGCTTCAGGGATCGGGTCAGCAACCTCCCCCAACGTATCCAGAACCATCCGCACGGCGCCAGCTAGCTGCCACGAGGTCATCGACCCCGATGCCGGATAGACCGGAATCAACTCACCGGCGAAGGCCGCGATTGCTTCGGGATCGTCGTTGACCCCGTCGGGGAACAACAGGCATTGTGGGTGCGCAAGCTGCCGCTTATTTCGAAAGGTCGAAACCTGCCCCGAGAACAAGCCGCTGCGCGCAGGGCGCAACTCACGTTCACGCCAGGCCTGATTGAAGAAAGTCACCGACAGCCGGCCTTTGCCGTCGGTTACCACCGCCTCAAGAATGGAGCCGCGCCGCTGTTTCATCGGCCTGATAGTCACCTGCTCGATTTCGGCAAGGACGGTGACGGACTCACCGTCACTCAAAGTTGCTAAATCTGTTAGTTCACCACGCTTGGCGTAACGGCGCGGATAGTGCCGTAATAGGTCATTGACTGTGACCATGCCGAACGACTTGGCGAGCGCGGTCGCCGTCTTGCCGCCCACGACCTTGGTTAACGGGCGTTCTAGGTCATCGGATGTCATTCGACGCCGATGATCAGCGGCCAAAGCGGTTGCCCACCGTCATAGCAACTGATGTCAACCAACGGAAACTCACGCTGCAGCCAATTTGGAATGCCCTCGGTGATCTCGTCGCCCGCTTCTAACCCGGTGACCAAGGTGACGAGTTCGCCGCCGACCGCGAGCATGCCAAGGAGGATTTCGCGGACCACCGTGACAACATCCTTGCCAAGAACCACGATGTCACCGTCTACCAGACCAAGAACATCCCCGACCTGGCACGGACCAACCGTGGTCAGTGCCTCACGCACGGCAATGGTCACAGCGCCATAGCGGGTAGCGCCGGCGGCTCGGGTCATGGCGACGACATCGTCTTCGAATCGCGCACCGTCTTCCTGCACCGCGATTGCGGCAAGAGTCTGCACGATTGACCTGGTTGGAATAACGGAAACTCGTAACTCTGCAGCGCGGGCTTGCTCCGCCGCCACTTCGGCAACCGGCCAGGTGCCTTTGTCACTTGGTAACAGCACTACTTCTGTTGCTCCCGTCGCCTTGATGGCATGCAGCAACTCGTTCGTCGATGGGCGCTGCCCGGGTTGCGCGGGGACGATAGTGACTCCGAAACTTTCCATCAACGAGGCGGTGCCCGGGCCATGCGCCACTGCTACCAGACCACGACCTAGATGGTCCAACACCACATCGGCAACCTCTAGGTGGGTTATCCGGATTCGGTGCGGGCGACCAGCGGCCATCGCTGCCTCAACTGCTGCACCAGCATCGTCAACATGCACGTGCACATTCCACAAGCCCTCACCGCCGACAACCACCAAGGCGTCACCGAGTTCACCCAGCCGTGCCCGCATGAGCTCAACAGCCGGGGCGGTGGCATCTAGGAGAAACATCACTTCATAGGCAGGCCCCGCGTAATGCGCATGTGGTTCTTTGTCGACCGCACGCGGCAATGGCAAATAGGCGGCGGGCGATACCCGGCGCACACCGGTAACAACCCCGGCAAGTGCATCGAGGATCACCACATAGGCACGGCCGCCCGCATCCACGACCCCGGCCCTGCGCAGAGCTTCCAAGAGTTGCGGTGTTTGATCCAGCGCCTGCTGGGCTGCCGTGGCCGCGCGGGTAACGACGGCGCCGACTGCGACTTCGCTATCTGATCGAACGGCGGCCACCGCCGCCTCGGCTGCCACTCGAGCGACGGTCAAGATGGTGCCCTCAACCGGCTTGGCCACGGCCGCATAAGCCATATCAGCGGAAACCTGCAGCATCTCGGCGATATCGGCGCCAGAGACCGGCCGATCCGCACCCACCCGTGCAAGGACTTCACTGGCCCCGCGAAAAATCTGGGAGATGATGACCCCCGAATTACCCCGAGCGCCCAGCAAAGCACCGTGTGCCAGGGCCCGAGCCACACTCGAACGTGAGTGCTGGGGCTCGTCAAGTGCCTGATCAATATCTTGGCAGGCCGCCTCCATCGTCAAATAGACGTTGGTGCCGGTATCGCCATCTGGCACCGGGAAGACGTTGAGGGCATCGATCTCGGCGCGGGCCTCCCCGAGGGCGGTCAGCGCCGCATATGCCCAGGTCTGGATCCCCCGCGCGTCCAAGTCATCGACCAATTGCACCACCCCCCGCCCCACTAGCTTCGGTCGGCTTAATCCGCACCCCGATCCACCGCCCGGTTCGGCCGGGTATGGCGGGCCCAAAAACCGTCCCGATTTGGGGCCGGGCCACCTTGTCGGCTACCCTTGGGCGGCTGTCCACACGGGCAGCCTACGACCCGAATCGGGCCACCCTCGGTAACCACCGAGTCTGGCAAGTGTCAAGAGGAGTTCACGGTGGCTGCCAACTGCGACGTCTGCGGCAAGGGCCCGAGCTTCGGGTACAGCGTTTCCCACTCACATATTCGCACCAAGCGGCGCTGGAACCCAAATATTCAGCGGGTTCGCACCCTGGTGGGCAAGACCCCAAAGCGCCAAAATGTCTGCGCTTCCTGCCTTAAGGCCGGCAAGGTCGTGCGCGGCTAAGTTCTTTCCCACGAGAAGGCGCGGGGTTATTCCCGCGCTTTTTTGTTTGCCCGGACAACGAGCGACCCGCTCAGATGCTGCGGTTACCGGTAATGCACGTGACCGCCTACCGCCTCACTCCAAACCCCGTCAACGCGCACCCCTGCGCCCACATCGCCCACATCGCCCACATCGCCCACATCGCTGACCACCCCGATCGGCGTGAACCCCTTGGGCAACTTGGCTTTCGCCGGGAAAGTGGCTAGCAAGGCATGGTCATCGCCGCCGGTCAGCATCCATTCGCGCGGATCCACGTTGTAAGCCGAAGCCGCACCCTGCACTGGCTCGGGGATCTCCCAAGTCGACGTATCAATCTCAATCACCACATTTGAGGCAATGGCCAGGTGTCTGGCATCAGCGATCATCCCGTCACTTACGTCGATCATCGATGTCGCTTTAGCTTTTGCCGCGGCCGGGCCGGCCGCATATGGCGGCTCCGGGAACCGATGGGCGTCAACGAGTACTTTCGGCGATCTGAACCCGCGGGTTAGCACCGCAAGTCCTGCGGCGGCCCAGCCGATTCGACCAGCGATGGCAACCTGATCACCCACCTGGGCGCCACTGCGCAACACCGGGGGGCGCCCCTGCAAGTCGCCAATCGCCGTGACCGACAAGGTGATCACATCGGCCGAGACCACATCACCACCGACGATTACCGCCCCCACCAAGGCTGCTTCCTGGGCCAGACCGGCGGAACATGCCACGGCCCAAGCCACCGGCAGGTCACCGGGTGCCGCTAGTCCCACCACCAAGGCGGTAGGCACCGCACCCATTGCTGCCACATCAGCCAAACTCGCGGCCGCCGCCTTTCGCCCAATATCAATTGGGGTTGACCAATCCCGACGAAAATGACGGCCTTCGACCATGAGGTCGGTCGTGATAACCACCCGGCCATCTGGCGCCGCGACGATTGCGGTGTCATCCCCCGGGCCCAAAATCACCTGTTTGGCCGAACCGGTGCCCGCCGTGATGCGATCGATCAGGCCAAACTCCCCCAAATCAGCGATCGTGCCGTCCGGTGAATCGGCCATCAGTTCCCCTTTGCCATTAATTCGGGCTAGTCTGCCAGCATGGTCGTACAGGCATACGTTCTCATCCAGACCGAGGTCGGAAAAGCCGCCACGGTCGTTCAGGCAATTCGCGATATTGACGGCGTGGTACTTGCCGAAGATGTCACCGGCCCGTATGACGTCATCGTGCGCGCCGAGGCCCGCACTATGGACGATCTGGGCCGCCTTGTTGTCGCCAGCATTCAGGTGGTCCCCGGCATCACCCGAACCTTGACCTGCCCGGTGCTGAACCTGTAGCAGTTAAGGCAGTTCCACCAACACTCGCCCGGTCGGGCCAGCTTCCTGCACCTGATGTGCCCCGACGATATCGGCCAGCGTAAAAACCTGCACCGGCGGAAGTTGCAGGGCGTTTGCAGCCAGCGCCGCACTAACGATGTCAATCGCAGCAGCCAGTACCGGCGCGGGCAACGTATAAAGCAGCATGAAGCGAAGTGAAACTCCTGCGGCCATCAGTCTGCGGATCGGGATTATTGGGTCCTCGCGGTCAGCCGCGTACGTCACTATCGAAGCCCCCGGTGCAGCTACCGCGAGGTCAAGATCCAAGTTGGTGCCCAGATCCAGTTCTACAATGTGTGCCACTTTGGTACTCCATGCCTGCAACTGCCCTTTAGCACTGGCTTCGCGGTAGTTCACCACGAAATCCGCACCCGCCTGCCTAGTGATTTCGGCCTTTACTTCACCACTGACACTGGCCGCTACCCTCGCACCCTGCCAGTGCGCCAACTCCACCGCACAGCGGCCGACCGCGCCGGCGCCCCCGGCGATGAGCACATCTTTGCCGGTGATCGGGCCGTCGCCTAATAAGCAATTGGCCGCGGTAACCGCGGGTACTCCAAGGGTTGCTCCCAACTCGAAGGACACCTCATCGGGCAGTTCGATCGCGCGGTCTTGGTTTACCACCGTCCACTGCGCGGCCGTACCCCACCGGCTCTCATGGGCAGCAAGGAGCACCCATACCCGCTGGCCGATCCGGGTCATCTCAACTCCGGGACCAACCGCGTCGATAGTGCCCGATCCATCCATGTGCGGAACCTGAAAGTCGGCAATCGGGCGTGGGGTCCGACCACTGCGAATCTTCACATCGGTCGGGTTGATCCCAGAGAATGCCAACCGCACCCGGACCTGACCGGCTCCAACTTCGGGTCGCTTGACGTAGCGGGCACTTAAGACAGTTGATGCATCACCGGGCTTGTCATAAACCGCGGCCAGCATCTCATTGGATTTTTGCCCAGACATCCCGGTGCGCTCCTTCGCCGATCAACATGTTTGCCTTGTGATCGTGCATCCTTGCAACCGACCCCAAACCAATAGCGGCCTGGGGTCGGTAACGGGCTTTAAACACCCCACTTAGCGGTGGGGAACAGTGCTAATCCTCGCAACCCTCGAAGCAACCATAAAAAACATAAGTAGTGGCCGACAAAGGGTTTAGGCTGCCGCCAATACCACCCACACCAGGGCGCACCCAACCAACACCAAGAGCCAACCGATCTGTTGCCGCGGAACTAACCGGGGTACTAACTGCCACACTAGGCATCAAATTTTCCTTCCCGAAGGGGTAGCGGCCCGCTGATGAGCCACCCCTCAAGTTCAGCATTGAAGCCGCCAAAAGGCAACAGCAAAAAAACGTGGGCAGACACAGCATCAATATTCTTCGACATCTGCCTTAGGGGCCGGCTCCGGAGCAACGGCTCCCGATTTCGATATCGGCTTACCACCGTAGCTATGACAAGATGGGCAGATGCCCCGGATCATGGCTCCCACCCTCGCCGAGAATCGTGACCAGCGCCATGCCAGCTTGTTGGCCGCAGGGCATGAAATAGTTCGCACCGGTGGCCCCCGAGCTTTGACCATGGCCGCGGTGGCAACCCGCGCTGGTCTTTCACGGCCCGCGGCCTATGAGTACTTCGGGTCAACGGCCGATCTGCTCGCCGCAGTGCTGCTCGATGAAATGCGCCGGTGGTCCGGTGATGTCGTGGACCACCTAGCCACCGAGTCGACACCTGAAACGAAGATCACTCGCTATATCGAAGTCTCACTCAGGTTAATCGCAGATGGGCAGCACGAGATTGTCGCGATGCTAAGCGAAACATCGTTACCTCCGTCGGTGCGCCAGCAGATTAATGAGCTCCACTCAACACTGGCCGCGCCTCTTACCCAAGCCGTGGCGGCACTTGGGATTTCCGACACCGATCAGGCTGTGCGCCTGATCCAAGGGGTTGTCGAAGCCGCGGCCCGCCGGCTCGTTCCCGGCCGGGATCCAAAGTCAGAAGTTAGGGCAGCAACTGCTTTTGTGATGGCGGGCCTAAGAGCACTGGCAACCGACTAGCGCAGACCGGTCCCCCGCAGCAATGCGTCGCGCACCAGGTGATCAACGAGGGCGGGATAGGACAGCCCGGACGCCTCCCACATGCGTGGGAACATGGAAATAGGAGTGAACCCGGGCATCGTGTTGATCTCATTGATGATGATCTGGCCCGCTTCGGTAACAAAGAAATCCACCCGGGCTAGGCCCTCGCAGGCTAGCGCGGTAAATGCCGCAATTGCTAGCGCCTGCACTTTCGATTCGAGTTCCGCTGCGATATCCGCCGGCACAATTAAGTCAACCGAGTCATCCAAGTACTTGGCCTCGAAATCATAAAACTCGTGCCCGGAACGCACAACTATTTCGGCGCACCGACTTGCCTTTGGCGTGCCATCGACGATGACGCCACATTCAATCTCCCGCGCACCGGTGATCGCCTTTTCGACTATGACCTTAGGGTCGTGGATGCGCGCAGCCTCGATCGCATCGGCAAGCTGACCAGTATCAGAAACTTTGCTGATGCCATTGGATGATCCTGCGCGTGCTGGTTTAACAAACACCACCTCACCGAGCCCGCGCACCCGCTGCAGTGCGCCTTCTTGATCCAAGCGCCACTGGGCATCGGTGATGACTTCATAGGGGCCGATTGGGAGCCCAGCTTGGGCAAGCAGCGCTTTCATGAATCCCTTATCCATGGACAGCGCCGAGCCCAGAACACCCGATCCCACGTAGGGCACACCAGCCATTTCGAGTAAGCCCTGAATCGTGCCGTCCTCACCCCAGGGCCCGTGCAGCACCGGGAAAACCACGTCAACGCGACCAAGTGCCTGCATACCCCCAGCCGGTTGGTGAACAGTTAAGCCCGCGGAAGTCGGGTCCACACTGAGAACTACTTCTGGTGCGTCGCGGTCCACCGACGGAAGCACACCGTCGGCAATCGATAAGCGATCTGCATCATTGGCTTGAAGTACCCAATGGCCGGCAGGAGTGATACCGATCGGGATCACCTCGTAGACATCGGGGTCCAGGGCCCGCAGGATGCCACCCGCGCTAATACAGGAGATGTGATGCTCACTACTGCGGCCACCAAAAACCACCGCGATGCGAACCCGGTCCACGTCTAGACCGTATCTGCTGCGAGATCCGGGGAGGACGGCCGGGTACACGGCTACAGTTCAGTCCATGGCAACTACCAACCCGCCGCGGGATCTGAACCAGCACGCCCATTCAGTAGACACCTTCGTGGTGTCGGCCGGGCGCCCAGAGCGGGTCGCAGATGCGCCCCTTAATACACCCATTACTCCAGCCTCAAGCTTCATTGCCGGTGGCCCCATGGAGTACGCCCGCTATGACTCACCCACCTCACATGCGCTGGAAGAAGTTATCGGTGGTCTCGAAGGCGGACAGGCCACCGTGTTTGCCTCCGGGATGGCCGCCGCCAACGCGGCCATGGACTTAATCCCGATGGGGGCTGTAGTCGTCGCACCCAGTACGGCTTATACCGGCGTTGCCTTAAGACTTCGTGAACTCGATGGGGTTGGCCGAATTCAACTTCGGGTAGTTGATGTTGATGACACCGCCACCGTGGTTGCCGCATGCAGCGGGGCACAAATGCTCTGGCTCGAGTCGCCTACTAATCCGCTGATGCAGGTAGCAGATTTGCCCACCTGCATCCGTGCAGCACACGCCAATGGCGCTCTAGCCTTGGTCGATAATACTTTTGCTACTCCGATTCTGCAAAGGCCGCTTTCCCAGGGCGCCGACATCATCATGCATAGTGTCACCAAAGCGCTTAGCGGTCACTCAGATCTTCTTCTGGGCGCCTTGGTCTCAACGGACGACGCAATAACCGAGCAGATTCGCACTCGACGGGTATTGCTTGGTGCGTTGCCGAGCGCATTTGACTGCTACTTGGCCCTCAGAGGGATTCGCACTCTGGCCCTTCGGATTGAAAGGGCGCAAGCCAACGCCAAGGTCATTACCGCGCTGTTGAGCGAACACCCAGCCGTTTCAAAAGTTCGCTACCCTGGGTTCGGCACGATGGCGGCCATCGAAATCGCCCAAGGAGCAGCTGCTGCCGACGTGGTATGTGCGAACACCAAACTCTGGGCTTACGCGACAAGCCTCGGCGGGGTGGAGTCACTACTTGAGCGCCGCCGCCGGTGGCCTCTTGAAAGTGAGACAGTGCCACCGGATTTAATCCGACTGTCATTTGGAATTGAGAATGCCGATGACCTCTGGCTCGACCTGTCGCAAGCCTTGGATCTGGTACTGCCCAACTAGTTATGGGGCAAGTGAACTTTCGCGCTTGGTGTCACGCGACATAAAGGCTGAGGCCATCAGCTTCGGCGACTGCCCGTGATGCAGGACGGCCACCACCTGCTCGGTTATCGGCATCTCCACTCCGTGCTGCTGAGCCAATTCGAGTATTGGCTGGCAGCTCTTGTAACCCTCGCAGGTCTGCTTTGTCGCCTCGATGGTCTGCTCGATGGATAACCCGCGGCCAAGATTTTCGCCGAATGTCCTATTTCGCGACAGCGGAGACTGGCAAGTCGCCACTAAGTCGCCGACGCCGGCGAGGCCCTGAAAGGTCAGCGGGTCAGCCCCGAGTGCAACTCCAAGGCGAGCCATTTCGGCTAGTCCGCGGGTAATCAAGGATGCCTGCGAGTTCTCACCCAAACCCATGCCCACCGCGATTCCATTGGCCAACGCGATGACGTTCTTGACCGCACCCCCGATCTCCGTGCCAACTACGTCGGTAGTCCAGTACGGGCGAAAATATTCGGTGGTGCAGGCCTCCTGCAGGGCCAAGGCGCTGGCTTCGTCAGCGCAGGCGACCGTGGATGCTGTTGGCTGATGACGGGCTATCTCACCGGCCAGGTTGGGGCCAGAAACCACCGCGATGCGACCTGCCGCGACACCGGTGACTTCGGCAATGACTTCACTCATGCGCATCGAAGTACCGAGTTCTATACCTTTCATCAAACTCACCAGCACACTTCCCGGCGCTAAATAACTCTTCCATGATTCCAGATTGCTGCGCAGTGCCTGTGCTGGCACCGCAAGCACCACGATCGATGCACCTGTCAATGCTTTTGCCGCATCGGTTGTCGCATGGAGCTTTACCGGCAAGGTGATACCCGGGTGGTAAGCGGAATTCAGATGCTCCTCATTTATCTGACGGGCCACACCCGCGGCACGCGACCACATCATCACCTCGCAGCCAGCATCCGCCAAGACCATGCCAAAGGCTGTACCCCAAGATCCACTACCCATGATGGCAACTCGAATACCGGCCACTAATGCTCCTGCCGATCGAACACGTATCGCTCCTCGGGTGGGGACTCCTGACGGATTTCGGCGAGCAGACCGGTTAGGGCGTCCATCAATCGATCCGTCGCAAGGTGCAATGTATCGGCATCAAGGGGGCGATTTTGTAAATCCGTCAAGTCAATTGGCGGCCCGACCAGTATCTTCATGGTTTTGCGCGGCAGAATCCGAAATTCCTTACGGTATGGCCGCATCACCTCCTGGGCACCCCATTGGGCCATTGGAATCAACGGGCAGCCGGCAGCAAGGGCAATTCGGGCGGCGCCGGTCTTGCCGGTCATCGGCCATATGTTTGGGTCGCGGGTAATTGTGCCTTCGGGATAAACGACCACACACTCACCGCGATGCACGGCCGCAATTGCATCGCGCACCGAATCAACCGCGTTACTGGTCTCGCGGTATACCCGGATCTGCTGGGCGCTGGTAATTATTGCCCCAACAATCGGTACCCGGAAAACAGACTCCTTCGCCAAAAATCGCGGTGGCCGATCGTTGTCCCAGAGCACATGCGAGGTAACGAGCGGATCAAACCAGGAAATATGGTTTGTGGCTATCACCATGCCATCGTTTTGCGCTGTCAGATTCTCGGTGCCTGCCCACTCCTGCTTGGTCAGCAGATTGAGCAGCGGGGTCAACAAAAAAACAGTCACGCGGTAGCCCCAGCCCAAGGGGTCGCGCCGCGTTATGTGCACCATGCCACAGTAGTGCCCGTGCAGATCCATGGTGAGGTAATCCACGGGCCAGACCACTGGGCCGTTGTCTTGCCCGTTAAAGTCCTAATGAGCGCCAAAACTCGGCTCTTGCCTTCTCGCGACCCGGCCCGTCCCGAACTAGCCCTAGCCTTCCTGCAGGATGTGCTAACCGCACTAAGTGAAGCGGAGTCCGTCGCACAAGTCACCGTCGTCACCGACGACGCAAAGGTGCAGCAGGTGGCCACCGCCGCCCATCACCACTGGGCGCCCGAAGCCCCCCATCGAGGTTTGAATGATGCGGCCTTGTTCGGTGCCTCCTTGACCCCACCGCACTTGGGCATCGCCATCGTCGCCGGTGATCTGCCCTGCTTAACCGGTGAGGTGGTAGATCTAGTGCTGCGATCCGCGGGTGTTTACGAACGCACCTTCCTCGCCGACGCCCAGGGGGTTGGAACCACCATGTTGATGAGTCACACCCTTTCGGGCTGCACCCCCGCATTCGGTGAGCGTTCCAGAGCGCACCATGTGGCGCGGGGTTATATCGAACTTGGCCTATCGGAAACCGCCCCAGAGCGTCACCGCTTAGCGCCCGCACATCGCGATGTCGATACCCCGGTCGATCTTTGGGACGCGATTCGCATCGGCGTCGGCCCGGCCACTACAGCCGCCTTGCAGCGAAATCGCCAGCCGTGATACCCGCTACTTGCTACCGCATGCTGCCGGGTGGCGATGCAGAAATCGCTACCGAGGACGGCGCGCTACTGCTTGTCACCGCCCAAGTTGTTGCCGCAGGTGGTTTTCGCTCCCTGCGAGTTGGGCAGCAGGTGGCCATCGAACTCGCACCTACCGGCGCCGTGGCTTCTATCAACCTGCCAACTTAAGTTACGAGCGTTCCCACTCAACAGGTCGGGGTTGGCAACTTTGTGAAGGCAAAACACGAGCGGCCTACCGAGTTGGTAGGCCGCTCGCAAGTGGGTCTTCGTTAGCGCTTCTTTACGGCTTTCTTGGCCGGAGCCTTCTTCGCAGCAGCCTTCTTGGCCGGAGCCTTCTTCGCAGCAGCCTTCTTGGCCGGAGCCTTCTTCGCAGCAGCCTTCTTCGCCGGAGCCGCCTTCTTGTTGCCGGAGACTACCGCCTTGAACTCCGCACCCGCGCGGAACTTGGGTGTCTTAGTTGCCTTGATCTGCACTGTTGCACCGGTACGTGGATTACGGCCTAGGCGGGCTTTACGGGCCTGCGCCTCGAAGATGCCGAAGCCACTTAGCGCAACTCGCTCGCCACTGGCAACAGCCTTCTTTGTCTCCTCGATGAAGGATTCAACGATGTCGGTTACGTCGCGCTTGGTGTGGCCGAGTTTCGCGGCCACCGAATCAATTAGGTCTGCCTTGTTCACAGGAAAAACCTTCCAGGAGAATCGACGAGTTCGGAATCGACGGATGTCGACAAGCAAAAACTATTGCGAATTAACGGATAATGCCATTCGACACACCGTGATATTGGTAACGCCAAAGATCATCTGGTGCCGAAAAAGCCTTTAACCGGTGGTCGGAGTGAATTCCGGGCGCTGCTTTTCGAAAGCTGTGATCGCATCACCGGACTGCAGGGTAATGCCGATATCGTCCAAACCCTCCATCAACCGCCAGCGCACATAGCCGTCAACGGCAAAATCGGCTACTAAATCGCCGGCTCGGATCTGCTGCGCAGCCAGATCCACCGTTACCTCGGTGGCAGGATCTGCGGCAATTAGCGCCCAAAGCTTTTCGACTGTTTCTTGCGGAACCTCGGCGGTCAATAGGCCGCCCTTACCCGAATTACCGCGGAAGATATCGGCGAATCGAGAGGAAATAACGACCTTGAAGCCGTAGTTCTGCAGTGCCCAGACGGCGTGCTCACGGGATGATCCGGTCCCAAAATCGGGGCCGGCAACTAAGATCGTCGCACCAGCATGGTGCGGCTGATTTAACACAAAATCCGGATCCTTACGCCAAGACGCGAATAGTCCGTCCTCAAATCCGGTTCGGGTAATCCGCTTTAGGTACTCCGCAGGGATGATCTGGTCAGTATCGACATTGCTTCGCTGCAGCGGCACCGCGGTGCCGGTATGCGTGGTAAAGGCGTCCATTGACGGCTCCTTAAGAGTGGTTTGTTCTTAGCTGAGGGCTGGCAGATCGGCGGGGGCGGCCAAGGTACCGACCACAGCGGTGGCGGCCGCGACTGCCGGCGAGACTAAATGCGTGCGGCCACCTGGGCCCTGTCGGCCTTCGAAGTTGCGATTCGAAGTCGAGGCACTGCGCTCACCGGGCGCTAATTTATCCGGGTTCATGGCCAGGCACATTGAGCACCCCGCCTCCCGCCAATCGGCGCCCGCATCGATAAAGACGGTGTCCAGCCCCTCATCTTCGGCTTGCAGTTTGACCCGCACCGAACCGGGGACGATCAACATCCGGACCGAATCGGCCACCTGGCGACCGCGCAATACCTCGGCGACGGCCCGGAGATCCTCGATCCGACCGTTGGTGCAGGACCCGATGAAAACCGTGTCGATTGGGATCTCGCGCAACAAGGTTCCGGGCACGAGGCCCATGTAGTCAAGGGCGCGTTCAATTGCGGTGCGCTCAACTTCATCACTGGCATTTGCCGGTGACGGCACCGAGCCCGAAAGGGGCAAGCCTTGGCCCGGGTTAGTCCCCCAGGTCACATACGGGCTCAAAGTGGTGGCATCGAGATGGACCTCGGCATCAAATACCGCATCGGCGTCACTTGGCAAGGTGCGCCAGTACGTGACCGCCTCATCCCAGGCCGCACCGGTCGGTGCGTGCTCTCGACCTTGCACGTACTCAAAAGTCGTTTCGTCGGGGGCAACCATGCCGGCCCGTGCACCGGCCTCGATTGACATATTGCAAAGTGTCATTCGACCTTCCATCGAAAGGCCACGAATTGCCGAGCCGCGATATTCGAGCACGTAGCCTTGGCCACCGCCGGTGCCGATCTTGGCGATGATCGCCAAGGTGATGTCCTTGGCGGAAACTCCTGGCGGGAGTTCGCCGTCAACGGTGATGGCCATGGTCTTGAACGGCTTGAGCGGCAGGGTTTGAGTTGCCAGCACGTGCTCGACCTCGCTGGTGCCGATCCCAAAAGCCAGGGCTCCGAACGCACCATGGGTCGAAGTGTGAGAATCACCGCACACAACCGTCATGCCCGGCTGGGTCAGCCCAAGTTGTGGGCCAACAACGTGCACGATCCCTTGCTCAATGCTGCCGAGTGGATAAAGGGGCACCTTGAATTCAGCGCAGTTGGCACGCAGCGCATCGACCTGAGCCCGCGAGATCGGGTCGGCGATTGGCTGATCAATATTGATGGTCGGCACATTGTGGTCTTCGGTCGCCAAAGTTAGATCCGGCCGGCGTACCCCGCGACCTGCCACCCGCAACCCGTCAAAAGCTTGGGGGCTGGTGACCTCGTGCACTAGGTGCAGGTCGATGTAAAGCAGATCTGGCTCGCCTTCGGCATGGCGCACCACATGCGCCGCCCAGACTTTCTCCGCGAGTGTGCGTGCCACCTAATGCTCCTTTTGCATCGGAGCGCGGGCTCTCAGAATTCGAGAACCCGCGCCCATCTGGTAGCCCCGACGGGATTCGAACCCGCGCTACCGCCTTGAGAGGGCGGCGTGCTAGGCCACTACACAACGGGGCCGTGCCTTCGGTCAGCTACGCAAACCGCGCGTATCTGGCCAGGTATTCGATCGGGTGGGCCTACCACGCCAAGCAAACACCAGCTGGGGTACCAGGACTCGAACCTAGACTAAATGAATCAGAATCATTTGGGCTGCCAATTACCCCATACCCCATGGGGCCGATCACTCGGCGAAAAGTGATTATAGGCGACCGGCTACCTACCACCAATCGCCGCATCGAGACGGGCCAAACAGCTGGATTTACCCAGAATCTCCATGGATTCGAATAATGGGGGTGATATCCGACGCCCGGTGATGGCCACCCGCAGTGGGGTAAATGCCAATTTGGGTTTCAGCCCGAGCCCATCGACCAGGGCGTCTTTGAGCACCTGGTGGATTGTGTCAGTTTCCCAGGCTGGGAGCTCCATCAGCACCGCCCGGGCCGCCGCTAGCGTCGGCGCCGCGTCAGCACCGAGCACCCCATGATCGGCCTCAGCTACCGCGAATCGCTCCGGTGCCACCAAGAGAAATGACAACATATCCACCGACTGGCTCAGGTTTTCCAGCCGCTCTTGGATCAAGGGTGCTGCGGCCGTCAAGATGGCCAGTTGCTCGACCGTGGGCGGCTGGGCGATCAAGTCCGCAGTTACCAAGAACGGGATGATGCGCTCAACCAACTCCGCCGGTGCCAATGACCTAATCCAGTCGCCATTGATCGCGGTGCACTTCACGAGGTCAAAGCGTGCGGGATTTTGATTGACCCGCTCAAGAGTGAAAACCTCGGCCATCTGCTCCTTACTGAAGAACTCTTGATCATCACCCATGGACCAGCCAAGCAGAGCCAGGTAATTAAGTAGTGCCTCAGGCAGGTACCCGGTCTCGCGGTACATCAAAAGTGATGACTCCGGATCGCGCTTCGAGAGCTTTCGGTTGCCCTCACCCATCACGTACGGCAGATGCCCGAACCGCGGCGTCGTGCCGTCACTAACCCCAATCACTGCCAGTGCTTCATAAAGGGCCAGCTGGCGTGGAGTTGATGACAATAAGTCCTCACCACGTAACACGTGGGTGATGCGCATTAGGGCATCGTCAACCGGGTTCACCAAGGTGTAAAGCGGCTCGCCATTGCCACGGACTAAAACGTAATCGGGTACATGCTCGGCCCCGAAGGTAATCGATCCGCGGACGAGGTCATCCCACTCAAAGTCCCGGTCCGGCATTCGAAACCGAAGCACCGGATCGCGGCCTTCGTCCTCGTATGCCGAAACCTGCTCATCGGACAAATCCCGACATTTACCGTCGTAGCCCGGGGTGCGTCCTTGGCTCTTCGCCAGTTCGCGGCGCTCTTCGAGTTCGGCCCCGGAGCAATAGCAGTGATAGGCGAATCCGCCATCGAGCAACCGCTTGGCGACCTCGGCATACACAGGCAGGCGATCAGATTGCCGATACGGGCCGTACTCACCCCCGACCTCGGGGCCTTCATCCCAGTCAAGGCCCAGCCAACGAAGTGAATCAAGTAGCGCGTTGTACGACTCCTCGGTATCACGCGCGGAGTCGGTGTCTTCAATACGAAAGACGAAAGTACCTCCGGTATGGCGAGCGAACGCCCAGTTGAACAAGGCCGTGCGAATCATGCCGACATGGGGATTGCCGGTCGGCGACGGACAAAAGCGAACGCGTACGCGATTTGCGCCCACTTGATCAGACACGATCAACCACCACATTGGTTAGCGATCCAATACCTTCGATAGCAACTGTCACCGAATTCCCGGCGACGATCGGCCCCACCCCCGCTGGAGTTCCGGTAAGAATCAAGTCACCCGGGATTAGCGTCATGATCGAACTGATGTAGGAGATCAGGGTCGAAATATCGTGCACCATGTCGATTGTCGAGCCCGCTTGACGCACAACTCCGTCAACAGTGCACGTGATTCGAGCGTCCTCGACATCAAGATCGGTTTCAATCCACGGGCCAATTGGGCAGAAGGTGTCGAATCCCTTCGCACGGGACCACTGACCATCGGCGTGCTGCAGGTCGCGCGCGGTCACATCGTTTGCGCAGGTGTACCCGAGGATGACTTCGTGGGCGCGCTCGGCCGGCACATCGCTGCAAAGGCGCCCGATGACGACCGCGAGTTCGGACTCATGCTCAACTTTTTCCGACTGCCAAGGTAAAGCGATTGCTTCGCCTGGTCCGATGATGCTGGTACTTGGCTTTAGGAAAATCAGTGGTGAAGCCGGCGCCACGCCACCCATTTCCTTGGCGTGATCAGCGTAATTCTTGCCCACCGCCACGATTTTGCTCGGCAAAACCGGTGCCACCAAACGGGTATCGGCCAGCGGGATGATGCGCCCCTCGGGCACCAGATCACCGAAGGGGTGCCCGGTGATTAGCACCACCAGCGAGGCCTCGGTCGGCTCGTTCTCGGCCGAGACACCTTCAAGCACCCCGTAAAACAGTTCACCGTCAACGGCTACTCGAACTATGCGCACCCGCGCAGCCTATCTAGCGCAACTAAGCCCCCCGTTTGGCCGCCCGGATCAGCCCGAAGGTGACGGCATCCTCAAGAGCCCGCCACGATGCGGCGATCACGTTCTCGTGGACCCCGACGGTGGACCACTGGCCGAACCCATCTGAAGTACCAACCAGGACTCTGGTAACGGCACCGGTGCCGGTAACACCCTCGAGTATGCGCACCTTGTAATCGACCAACTCGAGTGCATCAAGTTCCGGATACAACTGGATCACTGCAGCACGCAAGGCGCGATCAAGGGCATTGACCGGACCGTTTCCCTCCGCCGTCGAAATAATGCGTTCACCACTTGCATGCACCTTGACGGTGGCCTCGGTGCTTACGGTGCCATCGGCCGCCTGCTCGACTATGGTGCGCCAAGATTCGACATCGAATCGCCGCTCCGAGCCGGCTTCGTCCAAGAGCAGCAGCTCAAATGAGGCATCGGCTGCCTCAAATGTCCAGCCCTTGGACTCCAACTCCTTTACTTTTTCGATCACTCGGGTGAGCAGGGCGAAGTCACCTGTTAGGTCATAACCCAATTCGCGCCCCTTCAGTTCAACCGAGGCCCGGCCGGCCATCTCGGTGATTAGGACGCGCATATCGTTGCCGACCAGAGTCGGGTCAATGTGGTTATAGAGATCAGCTGAGACTTTAAGTGCACTGGCATGTAGGCCGGCCTTGTGCGCAAACGCTGAAACACCAGCAAATGGCTGATGGGTGTTGGGTGCGATGTTCGCAATCTCGGCTATTGCATGTGCGATGCGGACTGTCTCAGCAAGGGCGCCCTCCGGCAAAATGTCGTAGCCCAACTTTGTCACCAAGTTCGGGACCACGACGAATAGGTCGGCATTACCGGTTCGTTCACCATAACCATTGGCCGTGCATTGCACATGGCTCGCGCCTGCTTCTACACCTGCAATGCTGTTCGCAATTGCGCACCCGGTGTCATCTTGGCAATGAATGCCAAGGCGCGCCACCGACCTCGCCGCTACGTCTGTGACCGTGGCCGTGATGCCACTCGGCAACATTCCGCCATTGGTATCGCAAAGCACCACCACGCTGGCGCCGGCGGCATGTGCCACATCGGCAAGCCGCACCCCATAGTCTCGATCGTGCTTATACCCATCGAAGAAATGCTCCATGTCGACAAAGACTCGCCGGCCGTGCGCAACCAGGTACTCCACGGTGTCGTGGACCATCGCCACGTTCTCATCCAGAGTTGTCTTCAGCGCATCAGTGACATGCAGCACATCGGACTTGGCCACAATCGTGATCACCGGGGCACCGGACTCAAGCAGCGCCTGCACCTGCGGGTCTTCGGCGACCGCTACCCCAGCCTTGCGGGTCGCCCCGAAGGCCACTAATTCGGCGTGCGTTAGGTCCAACTCAGTTTTCGCCCGCTCGAAGAACTCGGTGTCCTTAGGCATCGCGCCCGGCCAGCCACCCTCGATGAATCCGACTCCGTAACTATCGAGCAGCCGTGCCACGGTGAGTTTGTCGTTGACCGAGTAGGAAATCCCCTCGCGCTGGGCGCCATCGCGCAAGGTGGTGTCGTACACGTGGAAACTATCGGGGCGGGCCATTGTCGTCTTCTTTCTGGCGGTGGGGCAATGAAAAAGCCCCCCGCGGGTGCGAAGGGCTGCGCGTCAACTTAAGTTGACGCGCTACAAAATAATGCTGCTTAGGGTCTTGATCACGCCCCAAGTGTGCCATATCGGAGCACCGGGTGCTAGCAGATGGTGTGCATCCAGTTATGGCGATCAGCGGCCACGCCGGTCTGGATATCCAATAGCGCCTGCCGCAAGGTCATTGTGACCGCTCCGGTGCGACCCCCGGCTACCTCCCACGCACCACTTTCCCTGGACTTAACCTGCCCAACCGGGGTGATGACGGCCGCGGTGCCGCAGGCAAATACTTCGGTGATGGCGCCGCTGGCACAACCCGACCGCCAGTCATCAACGCTGATTCGCCCTTCCTCCGACCGAATCCCGAGGTCTTCGGCAACGGTTAGCAGCGACTCCCGAGTGATGCCGGGAAGGAGCGCACCGGTCAGTTGCGGGGTAACGATGCGGGCTGAATCACCTTCGCCATGGACAAAGTACAGGTTCATGCCACCCATCTCTTCGATCCACCGACGCTCAACAGCATCAAGCCAGACCACTTGATCGCAACCATGTTGAGCCGCCTCAGCCTGCGCAACAAGTGATGCTGCGTAGTTGCCGGCACACTTCGCCTCACCCGTACCACCCGGTGCCGCGCGCACATATTCATCAGAGAGCCAGACGGTTACCGGCTTTACTCCCTGGGGAAAATACGCACCCGCCGGTGAAGCGATCAGCAGATATTCATAGGCATTCCCCGGCCGAACCCCAAGGCCAATCTCCGTGGAGATCATGAATGGGCGCAGATAAAGTGATTTCTCTCGGTCACTTGGAACCCAAGCTTGATCTTGACGCACCAGCGCCTCGATCGAACCTAGGAACAGTTCATCGGGCACCTCGGCCATCGCGAGCCGGCGGGCAGATCTAGCAAAGCGCTCCGAGTTCTTGGTCGGCCGAAAAGTCTTGACACTGCCATCGGCATGCCGGTAGGCCTTTAGGCCTTCGAAGATAGCCTGGCCGTAGTGCATAAAGTTTGTAGCCGGGTCTAAGTGCAATGGGCCATAAGGCACCAGTTCGGCCCCGTGCCAGCCGTCTTCGACGGTCCACTTTGCCCGCACCATGTTATCCGTGAAGTACTTTCCAAATCCCGGATCGTCCATGATGGTCTCACGCTCGGCGGCAGATTTAGGAGCCGTCGAAGCCTTGATGTCAATTGGCCAAAGTGAAGTGCCGGTTTCAGTGCTAGATGTCATCGGTGACTCCCTCTGGTCGATGGGGCAACGCTACACAGGTATCAGCCGGCCCGACAAAGTCGACCGCCAACTAGTGGCCAAGTTGGTTGATGTCCAGCAGATCCTGCATCCGTCCCGAAGCGCGCTTCATCCGCAGTAGGTCTTCAATCCCAACCACCCACACCGTGGTTCCAGCCGCATCTGCCGCGACTGCCCGAGCACGCATTTGATCATACTCATCGGCACCAGGCACATCATTTAAGAAGTGCAGCGGGCCCGCGTCGGTATCCATCGTGAAACTGGCACCATTTGCAAGCACATCAGGATCAGTCGGATCGATGTCAAGCTTGTCGGCGTCTACACCTCTAAGGCGCGCATTTAGCTCCCGCAGTGCACTGGCCAACCGCTCAATATTTCGCCTATCTAATCGAGCCACGAAATCTATATCAGCAGTAGCACGGACATACCCATGCGCGATTACTGCCCATGCTCCGATCGTCAAGTAGTCGACTTGGTGTCGGTCTAGGGTTTCAAAGATCCGACTCGGATTGAACTCGCTCACCATTGGCACGCCCCGCTAACTGCGAAGCGAATCGGCAAAGTTCAAATGCCTGCACCAGGCGCCGGCCCATCGCCGCGCCAAGTTCCTCGCCCAGTACAAGTTCCTCGCCCAGTACAAGTTCCTCGCCCAGTACAAGTTCCTCGCCCAACACGGATTCCGAATCTTCGGGCATGCCCGTAGCGTAACCGCTCAGGTGGCGGCGGCCACTGCTCCGGCCGCCAGAGCGTCGCCGATCTGGCTTGTCGAACGTGAACTCGTGCCACGGGTTGCTAGATCATGCTCGACTGCGGATTCGACCCAGCCTGCTGCCTCAATGAGGCCAACATGATCTAGCAGCATTGCAAGTGACATCACGGTGGCGGTCGGGTCGGCCTTGCCTTGCCCGGCGATATCTGGTGCAGAGCCGTGGACCGGCTCGAACATACTCGGGTTACTGCGGCTCGGGTCGATATTGCCACTTGCCGCCAGGCCGATACCGCCACCGATTGCGGCGCCAATATCGGTAAGAATATCGCCGAATAGATTGTCAGTGACTACAACGTCGAAGCGCTCGGGATGCGTCAGGAAGAACATGGATGCCGCATCAACATGCAGGTAATCGGTTGTCACTTCCGGATACTCCATTTTCACCCGATCAAAGGTGCGCTGCCAAAGATCGCCCGCGAAGACCAACACGTTTGTCTTATGCACCAAAGTAACCTTCTTGCGCCGGCGCATCGCACGGTCAAATGCGTCGCGAATAATCCGCTCTGCGCCAAAAGCGGTGTTAAGGCTGACCTCGGTCGCAACTTCATGGGGTGTCCCGATTCGCAGGACCCCACCGGCACCTACATACGGGCCCTCGGTGCCCTCCCGGCAAACCACAAAATCAATATCCTTTGGGCCTTTACCCGCGATTGGCCCCGTGACGCCGGGGTACAACTTCACCGGCCGCAGGTTCACGTGGTGGTCCATGACAAATCGCAGCGGCAGCAAGACTCCGCGCTCCAAGATCCCAGGTTTCACCGACGGGTCGCCAATTGCCCCCAGCAAGATGGCGTCATACCCGCGGAGTTCTTCAACCACGGCGTCGGGCAGCAATTCACCGGTCGCGTTGTACCGACGGGCTCCTAGGTCATATTCGGTGGCCGTCACCGTGATACCCGCTGCGGGTGCAATGGCGTCCAGCACCTTCATAGCTTCGGCCACCACCTCGGTGCCAATGCCATCGCCGGGAATCAGGGCCAGATTGAGGGTCTTTGACATGGGCGAAACCCTACCTAGCACCACTCTGGTACTCTGCGCGGGTGCTGTTAGTCAACCTCCTCCTTCGCCGCCGCGGCGAGGCCTCTTAACCGGCCTCCTCGTCGCGGGTTTCGTCGTTTGCCGGTACTCCCCCCAAACTGACGACTTACAGGAGCCCCAGACATGAACTCGCCATTCGATCGCAGCACGCCATACGAAACCCGCACCGCCCAGCGACCGTCCAAGATGAAGTGGCAGCGCTACACCCCCTTTGCCCCCATCCACCTGCCGGACCGCACCTGGCCCACGGAGATCATCACTAAGGCGCCACGCTGGTGCGCGGTTGACCTCCGCGATGGCAATCAGGCATTGATAGATCCGATGACTCCCGCACGCAAACTGCGGATGTTCCAACTGCTGGTCGTGATGGGCTACAAAGAGATCGAGGTGGGATTCCCGTCGGCCTCACAGACGGATTTCGACTTCGTGCGTATGCTCATTGACGACGACATGATCCCAGATGATGTGGTGATCCAGGTGCTGACCCAATCGAGGGAGCACCTAATCGAGCGCACCTTTGAATCCATCAAGGGCGCCAAGCAAGCCATCGTTCACCTCTACAACTCAACGTCGACCTTGCAGCGCCGAGTGGTCTTCGGGCTCGACAAATCCGGCATTGTCGACATCGCGGTGCACGGGGCTCAACTGTGCAAGAAGTTCGCCGATGAGATCTCGCACGAAACCGATATCTACTTCGAGTACTCCCCCGAGTCCTACACGGGAACCGAACTCGAGTTCGCCGTTGAGATCTGTGATGCGGTTACCGATGTGTGGCAGCCAACACCTGACCACAAGGTGATTTTGAACCTGCCCGCAACGATAGAAATGGCGACACCGAATATTTACGCCGACTCCATTGAGTGGATGAGTCGAAACCTCGCCCGTCGTGACTCGATTATTCTCTCGCTGCACCCACACAATGATCGCGGAACCGCGGTAGCCGCGGCCGAACTCGGTTATATGGCCGGCGCTGATCGCATCGAAGGTTGCCTGTTCGGCAATGGCGAGCGCACCGGCAATGTTTGCTTGGTAACCCTTGGCATGAACCTGTTCAGCCAAGGGATCGACCCGGAAATTGATTTCAGTGACATCGACAACGTCCGCCGCACGGTCGAGTACTGCAATCAAATACCGGTAAATGAGCGACACCCGTACGGTGGTGACCTCGTCTACACCGCTTTTTCTGGCTCGCATCAGGATGCAATCAACAAGGGATTCAACTCGATGCAGGTTGACGCGGCGGCGGCCGGCGTGCCCGTGGACGAATTCAAGTGGGCCGTGCCCTACCTGCCAATTGATCCGAAGGACGTGGGACGCACCTACGAAGCCGTTATCCGTGTCAACTCGCAATCGGGCAAGGGCGGGGTCGCGTACATCATGCGCACCGAGCACAAACTCGAGTTGCCGCGGCGGCTGCAGATCGAGTTCTCGGGGGTTATCCAGCAGGTCACCGACTCCGAAGGTGGCGAGGTCAGCGCCGACGATATGTGGGCGGTGTTTTCCGGCGAGTACCTGCCGGATCCAAAAGCCCCTTGGGGTCGTTTTGCCCTTCGCTCGGTCAAGCAGGAATCGGCCGTCGACGGTGATACCAGCGTGCAGGTGGTCATCAGTGATGCGGGCGCTGAAGTTGCCCTCGAAGGCCACGGCAATGGCCCGGTAGCTGCCTTCTGCAATGCCTTAGCCAGGCATGATGTCGACGTCCGAGTGCTGGACTATCACGAGCACGCGATGAGCGCGGGCGGTGACGCGCGGGCCGCCGCATATCTCGAATGCACGGTGGGCGACCGAGTGCTGTGGGGCGTGGGAATCGACCCGTCAATTACGACGGCATCGCTCAAGGCCATCATAAGTGCGGTAAACCGCGCGGTCCGTACCTGAACCGACCTAGTTGAGGTCTACTGACTTGCCGCTGTGGGCACCAATCTTGCTGACGATTTCATCGAGAGCGCCTGCAGGAATCGGTGAGTCGATGGTCAGCACAATAAGTGCGTGACTGCTCTCATCACGGCTAACCTGCATACCCCCGATGTTTACGTTGGCATCGCCGAGCACCTTGCCCACCACGCCGACCACGCCTGGTTTGTCGTGGTAGCGCAGGAAGGCCATGTGGTCGCTAACTGGCACATCAACATCGAAACCGTCAACCGCTACCACCTTTGGGGTGTGTCTAGGGCCTGCGACCGTGCCCGCGACACTGACACTCTCACCGCCGGTCAAGGTGATGCCCACACGTACCAAAGACCGGTGGTCATCACTTGTCCGATCAGTGGTGAGCACTACTTCGACACCCCGCTGCTCAGCGAGAACTGGTGCGTTGACATACGACACAGGATCATGAACCAGCATCTGAAATACCCCTTTAAGTGCCGACAACTCAAGCACCCGAACATCGTGATCGGCGGCCTCCCCGCGAACCTCAACGGTGACCCGAGCCACGGCGGCCGTTGCCAAACCGCAGGCAATCGCTCCGAGTTTCTCAGCCAATGGCAGCAACGGCTTGATCTGCTCGGCCATCTGACCACCTTGGACGTTGACCGCGTCCGGCACTAGCTCACCGGCGAGGGCCAGCCGCACCGAGCGCGCGACGCTGATGCCCGCTTTCTCCTGGGCTTCATCGGTGGATGCACCTAGGTGTGGGGTAGCTACCACTTGATCGAGAGTGAAAAGGGGTGAGTCGGTGCAGGGCTCCTTGGCATAAACATCAAGTCCGGCGCCGGCCACCCGCCCATCCACGATGGCTTCATACAGTGCTTTTTCATCGACGATGCCACCGCGTGCGGCATTGATGATGTGGACAGTCGGCTTCACCTTATGCAGCTCGGCATCGCCGATTAGCCCTACGGTCTCGGCAGTCTTGGGTAGATGCACGGTGATGAAGTCGCTCTCCGCGAGTAAATCATCCAGCGTGACCATACGCACCCCAAGTTGGGCCGCACGGGCCGGTTGCACATAGGGGTCGTAGGCGATCAGTTTTACCCCAAATGCGCTCAGCCGCTGGGCTACAAGTACGCCGATGCGCCCTAGCCCGACCACCCCTACCACTTTGTCGGCGACTTCAACTCCGGTGAACTTGGACCGCTTCCACTCCCCCTTGCTGAGCGCGGCACTGGCCGGCGCGACATTGCGCGCACTGGCTAAGAGCAGCGCCACCGCGAGTTCGGCGGCACTGACAATATTCGAAGTTGGGGCGTTGACGACCATCACGCCGGCCTGGGTTGCCGCCTTTACGTCAACATTGTCCAGCCCAACGCCCGCGCGCGCGATGACTTTCAGTTTCGGGGCTGCCGCGATTGCCTCGGCATCGACCATGGTTGCCGAGCGCACCAAAATCGCATCGACATCGACGATTGCAGCCAGCAAGGCCACCCGATCGGCACCATCACAATTGATGATCTCGAAATCGGGGCCAAGGGCCCCAACGGTCGCGGGTGAGAGTTCTTCGGCAATTAGGACGCGGGATTTAGTCACTGCAGGATTCTAGCGGTGGCCCCTCGCGAGGGCCTATCGAGCCGCGGTGCCCTCAACATAGTCATCACCCTTGTTATCGACCCAACTCATCAGGCCCCGAAGTTCGCGACCCACGGCCTCGATCGAGTGGGATTCACCCTTGGCGCGCAGGGCCTTGAACTCCGGTGCTCCGGCCTCCTGATCGTCCATGAAGCGCTGAGCAAAGGTGCCATTTTGAATATCGGCGAGCACGGCCTTCATATTGGCCTTGACCGAGGGATCGATAACCCGTGGCCCCGAAACGTAATCACCATATTCCGCGGTGTCGGAGACACTCCACCGTTGCTTGGCTATTCCACCTTCGTACATGAGATCAACAATTAGCTTCAACTCGTGCAGGCACTCGAAGTAGGCGACCTCGGGCTGGTACCCGGCTTCGACCAAAGTCTCGAAGCCATACATGACAAGTTGTGAGGCCCCACCGCAGAGCACCGCCTGCTCGCCGAAGAGATCGGTTTCGCACTCTTCGGTAAAAGTCGTCTTGATCCCACCGGCCCGCAGGGCGCCGATCGCCTTCGCGTAGGACAAAGTCAGGGGCCAGGCCTCGCCGGTGAAATCCTGCTCAACCGCCACAATCGCTGGCACCCCGCGGCCGGCAACGTACTCACGCCGAACCAGATGCCCGGGGCCCTTAGGGGCCACCATGCACACGTCGACGAAAGCCGGCGGCGTAACAAATCCAAAGCGGATATTGAACCCGTGGGCAAAGAATAGGGCGTCGCCTTCTTGCAGGTTGGGCTCAATCGCCTCGGCATACAGCTTCTTTTGCACCGGATCCGGGGCCAAGATCATGATGACGTCAGCCTCTGCTGCCGCAGTACTTGGATCAACCACCCGCAAACCGGCATCCTCGGCCCGAGCACGCGTCTTGGATCCATCACGCAGCCCAACTCGCACATCGACCCCCGAGTCGCGCAGTGACATGGCGTGCGCGTGGCCTTGGCTGCCATAACCGAGAACCGCCACCACGCGGTTTTGGATTATTGACAGATCTGCGTCGTCGTCATAAAAAAGCTCGGCCACCGGAGGTTCTCCTTGTTGTCGTGGGTGCGTATTTGAAGTGCTTACCGCAACTGCTTTGGTCGAAAGGGTATCGGTTGGTAATTTTCCTAGGCCGAGCGGTCGGCCGCACGCACAGGTCGGTCCGAAATCGACTTAGCCCCGCGTGCCATCGCCACGGCGCCAGACTTGACCAGCTCCTTGATACCGAAGGGCTCCAGGATGCGCAGAAGAGCGGCCAGTTTGTCGCCATTCCCGGTGGCCTCGATGGTTACGGCATCGGGGGAAACGTCAACCACCTTGGCCCGAAAAAGCTGAACTGTTTCCAGAATATGCGACCTGGACTCCAGATCGGCTTTCACCTTGACCAGCAAGATCTCCCGTTGCACCGAGGCATCTGGATCAAGTTCCACAATCTTAAGAACGTTGATCAACTTATTGAGTTGCTTGGTCACCTGTTCGAGTGGTGCACCCTCAACATTGACGACGATGGTCATCCGCGAGATCTGAGGCACCTCGGTCGGGCCAACCGCCAGGGACTCAATATTGAACCCACGTCGGGAGAACAAACTGGCAACCCGCGCCAGCACACCCGGGGTATCTTCAACCAAAACTGACAATGTGTGTCGTGACATTAGTCGTCCGACCCCCAATCCGGTGCCATGGCTCGCGCCACCAGGATTTCGTCATTGCTGGCACCTGCCGCGACCATTGGCCAGACCATGGCATCACGGTGCACGACGAAATCGATGACCACTGGGGCATCATTCATGCCCATTGCCTTCTCGATAGTGGTATCTACATCCTCCGGTGTTTCACAGCGCAGACCGTGACAGCCGTATGCGTCAGCTAACTTAACGAAATCCGGAATGCGATGTGAGTGCAAATCGGTATTCGAATATCGGCTGTTATAGAACAGGGTCTGCCACTGGCGAACCATGCCCAGGCTGCTGTTGTTGATCAAGGCCACTTTGATCGGGATGTCATTGATTGCGCAGGTGACCAACTCTTGGTTTGTCATCTGGAAGCAACCATCACCATCCACCGCCCACACGGTTTTGTCCGGGCACCCGACCTTCGCACCCATCGCCGCTGGCACCGCGTAACCCATGGTGCCCAAACCCCCTGAATTGAGCCATGAGTTAGGGCGCTCGTAGCCGATGAACTGCGCAGCCCACATTTGGTGCTGGCCAACCCCGGCTGCGTAGATCGACTCGGGACCAGAAATTATCCCCAGTCGCTCGATCACATACTGCGGTGACAAAGTGCCATCATCGGGTGGTTCGTAGCCCATGGGATAGGTCTCGCGCATGCGATTAAGCAGTGCCCACCAGGCGGCGTAGTCACCACTATTGCCGGCCGCGTACTCGGTTTCGAGTGCGATGATCAACTCGGGGATAACTTCGGCCACATCACCAACAATTGGAATGTCGGCATAACGGTTCTTGCCGATCTCCGCCGGATCGATATCGGCATGGATGACTGCAGCATTTGGCGCGAAAGTCGAAAGCTTTCCGGTGACCCGATCGTCGAATCGGGCGCCAAGGGTGATCAGGAGGTCGGATTTTTGAAGTGCACCGACAGCAGCAACGCTGCCGTGCATACCTGGCATACCCAGGTGCTGGGGATGTGAGTCTGGAAAAGCCCCGCGTGCCATCAAAGTGGTGACAACCGGGATACCGGTGATATCGGCCAACCTACGCAGCGCAGCCGACGCACCTGCTCGAATAACACCGCCCCCGACATAAAGCACCGGCGCTTTCGCGGCGATGATCATCGCTGCGGCATCGCGCACTTGCTTGGCGTGCGGCTTGGTAACCGGGTGATAACCGGGAAGATCAATCGAGGTTGGCCAGTTGAAAGTTGTCATTGCTTGCAGTGCATCCTTCGACACGTCGACCAAGACCGGGCCTGGGCGGCCCGTTGACGCGATGTGGAATGCCTCGGCTACCGCGCGTGGAATGTCGTCAGGGTTTGTTACCAAGTAATTGTGCTTGGTGATCGGCATCGTGATGCCGCGGATATCAGCCTCCTGGAAGGCATCGGTGCCGATCGCACCGCTGGGCACCTGACCGGTGATCGCCACCATCGGCACCGAATCCATCGCCGCATCGGCAATTGGCGTGACCAAGTTGGTCGCCCCCGGGCCACTTGTTGCAATGCATACCCCGACCCGGCCGGTGGCCGCAGCGAAACCTTCAGCCGCATGACCGGCACCTTGCTCATGGCGCACCAGAATATGGCGGACTCTAGAGTCCAGCAGTGGGTCATAAAGTGGCAGCACCGCGCCACCGGGAATCCCGAAAACATCGGTTACCCCAGCCGCCTCAAGGGCCAAAACCAGGCTTTGTGCACCGGAAACCTGCGCACCGGCCGCTTGCTCACCCATGATCCCTCTCACTTCTCCAGCTAGACGGTTTTGCCACTGCCCGTACGTAATTGTGCCGCTCCAACGAAAAGCCCCCCGACCCTGGTGGGTGACGGAGGGCAGCGCGCGGGGTATGCGTCTAGCCCGCGCGCCTAATAACTACAACATTGTTTGCCACGATCGGTACGTTACCGGTCCCCCGGTGATTTGTCACGTCGGCCCCTATCCTTGGCCGTTACCCTTGGGAGCGTCAGCCCGGGGTGCACAGGCAGCCCGGGATTTGACGTTGACGAAAGAGCGTAACTGCCTGAGTTTTCCGCGGTGACCCTGGTTACGGACGCCTTGCGCAACGTCGAGCTGCGGGCACCCGCCACGATTAGTCGCAGACCGCGCCCTTAGACGCCGAGCCCACCAACTTGGTGTACTTGGCCAGCACGCCCCGGGTGTAGCGAGGTGGCAGGGGCACAAACACCGCCCGCCGCCTGGCCAGTTCGGCTTCATCAACCAATAGATCCAAAGTTCGGGCCCCGATATCGATCCGCACCCGATCCCCCGGCTCGACCAGCCCGATCGGGCCACCATCGACCGCCTCGGGGGCCACGTGCCCAACACATAACCCGGTAGTGCCACCGGAGAACCGGCCATCGGTGATCAGCATGACCTCCTTGCCGAGCCCAGCACCCTTGATCGCACCGGTGATCATCAACATCTCGCGCATTCCCGGGCCACCCTTTGGACCCTCGTAGCGAATGATGATGACATCGCCTTTTTGAATGGTGCCATCTTCTAGGGCAGCCATCGCCGACTGCTCCCGCTCGAATACCCGGGCCGCGCCTTCAAAAATGTCAACGGCCACCCCGGCGTTCTTCACCACAGCACCTTCTGGGGCCATCGAGCCGGACAAAATCGTGATCCCACCGGTGGTGGCGATTGCATTCTTCGACGCGTACAAAATATCGCCATCGGGATCCGGTGGATTGATGTTCGCAAGGTTTTCAGCCATGGTCTTACCAGTTACCGTCAGGCAGTCACCGTGCATTAGGCCGGCATCTAGTAACGCTCGCATGATGACTGGCACCCCACCGACCCGATCAACATCACTCATGACGAATCGCCCAAATGGCTTCACGTCGGCCAACAACGGCACCTTGGAGCCGATGCGGTGGAAATCCTCCATGTCGAGTTCAACATTTGCCTCATGGGCGATAGCGAGCAGATGCAGAACCGCATTTGTGGAGCCGCCGAATGCCATTACTACGGCAATTGCATTCTCCAGGGATTGCCTGGTGATGATGTCGCGGGTGGTGATGCCTTGACGAATGAGTTCGACCACAGCCTCACCGGAGCGACGGGCAAAACCATCGCGGCGGCGATCTACTGCCGGCGGCGCTGCCGAACCCGGCAAGGACATCCCCATGGCTTCAGCCGCACTGGCCATCGTGTTCGCCGTGTACATACCACCGCAGGCACCTTCACCAGGGCAAATTGCCCGTTCGATGGTGTCAACGTCTTCACGTGACATCAAGCCGCGGGCGCAAGCTCCCACGGCTTCAAAAGCATCGATAATGGTGACATCCTTTTCGGTGCCATCGGATAGTTTCACGTGCCCGGGAAGAATCGAGCCGGCATACACAAAAACTGCAGCAACATCGATGCGCGCCGATGCCATCAGCATTCCTGGCAGTGACTTATCGCAGCCCGCGAACGTAACCATGCCGTCAAGGCGCTCGGCCTGCATCACAGCTTCGACCGAGTCCGCGATGATCTCGCGCGAGACAAGGGAAAAGTGCATCCCCTCATGGCCCATCGAGATGCCATCCGAGACCGAGATGGTGCCAAATTGCATCGGGAAGCCGCCGGCCTGGTGCACCCCCTCCTTCGCCGAGCGCGCGAGGCGTTCAAGGGAAAGATTGCAAGGCGTGATCTCATTCCACGAGGAGGCCACCCCGATCTGGGGCTTTGGGAAATCCTCATCGGACATTCCAACTGCCCGGAGCATTCCGCGAGCAGCTGCCCGCTCTAGCCCGTCTGTGACCTCAGAACTACGTGGCTTCATATTCGTCATAGCGACACCTTAATGTTGCCCGGGATCTAGGAGTTCGCCGGATTACTACGTGGGGATGATATTTCGCAATTGCCCGCCGGTGGTCCAACTCGTCACCTGATCGCAAATCAAGGCTCGAGCCCTTGGAGCGAAGGCTGAGGTATCACCACCGACATGGGCCGAGATCAATAGATTCGGGCAAGACCAGAGCCGATGCGCTGGCGGTAGCGGCTCGGGGTCGGTCACATCCAACGCGGCACAAATCCGCCCGGACTGCAAAGCCTCAATAAGTGCCTCGGTGTCAACGACCGGGCCACGGGCAACATTCACCAATAGCGCATTATTCTTCATCAACTTCAGGAATTTCGCATCAACAAGTGCGCGAGTGGTGGCGTCAAGGGGCACCGCCAGTACCACCACATCTGCTGTTGGCAGGATCAACTCAAGGTCAGTTATCGCCCTTACGCCGGGGCGCTCGGTGCGCCCGATCATGGTCAGCGTTACCTCAAATGGCTCAAGGCGCCGACCAATTGCCTGCCCGACTCCGCCAGCACCGAGAACCACCACCTGCCGATCAGCCAGACTCAATCGAGTCTCATGCTGCCAATTCCCGGATTCCATATTCCGCGCAGCGACATCCAAGCCGCGCAGCGAAGCCAATATCAGACCAACAGCAAGCTCTGCGGTGCTGGCATCATGCACGCCGGCTGCATTACAAAGTCGCGCACCCGCCGGTAGGTACGGCAACACATAGTCGAATCCGGCGGTCAGTAACTGAACTACCTCAAGTGCCGGCATTTCGGTCAGGACTTCTACCGTAGAAACCGAGCCCATGTATTCGGGCACGAAGAATCCAGCCCGCAATAAGTCGGCTGACGCGGGTGCATCGTCATAGAAGACAACTTCACCGGGGTAGTTAACCCCTTGCAGGAAAGCCGGGAGCAGCGCGATACCAGCCAACGGGTATTACTCGCTAACCCCGAGGCGGTCGAGCAGTAAGGCGCGTACCTTCGCCGCGTCAGCCTGCCCCTTTGTCGTCTTCATGACCGCACCGACGATGGCCCCGGCTGCTTGAATCTTGCCGCTCTTGATTTTCTCCACTACATCTGGCTGCGCCGCAAGGGCCTCATCAATTGCCGCAAGTAGGGCGCCATCATCACTGACCACGGCCAGGCCACGCTGCGCAATCACCACATCAACATCGCCTTCCCCTGCCAACACCCCCTCGAAAACTTGACGGGCAAGTTTGTCGTTGAGGCTGCCATCTGCTATCAAAGACTCCACTCGGGCAATCTGGGTAGCTGTCACCGGTAAATCTGCCAACTCGACTCCGCGCTCATTGGCAACGCGTAGTAACTCACCGGTCCACCACTTGCGGGCCGCTGCCGGATCCACCCCGGCAGCGATACTGGACTCAACGAGTTCGACCGCCCCGGCATTTACCAAAGTTGCCAACTCAAACTCGTTTATCCCCCAGGTGCTTTGCAGACGAGCCCGCTTGACGGATGGCACCTCCGGTAGCTCTGCCCGCAACTCCTCCACCCAACTACGAGTTGGCGCAATCGGCACGAGATCCGGCTCAGGGAAATAGCGATAGTCCTCGGCCTGCTCCTTTGACCGACCCGAAGTAGATCGGCCGGTGTCCTCGTGAAAGTGCCGGGTCTCCTGAATTACCCGGCCGCCGCCGTCCAAGACGCCCGCCTGCCGCTCGATTTCAGAATGCACGGCGCGTTCGACCGAGCGCAGTGAGTTCACGTTTTTCGTCTCGCTGCGGGTACCCCAACCGGCGCCCGGTTCATTTAGCGACAGGTTCACGTCGCAGCGCAAAGAACCTTCCTCCATGCGCACATCAGAAACGCCGAGGGCACGCATAACATCACGCAATTCGGCTACATAAGCACGCGCGACGGCGGGCGCCAACGGCCCGGTGCCGATCACGGTCTTAGTCACGATCTCGATCAGCGGGATCCCCGCCCGGTTGTAATCCACGAGGGAGTAGTCAGCGCCATGGATGCGACCGGTCGCACCACCGGCGTGGGTCAGTTTGCCGGTGTCCTCCTCCATATGTACCCGCTCAATTTCGACTCGCACCACCTGCGGACCATCATCGGTTGCAACAGTTACGTCAAGCCAACCATTGGTGCAAAGTGGCTCGTCGTACTGACTGACTTGATAGTCCTTGGGCATATCCGGATAGAAGTAGTTCTTGCGAGCGAACCGGCACCAGGTAGCGATCTCACAATTCAATGCCAGGCCGATACGAATGGTTGACTCCACGGCCACCTTATTCAACACCGGCATCGAGCCCGGTAGTCCAAGACAGACCGGACACACTTGCGTGTTTGGCGGTGCGCCGAATGCCGTGGCACAGGAGCAGAACATTTTTGAATTAGTGCCGAGTTCGACATGGACTTCAAGCCCGATGATGGGTTCATACCGGGTCATCGCCTCATCGAATGGCACTGTTAGTTGGGCGTTGCTCACAGGTCCGGAACCTCCTCGATCAGCAGGTGACCCCAGCTATCGGTGAGCGCCGACTCCAGCGCTGCGCCCACCAGATAAAGCCGGTCATCGGCCATCGGCGGCGCCATTATCTGCAGGCCCACCGGCAGTCCATCTGCTGGCGAGAGCCCCACCGGTAATGACATCGCACAGTTACCGGCCAGGTTGACCGGGATAGTGGCAATGTCGTTGAGGTACATCGCGAGTGGGTCATCTACTTTCTCGCCGATTTTGAAGGCCGTTGTCGGCGCCGTCGGCGAGATTAATACATCGGCTTTTTCGAAAGCCGCATTGAAATCTCGGGTGATGAGCGTTCTCACTTTCTGGGCCTGACCGTAATAAGCGTCGTAATAGCCACTTGAAAGCGCATACGTGCCCAGCATGATTCGGCGTTTCACTTCTGCACCGAATCCGGCCTCACGGCTAAGCGACATGACTTGCTCAACCGAATTTGATCCGTCGTCACCAACACGCAGGCCATAACGCATCCCATCGAAGCGCGCGAGGTTACTCGAGGCCTCGGAGGGAAGAATCAGGTAGTAGGCACCCAGGGCATAGTCAAAGTGCGGACACGACACCTCAACTACCTCAGCCCCCAGCCCCTGCAGCAACTCAACGGCCTCGTTGAAACGTTGCAACACTCCGGCCTGATACCCCTCCCCGCTCAACTCCTTAACCAGCCCAATGCGCAAGCCGCGGACATCGCCACGGTTCGCCGCCGCCACCACATCGGGCACCGGTGCATTTATTGAAGTTGAATCGCGAGGATCGTGGCCGGCTATCACCGAGTGAAGCAATGCCGCATCCAGCACCGAACGGGCGCACGGACCAGCCTGATCAAGTGACGAGGCGAGTGCCACCAGCCCGTAGCGCGAGACCCCGCCATAGGTGGGCTTGACGCCGACGGTTCCGGTTACGGCCGCCGGCTGGCGGATTGATCCGCCGGTATCGGTGCCGATCGAAAGCGGGGTTTCAAATGCTGCCAGCGCGGCCGCCGACCCACCTCCGGAGCCACCCGGAATACGTGCAAGATCCCATGGATTGTGGGTTGGACCATAAGCCGAGTGCTCCGTTGACGAACCCATGGCGAATTCGTCCATATTGGTCTTGCCCAAGATAACCATGTCGGCCGCCCGCAACCGGGAAACGACGGTGGAGTCATATGGCGGGCACCAGCCTTCGAGAATCTTCGACCCGCAGGTAGTCGGCACCCCCCGCATCGTCAGCACATCTTTCACCGCGATCGGCACCCCGGCGAGACTTCCGAGTTTGGCTCCGGTTTTGCGCTTTGCATCGACTACCTGCGCACTTTCAAGTGCCGCTTCAGCAGTGACCTGCAAGAAAGCATGAACTCGTTCATCGACTTCAGCGATTCGTGCCAGGTGCGCCTTGGTTACCTCGACTGATGACACCTCGCCCGCGCTGATCGCGGCAGCCAGCACACTTGCGGGTTGGCGAATTAGATCCGCTGCTGCAACCGTCATGCCTCCTCCTCGTCAAGGATCCTCGGCACGCGAAAACGATGGTCTTCGGTCGCAGGCGCCGCAGCGAGTACCTCCGCCCGATCCAGGCCGGGCATGGCGATGTCGTCGCGGAACACATTTTCAACAGGTACCGGGTGGGAGGTCGGTGGGATGTCGTCGGCGGCAACCTCTCCGATCCGGGCCACCGACTGCAAAATCACTGCCAACTGGCCCGCATAATGATCGAGTTCGGCGCCACTTAGGTCAAGGCGGGCCAATTTTGCTAGGTGCGCGACTTCGTCACGGGTAATTGCGGTCACTACTTGATTGTAGTCAGCGCTGCGTCCAACCCCTTCTCGAGCAGCGCCGCAAAGCCAGCCGGACCAACGACAGGTATCCCAAGGGCCACCGCCTTGTCGAATTTCGAGCCCGCATTCTCCCCAGCAACCACAAGGCTCGTCTTCGCCGATACCGAGCCTGCCACCTTTCCACCCCGGCCGGTCACCGCGGCGGCGGCACTATCGCGGGTGTAGCCGGCCAGTGACCCTGTTATGACCACCACCAAACCCGCCAACTCAGCAGATCTCGACTCGGCCACCTGCTCGACCAGTTGCACCCCGCCAGCGCGCCACTTTGTGATGACCATTTGGTGCCATGGCTCGCGGAACCACTCGTGAACGGACACCGCAATTTTCTCGCCGACTCCATCAACCTCGGCCAGTTCAGTGACATCGGCCGCCGCGATCGCGTCGATACTCCCGAAGGCGCGCGCAAGTGACTGTGCGGCTGTCGGCCCAACATGGCGGATGGACAGGGCGACTAATACCCGCCACAGCGGCCGTACCTTTGCCGATTGCACCTGCGCCCACATGCTCTTCGCATTTTCGGTGAGCTGAGGACCATCTTCTCCTTTGGCTGGCTCACGCCTAAAGAACTCGCAGGTAAGTAGATCCGCTTCAGCCAGCGAGAAAAGGTCACCCTCATCCTCGACTATCCCACAGTCCAGCAGTGCGTAGGCTGCTTTTTCACCAAGCCCCTCGATATCCAGTGCGCCACGTGATGCCACATGCGACAAACGTTCGCGTAATTGCGCAGGGCAGCTACGTGCATTCGGGCAGCGATAGTCCTTGTCCCCCTCGGTCGCCGGCCCCAGTTTCGCCCCGCAGGCCGGGCACTTTGTCGGCATCACAAAGGGCCGCTCGCTTCCGTCACGGACCTCGACAACCGGACCAAGTACCTCGGGAATGACGTCACCAGCCTTGCGCAAAAAAACCATATCGCCGATCAGTACGCCTTTGCGCTCGACTTCAAAAGCGTTGTGCAAGGTCGCCATTGACACGGTAGACCCCGCTACTTTCACCGGCTCCATAACGGCAAACGGCGTGACGCGACCGGTGCGACCCACATTGACTTGGATATCGAGCAATCGGGTTCGGACAACTTCGGGCGGATACTTGTAGGCGATGGCCCAACGCGGTGCGCGCGCTGTCTCGCCCAACTGCACTTGCAGAGAAAGATCATCAACCTTGATGACGACACCATCGATTTCATGCTCAACGTCGTGGCGATGTTCGCCGAAGTAGTCAATGAACTCGCGCACGCCCTCGACGCTGTTCTCCACCCGGGCCAAGTTGCTGACCGGCAGCCCGAGTGCCTTCAAGAATTCGTAGCCCTGACTTTGTCTCGTGATCTCAAATCCCTCAACAACGCCGATACCGTGAACCGTCAGGCCGAGGCCACTTAGCCGACTGATCGACAGGTCGAGTTCGGCTCGCAGCCGCGCGATCTTCGCTACCCCGCGCTCACCTGTTGTGGGCGATTGCTCGGCCAAGCGCAGTTCGTCTTGCCTTCGGTCGACCCGCTGCCGCAAAGTGCCGGCTGCTGCATTTCTGGGATTGGCATATGGTGACAGCCCTTGTGCAAGCTGTTCTTCATTTATTTGCGAGAAAGTTGCGATCGGCAGGAATACCTCGCCGCGCACTTCTAAGAGCGATGGCATCGAGCCCTTCTTCGGTGGTCTCAATGCCGCTGGAATCGCAGGAATGAAGTGCGCGTTGTAGGTGACATCTTCACCTACTCGACCATCGCCGCGTGTTGCTAGTGAATGCAGTTGCCCATCCACATAAACAGCGTCAACAGCGAGCCCATCTATCTTCAGTTCACACAAGAACTCCGGAACCTGGTTGATTCCACGCTCTACTCGACTCAGCCAACCAGCTAGTTCGTCGCTGGTGAAAGCATTGTCGAGCGAGTACATCCGCTGAAGATGCTCAACCGGATTGAACATCTCCGAACTGCGACCACCAACACTTAAAGTCGGCGAATCCCCGGACTGCAGTTGCGGCCAGTCCAGCTCCAATGTGAGCAACTCGCGAAAATAACTGTCGTACTCATCGTCAGACAACGTTGGCTTGTCGTGCTGATAATAGGCAGTTCGGGCCGAATTGATTGCCGCGGCTAATTCAATCCATCGAGCACTCTTGGCCCGCGGCACACCCGAGTCACTAGCATCACCCGCCATGGTCGCCGCCTTCTTCCGCACCGTCAACCCGATCATCTCGCAGCACCCGACCAGCGGCTCGACAGGCGTCATACGCGGCTCGAACCCACTCCCAGTTTGCCCCAGCCAGACCGCAGGTCGGCGTAATGACAACCCCCGCGAGCCAAGCGGGATCACTCATCCCCAATCGGTGGATCAACTCGCGCACCGGCCGGCTGGCTTCCGCGTCACTAATCGTGCCATTACCTACCGCCGGCACACTGCCTGCAAACAGACCGATTCCAGACTCCAGTAATTGGCCCAATTGCTCATCGGGGCAATTACCCCGCAGCAGGTCAAGACTGATGAACTCAGCTCCAGCCTTGACCAGCATGTCGACCGGCACTTCGCGAGCACAGCAGTGAACGCCGACCGTGGCGCCCGAGTCTTTGGCGGCATCAAGAACTATCCGAAGGCCGGCACCGGCGCTGGCACGCTCTATTGGGCGGTAGGACGACAGCCCACTCGCCGTGCCAATCGCACCGGCAAGCACGGCGGGTAATGACGGTTCGTCAATCTGCACCACCACCGGACCACTAAACCGCCTAACTAGGTCGCCAATATGCAAGCGCACCGCCTCAGCCAGTGCCTGGGTGATATCCCGGCAGGCACCGGCGTCCTTGAGGATTCGTTCGCCGGTTGCCATTTCAATACTTGCGGCAAGGGTCCACGGGCCGCAAACTTCAGTCTTAATGGGCCCGACGTAACTTTGGGCCTGCCCTTCGAGGGCATCGAGGTCCTCACCTGACCAGGACCGAGCCCGCCGCATGGCCCGACCGGGGCCAGGTGCCACCCGCCAGCCTTGGGGGGTGGTATCCAGGCCCAAATCCACACTAACTTCGGTAAGTAGCCCCGCGGTGCGCCCGACCAAATCCGCGCCCGGACCCCGTGCGGGCAGTTCGAAGACGTGAATGAAATCACTTAACTCCCCGGCAACGACCCGGGCCGCCTCTGCGGCGTCGGTGCCGGGCAAGGACCCAATCCCGGTGGCGGCCAAGCGCGGCCAAGGAAATTCGTGCCCATTCATTTAACTGACCTCATGTAATTGGTCTCATGCAGCACGGGTTGTGGCAGCAATAGTTGCCGAGCCAACAACCCGGGTACCGTCGTAGAGCACGACGGCTTGGCCCAGCGCGATACCGCGAATCGGCACCAGGAGCTCAACCAGCACCCGACCAGCTAGTTGATGTGCGCGAGCCGGCACCGGCACTCCGTGCGCCCGCACCTGAGCCAGTAGATCGATCGGGCACTCGCCAAGTGGTGCGGCGGTCCAGATGGGTTTGATGCCCTCGAGGGCATAGACATCAAGCAGCTCCGGGGGTCCGACAGTTACCCGCCGGCTGCCGATTTCAACGTCAACGACATAACGCGGCGCCCCATCAGCCGCCGGTCTAGACAACTGCAGCCCCCGACGCTGCCCAATCGTGAACGCATAGGTGCCATCGTGCTGCGCCAGCACCTCACCAGATTCGGCATCGACTATTTCACCGGGTAATGACCCGAGTTGCCGTTGTAAATATCCAGCCGTATCACCATCGGGAATAAAACAGATGTCGTGGCTATCTGGCTTCTGCGCCACTAACAAGCCCCGAGCTTGCGCCTCAGCCCGGATAACATCTTTGGTGTCAGCGCCGAGCGGGAATAGCGAATGCGCTAGTTGCAGCGGTTGCAAAACCCCCAGCACATACGACTGATCCTTATCCGGATCAACCGCCCGGTGTAACTCCGGACCCGCCGGTCCGAGCACAATTTGCGCGTAATGCCCGGTAGCCACCGCATCAAAGTCCATCGCGAGGGCCCGATCCAGGACCGCCGTGAACTTAATTGACTCATTACAGCGCAGGCACGGATTGGGCGTATGACCGAGCCGGTACTCCTCGACAAAATCGGCAATTACCGCCTCCGCAAACTCTTCAGCCATATCCCATACATAAAAAGGGATACCAAGTTTGTCAGCGACACGACGTGCATCACGGGCGTCGTCAAGGGTGCAGCAGCCCCGCTGCCGACCATCACCGTAGGTTTTTGTGCGCGACAGCGCGAGGTGCACCCCTACGACCTCATGACCGTCATCCACCATGCGGGCGGCCGCGACCGAAGAGTCGACCCCACCAGACATCGCGACTAAGACCTTCATGCGATCGGCGGATTTCTCATGCCGATCTCGACGAAACCGAGCGACCAGCTCTGTCGACGGCGCCCGGCAGCGCAGCGATAACACGATCAACGTCAGCCGAGGTGGAAGGGTACCCGAAGCTAAACCGCAGTGATGCTCGTGAAGTGCGCTCATCAACACCCATTGCCAAAAGCACGTGGCTGGCTTCGGGGATCCCCGCGGTGCATGCCGACCCGGTTGAGCAGTCCACCCCAGCGGCGTCAAGCAACATCAGCAGTGAGTCGCCCTCGCATCCGGGAAAGGAGAAATGCGCATTAGCCGGTAGCCGGCCGCCGTCCAACAAATCCGGGTCACCATTTAGGACCGCACCAGGAACGGTTGCCAATACTCCCTTGACTAGTTCATTACGCAGTTGCCGTAGGTGCTGCGCATGCATCACCTGCTGGTCAACGGCATGTCGTACGGCCACCGCAAAAGCCGCGATGGCAGGCGCATCTAGAGTTCCGGATCGAATATCGCGCTCCTGGCCGCCACCGTGCAGCACCGGGGTGAAGCCGGTAGCCGGGTTAACGATCAGTGCACCAACCCCAAACGGGCCGCCGATCTTGTGGCTGCTTATCGTCACCGCGTCAGCACCAAGTGCACCCAGATTCATCGGCACCTGACCCAGTGCTTGCACCGCATCAGTATGAAATGGCACCCCGAACTCTCGACAAAGTTCGGCAATACGCTCAACCGGTTCGACGGTTCCGACCTCGTTATTCGCCCACATCACCGTACAAAGTGCGACATTGGCAGCCGATTCGAGAGACTGCGCAATAGCGGTCGTACTCACCCGAGCATCGTGGTCGACCTCGAGCCATTCGATGATGGCTCCTTCATGCTCGCCCAGCCAGCCCACCGGATCCAGCACCGCATGGTGCTCAATCGCCGAAGCGAGAACCCGCAGTGGCTCCCCATTGCCTAATACCTGCTGACGCTGCCAATAAAGGCCCTTGATCGCCAAGTTGTCCGCCTCGGTACCACCAGCGGTGAAGATGACGGCACTGGGGCGTGTCATCAAGTCAGCCGCAATGCTCTCCCGGGATTCCTCGACAACTTTGCGCGCAGAGCGACCCGATGCATGCAATGAGGACGGGTTGCCTAGGTGCTCGGACGCGGCCAGCCAGGCGGCACGAGCCGCAGGCAACATGGCCGTGGTCGCAGCATGATCGAGATAGGACCGGTCACTCACAACGCATCATCGTAGAGCAGCGGGCCAACGGGGCTCAGGCGCGCTTCTTGATCTCCTCGGTCAGCTGCGGAACCACCTTGAAGAGATCACCAACTACGCCGAAGTCCGCGAGCTCAAAAAGCGGTGCTTCGGGATCCTTATTGACCACAACAATAGTCTTGGAAGTCTGCATTCCGGCCCGGTGCTGGATAGCGCCGGAGATACCGTTGGCCACATAAAGCTGGGGCGATACCGTCTTGCCGGTCTGACCCACCTGGTATTGATGCGGGTACCACCCGGCATCGGTTGCCGCCCGCGAGGCACCAACGGCCGCGCCCAAGGTGTCGGCAAGCGCCTCGATCACCGCGAAACCTTCAGCGGCCCCGACTCCACGGCCACCGGAAACCACGATCGCGGCCTCGGAGAGATCCGGTCGCCCATCCTTTTGGGCAACGGTGCGGCCGGTGACCTTCGCCTTCATTGCCAACTCACTCACCGAAACGGTGACATCCACCTTGATCGGGGTTGAGGTGGCCGGCACCGGTGGGGTGGAATTCGGGCGGACGGTGAAGATCGGCGTGCCCTTGATGACCTTGGAGTGCACGACGGTGCTCCCGCCGAACACGCTTTGGGTGGCAATGCCCTCAGCTGAGATGCCTATTGCATCAGTGATCACCCCCGAGTTGATTTTGATGGCAAGCCGACCCGCAGTCTCCTTGCCATCGGCACTCGATGCGATCAGCACTGCACTAGGTGCGTGCTCGGAAACCAAGTTGGCCAACACCTCGGCCCGCGGTGCCACCGGGTGATCTACATACTGCGCCCCGTCAGCCACATAAACCTTGGCCGCACCGAATTCGCCGAGAGCCGCTGCCGCTGCGTCGGAATAACCCGGACCAATCCAGACCGCCGACGGCTCACCCAAAGTGCGCGCAAGGGTCAAAAGTTCGCTGGTTACTTTCTTCACCGTGCCATCAGCATGTTCTACGACGACCAAAACCTCAGACATGTGAATCCTCTCCGGAAACCGAATCTAGATAAACTTTTGGGTAGCTAGGAACTCAGCAAGCTTGACGCCACCATCGCCATCATCGGTGACAATCGTGCCCGCGGCTTTCGGCGGCCGAGCCGCAAAATCTTCGACAACCGTCCAGGCTGCGGCTAAACCGAGTTGCGATCCCTCAAGCCCTGCGTCGACCGTCGAAAGGGTTTCAACCGGCTTCTTCTTCGCGGCCATAATGCCCTTGAATGACGGGTAACGCGGCTCGTTGATCTTCTCCACCACACTCACGACCGCCGGCATATTTGCCACAACCGTCTCGAAGCCGTAGTCGGTGACGCGTTGAATCGTGACGGAGGTGCCGTCAACGTCAACCTTTTGTGCAAAAGTCAATTGGGCAACTCCTAGCCGCTCGGCAACCATCGCCGGAACGACGCTCATGCGCGCATCGGTTGATTCTGACCCAAAGAAAACAAGGTCGAAATCGCGGCCGGTAATTATCGTCGCCAAGGCGTACGAAGTGGCTAGCGCATCTGATCCGTGCAGGGAGTCGTCAACTAGGTGGACGGCGGCATCGGCACCCATGCTGAGGGCTTTACGCACCGTCTCGCCAGCCCGCTCCGGGCCCATCGTGATGATCGTTATCTCACCGCCATGTGCTTCTTGTAGCTTGAGGGCCTCTTCGACGGCGTACTCGTCAAGTTCGTTCATGACTCCATCAGCGGCTTCGCGATCTAAAGTCGAGTCATCACTTCGGAGTTTCTTCTCGGCCCAGGTATCGGGTACCTGCTTCACACAAACTGCGATCTTCACGCCAACCCCTTATTCGGACCGATCCCCTTGTCGATCGCCAATTTAGCAGCGCCGGCCGATTACGCCACCGTGGGCTAGGTTTCTCGCGCCTGCACCGAACTACGGTGCGACCAATGTCACACCGCTGCTCGCCAAGTCGGCCACCCCGGCCCCGGCTAAGTTCACCACGCTGGTAAATCCGGCGGCCGCCATCTCATCACTTGCCAGGGTTGACCGGCGCCCACTGCGGCAGTAGACCGCGTAGGTGGCGCCTTTATCAAGGTTGGCGATATTGGCCGCAAAGTCCGGGCCCTCAAGGTTTATGTTCACCGCACCGGGTAGATGGCCGCTGGCAAACTCAACGGGTGTTCTGACATCAACTATCACAACACCTGGCTTCGCAGCAGCCGAGATGAATGCGGCTGAATCTACGTTGGTAATCGCGCTCGAAGCAGAGCCGCAACCGGCTACCAAGAGGGCGGCGGTGACCGACAGAACGACCAGGGCCTCTTTGATCTTCACTTTGGTCTTTCCCTTCGTTACCGAGCACCTGTTGCCGGGCTCTGAGTATACCCCACGGGGTATCATGGCGCCGATCGGGATGACAAATCCGACCCGGTAGCCGCAAACCCGGACTACCCTCATGCCGTGAGCGAAATAACCGAGCAGCAATCAGTCATCAAAGTGCGCGAAGCCCTCGCCCTTCTCGGTGCCCGGGGCGAGGTCCGAGCCCTTGCAGACAGTGCCCGCACCGCCCAGGAGGCCGCCGACGCGCTCGGAATCGAAGTCGGGCAGATCGCGAGTTCACTGATTTTCCTAGCCGATGGCCAACCAATACTGGTCATCGCCTCTGGTGGTCACCGGGTCGACACCATGACCCTTGCCACAATCCTCGAAGTCAGTGAAATAAAGAAGGCCAATGCTGATGAGGTTCGAAAAGCTACGGGCTTTGCCATCGGTGGTGTCGCGCCGGTTGGGCACCCGCACCCGCTGCGTACCATCGTCGACATTGCACTATCTCGCTTCGACGAGGTGTGGGCAGCCGGCGGGCATCCCCACTACGTATTCCCGACCAGCTACGACGAACTACTTCGGATCACAGCTGGTGCAGCTGCTGAAGTAGGCGGCTAACCGGTCGCTAAGCCCGCTCGCCCTTGACGACTAGTACGACACCGCCCAAAACCACCGTTAGCCCGATGAGAATTGATCTGCTAAGTGGCTCCGCTAAAACCAGCCAACCGAGCAGCACCGCAACAACCGGGTTCACATAGGGAAATGTTGAGACCAAAGAGATGGGCGCCCGAGAGATCAGAAAGGTAAAGGCCGAATAGCCGATTATCGAGGCAATCACCAACCAGATCCAACCAATGACACTCACGCTTAAATAGCTGCCAAATTCGATCCGTTCGCCAATCAAGATGCCGACGGCCATCAACGCCACGCCTGCCATCAGCATCTGCAACGTCGCGGTCACGAGAGAGTTGGCTGGTACCGCGAATGACTTCGCCCGCCAGGAAAAGAAGGCCCACGAAATGCAGCCCACGAGGATGGCGAAACACCAGAAAAGAACTGCACCGGGTGCAGCGCCATTTACCGAGACGATGCCGCCGGGCAACAACATCATCACAATCCCGGTGATGCCAATCATTACCCCGGCCCCGGTGAGCCGGCTTGGACGGTCCCCATTGAGTAGCCGAAACAACACAATCCATAGCGGAATGGAGGCACCGATAAGGGCGGCGATCCCGCCAGGGACATATCGCTGGCCAAGGGCTAGAGCCGCAGCCCAGATACTGATAATGCCAAGGCCCATGATGGCGCCGGAAAAAAGCTCCCGACGGGTGATCCGAAACGGTGCCACACCACGAAAAATCAGCACTCCGATACCAAGGCATAGCGACGCAACAAAATATCGCGACCCGGTTGCGATCAACGGCGGCATCGACTTAACCACCTCGGAGAGGCCAAGGTAGGTGGAACCCCAAACAATCCAGAGCGTGACCAACGGTGCCCACACACCCAGCGCCGTTGGCTGTTTCACGCTGGCAGCCTATTGCCGAGAGCACCGCGGATTGCTGGGCATTCGCTGACAGGTACCTTTGCTGGATGTCTTTAACAGGTCAGCTAAGCGGTGGTGGTGAGATCACCCTGTGCCCAATTGACGAGGCATACCCAAAGCAGTTGATCCACAGCCCATACGAGAACTGGGGCGATAAGGCGGCAGCCGCCAATCAAATGATCATCGAGAGGTGGTGCATAAGACTCCGCGCGCAAGGTGCGCCCGTGGCAGATGTCGGCTACCTCTCGGCGCATGTGGTTTGGTACGGCCCCACTCTCGGGTCCAGGGCCATGAACATCGGCATCGGAATCGTTGCCGAATACCGCGGGCAAGGCATCGGATCCTTGAGCCAGCGACTGCTGGCCGAATACCTGCATTCGCAGGGGTATCTGCGCGTCGAAGCGTCCACCGATGTCGCGAACCTTCCCGAACAGCGTGCTCTAGCAGCCGCAGGTTTCGAATTCGAAGGCATCGCGCGGCTGGCACAGGGCCGCGCAGATGGGGTGCATGACTTGCAGGTGTGGTCACATCTGCCCGGCTCATAAACGGCCTACACTCTGGGCATGAGCGTGCGGGTGTACACCGGACGCCACTCTGATCGTGGCAGCTCCCCATCGGGCTGGCTGCCCTATGTGCCTTGGGCCCTAGCCGGCCTGACCATCACCGGGCAGATCATCTGGGTCCTGGTGGGTGACCAACCGCGAATCGCGCTCACCATCGGCACGGTCGTCACCTTCTTCTTGGCGAGCGCAACACATGCCTACCTATCGCGCGGACTTAGTTGGACCGCGGGCTATCTTGCGATCTCACTTGGCTTTGGCCTTGTGATCGAAGCCATCGGCACCGCGACCCGATTCCCATTCGGCGATTACACCTACACCAGCGTTCTTGGCCCCGCTGTCCTTGGCGTTCCGATCCTCATCCCACTGGCCTGGTCGATGATGGCTTATCCGTGCTTACTTGCGGCGCAGCGCCTGGTAGGCAGTGGGCTCGCCACCGCATTGGTGGGCGGTTGGCTATTCGCCTCTTGGGATCTGTTCCTGGATCCACAGATGGTCAGCGCGGGGGCATGGCAGTGGAATTCGGTGGGCTGGGTTCTACCCGGTATCCCCGGCATCCCATTGCAGAATTTCCTCGGCTGGCTGCTGATGGCATTCGTCTTAATGTGGCTCCTTGACCGGCTACCGCGCAAGGTCGTCAAGGACGGTGTCCCCACCTTGCTGCTCACCTGGGTCTACCTATCCAATGTGCTCGCCGCCGCCGTTTTCTTCGGCCGTCCCACGGTCGCGCTCTGGGGTGCGGTTTGCATGGGTATCGTGCTGATTCCATGGTGGTGGCGCAGTTGGAGCCAACCCCAGTGGTGATTAGACGCGGAGCACTAATTCGACGCGCAGCGGCAATTGGTGCATTTGGTGCGAGTGCTGTCGCGGTGCACACCGCAATCAACCTCCAGCGCCTGCGCGCACCGGCAGCAGCCGGCCCGAACATAACCGAGCGCGTCAGCGTCCTGCTCCCGGCGCGAAATGAAGCCGCACATATTTCCGATACCGTGCAAAGTATTCTCGCGCAAGAAGGCTTAGACGACTTTGAGTTGATAGTTCTCGATGACGGTTCGACCGACGACACCGCGGCGATAGTTCGGGCAATACCTGACCCGCGCTTGAAGTTGGTTGTTGGCGCGGATGATTCGCTGCCAGCAGGATGGCTGGGCAAACCCTGGGCCTGCGCTCGACTTGGCGACCTAGCTACCGGATCCGTCCTTGTTTTCGTCGACGCTGACGTTTACTTCGAGCCACAGGCCATTCGCGGCGCCGTCGAACTCTTGCGCGACCAAGGGTTCGCTCTCGTCTCCCCTTATCCCAGGCAGGTTGCCAAATCCTGGCTAGAGCGCCTAGTGCAGCCACTGATCGTTTGGTCTTGGTGCGCGACCGTGCCGCTCCGCTGGGCTGAGGCGTCGAGTCGACCATCTTTGGCTGCGGCGAATGGTCAATTCATCGTCATTGATGCGCAGGTCTACCGGGCGGTCGGCGGCCATGAAGCGGTAGCCAGCGAGGTAATTGAAGATGTGGCACTCATGCGCGCGGTGAAAGTCATGGGCCAACAGGCGGTAACCGCGGACGGTTCAAAAATCGCCCACTGCCGGATGTACGCGACATCGCAGGAGGTTGTTAATGGCTACACAAAGTCACTCTGGTCGGCATTTAACGGCCCGGCTGGATCCATTGCCGTCAATGGGCTGCTCCTCACTGCGTATGTCGCACCCGCAGCAGCAATGCTCGTCGGGCGCGGAAGAACTCGTGCCATCGGCGCTATCGGCTATGCGGCCGGTGTCACCAGCCGAGTGCTGGTCGCAAAGCGCACCGGTGAGCGCAGCTGGCCCGACGCGTTGGCCCACCCCATCTCGATCACCGCATTTACCGCTCTCAATGTACTTTCCTGGTCGCGCCATCGCCGCGGCGCTAACTCCTGGAAAGGTCGACCCGTAACCGCGGTTAACTAAAATGGTCGAGGCTCCTAGGCTGGGGCCGTGCCTGCCAAATCAAAAGAAATTAGCAAATCAAATGTCATTGTGATTGGCGCCGGGGTTGGCGGGCTGGCTACCGCGGCGCGCTTAGCCGCAAAAGGCATGGCGGTGACGGTTCTTGAGCAGGCAGATCAGTTCGGCGGCAAGTTGGCCTCTTATCGAAGGGCTGGCTTTGTTTTCGATACCGGTCCCTCACTTTTCACCCTGCCGGCTGTTTACCGAGACCTCTTCCTAAAAACCGGCGGGCCGCTTGAGGAAGCCATTGACCTACAACCCCTCGACCCGGCTTTTCGCTACCAATTCGGTGACGGTGCCACCGTCGTGATGCCCGGGGTCGGAACTGGCCAGTGCGCTGACGCCCTCGCCGACGGACTCGGGGGCAAGGCCGCGCAGGAGTGGCGCAACCTGATTAAACGCGGCGGCGCAATGTGGCAGGTTACCCGGGAGCCATTCTTGCAATCCCCGTTAGCCGGGTGGCGCAACATCATGTCACTTGCGCGAAATCCCGGTGATGTGCAGACTGTCGCGCCTTTTACGACTTTGCGCGCGCTGGGTGAGAAAACCTTCAGCGACAAGCGCCTGGTGACTCTGCTCGACAGGTACGCGACTTATACCGGGTCTGATCCGCGCAAGGCACCGGCCGTCTTGGCCACCGTGCCATATATCGAACAGACTTTCGGCGCCTGGCATATCGGTGGCGGAATCAGTTCCTTGGCCGATGCGCTGGTGCAGCGCTGTCGAGACCTCGGGGTGCAGCTTCTTCCCAGCATGGACGTAACGTCTATCAATACCAACGGAAATCAGGTGACGGGCGTTCAAACCAGCAGCGGCGAAACTTTCATGGCAGATATCGTGGTTGCAAATGCTGACGCCGGACAGGTATACGGCAACCTGACTAACTCCAAAAGCGTTCAAGAGACCCTCAAGAACATCCGAAAGTCAACTCCGTCACTGGCCGGCTTCGTGCTACTTCTTGCGGTAAAAGGCCGAACCAACGGCCTGCAACATCACAATGTCTGGTTTACCGAGGATTACGATGCGGAATTCGACTCAATATTTGGTCGCAAGATCGCCCCGGTCAGCGATCCGACAATCTATGTCTGCTCGCCAAGTGACCCACTCATGCGCCCCGACGAAGATCACGAGTCATGGTTTGTTCTTGTTAACGCACCGCGTCATGGTGATGGCACGAATGGGACGATGAATTGGGATGAGCCCGGCCTGGCCGAGCAGTACGCAGATCACGTCTTAGGCGTACTCGCCAGACGAGGGATGGACATCAGGCCCAATATTTGCTGGCGCGAGATTCGAACCCCCGCGGATCTGGAGCGCGATGTCCGGGCACCCGGGGGCGCGATTTACGGCACTTCCAGCAATGGCGCACGCGCGGCCTTCGCTCGGCCGGCAAATGAGTCGCCGGTCGGTGGGCTCTATCTAGTCGGCGGCTCATCGCACCCGGGCGGCGGCTTACCACTTGTCGGCATGAGTGCGGAGATCGTTGCAAAACTTATTAGCGCAAGTGGGAGTTATTAAGTCCTAGGGCTTGATAAACCTCTCGGGTCGAGGTTGAGCGATTAAGGGTGTAGAAATGCAGGCCCGGCGCCCCCAGCGCCAAGAGTTGCTCACCCAAGGTGGTTGCGACTTCGACACCTAATTCGTGGACGGCTCTTTGGTCATCTTCGATCCCTGCAAACCGCTGGGCGAGCTCGGCCGGGAATACGGCACCAGAAAGTGCTGCGAACCGCTCGATCTGCGCGACATTAGTGACGGGCATTAACCCGGGCACAATGGGCATGGTGCACCCGTGAACTGCAGCACGACTAACTAGCCGCTCGTAGTCGGCCGCCCGGAAGAAGAACTGCGTGATGGCAAATTCGGCCCCCGCGTCCTGCTTGGCCGCAAGGACGCGCGCATCTTCCTCGAAGTCAAGGGATTCGGGATGACCTTCGGGGAATGCGGCGACCCCCACACTAAATGCACCGAGGGATCGCACGAGTGATACAAGTTCATCGGCATGTTGCAGGCCACCGGGGTACTGCTCCCACTTGGCGCCTAGCCCAGAACTCGGATCACCACGCAGCGCCATGATGGTATTGACTCCGGCATCGAAGTATTGGGCAATTACTCGCCGGAGGTCCGCAACGCTCGCGTCGACGCAGGTCAGATGCGCAACGGGAAGCAGGGTGGTTTCCTCCGCAATCTGCTTGGTGATTCGCACCGTGCGATCTTGCGTGGATCCGCCCGCGCCGTACGTCACCGAAACAAAAGTGGGCTTTAGGGCCTCAAGTTCACGGACCGTCTGCCAAAGGGCCTGCTCCCCGGCATCAGTCTTGGGCGGAAACAACTCGAAGGAGAAACTGCTTTGGCCGCCCGCCAGTACCGCGCCCAGGCTCGGTGCGACTTCACGGCTAGCCATGGCCAAACCCTAGCCCAGCAGGCCTGCAGTGCGGCCCAGCAACCAACCGGTCAGCCGATTTGGGCACTAGCATCTACACTCAGACGATGCCCGCGCCGTCTGCAGCACCCATGAAGTTATCGCCATTTGATGCGGCGGAACTACGGCAGCGTGTGCAGTGTGCGATAGACATGGTCCTCGCGCAGGAATCTGAGCGGCTGACGAAGATTGATCCCGATCTACTCCCACTTATTGAAGCCTTAACGGCCTTACTTGCAGGCGGTAAGCGACTGCGACCGGCCTTTTGCTACTGGGGCTGGCGCGGTGCGCTAGCCGGCGATCGGCCACCGGCCGAAATTGACGAACCTGCGATGCGGGCGGCCTCCGCGCTGGAATTCTTACAGGGGTGTGCCCTGGTTCACGATGATGTCATGGATGGGTCCGACACCCGACGCGGTCAACCGGCCGCCCACCGACGCTTCGCTAATCTGCACCGCAATCATTCCTGGCTGGGCTCCCCCGAGCATTTTGGTATTGGCGCGGCAATCTTGTTGGGTGATATGTGCCTGTCGTGGTCAGATCAAGTGCTGCTAACCAGCGGTATGCCCGATACTGCGCTCAACCGGGTCAAGCCCATCTACGACGAGATGCGCACCGAGCTGATGGCTGGTCAGTACCTAGATCTCCTCGAGCAAGCCCGCGGCGGTGGTTCCATTGAGCGAGCCCTGCGTGTGGTGCGCTACAAATCCGCAAAGTACACGATCGAGAAGCCACTGCACCTGGGCGCAGCACTTGCTGGTGGCTCCCCAGAGGTATTCGCGACCTACACCGCATTCGGCCTGCCCCTTGGCGAGGCGTTTCAATTACGCGATGATGTACTAGGGGTGTTCGGCGACCCGAAGGAAACCGGCAAACCAGCAGGTGACGACCTTCGCGAGGGCAAGCGCACAGTGCTAATCGCGATTGCATCCGAGCGTGCCACGAGTGACCAGATGTCAGCGATCCGCACTCACCTTGGCGATCCGGCACTTGATCTTGCCGGGGTTGAGGAACTCCGCGAGATTATTACGACCACCGGTGCCCGCGAGCATGCAGAACACCTCATCGCCAGCCTGCTGGAGACCTCTCTCATTGCCATTGAGACTGACATCATCAACCCTGAGGCGCGGGCAATCTTCACTGAACTTGCCCACGCCGCAACTAAGAGATCGGGCTGATCAATTTTCATGTCAAGGCAAGTTGGATGAACCTGTCAAAGAGCAGATCACTTACCCGCTGGTTGCCGCGCACAACCCCGCGAACCGTTAGCGGGCCCACCGATCACGTTGTCATTGTTGGCGCGGGGCTCGCCGGCCTCTCCGCGGCGATGCGTCTTGCCGGAGCCGGGCGCCAAGTCACGGTTCTAGAGCGCGAGTTGGTGCCCGGTGGTCGCGCTGGGCGCATAGACATTGAGACAGCGGACGGCACTTATAAGTTCGACACCGGTCCCACCGTCTTGACGATGCCCGACCTGATCGCAGACTGCTTCGATGCATTAGGTGAGGACATGCAAGATTGGCTTGAACTTAAGCCGGTGGCCCCGCTCTACCGCGCCTTCTACCCCGATGGCTCGATTCTTAATGTACACGCCGATGTTGCCCAGATGGCCCAAGAGATTACCGAAGTAATTGGCGCAGATGAGGCTGCGGGATATTTGAAGTATGTTGATTTTGTCTCGAAGCTCTACAAGTACGAGATGAAGGATTTCATCGACCGCAATATCGACAACCCATTCGATTTAGTCACCCCCGATCTCGCCAAGCTGGTGGCCATCGGCGGGTTTCGCAAACTGGCTCCAAAGGTGCGTGAATACCTTAAAGATCCCCGCACCGAGCGCATCTACTCCTTCCAGGCGATGTATGCAGGGCTGTCCCCGTACGACGCACTTGCAATCTATGCCGTAATCGCCTACATGGATTCAATCGCGGGGGTGTTCTTCCCGACAGGTGGCATGCACGCACTCCCCGTCGCTATGGCAGCGGCCGCTGAAAAACATGGTGTGAGTATCAAGTACGCGACCACTGTCACTTCGGTCGAAACTAATGGTGACCGCGCTACCGCGGTGATCACCTCATCCGGTGACCGGATCGAAGCCGATGTAGTCGTGCTAAACCCTGACCTTCCGGTGGCCTACCGAGATCTGCTCGGCAAAACCCCCTGGTCGGTCGGTCGGCTGGACTACTCCCCATCCTGCTTCCTGATGCTTGCCGGATCTACCGCGAACTACACCAAGATCGCCCACCACAATATTCACTTTGGGCGAAGCTGGCGTGGCGTATTCGATGAGCTGATCGACAAAAAGCAGCTCATGAGTGACCCGAGTGTCCTTGTTACCAACCCCTCCCGCTCGGACCCAACTTTGGCACCTGCTGGAAAACAGATTTACTACGTTCTCTTTCCCACCCCGAATCTCGATGCAGATATTGATTGGCGAAACACCGGCCCAAAGTATCGCGATGAGGTGGTGCGGGTACTTGAAGAACGTGGATATATCGGATTTGGTGATGCCATAGAAGTTGAGAACATCACCACCCCACTGGATTGGCAAGATCGCGGCATGGAGCGCGGGGCACCATTTGCGGCCGCTCACTCATTCCTGCAAACCGGACCATTTCGGCCAGGCAACCTCTGGGGCGAGAATGTGGTCTTCACCGGATCAGGAACCCAGCCGGGTGTCGGTGTACCTATGGTCCTGGTCTCGGGCCGGCTTGCTGCTGAGCGTATTGTTGGAAAGGACCCGAACTATCACTCGCGTGCCCGCAGGAGTTGAAATTGAGTTCAAGGGATCTCGATGCTGCAGGCATCATCGACCCGGACTTACGAGCTTCGTATGAACTTTGTCGGCAATTAAACGCCGCGCACGGCAAAACTTACTATTTGGCGACTTTATTACTGCCCCCCGGCAAACGCCCATATGTGCACGCGCTGTACGGATTCGCCAGATATGCCGATGAGATAGTTGATGACCTCGCTTCCACCCTGACCCAACAGCAAAAGGCCGACTGGCTGCTGACCTGGGGGCAAACATTTCTCGATGACCTAGATAAGGGCTACTCAACTGATGCAGTATGCCGAGCCGTCATCGACACCGTCCAGCGCTGGGACATCCCAAAAGGTCACTTTGCGGCCTTCCTGCACTCGATGCAGATGGACTTGACAGTTACGCACTATCAGACATTTGCCGATCTTTATGAATACGTGTACGGGTCGGCAGCCGTGATTGGACTGCAGATGGTGCCGATCCTCGAACCCACGTCACTCGAAGCCGCCGAAAAAGCCAAAGACCTCGGGGTCGCCTTTCAGCTCGCTAACTTTGTTCGCGATGTCGGCGAGGATCTTGACCGGGGTCGGGTGTATTTGCCACTTGACGAACTTGCAAGGTTTGGGGTTTATCCTGACGATTTGCAGGCACGGGTCGCCACCCCCGAAATCAAAAGTGCTTTGCGTTATCAAATTACCCGGGTAAAGGAACTAGAAGAGCGGTCACGACCCGGGATCTCGATGCTCCATCCATCATCCCAGGACTGCATTGAAGCCGCCCGGGTCCTTTATTGTGGGATTGTCGATGAGGTCGAAAAAATCGACTACGAGGTGTTCACCAAGCGTGCATCCGTCCCGATGACGCGCCGGCTCAGCGTCGCGGGGCCAGCTTGGCTACGCGCGCGGCGAGCGCGTCGACGATTTGGATCCGGGCACGTGCGCGGCTTACATCAAAATGCAAGTTAGCGGCGCCACATAGGTGGTCCGGCTTTCGGTGTGCGCTGCACGCCATGGCGTCCGAGCCAAACCCAGCAGCCCAACGACAGCAACACCAGTGAGAATCCGAAAAGCAGATCCTCGACCGGCGCGAAGGCGAGTCGGCCATCACCGATGAATGGAGGTGCACCGCCCTCTGGTGAAGTACCACCGATAATGGCGGCGCCGTCATAGCGAACGATTGCGAACCCCGTGAACATGCCGTTGGTTATCAGTTGAAAGAAAACGATGATCGCGTACGAGACCCAGAACACCTTGCGGGTCACCAATTTGGTACGCAGAAGGAACATATCGATTAAGACCGCCAGGATCACGGCGAGGCACCCAAGTTGCGTGTAAGTCATGGCGCGCCGTCCTCATCGCCGACCGCCCACCCTTTGACCGATCGCACTGCCTCCAAGGTCAAAATCGAAGCGATCGGAATGACGATGAAGAACAGCACCTCATCAACTGGGACTGCGCCTGGCAAGTACCACCCTGTTATGCGATCTTCATCAAACCACCAGTGGCCATTTGCAATTGCGTAAGCATCCCAACAAAAGAACATGATGACCGCCGGGACGATACTCAAGGCCAATCGTTTAGCCCGGCGAAATACCCGGGTGCGGCAAGTTGCTTCAAGCCAGGCACTACCTGCCAAGACGAAAATCAAGATCGCCACATATGACAAATTCGCGGGCACGGTCATATACTCTCCTAACACAACTAAACATGCACGGGAGCTCCTGCCTAGTGGAGCTGAGAGGGCGACAGCACGGCGTCGCCGACCGTTCGAACCTGTCCGGGTAATGCCGGCGTAGGGAGGATTTTGGTGTCGATGTTCATGAACGTGGCCTTCAGTGCGTGGAACTATGACGTAACGGTGCTTGAGTTGCTGGCCGTGATTACCGCATTTATCGGAATCGGTCTGGCAATCCGCGGGACGCGGTGGGCGTGGCCGTTCTATTTCCTCTCAAGTGCCCTATATGGCTGGCTGCTCTGGGAGTACGCCCTCTACGGCACCGCGGCCCTGCAATTGGTTTTTATTGCCGCGGCAATCTGGGGTTGGTTCGGGTGGGGGCCGAAATCCATCACCCCCACCACCGTCAGTAATCGAACCCGCCTGATCCTCCTGGCTGGCAGTCTCGCGGCCTGGCTCGCCTTGGTGCCCGTCCTCGCAGCAATCGGGGATCCAGCGCCGTGGCCCGATACTTTCGTCTTTGTCGGCAGTGTCGTCGCCCAGGTATTGATGGTCCGTGAGTACGCAGAGTCGTGGGTCCTTTGGATGGTCGTAAATGTTGTGGGAGCCGCCCTTTACGCAACACAAAACCTCTGGTTCACCTCGTTGTTCTACGCGGCGCTAATTGTGCTGGCGGTGATTGGCCTGCGTAGCTGGCTAGCTAAGCGGGCACCGCTCCCGGGTTCGACTCACCTATGAGCGCGGCAACTGGAACATCACGGAAAATTGGGCTGCTCGGCGGGGAATGCACCGGCAAGACCACTCTCGCCAAAGCTTTATGCGACCACCTTGATGCGGTCATCGTGCCGGAGTATCTTCGCGAGTTCGTCAGCACCACCGGGCGGGCGCCAACCGCCTTCGAGCAATCCAACATCATGACCACCCAAATTGCCGCGGAGAATGCCGCCTTAGTCGCCAGCCCGCATGCGCTCCTCGTGTGCGATCCCGCCGCCCTAATGACCGCCATCTACAGCCTCGCCTACTTCGGCGATCGCTCGTTACTCGATTCCGCCGCCGTGCACGCCGCGACATACCGAACTCTTATTTGGTGTGGTACCGACATCCCATGGGAACCTGATGGCAACCAACGGGACGGCCCGGAATACCGAGAACAGGTCGATGGCCTGATCGCCGAGGTGGTTGGCAGTGAGCTAGTGCCTGCCGGTATCCAAGTACACCGAATTGACGGCACAGTTGACGATCGGCTGCTGGCAGTCGTGAAGTTGCTGGAACACTAGGCGGCACTGGAACAGGCACGGCAAGCGTGGCAACAGCACCGGCACGGGCGACGTACCTAGAATCACAAGGGTGGAGCAGTCTGTACCGGACCCGTTAGTCGGGCAGACGATTGATGGGCGCTATTTGGTCCGCGCGCGCCTCGCCCGGGGTGGGATGGCCACCGTTTATGAGGCCATTGATTTGCGTTTGGACCGCGTGGTCGCACTCAAGGTCATGCACCGTCACCTCGCCGAAGACCCGGATTTCGTGGCCCGGTTTGAGCGTGAGGCGAAATCGGCGGCGCGCCTTTCGCACCCACATGTCGTTGCCGTCTATGACCAAGGGCACAGTGACAACCTGATCTACCTGGCCATGGAGATGGTGCCCGGGCGCACTTTGCGCGATGTGATGCGCGACTTCGGTCCACTCACCCCAGAACAGTCCCTCGTAATCCTTGACCCGGTACTTGAGGGCCTGGCTGCCGCACACGCCGCCGGTTTCGTGCACCGCGATATTAAGCCGGAGAATGTGCTGCTTGCCGACGATGGTCGGGTGAAAGTTGCCGACTTCGGGTTGGCGCGTGCGGTTTCAACTTCAAATACCAGCGCCACCCAAGGATTGATCATGGGCACGGTCGCATACCTTTCACCCGAACAAGTTGAACGCGGTGACGCCGACGAACGCTCAGATCTTTATGCCGCCGGGATCCTGCTTTTCGAAATGGTGACCGGGCAGACCCCACATGCAGGTGACAGTCCACTCTCCGTCGCCTACGCCCATGTCAACAATGACGTCCCGGCGCCGTCCAAGATTCAGCCGACGGTGCCACCTGAGATCGACGCCCTAGTCGTTCGCGCAACGCGTCGCGAGGCGAACTTGCGTTACCAGCGAGCTGCCGAGTTCCTGGCCGATGTAAGAAGGATCCGCGCTAATCTGCCACCACCTCGGCCGTTCGTGGAATCACATGACACCTTGGTTGTTGACGCTTCGACCGCAGCCCGACTTGCCGCCGGTAAACCGGTGGCACCATCGCCGGCCGTTTCACCAGCAATTGCTGACACCAGACCTCGGCGGCGAAAGGGACCTTGGATCGCCTTGGTGATCTTTCTCGTCGTGCTCGGGTCCGGCCTCGGTGGTTGGCTACTCGCCACCGGAAAATCTGTGACGACTCCCGACATCGTTGGCCAATCCACCGCGGCTGCCACCGAAATTCTCAGTGCGGCCGGGCTCTCGCTGGTGGTTACCGAAGAGCAATTCAGTGAAGATCTGCCAGCCGACCGAGTCATCAGTAGCGATCCGGCACCTGGTGCTGGGGTTCGCGAGGGGGGCGCCGTCGGCGCCGTCGTCTCCAAGGGCCCGGAGCGTTATGTCATACCAAATGTGCAAGGGCTCACGGCCGCAGAGGCAACCGCAGCTCTTGCGGGGGCGAATTTGGTTATTGGTTCCACCACCTCGGTATTCGATGACCGGGTACCCGCGAATGCGGTCTCCGGCACGAGTCCGGAGATCGGGACCGAAGTCAAACCGGGCACCAGCGTCGATATCGCGGTTTCGAAGGGACCAAAGCCCGTGCCTATTCCTGCTGTGGTGGGCAAGAAAGCCCAGGTCGCGGCCAGCGCACTGGCCGATCTTGGCCTCATCGTGGTAACAAAGGAGAAATTCTCGGAGCAGGTAGCCGACGGGTTGGTCATCGCGATCCGGCCAGGCGAAGGCACGGTGGTCGACTCCGGTACCGAGGTTGACTTAGTAACCTCCAAAGGACCGCCGCCGGTTGAAGTGCCAAGCCTCGTTGACATGCCAAAGAACAAGGCAATTAGCACCCTTAAGGGCCTTGGCCTAAAACCGAAAGTCCTCGAGGCGGCAGCGACCCCACTTGATCGGGTCTATTCGCAGGACCCGCCGGCCGGCACCATGATCCCCAAGGGCAGCCAAGTCATTATTCGTATTATCTAGACCAATAACGTTGCCGATTTTGATGAATGGAACTCCATGCGCGAACTTCCAGATGAGACCCGGCGAGCACTTGATATTCCAGCAGATATCTTGGCGTTGGAACCGGACCAGATGCGCCGACTTGGCTACGAGGTTGTTGATCGAGTAATTGAGCACCTGACCACCCTGGGCGAACAACGGGCACTGACCACCGGTGACCTCGTCACCTTGACCACTCAATTAGGTGGTCCAATCCCTCGCCAGGGCTCCTCGATCTCAGAAAACCTCACCAAGCTAGCTGACATCGCATTGGCCAATCAACAACATGGTGAGCACCCGCGTTATTTCGCCCGCGTACCCGGCCCCTCCTCCTATCCAGCCATTCTCGGTGAATGGCTTGCCACCGGCATGCAGTCGGTGGCTTCCTCATGGGGTGGGGGCTCTGGCCCAAGCACCCTGGAAACCATCGTCTGCTCATGGCTGCGCGATGGACTTGGCTTGGCACCAACATGTGAAGGGGTGCTGCTTTCCGGCGGCTCCATGGCGAATATCACCGCGGTGATCACGGCACGCAATATCAAGGGCCCGGGCATCATCTATCTAACAGATCAAACCCATTCCTCGATCAAGCGCGGCCTGCTTGCGATCGGGCAACCTCCTGAGCATATTCGCATTCTCGCGACCGACAGCAGCTTTAAACTCAACCCAATCGATCTGCGTGCAGCCATCGAGGTCGATATCGAAAATGGCTTAGCACCGATGCTGGTAGTTGCGACCGCGGGGACAACCAATACCGGCGCCGTCGACGACCTGCCAGCAATTGGCGCCATCTGTGAGTCGTTCAAGATGTGGCTACATGTTGATGGCGCATACGGCGGCCCGGCCGCGCTCTGTGATCGCGGCCGATTGGCGCTACCTGGCCTAGAACGAGCCGACTCGTTCGTTACTGATCCACATAAGTGGCTATTTCAGCCCTATGACATCGCCTGTCTTTTCGTCAAGACTCCCGGCGCCCTTGAACAGACCTTTGCGATGAACCCCGAGTACCTGAAGGACGTCGCTGGTGGCGCCGTCGAACTGCAAAACCGAAGTCTGGAGTTGACCCGCCGAAGTCGCGCCGTAAAACTCTGGCTCACGTTCCGGTCCTACGGGCTGGAGACCTTGTCCGCTGCGATAAACCGTGGAATTGGCTTGGCGGAGTACGCCCAATTTCTCGTGGAGGAGGATGAGCGACTCGAGATCATCACTCCGGCGGCCCTTGGAATCGTGACCTTCGCTGGTATAAATGCCGATGCCGCGGACCACGTGCGAGCAGCTGCTGAACTCACCGCGGATGGTTACGCCGCGGTCTCGAGCACGGTGCTAAAGGGCCGAACCGTCCTACGGCTTTGCACCATCAACCCGAGCACCACCACCGATGACATCGCCGGCACCGTTGCCCGCCTTGCCCAGTTTCTCAGCCGAGGCTAGCGCCCTCGTGTTCGAGTAATGCCCGCTTAATCGCCAAGCCGTAGCCATAGCCACCGATCCCCTTCGCGGCTACAACTCGATGACATGGCACAAATGGTGCCACCAGATTCACCGAGCATGCGGTACCCACGGCCCGGTAGGCATTTGGCCTACCCGCTCGCGCTGCTAAACCACCGTAACTATCAATTGTGCCAGGCTCGATGGTGCGCATTGCACTCCACACGTCCAACTGAAAGGGGCCCCCGGGTTGGGAAACTTCAACTTCATCGAGGGCGGTCAGCTCCCCCCCGCAGTAGCGCTCTAAAACATCTTTAATCACCGGTAGGTCAGACTTTTTGTAGGTGAACTCCGGTAAGAGCCTCGAACGAATATCGTCTATACCTCGATATGACGACGCCACGACTACACCATTAGTCACCACCACCGCGATTGTTCCGCCAGGTATTTTTGCCGTTGTGTAGGTAAGTGTCGTCATTCAAATGGCTCCCTCAGCGCGTTATCGAGTGATCAACATGTCGGCAACTAGAAACGCCAACTCGAGGCTTTGCTCTCGATTTAATCTCGGATCGCAGGCGGTCTCGTAGCGGTCGCCAAGGTTGTCCTCCAGCACGCCGCCGGTGCCGCCGACACATTCGGTGACATCATCGCCGGTTAGTTCGATGTGGATCCCGCCGGGGAAGGTGCCCAGATCACGGTGGACTTCGAAGAAGCCCTTGACCTCGCCGATTACATCATCAAAAACCCTGGTCTTGTGCCCGGTCGTGGCTTCTCGGGTATTGCCGTGCATTGGATCGCAGACCCATACCACCGGCACGCCACTGGCATCGACTTTCTGGACGATACCGGGCAGCACCTCTCGCACCTGACCGGCACCCATTCGTGTGATTAAGGTCAGTCGGCCGGGGATGCGCTCAGGGTTTAGCCGTTCGGCAATTTCCACGATGTCGTCGGCAGCGGCCGTCGGGCCAACCTTGACACCGACCGGGTTATGGATTACCGAGGCAAACTGCACATGGGCGGCATCAAGTTGCCGGGTCCGCTCTCCGATCCACAAAAAATGACCGGAGACGTCGTAGGGCAACCCAGTGCGCGAATCAATGCGAGTCATCGCACGCTCATAGTCAATGGAAAGTGCTTCGTGCGCTGCGAAAAACTCAACCCGCTTGAACTCATCAGGATTTGCACCGCATGCGTGCATGAAGGACAGTGCCCGATCAATTTCAGCCGCAAGTGAGTCGTAGCGCTGGCCGGCGGTTGAGTCGCGCACGAAATCCTGATTCCAGGCATGTACTTGACGCAGATCCGCGTAGCCACCTTGGGTGAAAGCACGCACGAGATTCAGCGCCGCACTCGATGCGTTGTAGGCACGAACTAGTCGCTGCGCATCTGGGCGACGGGCTTGCTCGGTGAACTCCATCGAGTTCACCGCATCACCAAAGTACGAGGTTAACTCAATACCATCGCGCACCTCGGTCAACTTGGTGCGCGGCTTGAAGTACTGCCCCGCCAACCGACCAACTTTGACAACGGGTAGCGAGGCCGCGTACGTCAGTACCACTGACATCTGGAGCACTGTTTGCAAGCGCGAACGGATTGAGTCCGCGGTATTGGCCTCGAAAGTCTCGGCGCAGTCACCACCCATCAGGACGAATGCTTCACCACGGGACGCGGCGGCTAGACGGTCCAGCAAAATATCGCATTCACCGGCAAAAACCAGTGGGGGAAGTGCGCGTAACTCAGCCACCGCCCGGGCTAGTTCCCCGGCATCTGGCCACGGCGGCTGCTGGTGGGCCGGTAACTCCGGCCAGTTAGCCAACGGGCCCGGGTGCACTTGACCAGGGGCAGGGGCTGCGGACATGGGCCAAGGGTAGAGCAGGTTCAGCCGAAGAAGGCGGCTGCCTCTTCATACCGGGCCACCGGCACAGTTTTCAATGCCCCGGTCGCCACCGCCAATGGCACCCGAACGATGTCGGTGCCTTGGAGGGCCACCATCTTGCCCCAGTCCTTGTCCTTGACCGCCGCGATCGCATTCAGTCCGAAACGGGTTGCTAACACCCGATCAAATGCGGTCGGGGTGCCGCCACGCTGCACATGGCCCAGCACCGTGGTTCGAGCCTCCTTGCCGGTGCGATTTTCGATCTGACCGGCCAGCCACTCGCCAATTCCCGACAATTTCACGTGGCCGAAGGCATCAAGGGTGGCGTCCTTGGTAATGAGGTCACCGTCTTTAGGCAGTGCACCTTCGGACACCACCAGAATTGGTGAATAGTGCGAACGGAACCTAGATTCCACCCAGCTCACCACCTCATTGAGGTCAAATGGCACCTCCGGGATCAAGATGGCGTTCGCCCCACCGGCCATCCCCGAGTGCAGGGCGATCCAGCCCGCGTGTCGGCCCATTACCTCGCAGATAAGTACCCGATGGTGTGACTCGGCGGTCGTGTGCAACCGGTCAATCGCTTCGGTCGCGATCATGACCGCGGTATCGAAGCCGAAGGTGTAATCCGTCCCACTTAAGTCATTGTCAATTGTCTTTGGTACGCCGATCACCGAAATACCATGCTCGTGCAGGACGGTTGCCACACCGAGAGTATCTTCACCGCCGATGGCGATCAACGCATCGATCCCTAGGTCACTTAGGTTTTTCTCAATCGACTCGATGCCGCCATCAACTTTTAGTGGGTTGGTGCGCGATGACCCAAGAATGGTGCCGCCGCGGGGCAAGATGCCCCGGACCGCAGCGATATCCAGCTCCATCGTGATGCCGTCGAGGGGGCCTTTCCAGCCATCGCGAAAACCGACAAAGGAAAAGCCGTAATCGGTGACCCCGCGCCGCACGATGCCACGAATGACCGCATTTAAGCCTGGGCAATCGCCCCCGCCGGTCAATACTCCAACACGCATGAGACCCGCCCCTCCCCTTGCCGGCTTACTTGGAATGTAAACGCTATCAAGGTCGGGCAGTCGTTACAGCAACCGGCGGCCTAAAGTTCAACCCATGGAGCCACCGGACGCACGCGCCACGTCGGCGATCTTGGCAATTGACGCCGGCACCACCGGTGTTACTGCCTTGGTAGTGACACCGACCGGCTTGGTTGTGGCCGATGGCTACGCGCAATTCCCGCAATATTTTCCAGCCGATGGTCAAGTTGAACATGAGTTGGGCGAGATTTGGGCAGCGACTTTGACCGCCACTCGAGAGGCACTGGCCAAAACCAATCTTTCGATCAGCGCGATCGGAATCGCCAATCAACGTGAGACCATCTGCTTTTGGGACCGCGAAACCCTAGGGTCGGCGCGCCGGGCCATCGTCTGGCAGGACCGTCGCACCGCTGAAATGTGCGAGCAGCTCCGCGCGGCCGGACACGAGCCCAAAGTCACCGCTTTGACCGGGCTGCGCCTTGACCCGTATTTCTCGGCAACCAAAATCGCCTGGGTGCGCGAAAATGACGAGCAGACTTGGAGCCAGGTCCTCAGCGGTCGGGTTGCGATCGGAACTATTGATTCCTATCTGATTGCCCGAATGACTCGCGGACTTCACCATGTGACCGATGCGACCAACGCTTCGCGCACCATGTTGTACAACCTTCGCACCGGGGTCTGGGATCCTTGGCTCTGCTCACTCTTTGGGGTGCCGATCGATGCCCTTGCGAGCATCGTCTCGTCATACGGTGTCGTGGGCAATAGTGACCCTGCGAGCTTCCTGGGCCTTGATGTGCCCATTGCCGGAATTGCCGGTGATCAGCAAGCGGCCCTCGTCGGCCAGGTGGGCTTTACCGCAGGAGCAGCCAAATGCACATATGGCACCGGTTCATTCTTGCTCGTACACACCGGAGCCCAGCCCGCGGCATCCACCACCGGACTACTGACAACCGTTGCGCTGCAGCATCTCGATGGTCACCGTGATTTTGCCCTCGAAGGCTCGGTGTTCGTTACCGGGGCGGCCGTCCAGTGGCTTCGCGACGGACTAGGAATCATCGCCAGCGCCGACGAAGTAGAAGCACTTGCGCGCAGCGTTCCCGATGCCGGCGGAGTGATTTTCGTCCCAGCGCTAACCGGCCTGGGCGCACCAGACTGGGATCCCTATGCGCGCGGGTTGATCATTGGCATCACCCGTGGCACCACCAAAGCACATCTAGCGCGGGCGACCCTTGATGCAATCGCCTACGAAGTGGTTGACGTGGTTCAGCTCATGCGTGCCGAGAGCGGTATCGACCTTTCGAATTTGGCTGTTGACGGTGGCGCCGCCGCGAACAACCTGCTGTGCCAATTGCAAGCTGATGCACTGGGCATCCCAGTGGACCGATCCGCCGAACTACAAACCACCGGCCTCGGTGCTGCTTTCCTGGCCGGCCTCGGCACCGGTGTGTGGACGTCTACCGAAGAATTAATAGCGACCCGACGAAGCTCTGGGATTTTTAGCCCGGGTGCAGCAGACCCAATAGGCCATGCGCGTTGGCGCGCTGCCGTTAGGCGCAGTACCGCCTGGGCCAGCGACTAGGTTCCCGAATCAACCAAGGACTGCGCATCTGCTCGATCACCCTTGGCAATTAGCTCCTTTGCCCGGGTGGCATACATATCGACATACTCCTGACCGGACAACGTCATCAATTCGTACATGACCTCATCGGTTACCGAGCGCAGGATGAAGCGGTCATCCTCAAGTCCCTCGTAACGGTCGAAGCTCAGCGGTTTGCCTACGCGAATACCTACCCGGCGCAGCCTCGGCTTGATGACTCCCGGCGGTTGGATCTCATAAGTGTTGATCATGGCCACCGGGATAATGGGGACCCTTGCCTCCATCGCCATTCGAGCCGCACCGGTTCGACCTCTGTACAAGGTGCCATTTGGTGACCGGGTGCCTTCTGGGTAGATACCGAGCAACACCTGCTCGCCAAGGAGCCTGGTCGCGGTGTGGATCACGGCCTCGGCACTGCGCCCCCCGGATCGGTCAACAGGTACTTGGCCTACCCCGTTGAAGAACAGCTTGGTGAAGAAGCCCTTGATACCCCGGCCGGTGAAGTAATCACTCTTCGCGAGGTAGGTCAACCGGCGATTGAGAACAACGGCCAAGAAAAACGAGTCGGAGAACGAAAGGTGGTTGCTGGCGAGCAGCGCCGCGCCCGAATCCGGCACATTCTCCCGGCCTTCCACCCAAGGCCGAAAAAGCACGCGCAGCCACGGGCCAATCACCCAGTACTTAAGTACCCAGTAGAGCACCCTGATCTCCTTGACCACGCGAATCCTTGAACGCCTTGGTGGCACACTAGTGGCTATGCCCCTAATGCCTGATGCACAGCCGTTCGCATTCGACGGACCGCCGTCCAACTCGGTAGCCATTTGTGTCCTCCATGGCTTTACCGGGTCCCCCAAATCGGTCACCCCGTGGGGGCGGGCCCTGGCCGCCGCCGGCTGGACGGTTCGGGTGCCGCGGCTCCCCGGGCATGGCACCCGTTGGCAGGATATGAACATCACAACTTGGGAGGACTGGTACGCCGAGGCCGATCGCACCATTCGCGAGCTCATGTCAGCACATGACAAAGTCTTCGTCATGGGCCTGTCGATGGGTGGGTCGCTCAGCCTGCGCATTGCCGAGCAGCATGGATCCGCCATCGCCGGCCTCGTGCTGGTAAACCCGGCCGTGCACTCAGAGCGCCCTGACCGCCACCTACTACCGCTTATGTCGCGTTTCATTCCGTCCTTCCCCGGAGTGTCGAATGACATCGCCAAGCCAGACACCGACGAAGGCGCATACGACCGCCTGCCGCTCAAGGCGGCATATTCACTCACTCGACTGTGGAAAGTAGTTAAAGCCGACATTGCCAACGTGACGCAGCCGTTGCTGATTTTCCATAGTGAGCACGACCACGTCGTCGAACCGTCCAACACGGCCTGGATTTTGTCGAACACCCGATCCGCCGACAAAACCGACGTGCTGCTAACACGGTCCTTCCACGTCGCAACCGTTGACTATGAAGCAGACGTCATCGAAACCGGCAGCATAGATTTCGTTCGACGAATCACCGCGAGCTAATGACGCCATCACGGCCTGAACCGGCAGACGACGAATCCGACTCGGGGCAAGATAGTGCCTGGGCGGCCATCGTCGCCGACCTGTCCGGTGACATGCGCATGGAAATCGGGGATCTGAACAAGCAATTAGGCACTGAGGATGAGCCGGACCCATTCATTGAGGAGCTACTTTCCGAGGGCCGCTTCGAGCCACCGGAACCGCCACCTATCCCGATGCCCGACACCATCGGCAGATTTGCTTGGGCTGGTGCGATTGGCGGACCGATACTGCTGGTGGTCTTTTATCTCCTCGGCCTCGGTGGCTTCTTGACCACGGTGGCACTCCTTGCCGCGATCGCCGGATTTATCACGTTAGTCGCCCGCAAGCGCGAACGAGTGCCGGGCGCCGATGAGCGCGACGATGGTGCAGTGGTCTAGTCGAGCCGCTATAGTTCCGCAATGCCTAATCAGTTGGCGCCCGTGCGCCGGACAATAACCCTGTTTACGGCTATTGCAACAATTTTCATGTTGTTTGCCCCGAGCGCCGCCGCCGCCAAAGCGGATCTGGTCTGGTACCTCAGCACACCGACTCGAACTGTTGTTGATCTATCGGCGCCGGGTTCAGATGTCGGCGATATCTCAATCTCATCAGGCACCTTGGCGCGGAAGCCCGCCGGCACCGCAATCGGGTTCTACACAACCAGCCAGGTAACAGTGCGAGCGGGCTTGCCCGGTGGCCAGGAAAATCGCGATGTCAGTTTGACCCTCAGCGCACCGGGTGGAGTCATCTACGCCAAGTCCTTGATCACGGCTACTCCCAATGTGCCACCAAGTGCCGCACAGGTGTTCGCCATCATCGGTGGCACCGGAAAGTACGCTGGCGCAGCCGGTGAGCTAATTCATGCCGGCTTCACCAGCTCCGGCTCAAGGGCAGCCATCTACTTCAGTGACCGCGGAACCACATTTAATTAGAGTGCTCTAGCTTGGCCGCGCCAAGTCGGCGGCACCGATCAGGCCGGCATTGTTGCCCAGCATTGCCAGGCGGACCTGCGGCGTCGGTCGTTGGCGTTTACCGCTTAGTTTTTCGGCAAGAGTTTTCCTCGTGCTGTCGAGGAGTAAGTCTCCGGCTTCACATACCCCACCGCCGATCACAAATGCTGTTGGATCCAAGATCGCCGCCAAATCCGCCAGTCCCCGACCCAGCCAGGTACCTACGCGGGTGAATGCCTCAATTGCTACCGGATCTCCCAATTGGGCGGCCTTGGTTAGGTGCACCCCTTGGACGCCTTCAGGCGTGCCATCACCAAGTGAGAGCAACAGACCGGCCTCTCCTCGACGACTTGCCGCTAGCGACCGCGCATCGCGAACCAGTGCGTTACCACTTGCGTATTGCTCCCAGCACCCATTGCGGCCACACGCACATGGCAAACCATCGGGGACCGAGTTCATGTGACCGATTTCGCCGGCGGCACCGTGGGCGCCACGAAGTAGTTTCCCGTCAATGATGATCCCGCCACCGATGCCGGTGCCTACGGTCACCACCGTTAAGTCATCGACATCAGCGCCGGCGCCAAACTTGAACTCCCCCCAGGCTGCGGCATTGCCGTCATTTTCAACAATTACCTGAACACCAACCACCTCTTCGAGCAGGGCTCGCGCCGGCACATTTGACCAACCTAGATTCGGGGCGAAGAAAACCGTCGACCTCGCCGAATCAACCGGGCCCGCAACCCCCAGACCCACACCGACCACGGCCCCCGGATACGGCGCACTTAATTCCGAAACTACTTCAGCAACCACGGCGAGGGCTCTATCGGCATCATTTCGAGGCGACTCCCGCCGCGCCGTGGTGACAATCGCACCAGACTCGTCGACTAGGCCGGCGAGAATCTTGGTGCCGCCGACATCCACGCCGATACTGAATGTCATGTGTTAAGCCTATGGGCGCTCGCGCCTGACGCGTACCCAAGTCACATCTTCGTCGTTACCAACAAAAGTTACATGCTCTGTTACATCGGCAGCAGTATCCAAATCCCATTCGGTGACGCTTCCGGTTGCCGCTTCGTTCATAACGGTGTCAAGGCCAAGGGCCCGCATAGCGCCCAAGCTGCGGCAGACAAGGCATTCTGGATGCTCACTTGGATCCACGTGCTCACCGTGCGGACCGACCACCGTCTGCGCAGCCCAAGTGAGTAGTTGCTGCAGTCCGCCCATTATCGCGGTGGGGTCAAATGACCGCTGTTCATCGCTCATGGTTGCGGCCAAATCGACTCATCGGGCTCGAATGCGATCACGAGCTGTTGTGCTCGAACTTCTGCCTCTTTCATAATGCACCGACATAGCACTGGTGGCAATGGCAGCACTCGCCTAGAAGTGCCCACGACGATAATCGCGTTGTCGCCGAATCGGCCCACCTTGATGACCTGGTCTGCCAGATCAGCCAGTGGAAGTCGCCACTCGTAACCCGAAACAGTCGGCAGCACCCCACTGGGGACTTTCTTAGTGAAAGCACGGTCTGCCTGCTGATGCCGAACCGATACCGGCAATTTACGCAGGCCGGACTTGCCGATTGGCTCAGCTGGTTTAAAGGGCACCGTGATTATCGGTGTTTCCACTAGCTCATCCCGCAAGGCGCGCACGCGCTTACGCTGCTTCTGCGCCCACTTGCGTGGCCAATTATCACTGCTCACCGGGTACCGATTTATAAAGACCGCATCGACGTGATGCCCGAGCAGAGTCAAAGTAGCAAGATGTCGACGGGTTTCAGCCAGCACGACTTTCTCCGGTGTCGCAACCAGCCGAACCACGCTGCCCGCACCCGAAAGCGCCTTCTTAACCCGGCCTAAGTCGGCTGCCAGCTCCTGAACCGCGGTCAGCACGGTTGCCTTTGCCGAAATCGGACCGCGCGCCGCGCGGGCCACCGCGAACCCGGGTGTCAAGATCACGGCAAGTAGTTGCTCCAAGGCCTCCGGTAGCGCCAAAAGCCGAGCGGTCTCGGCGGTCGGCCCGCCATCAACTACAACAACATCAATTTCTGGGTCCGCAAGCAAGTCGGCAACTGCAAGCAATGACAGCAACTCATCAACCCCTGGCAGTACCGTCAACTCAGCCGCGTGTATTGGGTCAACACCGGCTTCGGCGAGTAATTCAACCGCGACTGCACGAAGTACCTGCCACGACGCGGTGCGTTGGGTATGCGCGTCCAAGATGGTCACCGATAACCCTTTGCCAACAACATTCGGAGCCCCCGGGCTCATCGGTATTGCAAGCACATCACCGCATGAGTGCGCTGGATCGGTTGAGACTAAGCGCACCCGGCGACCGGCATCGGCTAACTGGACGGCGGTCGCAGCCGCGAGGGTTGATTTACCGACGCCGCCCTTGCCGCTAAACAGAATCAGGCGAACTTGACTCGACACGTTTCTTGAGTCCTTTAAGTGCGGTGTCGACGATGACGCGCTCGGCTTTCCGCTTAATCATGCCGATCATCGGGATCTTCACATCAACAGCAAGTTGGTAATGCACCGTCGTCGTTCCGTCACCATTGTCGGTTAACGTGTAACTGCCATCCATCGCGGTTAGCATCTCTGCCTTGGTCAAAGTCCACGAAACCGAATTGTTGTCATCCCAGTCGTATTCAAGTTCGTAGGTGTCTTTGATAGGACCTGAGGCCAAACTGAACCGGGCATCGGCAGGCCGGGAGTCTTCCTCGTAAACCGACAGCACCTCAACGGAGGAAATACCGTCGCTCCACTGCGGATAGGCGGCTAGGTCGGCGATGACTTTCATTATCGGTGCTGGTGCAGCCTCGATGACAATGCTGGACTCGGTCCTATCGCCCATGCTGACTCCCCTGCTGCAGTTATCAGCATTACTGCCTTTGACCGGCGCCATGCCCTTGCTGATGGGCCAAAGGCTACTACCCTGCCGGACCCGGCTAGAGGTCGATGACGAACGGGAGTTCGCGCCCGTGGAAATGCCCCACATTCATGCATTCGGTCTTGCCAATTCGGGCCCGTGCCCGCAAGGGCTGGTGCACGTGGCCAAATAGGTGCAAGGCCGGCTCGAACTCCTTTAGGTATTCCAAGATAGCCAAACTTCCGATTTCGAATCGGCGCGCGACAATGTCATATGTCAATTGCGGCACCGCCGGCGGAATGTGGGTAAACAGGACGTCTACCGGCCCTAAGGCTTGGATTTTCTCAGCGTATTGCTCCTCGGTTAGTTCATATGGCGTGCGCATCGGGCTCGCCAAGCCGCCGCCAACGAATCCCATGCGGATCCCATCGACCGTGAGCGTCGCACCGTCAACAACTTGGTGACCCGCCTTCAAGAACTCCGGCCAGAGGGCAGGTACGTCGACATTGCCATACGTCAGCAGAGCCGGAGTCGGCATCGCTTCGAACAGCTCTTGGTACTGCTGACGGATCATCACCTCCAGTGAGCTCCAACGATCAGCGTGATCGAATACCCCGCGCCCGCGCCACGCTGCGGCACTAAGTTCACGCGCTTCATCGAAACGATTAGCGGTTCGCGCCTCGATATAGGCCCGTGTGTGGTCAGGTCCAAAAAGATCCGTGTATATCCCCCTGGTGGGATCGTCATAATCCAGGAACAAAATCAGGTCGCCTAGGCAGACGAACAGGTCAGATCCCTGCCCCGCACGCGCCAATGCCTCGCTCGCGCCATGTACATCGGAAACCACGTGCACCCTCACCGCGGATCACCTGGTCGCCTGCCCCCCTCGAGTTCATCCTTCAGCGCCCAAACGGTGCGCTTCCAAGCCATCGCGTGCCGATTGCGAAGCGCGTCAATTTGGCGCCGGCCATGTGGGCTGGCGGGAATCGTCCGCGCCATCGCCGGTGACCCGGGCAGTGCTGGGTCCGCGCGCAGGTAATAGTGCAGGAGCACCCCATCGCCGACTTGCTCCAGCCAGATCTCACTTGATCCCACCATGGCACCCGATACCGACCACCTGATGCCATCTAGGCCCCGGTCCATGAACACCGTCAAGGTCAACTCGGGCCACCAAAGCTGCCAGCGGGTGCGATCGGCCACCACCAAGGCAAGTTGCGCCCGGTCAACCACCACATAGGTCTCGTCTACGAGATCCACGCTGGCCATGCCCCTGAGAATGCCATGACAAGGCCGCTTGCGCCGATCCTGGGGTAGCGCCCGGGGTGACCGGCATCACGATTCCCCTCGCCTGCCGGGCGAAGTTCGGTTAGCGTTGCGGTTATGTTTACGCACCCGCAAAGCCACGTGGCTTAAGTGAAGGAGTAGCCGTGCTAAAGGAGTTCTCCGTCCCGGTGATCGTCCCGGCCCCCACCTCGGGGAGCTTGGTCGACCACATCACCGAAAATGCCGAGCAGGTGCCAGACAAAGTTGTCTTCTCGGTGCCCCGCGGGGCCGCTTGGGTCGGCATCACAGCCAAGCAATTCAATGACGAGGTCAAGGCAATCGCCAAAGGCATCATCGCGAACGGGGTCGAGCCGGGCCAGCGCATTGGCATCATGTCGCGCACCCGATACGAATGGGCATTGGTCGACTACGCGATCTGGTACGCCGGAGCCGCAAGTGTGCCGATCTACGAGACGTCATCGGCGGAGCAGGTGCAGTGGATCCTTAGTGATTCCGGAGCTGTCGCCGTGTTCCTCGAGACCCATAAGCACAAGGCGGTATTCGACCAGGTTGCAGTTGAAATCCCCGACGTCACGCGCATGTGGGTGCTAGACGACGGAATTCTTGAAGATCTAAAGTCAGCGGGCAAAGGTGTCAGCGACGACGAACTTGAATCTCGGCGCGCGACTTTGAGCCCAGCCTCCGTCGCGACCATCATCTACACCTCCGGTACCACGGGGCGACCGAAGGGCTGCGTGCTCACGCACAGCAACTTGATGTTCGAGGTCGACAACGTGGTCCAGGGCCTCAAGGAGGTGTTCTTGGTCGAAGGGTCGTCAACTTTGCTGTTCTTGCCGGTTGCCCACGTATTCGGTCGCCTTATTCAGCTGGGCTGCGTTCGAGCCCGCGTGCGCCTGGGCCACACCGCCGATATCAAGGAGCTTCTCCCAAACCTGCAATCCTTCCAGCCGACCTTCTTGCTCGCGGTGCCCCGAGTTTTCGAGAAGATCTACAACTCCTCGCAGCAAAAGGCGAATGCCGCCGGCAAGGGGCATATCTTCGAAACCGCAAGCCAGGTGGCCATCGACTACAGCAAGGCCCTTGATGACGGTGGCCCCGGGATCGGCTTGAAGATCAAGCATGCTGTTTTCGACCGCTTGGTCTACAAGAAGTTGCGCGCCGCAATGGGTGGGAAGCTGAAATGGGCGGTTTCCGGCGGCGCACCACTTGGCTCCCGACTCGGGCACTTCTTCCGCGGTATCGACGTCACGATCTTGGAGGGCTACGGCCTGACCGAAACCAGCGCCGCCACCACGGTAAGCCGACCACATGCCCTGCGCATCGGCAGCGTCGGCCAGCCGCTGCCGGGGGCCAGCGTCAAGGTGGCCGATGACGGCGAACTTCTGCTCGCGGGTGCCCAGATCTTCGCCGGCTATTGGAATAATCCGGCCGCCACGGCCGAGGCCATCGAACCCGATGGCTGGTTTCACTCCGGCGATATCGGCGAAATCGATGATAAGGGCTTTGTCCGAATCACCGGCCGCAAGAAGGAGCTCATCGTCACCGCCGGCGGAAAGAATGTGGCTCCCGCTGTGCTCGAAGATCGAATTCGCGCCAACTGGTTGGTATCGCAGTGCATGGTCGTCGGCGATGCCCAACCATTCATCGCAGCACTTGTCACCATCGACCCCGAGGCATTTCCGGCTTGGGCTAAGCAAGCCGGTAAACCCGAATCTGCAACCATTGCCGACCTTGTTGCCGATGCGGATCTAACTGCTGCGGTGCAATCGGCAATCGATGAAGGGAACAAGGCGGTGTCACATGCCGAGGCCATCAAGAAGTTCGTGATCTTGCCTAATGATTGGACCGAAGAGGGTGGCCAGATGACCCCTTCAATGAAGTTAAAGCGCAATATCGTGATGAAGGAATGCGAAGGCGAGATCGCCGCCCTGTATTCATGAACTGCCGGTATTCATGAACTGCCGGTATTCATGAACTGCCGGTCTTCATGAAACTGTGCACCCGATGAAAAGTTCGGGCTAGCCGACTACCCGGCCAATCCCGGTGAAGTGCTGCGCGTACCAAGGCGCGAGCACATTGGTGATTATGACGCCGTGAACTTGGAGCTTGGTTCGGTTGGATACGAGAAAAGTGAAATTCATCACGAGATAGCGAATATTAAGTGCGAGCAAGTGGCGCGAAGGTTTGGATATGCGTACGTGAATGATTACATGGGAAGGTCTTCCAACCCTGAAGTTACATACTCTCGTTGGCAACTTAAAATCTAGGCGAACTAGCTTCTAAAACTTCTACAATAAGTTGCAACGATTCCCTAGCCCATGCCACACCATCCGCGTCGAGACCTTCCTCAAATTCAATTCCTAGCCCGTTAGTAGGTGCTGGGTTGACATTTGCTGTCGATTGGGCAGATTCCGTTAGGGGCGATCCAGCCACACCGACCCGTGAGTTGACCGGCTGATGCGCTGAACCCATGCGTCGCCGCTGGTAGCGTCGCGGCGTATGGGACCACTTGGAACGTCCGTAAGGGCGACAGCCGCGCTCGGGCTGTGCCTGTCTGCCGTGACGGTTGGAGCGGTCGCACCAGCACCGAGCGCCTTTGCGGTGAGTGGCCAGACAGCAAGGATCGTCGATGACCCGAGGGCCCCAACGGTCTCGAAGGCGACCTGGCGCGAGTACCTGACCGCGATCACCGATGCGGCCGTTGCGCTTCCCTCCGAGGTCGCCCGCGATCTGCTGGTGCCCGCGCCGAGCGACGCACGCACCAGGTGGAAAACCATCGACGGGGTTGACTATCTGCTCGTGACCGCCCTGAGGTTCGCCCCGGTGAGCACCGTGGATCCCGGTGCGCAATTCACCCTCGATGCCAGCCGTTGGGTGTCGATTCCCGGGCAGCTCGCCTCGGAGTGCGTCCGGTACTCCTGTGCCAAACTCGGCACCCAGCAACTCGATCTCACACTCAAGCAGGTCCTTGGCCTGCCGCCGGATGCCGACTACCGCTACGTCTCAGAGTTCTGGGTGAAGCCGGCCGACATGTTCCGGCCGTGCACCGACCCGCGGATCACCAGCCCCAGTTGCCCAGAACTTGTCGTTGGTGCGTCCGCCGGAATCCCGACGACGGTGGGGGAGGTGACCCTCACGGAGTTCCTGTGGTCGCAGGCGAACTACGCATGGCGGGCGCCTGATCGATTCCGGCCGAAGGCGGCCGTCTCCTGCGCTCAGGATTATGCGAACGCACCCGTCGGTCAGTGCTACGGCTTCCCGTGGACCCGGCTTGGGTACACCTACGACTGGAGCCCGGGGGCGAAGGACGACATCGGCCTCACCGAGTTCGTCGTGGCGAAGGGCGCTGTCGCATATCTGGAGAGGGTCGGGACCCAGCGCGAGTTCTTCCCATTCTCGAAGCGGGGCAGCAAGCCATGACCGTGCCCGATTCGACCTGCCCAAAACCCACGCCCTGGATGCTCTCGCTGTTGGTCATCCCGACACGGTCGACGCCATCCATCCGACCGTCACGCGAACACTCACAATCACTAGCAACGGACGCGGGCAATACCAGCGCACGAAACCTGACAAGTACGGCTTCCCCCGCCTCAACCTGACCCGCGTGAAGTCCCATCACGGGTTCCAAACCGGCGACATTGTTAAAGCCACCGTCCCTGCAGGGAAACACGCAGGCACCCACACCGGCAGGGTCGCAGTTAGAAAATCAGGTTCCTTCAACATCACCTCAACCCTTGGAACCATCCAAGGCATCAGCCATAAGCGCTGCACCGTCCTCCAGCGTGGAGACGGTTACGGATACCTCTGGAAGGAGGAAGCGTTCTCCTCCCGGCCCTTGAAGGACCGGGTTTCCGAACGCTGAAACTAGATGAAACTGTGCACCCGATGAAAAGTTCGGGCTAGCCGACTACCCGGCCAATCCCGGTGAAGTGCTGCGCGTACCAAGGCGCGAGCACATTGGTGATGATGACGCCGTCACTAGGGTTCGCCGCGTGCACCATCTTGCCGCCGCCAATGTAGAGGCCGACGTGGTGCACACTGCCACCGAAGTAAAACACGAGATCCCCTGGCTGGGCTTGACTGAGCGGTATCTTGCGCGCTGTTTGGTATTGCGAATAGCTGTAGTGCGGCAAGGAGACGCCGCCTTGGCGCCAAGCGCTCATCGTGAGGCCGGAGCAATCAAATGTTGTAGGGCCAGACGCGGCGGCCACATAGCGATCGCCAACTTGTGAAAGGCCGTAACGAACCGCAGCCACCGCCCGGCTGCTAACGGAGTAACCACCACCGCTAAAGCTGCTGCTATTTAGTTCTTGTGCGGCTGCTGCCGCCGCTGCAAGTGACGCCTGTCTTTCACTAGCCGCCATTGCAGCCAGGCGTTGCCGCTCTGCTGCTTCCAAGGAATTTAGGATGGCCTGCGCATCGGCCAGCCGGTCATCGGCTTCCTTCTTCGCGTCGGCCATTTCGGCACGTACCTGGCGGGCGGCGTCCTCTTTTTGCTGCAGGGTTGCCTCACTTTGAGCCAACCGCAACCGAGCGGTCTGGGAGGCCCGCAGGGCATCGGCTTGCCCCTTGGCTACTTGGTCCAGGGCAGAGGCTTGGGCTAGAAACTGGGCTGGATCTTCTGCGAGCAGCACCTGCAAGGAAGCATCGACCCCACCACCGGTATAGGTGGCCCGGGCGAGATCATCAACCGCACCGGAAATCGCAGTTAGCTCCCGACGCTCGACCGCGATCTTGTCTTTCAGGGTCGCCAGCGCTTCGTCAATGTCATTTAAGCGGGCTCGGGCATCGTTGAAGCGCTCGTTGGCCGACTCGGCCTTGGCCTCTAGCTCAAAAACTTGCTGGCGCACCTCGCCCAGATCGCGGGCCGCTGCCGGTGCGGCCAAGGCGGTGGCACCGATCAGGGCGGCGCTGACGGCAGCCAGTGCAACTGACCTAGTTCGACGCGACCGCAGCACCCGCATAAACCGCACTGATCAGGCTCCCTTCGCCTTGGTTGCTTAAGGCAATTAACGCCCCCGGCCGCCTTGCCGACTGCCAACACGGTAACAGACATTCACCGGACGCCCAACCGGACTCAGCCTTCTTTGTCCCCCAGGGCGTCCCCCATGTTTAACCCCAATTAGGTACCCCATTTCTGGTCAAAATCCGCATATCGGGCGCTAATTCCGGATATTTCGGTGACCAGCCGCAGCGGTGGGATCAGCCCCGAATCGGTCAAGACGCCAAGGGCCACCTGGTGGTCATCGGCGATTTGCACCGTAGCGGCCGGCGGGCCCAGCAATACGGTTACAACACAATCCCCGCAGGCCAAACCTGCGACTTTGCAGGTACCGCAATCAATGATCATGCCCCGAAACTAACTAGGGGGTCTGACACCCAGCACAGATCACGGGCCGCCATCTCCTGGTCCTTCGGTGCTGGGGCCACCAAACTCAGGACGCGGAACGATCTCGATCCGGTCGGTGGCGGCGCACCACCGACATTGAACCTGGTCGATTTCCTCGGTCAGCACGGTGGTTTCCTCCACCACCGGCGCACCAGAGATATCAACATGCCAAAACTCACTTACCTTGGCCTTGCGCACCACATCAAAGCGGGTCAAGTTACCGCAATGGGCACAGCGAAAGCGTGATTTTGAATCCGGGAGGGTGCGTAGGGTGTCGGCCACGGCAGCACCTTACCGGGATTTGTCGGAGGGTTGCCTTAGCGTGCATCACATGCCGGCCGTTGCCCCTGTCAACCAGCAGTTGAGTCTTGCCGACCTCGGTACCCGACTAAGTGCCGCGACTTTCGTCGTGGTTGACCTCGAGACCACCGGTGGGCCGCCGGCCGAGGCCGGTATCACCGAATTCGGAGCGGTGAAGGTAACCGGGGGGCAGGTTATCGGCGAGTTCGCGACTTTGGTCAATCCCGGTAGCCCAATACCACCATTTATCGCGGCCCTCACCGGCATCACGGACTCTCTTGTTGCCACGGCGCCACGACTTACTGCGGTACTTCCCAGCTTTTTGGAATTCGCCCGCGGCAGCGTGCTCGTCGCCCACAACGCCCCCTACGACATCGGATTCCTAAAGGGCGCCTGCCTGAAACTCGATCACGAATGGCCGGGCAACCACGTTATCGACACGGCCCGGCTTGCCCGGCTCACGCTACACCGCGATGAAGTCGCAAATTGCAAACTTGCGACCCTCGCCGCCTACTTTCGCACCGACGTCACACCCACGCACCGAGCTTTTGATGACGCCCGCGCCACCGCTGACGTCTTGCACCGGCTCCTCGAGCGCGTCGGCGACTTCGGCGTCGAAACCCTTGAGGATCTTGCCGCATTTACCTCCCGCGTGACCTCGGCCCAGCGCACGAACAGGCATCTCGCAACAGGTCTACCTGATGCACCTGGGGTCTATATCTTTCGAGATCCCCAAGGTGAGGCGCTTTATGTCGGCACCTCCAAGAACATCCGCAAACGAGTGCGCACCTACTTCACCGCCTCGGAGACTCGGCGCCGAATGGACCAGATGATCACCATCGCGACTTCAGTTGATCCGATCGTGTGCGCCACCACACTTGAAGCCCGGGTTCGTGAACTTCGACTAATCGCAACCAAGCAGCCCAGATATAACCAGCAATCAAAGCGACCCGAGCGTCAAACCTGGCTGAAATTAACCGCAGAAACTGCGCCACGCTTAGCCATTGTCCGCGAAGTTCGCGACGACACCGCCGGCGGCGCCTGCTACTTGGGGCCCTTTCGATCCAGCGCTGCTGCCCAAGAAGCCGCAGCAGCATTGCAATTCGCGTTACCACTTCGGGTTTGCTCGACCAAACTGGCGCGTAAACCTCGTAGCACCACGGCGGGCTGCGCCCTCGCTGAACTTGGTAAATGCCTGGCCCCGTGCACATCGGCGGTAGACCACCTCGAATATGACGCCCTAGTTGAACGCGTCCGCTCGGCAATGTCCGGCGCAGTCGAACCCGTCGCATCAGCGGTACATGAGCGTATGCGTGAACTCGCTGATCAAAGCCGTTTCGAAGATGCCGCACTCTGGCGCGACCGCCTCGCCCACTTCGTGCAGGCCAGCGTGCGCACACATCAGCTGATGATGCTGGCAGATATTGAACAAGTAGTCGCCGCCAAGCTGACTTCGGCGGGCGGCTGGGAGGTGCACTGTATTCGCTACGGCGCACTTGCCGGCGCGGCCACGATCATGGCTGGTGTTGACCCGCTCCCAGTGGTGGCGGCCATGATTGCTGCCGCGGACGTCATCCCCGCACCCAAAGCGGGGGCCCTTGCCGCACTGACCGAAGAAGCCGAGGCGATCTTGGCCTGGCTGGGCGGTGACTTCGTTCGATTGGTGCGCACCAGTGCACCACTTGCCCTGCCAATTGGCTGCGGGGGTGCACTCCTTGCCAAGCTCGGTCAGGTCCGCGAGGAGATCCGCGCCCAAGAGCCCGTTGACTACCAATGGCTATCGGCGGCTGCCCGGAGTAAACCCGTCACCCGCATCGCTTAGCCAAAACTTACGGTTTAAGGGACCGCGTCCGAGCGATCCACCGGTCCAACAGCACTAATCCCGCCCCCGAGTCGATCACCTCGCGGGCCCTTGGCAGCCCTTGCCGCAACCGCTCCATCAAAGCCACCTGCGCATCACCTGAACCCGTTGCCGCGTCATACGCAACAAGTGCTGCCGACCCATTCAGCGCAACGCCGGCACGAATAGCGGCTACCCGATCGGCATCTGCATCGGTTATCTGCACTCCGCTCAGAACCTTCCGCAGGAGTTCTGCATTGCGCACCCGATCACCACCGGTTATCAACTCCGCGGATACAAATTCAATCCCAAGTTCACGTGGATCAATGACCACCTCGCGGATCCCGGTTGCCGTGACATCCCAGGCATGGGTCACGGCACTCGTAGAGATCTCATCGAGGCCATCAGCACCGTGCACCACGATCGCCTTAACGCCTCGGCGCTCCAGCACATCAGCCATTATTGGGGCGCGGGACTTATCCGCACAGCCGATGAGTGCACTCTGAGCCAAGGCTGGGTTCGTCAACGGTCCCAATAGGTTAAAGACAGTGGGCACCCCAAGTTCACGACGCGCCGTCACGGCGTAGCGCATTGCTGGGTGGTGGATGGGCGCGAAGCAAAACGCAATGCCGATCTCCTCGGCACAGACCTCAACTAGTTCGGGCGGTAAGTCGATCACCACCCCGAGTTCTTCCAGCACATCAGCGGTACCGGTTGAAGATGACGCCGCACGGTTACCGTGTTTGACCACCGGAGCACCGGCCGCCGCGGCGACTATTGCGGCCATGGTCGAGATATTCACTGAATGTGAGTTATCGCCCCCCGTGCCCACCACGTCAAGTACCGAGGTCTTCACGTTTACCCGGTTCGCATGTGCCAACATCACTTCGACCAGCGCTCGAACTTCGACCGGTGTTTCACCCTTGGCTCGAAGCGCGGTCACAAAACCGGCCACCTGCACATCTGTGGCTTCACCGTCAAGGATTTGGGTCATCGCCCAAGTAGCGCTCTCGGCCGACAAATCACTACCCGCTAGCAAGGAGCGCAGGATCTGCGGCCAGGTCAGCGGTGCCATCTAGATCATCGTGATTTCAATTATTTGCGAGGACAGTAGGTCACGCGGTGACGACAGTGGACGACTTGGTGGTGGACGACTTGGTCAATCTGGACCGAAGTAGGCCGGCCACCGCGTCGGCGATCAACACGGCATTGATCGGATGTGAGGACACCGCATCGGCCCGCGACCAGGTAGCCAGCCAGGCGTCATGCGGCCGGGCTATCAGCACCAAAATCGGTGGGCAGTTGAATATTTCATCCTTTAGCTGCCGGGTCAGGCCCATACCGCCCGCCGGGGTGGCTTCGCCGTCCAAAATCAGCAGGTCAAAGCCCCCTTTGTCAACCAACCCAATCAACGCCGGCGCCGTCGCACATTCGACATACGTAAGTTCGGGTAAGTCCGCGGCTGGCCGCCGGCCCAAGGCTAAAAGCACATCCTGGCGAACCTTGCGGTCATTGCTGTAGACCAAAACCTTCATCGGGCCGGGCACCTCTTGGCTCACCTGTGCACTCACGGGGCCGATCCTAGACGGCGCCTTGGGCCAACCAATCAGCCGACCCGCGGCCCGTTCCGGTTACCTATCCCCGGACCCCGTACTGCCAAGGGGCGACAGTGAGCAGATTCACTGGGGGTGGACGGGAAACAAGGCCGTTCATCTGCCAGACTGCCCCCGTGGCTTCGACAACCCAAGTTCCAGCGGCTTATGAGCATGCCCCCGCCAATCGCCCGAACATGGTGGCCATCGGCACCATTATTTGGCTGGCCAGCGAACTCATGTTCTTTGCGGCCCTTTTTGCAATGTACTTCACCCTGCGGGCGGTCAACCCAGAGCTCTGGGCCGAGGAAACCAAGCTGCTCAATATTCCGTTCGCGAGCCTAAACACCACGGTCTTGGTGCTGTCCAGCGTCACCTGCCAGTTGGGTGTGTTCGCCGCAGAACGCGGTGAGGTCAAAGTCTTGCGTCGCTGGTTCATCATCACCTTTTTGATGGGGTCCTTCTTCATCGCCGGCCAGGTCACCGAGTACGTCGCACTAGTCCATGAGGGCCTGACCTTGTCCGCCAATGCCTACGGTTCTGCCTTCTATCTGACCACCGGGTTCCACGGTCTGCACGTGACCGGCGGGCTCATTGCCTTCCTGTTCGTGCTGGCCACCACCTACGCCACCAAGCGTTTTACTCATGATCAGGCCACTCGATCGATCGTGGTGTCGTACTACTGGCACTTTGTCGACGTGGTCTGGATCGCCCTGTTCTTCATGATTTATATCCTTAAATAACGACGAAAGGCTTGCCCGCGTGAAGTTCCTCGCCGCCCGACGACGCCAGCCCGTCGTTGCCTTGGCCATGCTGCTTTTCGCACTGGTAACGGTCGGTGGCCTTTATGCCGCAGCAGCGACCGTGCGACCGGCCGAAGCCGCCGGCGCCGCCAGCAGCGAAACCCAGGTTGAGATGGGCAAGCAGTTATATCTAGAGGGCTGCTCCTCCTGCCACAGCCTGCAGGCCCAGGGCTCTGCAGACGGTCCGACCCTGATCGGGGTGGGCGCAGCCGCCGTTGATTTCCAGGTTTCCACCGGCCGCATGCCGCTGGCCGCCCCCGGTGTGCAATCAGTTGCTGGGCCCCCGCAATTCAACGAAGAACAAACAGCCGCACTGGCCGCCTATGTGGCATCACTGGCCCCGGGCCCGGCCATCCCCAGTGCCGAGCAGGTTGACTTCGCCAGTGCCGATGTGGCCGAGGGCGGGGTGCTCTTTCGGGTCAATTGCCAGCAATGCCATCAGGCCGCGGGCCAAGGCGGCGCACTGACCCAGGGCAAGTACGCACCCAGCCTGATGGGTGCAACTCCAACGCAGATGTACGAAGCCATGATCACCGGGCCCGAAAGTATGCCGGTCTTCAGCGATGCCACCTTGCCGGAAGAAGACAAGAAAGCGATCATGGCATATGTCGACTATTTGCAAAATGCGTCGGACCCGGGCGGGCTCTCCCTCGGCCGACTCGGCCCGGTGACCGAAGGCCTCTTCCTATGGACTGCAGTATTTGGTGCCCTGATCGCAGTGGCCGTCTGGATTGGAATTAAGGCGCGATGACCGATATCAGTACCGGATCAGGGCACGGCCCCAGCGAAAACACACCGGCCAAGCTTGGTTACTCCCCCGTTGCCGACATCCCGCATCGCCCACGGGTGGCCGACACCGATCCGAAGGCGGCACGTCGGGCAGAACGCCAAGTTGCGTCGATGTTCATGCTGTCCATGCTTTTCGTCGTACTTTTCATCGTTGCCTACATCGCCATCGATAAGTCCGCGACCGTCTACGTCCCCGTATTCGGTGCGGTTGGGGCAATGAATATCGCCCTCGGGTTCACTATGGGCGTAGCGATCTTCCTGATCGGTGCCGGAGCCATTCAGTGGGCAAAGAAACTGATGCCCGATGTCGAAGTCGTGCAACAGCGCCACGATTTGGTTTCACCCACCGAGGCCACCAAGGAAGCAGCGGCGAATTACGAGCGTGGCAAGGAAGAATCCGGTTTTGCGCGCTTCAAGATCATCCGCCGCACGTTGATCGGCGCCATGGTTTTGTTTCCCATCCCGCTGGTCGTGATGTTGCGCGATCTGTGGATTTCCCCCCCTGGCAACCCCAGCCCCTCAGAACTCTTGACCACCACGCTCTGGGAGGACGGCACCCGGGTGGTGACCGACGCCACCTATTTGCCCATCCGCCCTGAAGACATCCCGGTCGGCGGCTTGGTGTCAGCGGCACCGGCCGATCTACCCGAAGTCCAAGAAGCCGAGCACGACCTAAATGCCCGCGGCAAGGCCGCCATCATCTTGGTGCGTATGGACCCGGCCGAAATCGTCTCACAGCAAGGTGACGGCTGGGATTACCAAGGAATCCTCGCTTACTCCAAGATCTGCACCCACGTCGGTTGCCCAATTGCCCTGTATGAACAGCGCACCCACCACCTGCTCTGCCCCTGCCACCAGTCCACCTTCGACCTTTCAGACTCAGGCAACGTGATCTTTGGCCCAGCGGCTCGCCGCATGCCCCAGTTGCCGATTGGCGTAGATGCGGAAGGATTCATAGTGGCGAAGGCACCATTCGCTGAACCGGTCGGACCAAGTTTCTGGGAGCGTGGATGAGCACGACGAATCCGGCAGCGGCTAGTCCGGCCGCAGCTAGTCCAATCGAAGCCGCCGGCGGTGGCGTTGCCACTTATGTTGATCAACGGGTGGGCAGCAACAAGTTCTTGGGGCGCAACCTCGGCAAGGTCTTTCCGGACCATTGGTCCTTCATGCTGGGTGAAATTGCCCTTTACAGCTTCCTGGTAGTACTTCTCTCCGGGGTCTACTTGACTTTATTCTTCAAGCCCTCCATGGTCGAGGTCATCTACAACGGCTCGTATGTACCCCTCAAAGGCATCGAGATGTCAGAGGCTTACGCATCGACCCTCGACATCTCATTCGATGTGCGCGGCGGGCTCTTGATCCGCCAGATGCATCACTGGGCGGCCCTGATCTTCGTAGCGGCAATTGCAGTGCATATGTTCCGGGTTTTCTTCACCGGCGCATTCCGCAAGCCACGCGAATTCAACTGGATACTCGGCGTCGGTTTGGCCACCTTGGCCCTGGCCGCCGGGTTCTCCGGTTACTCACTGCCCGATGACCTACTCTCCGGCACCGGACTACAGATCGCCCGCGGCATCGTGCAGTCCATCCCAATTGTCGGCACCTGGGGAGCGTTCTTGCTATTTGGTGGCGAATTCCCCGGCACCGACTTCATCTCCAGGCTCTACGGCATCCATATCCTGCTAGTCCCCGGGCTCATTCTCGCCCTTGTCACCGTGCACCTGATGCTGGTCTGGACCCAAAAGCACACACAGTTCCCCGGCCCGGGCCGCACCAATAACAACGTGGTCGGCTACCCCCTTATGCCGGTGTACATGGCAAAAGCGGGCGGCTTCTTCTTCATTGTGTTCGGCATCTGCACCCTGATCGCCGGGCTCGTAACAATTAACCCAATTTGGCTTTTCGGGCCCTACACCCCAGACCAAGTTAGCGCCGGTTCACAGCCAGACTGGTACATCGGTTGGCTCGATGGGGCGCTGCGGATCATGCCGAATCTTGAGTCGTACTTGTTCGGCTACACCATCTCCTGGAACATCTTGATCCCCGCGGTAATCATGCCCGGGATCGTCTTCACCGCCCTTGCCCTATATCCATTCCTCGAGGCTTGGGTCACCGGCGACAAGCGCGAGCATCACCTCTTGGACCGCCCGCGCAACACCCCAACGCGCACCGGAATTGGGGTCATGGCCATTACCTTCTATGGCTTGCTCTGGATCGGTGGCGGTAACGACATCATCGCAACTAGTTTCAACCTAACCATCAACTCAATTACCTGGTTCCTTCGCATCACCATCTTCGTGCTGCCACCGATCGCCTTCGTGGTAACCAAGCGCATCTGCTTGGCCCTGCAGCGCCGCGACCGCGATAAATTACTCCACGGTTACGAAACCGGACGCGTGCTACGCCTGCCCCATGGCGAGTTCATCGAGGTGCACGAAACCATCAATTACAAGGAGATGGCGGTCATCACCTCTAAGAGCGACATCGCGCCGTTGCCGGCTCCGGTCAAGGTCGACGCCGACGGTGTTGCCAACCGTAAGTACCGGATCCAGTCGCTGCGTGCCAAGCTCAGCAACTTCTTCTACGCTGACAACATCACCAAGCCAACCACCGCGGAGATCGAAGCCGCCCAGCACCATATCGATCATGATGCCGCCCTTGAGGCTCCGCTGCATGCCTATGAGGACGCCGATGAAATCCGCAACGCTCACGGCGGCGTGCTGCACCACCCCGGGATGGCGAACACCAACGCCGAGCAGTTGGCCGGGCGTACCGACCACTGAGAACTCGTTCAACGTAACTAAAGAACGCCTTAAGTCCTCTGGGTGAAGAGTTAGCACATAGACCTAGGTATATACGTTCACTTTTAAGATTTTTTGCACGTTCTGGGCCATCACGGGCAAAATTAGGTGATGGCCATCCCAGAGACTGACAGCCTTCCAATTGGCATCTGCTCTCGTGCGCGGGTGCCGCAGGCGTTGTGGAACGAGGTGCGTGTCGAGTGCGAGATCGCGGATCGCCACGTGACGATCGTTGAGACTCGCCAGCCATGGGACGGGGAGGACCGGCCGTGGACCCGGTTCCTGATTACCCGATTGCGATACTCGTGCAGCCATTACTTGATCGCATTGCCGATAGCGGAGATCCGATCTTCTGGGGTTGAGCATCAGCATCCCGCATGTGCCAAGACGCTTCTTCGCCAACTGGGCAATCGGGGGGTTATTCCTCCGGGCGATCGCGGTCGACGTCGCGATGGAACTCTTCAGGACAAGAAGCGGAGTTTAGTGGGCGAATTCGCCCCGGTAGTACTCAAAGAGCCAACCAACCAATGCGATGAGAAGTGAGACAACCCCAAGCACCAGCAGCCAGACCGCGAAAATAAACCCAAAAACCACCAACACGGTCGCAAAGCCAACGACTAATGGCCACCACGAATGCGGGCTGAAGAACCCGTATTCGGGATCGGCCTCGTCGATATTTGCATCAAGGCGATCCTCCGGCCGGGGGTATACCCGCTTGGATGTGTAGAGCACATAGAAGGCCACCAAGAAGGCCAGCGCACCGGAAAGGGCTAGCGCGGTGGTACCGATCGGATCACGGGACAGGTACCAGTAGGCGGCCGCGGTGAGTGGGAAGAAGATCGCACCTAGGCCGAAGATGGCGCCTTCAATCCTCACGGCTTTGACCCTTCGACAGCTGGTGCGTGGGTACTTATCGCTAGCTCGGGATGGTGCAGGTCAAAGGCTGGCCGCTCCGACCGGATCTTGGGTATCGACACGAAGTTGTGGCGTGGCGGCGGGCACGAGGTCGCCCACTCCAGTGAGCCACCCCAGCCCCACGGGTCATCAACGCCGACTAATGGCGCAGTGCGGGTCGTCTTGATTACGTTCCAGAAGAAGAACAGCGAAGAGATGCCTAGAATTGCCGCGCCCACGGTCGAGACCGCATTGAGCGTGGAAAAGCCATCCGAGGGCAGGTAATCTCCGTAACGACGCGGCATGCCCTGCACGCCCAGCCAGTGCTGCACCAGGAACGTCGTCTGGAAGCCTACGAACAGCAGCCAGAAGTGGATCTTGCCGAGGCGCTCATCGAGCATTTTGCCGGTCATCTTGGGCCACCAGAAGTAGAGGCCGGCGAAGAACATGAAGACTACGGTGCCAAAGACCGTGTAGTGGAAATGTGCAACCACGAAGTAGCTATCGGACAGATGGAAGTCAAGCGGCGGCGACGACAAGATAATGCCCGTGAGCCCGCCGAACAAGAACGTGAACATAAAGCCCATGGTCCACAGCATCGGGGTGTCAAAAGCGACAGAGCCCTTCCACATGGTGCCGATCCAATTGAAGAATTTCACTCCCGTCGGCACCGCGATCAGCATCGTCATGAAGGCAAAGAAGGGCAGATAAACCGAGCCAGTCACGTAGAGGTGGTGCGCCCAAACGGCCATGGAAAGGGCACCGATCGCCAAGGTCGCTAAGACTAAGCCCTTGTACCCAAAAATTGGCTTACGGGAGAATACCGGGATGATTTCACTGGCAATCCCAAAGAACGGTAACGCCAAGATATACACCTCAGGGTGACCGAAAAACCAGAAGAGGTGCTGCCACAGCATCGCTCCACCGTTTTCCGGCGCGAAGACGACCGCCCCATAGTTGCGGTCGATGAATGCGAGTGCTAGCGCAGCGGCCAGCACCGGGAAGGCGAGCAGCACCAGCACACTGGTCACGAAGATCGTCCAAGTGAATAACGGCATCCGGAACATCGTCATACCAGGGGCCCGCATGCAGAAAATCGTTGTCACGAAGTTGACCGAGCCAAGAATTGTGCCCAAGCCGCCCATGGCCAGGCCCAATAGCCACAGGTCACCGCCCACCTCGGGCGAGTAGACCGCATTGCTCAACGGCGCATAGGCAAACCAGCCGAAAGCCGCCGCGCCCCCTGGGGTCAGGAATCCCGCTGCCACTGTCAGCCCGCCGAAAGCAAACAACCAAAACCCCAACATATTCAGCCGCGGAAATGCCACATCCGGTGAGCCGATCTGCAACGGCATGATGACATTTGCGTAGCCAACAAACAGTGGCGTGGCGAACAGGAACAACATGATCGTTCCATGCATGGTGAATAACTGGTTGTATTGCTCAAGGGAGATGAATTGCAGGCCGGGGATGGCCAGTTCGGCTCTAATGGCTAAGGCCATTGCGCCGGCAGCAAAGAACCAAAATGTAGCAAGCATCAGATACATGTAACCGATGACCTTATGGTCGGTGGAGGTCAGCCATGACACCACCAGCGCACCCGGACTTCGCTTCCTGAGCTGCGGCGCCTCGGGCAGTTGGTCTGAAATGTCGACGCGGTCGCTGAGAATCGTCATATGGTTGTCTCCTCGGGCATCTGACCCTCGTCGGTGCTTCTACCGGTATCCAACAAACCTGACTGCCCCTGCGCTCTCAATTGCTCCACATAAGCGTCAAATTCGGCGCGCTCGACCACTTTGACGGTAAACAACATACTTGAGTGCTCCACCCCGCATAGCTCTGCGCACCGGCCCGGGTAGGTACCGATTTTGTCGGGTGTTAACTCAAAGGCATTCGTCTTGCCGGGGATTACGTCCATCTTGAATAAGAAATCTGGCACCCAAAATGAGTGGATCACATCCGGCGAGGTGAGTTCGAAGCGAACTTTTTCATTAACGGGCAGCACCAGCACCGCAATTTGCGCCGGGCTGCCCACCGCGTAGACATCCTCATCCAGGTAGTTAAAGCCCCAGTTCCAGCGATACGCGACCACATTGACCGTTTGGGCCTGGTCATTCTCCATCGTCAGAAGTTCACTTTGATCTCGCGCGGTGAACCAGAACAAGCCGAGAATCATGATGAGAGGAACAATCGTATAAAGCAATTCGACTGGCAGGTTGTAGGCGGTCTGCTCGGGAACTTCGTTCTTGTGCCGGCGGCGATAGGCCACCGCAGCCCACAGCATCAGCCCCCAAGTCACGATCCCGACGCCCCAGGCGGCCAACCAAGAACCGTTCCAGAGATTTAGGATTAAGTGGGCTTCCTTCGAAGCCGGTTCTGGCATATCAAAGAAAAAAGCCTCATTGGCGGTGCAGCCACTCAATAGCCCCGCCGCGGCCACGGTGCCAAGGACGATAACCAGCGCGCGCGGACGGCGCAGGCGCGCCGCCACCATAGACAAACCCACGAAACGCCCTCCGCTGGAAGCTTGAACTCGCCCTTACATTAGCGCCTAAGAGTCAAGGTTGCCTTCTCACCCCGGGCAAATTGACGTGAGGTCTTCACCACATAATTCGGGCCCGACTAACGTGCTGCCTATGGGTAGTAATTGGCAGCCACCCCCCGGGCTACTTGACGGTGTCGGCGGCCAGCCGGCGTCAGCCACCGCGGCCGCGGCCCAGGTTGCTGCTGCTGCGCTGGCCTGGGCAGATCCGCGATCCCTTCACCATGCTGGCCGCCGCAGTGACGGGCTCCTTGCTGCGGCCCGCCGCAGTATCGCCGACAGTGTGTCCGCCGCCGCGGGCACGACCATCCACGCCGACGAGGTCTATTTCACCCCGTCGGCCCTGGCGGCACAGACCATCGCCCTCGCCGGCTGCCCGGGCCCGGTTGTCATGAGCGCCGTTGAAACCGCAGCACTACTAGATCTCGGCGACTTACGAGAACACTCGCAAGTCATCGGAGTTGACGCCCTCGGCCGCGTTGATGTCGCCGCATTCGGCCAGACCGCGGCCGGCAAGGCCATAGCCGCCCTGCAGCTGGCCAATAGCGAGGTAGGCACCTGCCAGCCGATTGAGCAGGTGGCAGCGGCTAACCCGGCGCTGCCGATCTTGATGGACGCCACCGGAGGGCTGGGGCGGATCCAATTGCCCACGGGGTGGGCCATGCTCACCGCTGGAGCCGGCGGGTGGGCTGGCCCGGCCGGGGTCGCCATCTTGGTGGTGCGCCGCGGCGGGCGGTGGGTTTCACCACCGGCAAGTGAGCGCGGCCTCCTCGGCGGCTTCGCCGATATCCCCGGGGCCGTTGGTGCGGCAACCGCCCTTGCCGAACTCAGTGCCGAACAAGATGCCCAACATGATCAAGCATTCGCCAATATCGAATTACTTAGAGCAGGTATCGCCACCAAGATCGCTGATGTCGAAGTCTTAGGTGATGGGGTCTGGCGCCTACCGCATATCCTCGCGTTTTCCGTGCTTTATGTCTCCGGTGAGGCCCTGGTACTCGAACTAGATAAGCGCGGGTTCGCCGTCGCAAGCGGCTCAGCCTGCGTTGCCGAGGAGGCCCGGCCCAGCCACGTGCTAGCGGCAATGGGTGCCTATACGGGTGGCAATATCCGAATTTCCCTGCCCCTTGGCTGCACCACCGAAACGGTTGTGGGCTTCCTCGATGCGCTACCTGATGCGGTTGCCGCGGTTCGAGCCGATAACTAGTGGACACGCAGATTTGGCTTGATGAACGCGGCCGGCGCTGCCCGCTGCCGATCATCGCACTTAATCGCGCTGCCACGGAGCATCCCGCCGGCACCGTCATTGCCTTGCTAAGTGACGATCCGGCAGCAACATTCGATGTGCCCGCATGGTGCCGGCTGAAGAACGCGACGCTACTTAGTGAAAGTACGCCACCAGATGGCGGGGCTGGTTCGGTTTTTCGCGTGCAGGTTAACGCAGCAACCTAGTTGGCAAAACAGGGTTCAAGCGGCAACGCGCTTTTCAGGTCAGACAAATACTCTGCCCGCGAAATGGCGATCGCCCCAAGGCTTGCAAGGTGGTTGGTGCGCCACTGCACATCGATGAACCTGCCATCACCACACGTGCGCAATTTATTCACAAGAGCTACGAGGGCGACCTTGGATGCATCACGTTCGCGGTGGAACATCGACTCCCCCGCAAAAAGCCCCCCAATCTCAATACCGTACAAACCACCGACCAGCTCCCCGGTGCGCCAAACCTCGATCGAGTGCGCCCACCCCATGTCGTGCAGTGTCGAGTAAGTGGCGATGAAATCCTCGGTAATCCAAAGACCATCTCGGCGGGAGTCACCGCACTCTCGCATCACCCGAGCGAACGCCTGATCAATGGTGATTTCGAATCGACCGCTTGATTTGCGGAGGGATCTACTTACCCGAAAGTCCACAAGGCGCAATATTCCCCTGGGATCAGGTGACCACCAACCGAGCTCACCGGTATCCACGTGCATCGGGAATAAGCCCATTCGGTAAGCCTGCAAAACGGTCCCCGGCGCCAGATCGGCCCCGAGGCCAACTAGGTCTTGGTCAGGTGCCGCTAGCGCTGGGTCAGGCAGCAGCCATTCACCGGGGGCTGGCTCTACGCGCATGGCGTTACTTGGAACTACTTACGGCCGTGGGCAGGAAATATGCGGCTCAATATCTGCTGCGGCATCATCACCATAGGTCTTGGCGATCCGCTCCAAGAAGTGCCGCTGGGCAATCGAGTACTCCTGCGTGCCGATGGTTTCAATGACATAAGTCGCCAAGAGCGAACCGATTTGCGCACTGCGCTCATCACTAAGGCTCCATGCCTGCCCAGCAAGGAAACCGGCACGGAATGCATCGCCAACCCCGGTCGGATCGGCCTTACGATCCTCAGCGGGGCAGGTTACGGTCACCGCCGGCTCACCACGTCGCTCAATGCGCGCACCATCTGGGCCTAATGTCGTGACACGGACTTCAACCCGAGATGCGATGTCTTGGGCGGTCCAACCGGTCTTTTGATGAATCAGCGCGGATTCATACTCGTTGGTGAAAAGCAGTGCCGCGCCCTCAACAAGTGGGCGGATTTCGTCGCCATCCATCCGCGCAAGTTGCTGGCTTGGGTCGGCAGCAAAAGGCATACCGCGAAAGCGGCACTCATCGGTATGCCGAAGCATCGCTTCGGGATCATTGGGGCCAATTAGCACCATGTCAGCGCTGCCTACGCGGTCGATGACCGGCTGCAGTTCAATGCCACGAGCTTCCGACATCGCGCCTGGATAAAACGAGGCAATTTGATTCTGCTCTAAATCGGTCGTGCAGACAAAGCGTGCCGTGTGATGGACATCGGAGATGAGAACCGAGGAGGTATCAACACCGTGCCGTTGCAACCACGAACCGTAATCGCTGAAGTCGGCACCAACCGCGCCGACGAGCACCGGGTTAAGCCCAAGGCAGCCCATGCCAAAAGCGATATTGGCAGCTACGCCGCCGCGCCGGATCTCTAGGGCCTCAACCAAGAAGGACAAGGAGACCTTGTCCAACTTGTCGGCCACGAGCGAATCGGCGAACCGACCCGGAAACGTCATCAGATGATCGGTCGCGATGGACCCGGTGATTAGGACAGCCACGCCTGCAGACCCTACCTGTCAGAGCCGTGAAGTTGCGCAGGCTGGCGTCGAGCCGGGTAGTCGGTGTCGATTGGCCGCGACTACTCGGTAACCGCGATCTACCAGGTGGCTGAGCCCCGGGGTGCTAAGTGCCGCGCCCAAGGCACGCCATGGCTGCGCCGAAGCACGCAGTATCGCCACCACTGCTGGTCCACCGGAAACGGGTGGACCTGCCATCGGCACCCACTGCAGGGCACTTTCGCAGGCCACCTGTGAGACCCCAAGTGCGTTGAGATCGGCTCGCTGCCACGCGATGATGGTGGCCGGCGGCTGGACCCACCGCTGGAGTTTTCTCGCACTCCACGTGCAAAAGCCACAGTCTCCGTCAAAGAGGACTGTGGCTTTAGCTCGCATAATTAACTCGTTAGCTGAATGAATCCCCGCAGGCGCAAGAGCTACCCGCATTCGGGTTATCAATTGTGAAGCCCTGCTTTTCGATAGTGTCGACGAAGTCAATCGTGGCACCGCCTAGGTACGGGGCGCTCATCCGATCGGTCACCACGCCGACCCCGTTGTAATCCTTGATGACATCGCCATCGAGGCTGCGGTCGTCGAAGAAGAGTTGATAGCGAAGGCCTGAGCAACCACCAGGCTGCACGGCCACCCGAAGGGTTAGATCATCTCGGCCCTCCGCGTCAAGAAGTGTCTTGACCTTGAGCGCAGCAGCATCAGTCAGGACGATCCCGGTGCTGATCGGTTCGCTCGTGACCTGCTCTGTCGTGGTGTCGGCAGACATGTTTACCCCTTCATTTGTGCTGGCGCCGGTGCTGGCGCTGGTGCTATAAGTATTGAAACAGGAGTCTACGACAGTTTTAACCATTCGCCCAGCGACACTATTCCCGAAGGCCCGGGTCTTCGGCCGGTGACCCTTGGGATGCCTGATTCTGCCGGGTGCGGAACAATAACCCTCGTGACCGGGTTACTGCACGAACCTCAGCCAACCCCACTGGCATTGCTGTTGCTCGGCCAAGATGCCGACCCCGGGAGTGAACGGGGGGTTGAGTGCCCCGGCGCCTTGCCCGCCGCAAGTGACCCAGACCTCGTAGATCGGGCCGCCGCAGCCAAGGCCGAGCTGGGTGATCGGCTTTTTATCCTCGGCCACCACTACCAGCGTGGTGAGGTTATTGACTTCGCCGACGTCACCGGTGACTCATTCAAGCTTGCCCAGCAAGCCGCGGCACACCCAGCAGCCGAGTTCATTGTTTTTTGTGGTGTGCACTTCATGGCCGAAAGTGCCGATATTCTCACCGCTGACAACCAGCAGGTGATACTGCCTGATCTTGCCGCTGGCTGCTCAATGGCCGACATGGCAAATATCGCGCAAGTTGAGCACTGCTGGGAAGAGTTAGAGCAGGCCGGTATCGCTGAAGTCACGATCCCAATAACTTACATGAATTCCACAGCAGCCATCAAGGCATTTACCGGCCGGCACGGGGGCGCCGTCTGCACTTCGAGTAATGCCGAGCGCAGTATGCGTTGGGCCTTCGAACAGGGCGAAAAAGTGCTTTTTCTGCCCGACCAGCACCTTGGGCGAAATACCGCGGTGCGCGAACTCGGGCTCGAGCTAACCGACTGCGTGGTTTTTGATCCACGCAAGCCACTCGGCGGCCGCACCGCCGATCAGTTGCGCGATGCGAAAGTCATCCTCTGGAAAGGCCATTGTTCAGTGCACGGACGCTTCACCGCCGATTGCGTAGACGATGTCCGTGAACGTATCCCAGGTGTCACGGTTATCGTCCATCCAGAGTGCACCTACGAGGTCGTCACCAAGGCCGATGTTGTCGGCTCAACAGAAAAGATCATCGCCACCATCGCCGCGGCTCCTCCTGGGAGCGCATGGGCCATTGGTACCGAATTGAATCTAGTAAAACGCCTTGCCCAAAACCACCCCGACAAGACAATTGCCTACCTGGATAAGTCGGTGTGCTTCTGCTCGACGATGAACCGCATTGACCTACCGCACCTCGTTTGGGTTCTTGAGTCGTTGGTCGCCGGGACCGTGGTCAACCAAATCGAGGTCGATCCCGAAACCGCCAAGTGGGCCAAGGTCTCACTCGACCGCATGCTTGCCCTCCCGGGGCCAGATGCCAAAGCCGACTAGGCTGCGCAATCATGTTCGGACTTAATCGCAGGAACGCCGCAGCCAATGATGCTGTTGACACTCATGGGGTGGGGCAAAGCGCCCCGGGCCAGGTGGCCGGTGGTGGCAAGGGCCACGCCACCCCATCGCGTCGCGAGGCGGAGGAGGCACGCAAGAGCCAGCTGAAGATCCCGAAGGACCCTAAAGCCGCAAAGAAGGCATCGCGGCAACGCGATCAAGAAGATCGGGCCCGCGCCCGCGAAGGCATGCGCAACGGCGAGGAGAAATACCTGCCAGCCCGCGACCGGGGCCCGGCTAGGGCATTCGCACGAGACTTCGTCGATGGTCGCGTTACCTTGGCAGAGTTTTTCATTTTCATCGCCGTTGCGGTACTCGCCCTTGGCTTTATCCGAAATCCGCTTATCCAAAGTTGGGTATCAATCGGGTTCTTCGCCCTGACGGCACTCATCGTCGTCGACACCGTCGTATTGCTGGTGCAGTTGAGCCTTCGGGCCAAGAAGGCGTTCCCCGAAGCCAAAGACCGCAAGGGTCTGCTGCTTTATGCCACCTTGCGCACCTTGCAGCTTCGACGCCTGCGCCTGCCACCACCTCGGGTACGCCGCGGCGGAGCGCCAAAAGTTTAATCAGCTCGTCTCGCTTCACGTAAATTTCGTTGACGATTCACATGTTGTTGACTCGCATGGGGCGAATCGGTCACGCGGCTGCCGTAACTTCACGTCGTCATGCCACAAATGAGAGGAATGCATAATGCGTAAATCCTTGCTCGCCGTGCCGGTCGTTCTTTCGGTCGCACTTCTTGCTGCCTGCTCGTCAACCACCACGACTTCGACAGAAACCTCAGCAGCAGCCGCCACCACCCCGGCACCGGCCGTTTCCACCGAAGCCGCCGCCGAACCTGCACCAGAGGGACCACAGTGCGGTACCACGGTCGAGGAGATTGCAGCTGCAGCCCAAGCCGAAGGCGGGCTGAACCTGATCGCACTTCCAGACTCTTGGGCGAACTACAAGGGCATCTTGCAATCCTTCGCCGACAACTACGGCATCACCCCGGTAGTGGCAAACCCCGATGCCTCCTCCGCCGATGAACTCACGGCAATCACCACGCTGGCCGGGCAACCATCGAAGCCCGACTCCGTCGATATTGGGCCGTCATTCCTCGAGCAGTTCATTACCGAAGGGATGTCAGCGCCCTATCAGACCACCAACTGGGCAGAGATCCCCGACAACCTCAAGGACGCCGACGGCCATTGGGTTGGCTCCTATTACGGAATCATGTCGATTGCCTCGAACAGCACCTTGGTGAAGAATCCGCCGAAGTCGTATGCCGATCTGCTCAAGCCCGAATACAAGGGCATGGTCACCTTGAACGGCGATCCTCGGGAGGCTGGTGCTGCATTCGCCGCGGTTGTTGCCGCATCACTCGCCAATGGCGGCTCCTATGACGACCTAACCCCAGGCATTGACTACTTCGCCGACCTGCAGAAGTCTGGGAATCTGCAAACTATCGACGTAACGCCAGCCGCCTTGCTTTCGGGCGAGGTGCCGATCGCGCTGGACTGGACCTACAACTTCCCGGCGATCGTCCCGGTATTGGAAGAAGCAGGCTTCGACCTGAACATCGCGATTCCAACCGATGGCCTCTATGGTGGCTTTTACGGACAGGGCATCGTCTCTGACACCGTGCACCCGTGCGCGGCTCGTCTTTGGATGGAGCACATCACCGGCAATGATGGCGCACTCGGCTACATCCAAGGCGGGGCTATCCCAGCCCGACTCGGCGCGCTGCAGTCAGCGGGTTTGATCACTGACGAAGTGGCAAAGAATCTGCCCACCCAAGAGCAGATCGCACAAATCACTTTCCCAACGATGGCCCAGGTCGAGGCTCTCAAGGCCCAACTGACCGAGCAGTGGGGTCCGAAAGTCGCCGACTTGTAGAAAACCATTAACGTCGGTAGGCGTCGGCCTTCGGGCCGGCGCCTATCGACGTAATTAGATCAGGGCGGAAAATCCGCAGGCACAGTGAAGGCGGGATCGAACTTAGGTTCTGATCGGAGATTGATGAAAGCATTCATGGCCGGCAACCGGTTGGGAATCCTCGTCGCCACGCCCTTTGTTGCCTTTATCGGGCTCTTCCTCGTCTATCCAACTTTCATAGTCTTCGTAAAGGCGTTAACACCCGACGGCGCTTTTGGGATCTCGGCTATGACCCGGGCCCTAAGTGGCACTTATCTCACGGGTTTCCTAAATTCCGCCAAGCTTTCTATCACCTCGGCGGTCATTGGCGGTGTCATCGGGTTGGCGCTCGCGCTGGCGGTACGGGGCATGACTCGCCCACGCTGGCTCCACACCACCTTGGACTCGTGGTCGGCTGTCGCCTCGCAACTTGGTGGTGTACCCCTGGCTTTCGCTTTCATTGCCACGATTGGTACTCAAGGACTGCTGACCAAACTCCTCCTCCAGATCGGTCTTGAACCTGCCAACTTCGGCTTGACCGTCAATGGGTTTTGGGGACTGGTGTTCGTTTACCTATATTTTCAAATCCCGCTGATGTTCTTAGTGGTCGCACCAGCAGTTCAAGGGTTACGCCAAACGTGGCGTGAGGCGGCCCTGATTCTCGGCGCTTCGCCACTTCGATACTGGCGCTCTATCGGGATCCCGCTGCTGCTGCCGGTCACTTTGGGTGGCATCGTCCTGCTCTTCGTAAATGCATTCACCGCCTATTCAACCGCTGCGGTCCTCAATGCCAGCATCGATATCGTCCCGCTGCAAATTAGGTTTCTGCTGCAGGGCAATGTCATTACCGGCGAGGAAGATCTAGCCAACGCCATCGTGACCTGGGTCATCATTTTGCTGCTGCTCAGCCTCTTAGCCATGACGTTACTTCAGCGTCGCACGATTCGCTGGACTCGCTCATGACAACACATGCAGACACCCGAAAAGGCACTGGTATCGTGCGCGCAGTCTTTTTGCTGGCGCTGGCCGCCTACTTTGCGATACCGATGCTGGCCATGGCCAGATTTGCATTCCAAAACGTCCCGATGGCACTGCTGACACCACAAAAACTGCTCACCGGGTGGTCGGTCTCGGGGCTGTGGGTTGCGCTTACCGACTCCGCAGTAATCAGCGCCACCTGGACGAGCGTGCAAATCGTCGTGCTGAGTATCGTGCTGAATCTGGCAATCTTGGTGCCACTTGCGATCGTTACCGAAGTTCGCAATCCAGCGCTGCGCCCGGTCATCGGAGCATTGACTTTGCTGCCTTGGGTAATCCCGCCAATCGCCCTTGTTGTCGGTGTGGCCGCCACTTTTCGAAGTGTCGCGCCGTGGTTTCTCGCTAGCAATCTCAGCCTGGTTCCGTTCTACGCACTTTGGGCGATGCCATTTACCTACCGGGTCCTTGACGCTGGGCTACGTGCGATCAACGCCCGGACTCTCTATGAGGCCGCCAGAAGCATGGGCGCCGGATTCCCCGTTGTCATGCTTCGAGTTATCCTGCCGAATATGCGGTCATCCATGATCGCCGCCGCAGCACTGACAACCGCTCTCGTACTCGGCGAGTTCGCCTTCGCCTCCCTTCTCTTGAAGGCCACCTTGCCAACCGAAATGGTGACCTACCAGGGCAGTGACCCACGAGGCGGACTTGCGCTCGCCCTATTCGTGATGGTTTTCACCGCCGTCATCCTTGGGCTCGTCGTGCGTTCGATGCGTCGTCGCGGACTTACTTTCCAGGCAAGTGGGGTTTAGGAGTCCTATGACCATCGTGAGCATGACCGGTATTGCTAAGTCCTTCGGTGCCTCGGTGGCGCTGGCGGACTTCACAATAGATATCGCCTCGGGTGAACTAATCTGCCTACTTGGGCCGAGTGGCTGTGGCAAAACGACCGCGCTACGAATCCTCGCTGGCTTCGAGCAAGCCGATGGCGGCACAATTCGCCTCGACGGCCAGGACATCGGCCAACTGCCGCCGGAAAAACGCGGCTTTGGCATGGTTTTTCAGGAATACAGCCTTTTTCCGAACATGACAGCTCGGCAAAACATCGAGTTCGGACTTCGGATGCAAAAGGTGCCCGAGTCGACTCGCCGGGCGACCGTCAATCGAATGATCGAGATCACCCGACTTGAAGAACATGCGGCAAAGTTTCCCCATCAGATGTCAGGTGGCCAAAAACAGCGCGTAGCCCTCGCTCGCGCCATCGCGATCTCCCCGCGCGTACTCCTGCTAGATGAGCCCCTTTCGGCGCTCGATGCGAAAGTTCGAGAATCGCTTCGCGATGAAATTCGTCGCTTGCAAATTGACCTAGGCGTTACGACTATTTTCGTCACCCATGATCAGCATGAGGCACTGGCCATCGCGGATCGAGTTGGCGTGATGAGTAATGGCCGACTTGAGCAGTTGGCGGCACCCCGCGAGCTCTACCAATATCCCCACAACTCTTTTGTGGCCGGCTTCATTGGCACGATGAATAACTTTCCGGCACACCGCAGCACAGGCAACGGCTGGGAAGTCCTCGGCCGAATCCTCAAGGCCACCAACAACCAATATGTCGACAACGATGCCCGCGCAGTGGTACGTCCTGAGCAAATTGCGGTCGACGCCCAAGAAGGTGCAATGGCGGCCATTCTCACCGTCTCCTTCCTCGGCGCCATCACCCGCGTGGTCGTCGCGCACCCCGATTTCGGCAATATCGTGGCCGACCTTTTGAGCGCTGACGCGGGGCGGTTGCACATTGGCGATCGAGTGAATATTCGCATCCGCGATGACGTCCATGAAGTTCTGATCATTGAGGCGGCAATCTAATGGATATTGAATCTAACTCCGTATTGAATATCGCATCTAACTCAGTCCACGCGGTTGTCATTCGCGGCGAAGCCAATGAACTTGGCTGGTGCGAGCTGCAGCAGGCACCCGGTGAGGACTATTTCGTGTCGCCTCCATCGGGGACCCCGATCGGGTGCCTGTGGCACCTCAGCGACCTTCATGTTTGCGATGCAGAATCCCCGTCACGGCTCGAGTACCTCGATCGATTCAGCGATCCGGATTCGCCGTTTCGGGAAGAGTTCGGGGACATCGGGACTTACCGGCCGCAGGAGATCCTGACCGTTCAAGTGGCCCTGGCGATGATCGAAACGGTAAATGCCACGACCGTTGCCCCGGTTACCGGCGGGCCGATAAACGCGGTCCTGATTACCGGCGACCTGACTGACAACGCCCAGGAAAATGAATTGGATTGGTACCAAACACTGCTCGAGGGCGGAACCATTGCACCGCGATCCGGGCACCCCGACGCCAGTTCGTGGGTCGGCACCACGGATCCGACAACTTGGGACGAGCGCTATTGGCATCCAGACGGTGCACCCGCTGGGGTGCCACCAGATCGGCCAACCGGTAATTACGGCTACCCGGCGGTGCCCGGTCTCGTGGCGGCGGCGCGACGCGAGGTTGAGTCACCCGGATTGGTGCTGCCATGGATAAGCGTGTACGGAAACCACGATGGGTTGCTACAAGGCACGGTTGCTCCCAGCCCTGACTTACGGGAGCTCTCCGTCGGATCTTGGCGCGTGACCGGACTACCCAAAGGGCGCACGCCCGCCGACTTCGACATCACCATCGCACTCTCAAAGACCGGGCCAGCCAATTACCCGCACACCGAATCATCCCCGGTAACCGAGATCGTTGCCGATGCCGCACGTGAATTTGTTAGCGCGCCAGCATTCACCCGGAAAACTCGCCCAGACGCAGGCGGCAGCGAAAGCTCCAAAAATTACTACACGACCGAAGTCGGTGACCTACTCCTCATAACACTGGATACGGTAAACCCGCACGGCGGGTGGCAGGGGTCCATCGACTCGGATCAATGTGCTTGGCTAATTCGGCAACTTGATCGCTACCAAGATCGCTATGTCGTCATCGCATCACACCACCCATCACCTTGCCTGACAAACGGCTATGCACCCAGGAATGAGCCTGCCAGAGTCCTACAAACTGAATTGGAAGGGATCTTGCTCTCGCGAAGGAACGTGATCGCCTGGCTAGCCGGCCATGTTCATCACCACGCCAGTCGCTGGCATCAAGAAGGTGAGAACGGTTTCTGGGAGATTACGACCTCCTCGCTGATTGATTGGCCTCAGCAAGCCCGCATACTGGAATTCGTTCGCATCAATGATCGACGGATGCCCGAGATTGCGATCATCAGCACCGTCATGAATCACGCCAGCCCGGCAACCGCTAACTACGCCGATTTAACCGGGCATAAGCCGCTGGCTGCCATCTCCCGCACCCTCGCCGCCAATGACTACCGCCTACGGGCGGTGTCACTTCGTGGGCTCTCGCTGGACTCCTCGCCCGAAGTACGCAACACGGTTTGGCGTCTGCGCGACCCACTTGCCGGCTAGCTGGCTCGCGGCATAACTAGCCAAAGCACGCACCCAGCGAATTCGTCGGCAACTAGGTGTGAGCGACTCACAATTACCGAGTGATCTGCTTCAAGGGTAGTTGGCAGTAGCTATTCAGCCGGGCGCAGCCCCATCGGCCCGTAGACGATTCGATCTTCTTCAAGGAGCAAAACCTGTTCAATCCCG